>Ga0070730_10001164_pt1 | contig 25904 bp, 23 predicted proteins | sample Coa_R1_3_FD_66447 | JGI IMG/M metagenome (GOLD analysis project Ga0070730, IMG submission 66447) | Surface soil microbial communities from Centralia Pennsylvania, which are recovering from an underground coalmine fire - Coalmine... | ecosystem: Environmental > Terrestrial > Soil > Unclassified ... | reverse complement strand
GAGCGCAGCACCGCCGCATGCGCCGGGTCCGCAGACGTGATCGTCACGTCGCTGGCGAACGCCTTGCCACTGATCGACACGTCGCCATAGTCGCCCGACGAAAGGCTGATCACGTCGCCGGCATGGGCCGACGCCAACGCAGACGTCAACTGCGATGCGCTTGAGACGTTGATAGTCGTCACTTGGACCCCACTCGTTCTTCATTGGACATTGAAGAGACCGTGACTTGCCCCCGGGCGCCCCTCGACGGGCGCACCGATTTCACGGGACCTCCTCAGTTATTGCCCAGCAACCTAGAGAGTCCGATTTACTCCTGAGTTAAATGTCTTGGTTTAAGAGAATTAATCATACTGGATACCGTATATCTACGTATGCGCTTTGCGATGTAGAGGGCAGATATGTTTGAAAGCTTCATTATGACTTCAAGTCACATTGACTGATGAAATGTTTCTTCAATTTTGGGAAAATATGGCGATTGCGCCGCGCCACCGTTCGCGCGCAAAGCCGCAGGGTGGCCACTCTGCGGCTGCTCCTTTACCGATCCACAACGGGCTGAGCGCAGTTTCTCGGCACATGGAAGCTGAACACTCATGATCTCGCTTAGGCGGCGGCTGACGGATGGGCATCTGAGCGCGGCGCTCGCGGGATCGCTGGTTTCCCTGACAACCAAGCTGGCGGCGGCGGCGGCCGGTGTGGCGCTCACCTTCCTGGTCGCGCGCCGATTTGGCGCGGCAGGTTCCGGCGCCTGGGTGCTTGCCAACACGATCCTGTCCATCGCGGGCTACGTCGCTCTCTGCGGACTTGACTACGGCTCGACCCGCGCCATCGCGATCTACAAAGCCGCCGGCCGCTGGGGGATGGCTCGGGCCTGGACCTGGACGGGTATCCTCATCGTGCTCGTGGTCGGCGGTGCTGTGACGGCGCTGACCCGACTGGCCAGCCCCCTGATCGCCAGCGCCCTGTCGGAGAACGCCACCTCGGCGACAGTCATGACCATCATGTCGTTCGCCATCATTCCGTACGCCGCGATACGGCTCGCGGTCGGAAGCTTCCGGGCCGTCCGCCGTTTCGCGATCGCCGACGCCCTTGAAAGCGGCGTGATCCCGGCTCTGCTCGCCAGTTTGATGCTCGCGCTGAACATTCAGCGTCTCGACGAGGTCGCGCGCGGCTATGTGGCCGTGGCTGCAATCGCCGCAGCGGGCGGTCTCCTCGGATGGTTTGCGATCCTGCAGGGCAAATCCGGCGCACGCGAGCCGCTAATGCCGCGGGAGGCTCTGGTGCGCAGCGTGCCCCTCGGCGGCACGGTCCTGGCCAGTTTGGCCAGCCCGTGGATCGTGACCCTGTTCCTGGCGCACTTTGCGACCACCGCGGAAGTGGGGGTCTACCGGGTCGCCCTTCAGTTCGCCCTTCTCCTTGGTTTCTTGCTGACCGCCGTCGAGACCGGGCTGTCGCCGCAGATCGCCGCTCTGCACAGCCAGAACAAGCTCACTGAGCTCTCCAATTCCGCGAAGCAGATGACCTTGCTACTGTTGCTGGTTGGCGGCATTCCCTGCCTCGCGTTGCTCGTGTTCAGCGGATTCTTCCTGTCGATCCTCGGGCCGGAATTCCCGCAAGGCGCGACGGCCATGCGGATCCTGATCGCCGCGCAGCTATTCAGCCTCGCCACCGGCCCTGTGGGTAGCTTCATGGTTATGACCGGCCTTGAGCGCACCTCGTTTCGCAACGCCATCATCGGTACAGGCATCGTGCTGACCTTGGGTCTCCTGTTGATCCCGCACTTCGGCATCGTCGGAGCCGCGATCGCCAGCGGCTCGGCGACCGTCTTCCGCAACACCGCGGCCACTGTTGTGGTCTGGCGCCGACATGGCCTGTTCCTGCCTCTTGGCATTGTGCGGCGAAAATGACATCGGGAGTCGACCCGTGGGCGTTGTCGGCCGAGGCTAGCGGCCATGAGTCGGATCGGGAGCGCCCGGCGACAGCCCGCGCTTACACCGTCGGATTTGCACGATAGATGAGCATGCTCGGGTTAAATCGACTGAGAGGCTTCTTTACCCGAAGAACGCAGCCGGACGCTGTCGTGCTGAAGCCGTTCGCTGTGCGAATGTCGTTGCCTTGGCGCATTGCCGGCAGGATCGCCATCGTCCTGCTTGGTATCGCTTGTGTCCTCTATGGCTTCGGTTATGCGCTCACGACGCCGTTCCTGCTGAAGCAGTTTCTGGCTCCTTTGCTTCCGCTTGCCTGTCTGACCATTTGGGCCCTCCCCGAAAGCGCCACGAAGCCGACTAGGGCGGTCGAAGACCTCTTCTGGGCGTTTTATCTCGGGGCAATGCTGTGGCCGGGCTACCTGTCCGTCGCCCTGCCTGGCTTGCCCTGGTTCTCGGCCCTTAGACTGCTGGGCTTGCCAATGGCGATCGCCATGCTCGTCCGCCTTTCGACGTCCACGCCGTTCCGTGAACAGGTCGTAGGTACGGTGCGAACGATTCCCTATCTGGGGACGTTCATGGCGGCCTTCAGCGCCATCCAGGTGTTCTCCGTCGCGGTGTCGGACCAGCCCGTCACCTCACTGGATAGTGTGATTGATAACTTGATCGGCTGGACCGCCGTCTTCTTCGTCGCCTGTTACATGTTCCGCCGCCCGGGCGCGGCCGAGCGATGGATCGCGGCCTTCTGCATTTGCGCCGTCGGCCTGTGTTTCATGGGAATCTGGGAGCGACGTCTAGAGCACGTGCCTTGGGGCACACACGTCCCCAGCTTCTTCGCCACGGGAGACGACGCGGTACAGCGCGCCTTGACAGGAACCCGGCGCCTCGGGATCGGTGACTACAGGGTCGAGGGCGTCGAATCCACTTCGCTCGGCATGGCCGAGTTTCTGGCGCTCGCCACGCCATTCCTGCTGCACTACATCGGCGGACCTTTTCGGACTCCCATCAAGATCGCCGCCGTCCTGGCGCTGCCGCTGGTCTTCGTGGTGATCCTCTCGACACAGGCCCGTTTGGGCATGGTGGGGTTCTTTCTCTCGGTTCTGCTCTATCTGGTCGTGTGGGGTGTGAATCGCTGGAAGAGCGCGAAAGGTAGCCTGCTTGGGCCAGCCATCGTGCTCGCTTATCCTGCCTTCTTCCTTGCGTTCGTGGCGGCGAGCTTCACCGTCCAGCGCCTTAAGACGATCGTTTGGGGTAACGGCGAAACCGCTGCCAGCAACGAAGGCCGCATGGAGCAGATGCAAAAGGGTATCCCCATGATCTTCAAGCGGCCCTGGGGCTACGGCGCGGGGCGCGGCGCCGAGAAGTTGGGCTACATGACGCCCGGAGGCACATTGACGATCGACAACTACTTCCTGCTTGTCGCCCTGGATTGGGGAATCCTCGGCTTCATCGTCTACTACGGCATGATCCTCATGGTGACGTGGAACGCCGCACGATACGGATGGGCGCGCACTCTGCGGAACCGCGAACACTCCTATCTGGTGCCGGCAGGCATCGCGCTTGCGGAATTCTTTGTCATCAAGTCGATCTTCAGCCAGACGCACAATCACGCGCTGACCTTTATGATCATGGGGATGGTGGCGGCTCTGATCTTCCGAATTCGTTACGGCGTTCCGGGAGATGAACTGCCCAATTTGCCGCCACTTCAGCCGCCAGCTCGGCCACGGAGTTCGCTGGCGAACTAGGCCTCGGGACGCGGCCTCGATCTCAGGCCATGAGCCGCTGACGACACTATTTGGCCCGCTCCATCTTCTTCGCGAACCTGTCGCGGAGATAGCGCCGGACCTTGTTCGGATTGGCGAGCTTCTTGAATATCGTCAGGCGGTCGCGAGCGTCGCCATATTTGTTGATCTTGAATTCCATCAGTTCCGGCCAGAGGCGCAAGATTACGGCCATGAACAGCGCCTCAGTCCCCTTCTTGGCAGGCTCGACTCCCACGAACATCTCCAGCACGCGGCGCTGACAGAACGGCAGGAAGTTGAGCTTTACCGAGTTGCTGATCGGGCGCTGGCCCATCGACCAGATACCGACCTTCAGCTCCACGAAGGCCATTTCCATGATTACACTGTTGGGTTGGCCCTCAAGTTCGGCGAGCCATTCGCGGAAATTGTCGAGAAGTTCGGGATGCTGCGGCACTGTCAGCCGGTCGGCGATGAAATCCACATCGATCACGCCTTGGTTGATGGTCTCGTAGTCCTGCCGGTAAAGGCGGCACCGCGCCGTCTCGCCGTAGAGGCCGGTCAGGATGGCGTTGCGCTCCGTGAGATCCGCGACCGTCGTATAGGTGCGCCGCGTGACCTCCATCGTGCAGTCGCCAACCATTCGGTCCCAGACCGCCATGGCCTCCTCGCTCGCGGCGTGAAGCGGCATCACCCGGTGAGCCAAGCCAAATCGCTTTGCGATTCGGCTGCTGACATCGGCGTCCATGTCGGTGTTGGGCGCCTCCAGAGTGAAGAATTCCACCTTATCGACGATCGGTCGGCAGGAGGCCACGAGGAGCCGCGAGTCCATGCCCGCCGTGAGGGTCACGCCTAGACTGAAGGCGCGGCTGGCGGCGGCGCTGAACTCCGTGACAGCTTTGGCGGCGACATCGACCGCTTCGTCGAAATCGCGCCACTGGGCGAACTCGCCGGGGCGCGGCCAGAATCGGCGTGCCGTCCACGTCTCCAGGTCGAGATAGTGGTTGGCGATAACCCGGTGGACGCCGCGATGCGCCGTCAAGGTGCCACTGATCCAGCTGCCCGTGCCCTCCTTGCCGATCAGAGTGTTGTGCAGGTCGGCTCGGAAACGGGCCTGGTAGTCCGCTTCCGTGAGCAACAGAGCGACGGAGGACGCGGCCCGCCGGTCGGACGGCGAATAGACGATCGGGAATGACGCCCCGTGATCCATGTAGATGCGTTTGGGCAAGCCCCCGCATGAGACGAAGACAAAGCTTCCCGAAATGCGCGGCAGGAACAGGAGTTCAAGATCGCCGATGGTGGCGATCGCCACCGGAAATTCAGCTTCGCCTTCCGGCAGGAACTCCCCGTGGAATTCGCTGTAGGCGTTGCCCAGCAGGAAGCCGATCCGGCGTCCGCCGGCCGCAAGCACCGGCACGACCGGCAGGTTTCGGTCCGCCGCGATCCAGAAGCCTTCGGCATCGACAAGCCGATAGGACGGGGGAATGTCCGGCTTTTCTGCGGCGACAAAGACCTGTTTGTCGACAATGGGCGCTGCGCGGAAAACGTCTCGCGACGGATCGAAGCTTGGCATTCCGATTCAGTCCCACTCCAAGATCTGTCAACGCCGGTTTTGCGTCCCGGGAGCCCATGGCGGACGGGAGTCGCACCTCGTGCGCGCCGCCCAGCTATTCCGAAAATCTGCGCTCTGTAGATAGACCTTATGATCCTAATTCCCCCATGTTGACTCTTCGTTGATCGGCGCTCGCGCGTTGTAGAGGCGGGGCCCATCGCTGGGGTTCGCCATCGGACTCTCGCACTGGGCGTTCGGCCTTGACCGCTTCCGGTGCGCGCGCAACCGTCGCCACCCATTGGCCGGGTTGGCCAACCGAACAAGAGAGAGGGGCTCCATGCCCGGTAGTTCCGCCTGCATCCTGGACGCCAACCACGCGCCCCCTCGCTACCTGTTCAATTTCCGGCAGTACGAAGTCTCGCACTGCGGCGACTGCGGCCTGATCATGACCGGAAGCGGCTTTGAGGAAGGACAATACGAGGAGCAGGATTACTACACGATGCGGCACAGCTCCCCTGCGGAGATCTACCAGGAATGGGGGTTCCGCTGGCGGTGGATTCTTCGCAGGATTCAGAGCCTACGCGCCAGCGGCTCCAGCCTGGACGTGGGCGCGGGCAACGGCCTCTTCGTGAAGATCGCGGCCGACGAATTCGGCTGGAAGTCTCGCGGTGTAGAACTGTCCGAGAAGGAGGTCGCCTTCGCCAAGCGCATGCTCGACGTCGACATCGAGCAGAAATCGCTGAACGAGATTCCCGAACAGTTCGACATGGTCACCGCCTTCAGCGTCCTTGAGCACGTGGTCGACCCGATCGGGTTGATCCGCGAGATGCGAGATCACGTGAAGGACGGCGGTCTGCTCGTGCTGGCCACGCCGAGCCCGACCTGCATACAGGCCCGGGTCAAGGGGCTTGAGAAATGGGGAATGATATCACCCCCGCACCACATCAACATCTTCAGCCGCAAGGCGCTCTACGGCTTGTTGGCCAAGTCCGGCTTTGAGGTCGTCCGATACGACACGATCAGCACCTATATCCAGTTCCTGCGCCGGTTCGAGCGAGACGGCACGACGTTGCGCTGGATGGTCTTTCAGGCGCTGCGTCTGTTGGGCCTTGGCGCCGATCACCTGGTCATTGCGCGCAAGGTCTGATCTCTGGCGGCCTCACCCCAGCCAGGCCGGCTTGCCTCGTTCGTTTCGGAGCCCGGCCGCCCAGCCGGCCAGGGCATAGCCCAGCTGGCGCCAGGCCCGCCGCTTGCCGAAGCGCAGGCAGAGCAGCACTAGGGCGCAAGGCGCCACGGTGATCAGCCGGATGGGACCTCGCAACCAGGTCAGCAGAATCTTGTTGCGCTCGTCCAGATAGACCGGGCCGCGCGGTCGACCTCGCATGTCGCCGACCGAGCCGGTGGTCGTGCCCTTGTAGTGGAGCACCTGCGCCTCCGGCGCATAGCCGAACCGAAGGCCCAGATCGCTCGCGCGCAGGCACCATTCAACCTCTTCGCAGTAGAGGAAAAAGTCCTCCCGCATCGGTCCCGCCGTCTCCAGAAACCGTCGGCTCAGCAGCATGCAGCACCCGGGAACATAGGCCGTCAGGCGCTCGACAGCGGCTACGTCCGCCGGTGAATCCAGGGCCTCGCCGAAGCCGATGGAAAAGGTGCGCCCCAGCCACGGACGCCAGCCACCCGCGCGGGAGTCGATGGTGCCCTCTGGCGTATAGACCGTTCCCGCTACGGCGTCGCAATCGCCGGCGGACAGCCTTGCGACCAGAGCCGCCAGGGACGTGGGACCGGCGTCTGTATCAGGATTCAGCACCCACCAGGCGTCCGCGTTCGGCGCTTCCCGCAGGCATCGGTTGACCCCCGCCGCGTAGCCCAGATTTCCGGCCGACAGCAGGGCGTTCACCGGCTGTCCGCCAGGAAGTGTCGCCGGGATCGCGGCCACCATCCGCTCGAACGCTTCCGGACCGCCATTCTCGCAGATCACAACCTCGAAATCGGCATAGGTGGAGTGCGCGAGGGCGTTCAGGCAGACGACGATGTCGTCGATATTCCGAAACGTTACGATACAAATCGCGACATGCATGCTCACGACCGCCCAGCCGCCCCGGCGTCGGCGCCCAGTGACTCCACACCCGGACGTCCTTCGCGCACCTGCTGGATGTCGCGTCCAAGCACGGCCCAGGAATCCACGACCCGCCAGAGGCGGATCGCGTAGAGCACCCGAAGCGCGCCAAGGCGTTGGCCGAAGGTGTGCAAACCCGGATTGGTGAGCACCTTGGGCGTGTGAGCGACTGCCGACAGCGGCAGCAGCAGGCTGCGCAGGAACCACCGCAGGCGCCTGCCTGGACGGCCAGCTGACAGGCCATAGGTCTCGATGTTCAGCCGCCGCCATTTGCGCGTCAGTTCTTCCCAGTTGCGCCGCGCCGGATGGCCCACGATCGCCTTGGGCGCATAGCCGAGTTTGAAGCCGCAGCTCTGGGCGCGCTTCGACCACTCGTAGTCCTCGGAAATCCCCGCGCGGAACCCTGCCACCGTTTCGAACAGGCTACGCGGACAGAACAGATTGCCCGACCCCGTGAAGCCCTTCTTCTCGATGTAGGTCTTGAAGTCGAAGGCGAAAACCCGCTCCCAGGCCTCCACCGGCGTCATGCGCTGCTCGTCGCTCACCAGGACCGTGACCTGCCCGCCCACGAAATCGAAGCGGCTCAGGGCCGCGACGCCCTCCTCAATCCAGCGCGGATCGGCCACGCAGTCGGAGTCGATGAAGGCCAGCACCTCGCCCGTCGCCTTCGCGACCCCGCCATTGCGCGCCGGGCCCGCGCCGCGCTCCTCGACCAGCACCACCTGGGCGCGGTCGCCGGCGGCGGCCTGCACGGCGTCGAGGCCCTGGGGCGAGGCGTTGTCCGCGACGATGATCTGCAGCCGCCCGGCCGGATAGGTCTGGGCCCGCAGCGCGGCCAGGCAGATGTCCAGGTTCACTAGGTCGTTGAAGTGCGGAATGATAACCGAAACGGTCGGCTGTTCGCTCATCTCAGACGGGTTTCCGAAAGTGCGCGGTCGCCAGGTGATCCGCCGGCGCGGCGCCGAGGAATCCCACAGCCGACGGCGGGAGGCAATTGGACTCGCGCGAGGCGACAGGCGCGAGATATGGCATCACTTCATCAGTCCTTTACACGGTCGCCCAGATAGGATCGAGCCTATCAGAGGCGGCCCAAAAGATAGGTAAACCGATGAGCGCGGCGGCTGAGCCCCATGCGAACGACCGGGCCTTGGCGCCGAAACGCCTGCGCATCTGCATGGCGGCGTCCGGCGGCGGCCACCTGCGCCAGCTCCTCGATCTGCGCTCGCTGTGGTCGGCGCACGACTACTTCTTCGTCACCGAGGACACCGCGCTCGGCCAGAGCCTGCGCGAGGAGCATCCGACCTACTTCGTGCCCCACTTCGCGCTCGGCCAGGCCAAACTCGGCGCACCGCTGAAGATGGCGTGGCGGGCTTTCATCAGCTTCTTCAAGAGCGCGGCCCTGATCCTGCGCAAGCGTCCGCAGCTGGTGATCACCACCGGCGCCGGCGCGGTCTTCTTCACCGTCCTCTGGGCCCGGATCCTTGGCGCCCACGTGGTGGTCGTCGAGTCGTTCGCGCGGTTCGACCATCCGTCGGTGTTCGGCCGGATGACCAAGCCGCTGGCCCAAGATTTCGTGGTGCAGTCGGCGGCGCTTGCCGCGCACTATCCCGAGGCGCAGTTCTTCGACCCCTTCCGGATTCTCGACACCAAGGTCGGCGCCAAGCAGCCGCTGATGTTCGCGACGGTGGGCGCGGTCCTGCCGTTCGACCGGCTGGTGAACATCGTGGCCGAGGCGCACGCGGGTGGCGCCATCTCCGACAGAATCCTGGTCCAGACCGGAGTCGGCGGCGTCCGTCCGCCGGGCCTTGAGGTGGTCGAGACCTTGCCCTTCGAAGAGGTGAAGGCGCTGCTACGCGACGCCTCGATCGTCGTCTGCCACGGCGGCACCGGCTCGCTGATCACTGCCCTGCGCGAAGGCTGCCACGTCATCGCCGTGCCGCGCCTGTTCCGCCTGGGCGAGGTCTATGACGACCACCAGTTGGAAATCTCTGAAGCCTTCGAAAAGCGCGGCCTGGTCCAAGTCGCCAACACCGCCGAGGAGCTGGCCGCCGCCGTGCGGGCCACCAGGGATCGCGCCCGCGTGGTGGCCACCACCGAGCCGACAGGCCTGACCCAGTTCCTCGAATCTGTGGTCGAACGCATCGCCTCCAGTCACGCTGGGACGGAGCGCCCTCGACCCGCCACAGCCGACTGACGCGCCACCTTGGGCAAACGCCCAAACCGCGCCTCGATGTCCTTCTGCAGCGCGTTGGCCGCCATGGCCTGGCCGCGGAACAGGGTGTCCATCGCCCAGCCGATCACCGGCACGTCGCTCATGGCGCTGTTGACGATCATGTAGGTCGCCATGCGGGTGATGGTCCATGCGGACGCCTTGGCCTGCACGGCCTCGTAGAGCAGCAGACCGCCGGAACCGACGCTGTAGAGCGTGCCCGCCACCGGCACCCAGGCCAGCACCCCGTCCAGGCCCAGGCCCCAGGGCCCGATGCGGACTAGGTTGTCGGAGAGCTTCTTGATCCGCTCGGCGTTGCGCCAGGCGCGCTCGGCGCGGTCTCGGGTCGGTTCCATGACGGCCTCAACGCCGGCGGTGCGCGGCGAGATGCATGTTGTAGCGCCCTATCCTTTCGCAAGCGTGGCTGGGCCGCATTTCCTAACCCCACAGGTCCGGCGACGGCGGCTCGATCAGGGAGCCGGTGATAGCCAGGCCGGGCTCGCGGTCGCGCGTGAGCAACAGCGGCCCGTCGAGGTCGGCGACCTGCGCGCCCTGCGCCAGGATCATGGCCGGCGCCATGGCCAGCGACGTCGCCACCATGCAGCCGATCATCAGACCCAGACCCAGGGCGCTGGCCTCCGCCGCCAGCGCGAGCGCCTCGGTCAGGCCGCCGGCCTTGTCCAGCTTGATGTTCACCGACGCGTAGCGCCGCGCGCAGGCGGCGAGCTCGGCGCGGGTGTGCAGGCTCTCGTCGGCGCAGAGCGGCACCGGGCTCAGATAGCCCTCCAGCGCGGCGTCCTCCCCGGCGCGGAGGGGCTGCTCGATCAGCATCACATCGAGCGCCGCAAGCTCCGGGGCCAGGCGGCGCAGCTCGTCGAAGGTCAGCGCCTCGTTGGCGTCGACGATCAGGCGGGTCTTCGGCGCCGCCGCGCGCACCGCCGCGACCGCAGCCAGATCGTCCCGCTCGCCGATCTTCAGCTTCAGGATCGGCCGCCGCGCGTTCTCCCGCGCCGCCTGCGCCATCGCCTCGGGCGGCCCCAGGCTGATGGTGAAACAGGTCTTCACCGGGTCGAGCCGTGCGCGTCCGGCCAGCGTCCAGGCGCGAACGCCGGCGCGCTTGGCCTCGAGGTCCCAGAGCGCGCAATCCAGCGCATTGCGCGCCGCGCCCGGCGGCAGCAAGCCCTGCAGTTCGGCCCGATCCGCGCCGGCTACGATGCGGCCTCGGACGGTCTCGATCTGCGCGACCACGCCCTCGATCGTCTCGCCGTAGCGGGCGTAGGGCACGGCCTCGCCACGACCGCGGCGCGGCCCGTCCGCGATCTCCGCGACGACGACCGCGGCCTCGGTCTTGGCGCCCCGGGAGATGACGAAGGCTTGCTTCAGCGGCCAGCGTTCGACCTCGGCGCTGAGGGTCCTCACGCCTAGACGATGTCCCCCGCCGCGGCGTCGAGCAGCAGGTAGATGCGGCCTGGATCGTCGCCCAGCAGGGACGCCATCAGGAACCCCTCGGGATCGCGCACCACCGCGTCGTCCACCAGGGTCTGATAGCGGCGCACATAGACCTGCACCTGGCGCTTGATCGCCTCGTCGGTGACCAGGCGGCGCGAAATGCGCCGGGTCGCCGCCGGCGCCAGGCGCTTGACCACCTCGCGGGCGCCGTCGATGTCGCCCACCTGCACCGCGGCGGCGATCTCGTCGATACGAGCCTTGGGGAGCAGCTTGCCGGGATCGACGCCCATGGCCGCCAATTCGTCCCCCAGGATGTCCTGCAGCCGCTCGCCCTCGGCGTCGGCGCCGTCGATGGAGGCCAGCAGGTCCTTCCAGGTCCAGGAGTCGCCCTCGTGCGCCGGCTCCGGCGGCTCGGCGCCGACCCCGCCGGCGGCCTCGAAAACAGCCGAGAACTCCTCGTCGGTCGCCGTGGGCGTCAGCTTGAGCTTCAACCGTGGGCGAAGGCCGGGATCTTCCGGCGGCTCGGCGGACGCGGCCATGGGCGCCGCGCGCGCGGGCGCCGGCTCCATCAGGTCCTCCAGCGCCAGATCGACCTCATCCTCTTCGACCCGCGCGGGCGGCGGGCTGGGCCGCGCAGGCGGCGCGTCGGCCTTGGCGACCGGGCGAGGCCGAGCGGCGCGGGACGCCGGGGCGGGCGCCGCCAGGGATGGCGCGCTGAACGGCGCGGCCGGCAGCGTCGCGGAGACTCCCATCAGGCGGACCGCCTCGCTCAGCATTTCGAAGTTGCGGCGCGCGCGGTCCTGGAACGCCGCGTCGATGGCCTGCGCCTCCTCAGCCGTGTGGCGCGCCTGGGCGGTCAGCTCCTCCAGCCCCTCGCGGACCGCGGCGCGGACCAGGTCGATCTGGTCCTGGGCGGTGGCCGGCAGCTTGGTGGCCCGCTTGTCGACGTCGGCCATCATCTCCTGCAGGGCGGCGAGCGAGGCGCGCGCAGCCGCGGCGCCCTCCTCCAGCCGCTGCGCGGCGGCGGCGCCGGCTTGGTCGACCATCTCGGAGGACTGTTCGACGAGCGCACGGGCCTCGGTGAGCCGCGCCTCGAACACCTGATTGGCCTTCTGGCCGGCCTCGAAGGCGGCTTCCGAGAGCTGGTCGACCTGTTCGCGCGCGGCCGCGGCATGGCTGGCGGCGGCGGCGCGGGTCTCTTCGGCGGCGGCGGCGAGCGCGTCGATGGCCGCGCGCGTCTGGGCCTCCAGTTGCGCACGCTGCTCGGCGGCGGCCTCGGAGACCGTCTCCAGCGACCGCAGGGTGGACTGGCCGAACTCCTCGCGCTCGGCCGAGGCGGTCTCGGCCAGATCGCGAAACTGCGCGGCCGCATCGACCATCAGGTTGCGCAGGCTCTCGCCGCCCTTCATCGCCCGGTCGGTCAGTTCGACCGAGGACGCGCGGGCGTCATCGATGAATTCGGCCAGCTTGGCGGCGTGGGCCTCGGCCTCTACGGCGAAACCCTCGTGATCGGCCTTCAAGGTCTGGGCGAGGGTGATCAGCGCAGTGCGCTGCTCGGTCAGCCCGCCCTCGACGGCGCGCACCTGATCGGCGACGCCAACGCCGGCGGTCTCCAAGCGGGCGATGTGGCGGGTCAGATCCTCGCCGGCGGTGCGGGCCGCATCGCTGGCCTCGCCGGCGGCCGCGGCGAGGTCGGCCGCGCGGGCGGAGAGCGCCGTCTCGGCCTCGCGCAGCTGGGTTTCGGCGAGTTCCGTCGCCTCCGCCACCATCTTGGCCTGCTGGTTGATGCTGTCGATCACCCGGTGCGCTTGGGCGTCCAGGCTGTGGGCGAGCGCGCCCATCTCCGAGCGTTCGCGGCCCATGGTCGTCGTCAGTTCGCGGGTGGTGCGAATCGAACTGTCGGTGCTCTCCACCAGCCGCTCGCTCTCCAGCGCGAGCGCATCGCGCAGCGCCAGCAGGGTCTCACGCGCCTCATCGGCGGCCTCGCCGGCGCGGACGATCTCGTCGCGCACGCTGCGGGTGACATCGCCGGCGCGGGCGGCCGCGGCCACGGCCGGGCCCAGCATCTCCTCGGCCATGGCCTTGGCGCGGCGCGCCTCGGCGCCCAGCTTCTGGCCCTGGCGGATCATATAGGCGCAGCCGAACACGAAGATCGCCGGCCCGATGGCCAACATGGCGAACACCACCAGCGCGAAGCTGTCGTTGTGGAACGGCGCGACGCCGCCGCGGTAGCCCAGGGCGAACGCGATCGGCGCCAGGGCCCAGAGCGCGGCCACGGCGAATGCGACCAGATAGATCGGCCAGGCCGACGGCGGCCGATAGGGATCGGGCGCGGCGTCTTCATAGGCCTCGACCACCGAACGCGTGGCGGGCGTGCGCGGCTGAGCGGCGGTGACGGCCGATCCCTCCGGCGGCGGCTGCAGCGGCCGGGCGGCCGCGGCGTCCAGTTCCAGGGGCTCGGCGTCCTCGTACACGGCGGTCGCCGTTGCAGCCGGCATCTCAGCAAGTGGCTCGCGTAACGAGGCGCCAAAATCCGCCGGCTGCGTCCGCTTCTTGATCTTCATACGCCTCTTCCGCCGGCGGCCCTAAGCCGCTGAACGCCCCAACCGAGGCCTGCCCGGCAGTCCCCGGCAAAGGATTACCTGCGATAGGTCGCGACGCAAACAGGCGCGCGCGCCGCAGGGGCGAACAAAGCGGCGATCAAACGATGTTGTGAGATGGTTCGCTCAGACCTTGAGCGTGTGCGCCGGACGCTTCGGCTGCGGACAGGAGGTCAGCCTCATGACCTTGTGCGTCGAGGTCTGGACACCGGCTGGGGTGCGGGCGATCACCCGCTCCGCCGCCGGCGGCGTAATCCGCTCGACCTGCGCCGGCTCCATGGTCACGCCAAAATGCGACAGGGCGACGGCGGAAGAATGCACAACCACCGTGGCGACAATCTCGGTAAAGGTCGTCATCGCCGATCCCCGGCTCCAAAGCGATTCCGTCGAGCGGTGTTATACGGCAAGCACGGCCATAGGGCGACGGGGCGGCGCGTGAATTTTGCGTAATGTTCCGGGACGATGGCAGCGTCCGCGCCGGCGCGACGCCCGATCATGCGGGCCGGCCCCAGCGGCTCTCCACATAGTCGAACACCTGGCCCATCGGCGCGCACCAGACGTCGAGGCTGGCGATGTGGGCGAGGATCTTGTTGTGGGTCGCGACGCTGGTGTCGCCATCGGTGCGCCAGGCGGGCAGGACGTCGTGGAACACCAGGATCGCCCAGCCGCCCTGCGCCACCGTCTCATTGAGGTAGCGGATCGCCGGCGCCACGGCGTCGGACTCGTAGGTCGGCTCGAAGGCGTGCAGGTGCAACGGATCGGCCGCCGCCACCTCCGGTCGGTTGGGACCGCCGGCGGTGGTGCGTGCGGCGATCACGCCGTCCCGCTCCAGCACGCGGCGGTAGCGGGCGTAGCGCTCATGGCGGCCGCCGCGACCCAAGCCCAGGTAGCCGCAGGGATAGGCGAAGGTCCGCGCCCGATCCGGCCCGAAGTTGTGGTCGAGATAGCCCTCCATCCGGTCGATTTCCGCGCTCTGGAACCGCCCGGCGGAATAGCCGGCGAGCGCGCAGGGATGGGTCATGGTGTGGTTGGCGACCTCGTTGCCGTCGTGGGCCAGGGCCTCCCAGTCGGTGAGCCGCCAGTGGGCGTTGGTCTCGGTCAGGAAGAAGGTCGCCTTCCAGCCGAGGCGTTTCAGTTCCGGCGCCGCGTTGTCGAGCTGGCTGTTCAGCCCGTCGTCATAGGTCAGGCTGACCGCGGCCTTGGCGCCGTCCGGCCACTCGCGCGGCTGTGCCCGCGCTTCCCCGGCCATGGCGGCGCCGGCCAAGCCGCCGGTCAGCAGCGTAAAGAGCGATCGTCGGGAAAGTTGAGAAGAGTCCATGGACAACTGAGGGCTACGCCGCGCCGAAAGTTCCTGCAACGCAGCTCGCGGCTCAGTTGATCTCAGGCGCGGTTTCCGGCGCAGGCTTGCGCCGGCGCAACAGGTAGCGGACCGCCCAGATGATCGCCACGACCACCACGATCGCGCCCGCCACGATCAGGCTCCAGCGGCGGGCGTGATGGCCCTTGCCCAGCAGGCCATGCACCGCCTCGCCGAAGATGAACCCGGCCATGGTGAAGGTTGTGGCCCAGATCACCGCGCCCAGGATGTTGAGGATCGTGAACCGCCAGGTCGGCACCTGGGTGACGCCGATCGCGATGGGGCTCGCAACCCGCAAGCCGAAGATGAAGCGGAAGGCCAGCGTGTAGCTGATCGGATATTTCTCGATGAAGCCTAGCGCGCGGGCGAAGGCCGGCTGCTGCGTCGCGCGCACCACCCAGCGGTGGCTGCGGAACCGCCGTCCGGCCACGAACAGCAGGTGGTCGACGACGCCGGACCCGGCCGTGGCGGCCAGCAGCACCAGCCACAAATGCAGGATATGCTGGCGCGCCAGAAAACCGCCGAGGATGACCGCCGACTGGCCCTCGAAGCCCGCGCCCAGGAAGATCCCGACCGGTCCGTACTGTCGCAGGAACTCTTCCATCGCCTCGCCGGTGATTGGCCCCCGAGGCTCTTCGAAGGAAAAGGCTCGCCGCCCCTATGTAGGGGGACGCCGCTCATAGCACAGCCCGCGCGCCGGTCAGCGGGCGATTAGGCATCGGTCGTCAGGCAGCCTGCTTGTCGCGGTAAGCCGCCCCTTCGTGGTCCAACAGCCAGCGCTTGCGCGGGAGGCTGCCGCCGTAGCCGGTGAGCGAGCCGTCGGTTCCAATCACCCGGTGGCAAGGCACCACCACCGCCACCGGATTGGCCCCATTGGCGTGGCCGACAGCGCGGACGGCGGTGGGACGCCCGATGCGCCGCGCCAGGCCCGCATAGCTCAGGGTCTCGCCGGCCGGGATGCTGCACAACGCTTCCCAGACCTGGAGCTGGAACGCCGTGCCGGACGCCTTCCATGGCACGGTCTCCAACGCATCGGCCTGGCCCTTGAAATAGGCCTCGAAAGGTCCGCGCACCGGCGGCGGCGCGCGGCCTTCGACCAGCGTCGCCTTGGGGTAGTGGCGGCCGATCCACGCCCGCATGCCAGGTTCGTACTCGGTCCAGTTGAAGGCGCGCAGCACGCCTTCCTCGTCAGTGACCAGCAGGGCTGTTCCGATGGGCGTCGCGAGCCGGTCCAGCGTCAGGGTCTCAGGCGGCGCGTTTGCGGTCGGCATCGGTCTTGGTCCTCTTCGGGGCGGTGATCTGGTCAGCGTCGGCGGCCCAGAGATGTTGCGCGGCGTAGGCTCGCCAGGGCCGCCAGGCCTCCGCGCGGGCCAGGAGTTCGGCTGGCGTCGGCCGCTGGCCGCTTTCGTCAGCCATGCCGCGCATGAGGCCGATGTCGGCCTGCGGGAAGGCGTCGGGTTCGCGCAGTTCGCGAAGCGCGATGTACTGCGCCGTCCATTCGCCGACACCCGGCAGGGCTTTCAGCGCGGCGATGGTGCTTTCGAGGTCGCCGCGGGGTGTGAAGATCGCCGGGTCGGCGGCCACCGTGCGCGCCAGCGCCTCCAGGGCCGCGCCCCTGGCCTTGGGCATGCCAAGGGCGGCGATATCCTGGCCGACAATCTGCTCCGACGATGGGAAGGCCCGCGTCAAGCCGAGCGCGACGGCGAAGGGATCGTCGATCCGCGTTCCGTAGGCTTCCGTCAGCTTGGCGGCGAGGCCGCGCGCGGCGGTGACGGTGATCTGCTGACCCAGGATGGCGCGCACCGCGAGCTCGAATCCATCCCAGGCGCCGGGCGCCCGCAGGCCGGGCCTGGCGGCGACCAGCGGCGCCAGCGCCGGGTCCTGGCTCAGGTGCGCTCCGATCAGGCCTGGGTCGGCGGTCAGGTCGAACACCCGCCGGATGCGGGCGATCACCGCCGGCAGGGCCTGAACCTTCGGGAAGCGGATTTCCGCCACCAGGAAATCGCCTGGGCCCGGCGAGACGGTCACCACGCCCAGCGCGCCGTCGACCGCCAGGGTCCGCGCGTAGCGCTTGGGTGAAACGGCCTCGACGCCGGGGATCGCGCGCGCCGACAGGAAACTGATCATCGCATTCCAGTCGTAGGGCGCGCGATACGGCAATCTGACAGTGATGCCGCCGGCCGCCGAACCCACGTCCTCGGCGCGGCTGCGGCGCAGCGCGCCCGGCGGGCGGCCGAAAAGCTGTTGGAAGGTCTCGTTGAACCGCCGCACGCTGCCGAAGCCCGAGGCCAGCGCCACCTCGCCCATGGGCAGGAGCGTCTCCTGGATCAGCTGCTTGGCCAACAGCACGCGGCGCGTCTGGGCGACCGCCACGGGCGAGGCGCCGAGGTGTTGGCGGAACAGGCGCCGCAGCTGCCGCTCGCCGACGCCGAGCCGCGAGGCGAGCGCGTCGACGTCGCCGCTATCCATCGCGCCCGCCTCGATCAAGGCGAGCGCCCGGCTGACCGTGTTCGAGGTCCCGCGCCAGGCGCCCAGGTCCGGCGACGACTCCGGCCGGCAGCGCAGGCAGGGCCGATAGCCGGCCTCCTGGCATGCCGCCGCCGTCGGATAGAAGGTCATGTTCTCCGGCTTCGGCGTCCGCGCCGGGCAGACCGGGCGGCAGTAGATGCCCGTGGTCCTGACCGCGCCGAAAATCCGCCCGTCAAACCGCGGATCGCGGGTCAGAAAGGCTCTGCGGCAGGCTTCGAAATCCATGTCCATGGCGGCAAGATGGGGGCTCAGCCCGGCGAAGTCTCGCGGTTTTCGGACATCGGTGGTGAGTCACTAGCGGTTTTCGGACGCCCAAACCCGCTAACTTGGGGCGTCGTCGCCCGTCGCCGTTGCGGACTTGTTGGCCTCAAGGATCTTGCGCGCGGCGCGGGCGTCCAGCCGCGACAATATGATCGTGCCGATGACAATGCAGACGACGAGGCCCGGCAGCGACAGGATTTCGAGCACGTTCTCCATCGCGCGAACCTGAGGCGGCCACGACAAGGCGTCAAGATCACAAGCCCAGGTGCAACCGCGGACGCATCTTTTGTCATGCTGAAGGCGTAGGTCTTGCAAGGTGGGACCGCTAGGATGTCCTTGTCCAATCACGGGACTGTCCTCAGCGGACATCTGGTCTCCGAGGTCTGAACTGGTTCGATGCTACTCTGGGTTCTCTTCCTGACCGGCCTGACGCTGATCGCGGCCACCGCTTGGCTCGTGCTCTCAATGAGCCGGGCGGAGCGGCGGGCGCGGCGCAGCCTCTATCGCTCCCTGGGATTGGCCGAGGCCACCGTTGAGTTCCTGATGGAGCGCAACCGCGACGTCCTGACCGAGCTCTCCTACGTGCGCCAGGACGAGATCGCTCTCAATGAGGCGATGCAGATGACCCCGCCGCGCACGGCCGCGGGCATTGGAAACCGCCCCAATCTGCGACTGGTCCGACCCGATGCCGACACCTCGCTGCTGCCCGGCGAACGGCCAGCCGCGTCGAACGATCGGCCCACACACCACTAGCCGCGCCGGTCGGCGCCCACGGATTAACGGCTTGCTCAGCCGGTTCGTGCATGGTCGCCGCATACCAAGTGAGGCGAAGACCCCATGCCCTACGACGCGGCCGCCGAAGGCGCCGAGCACGGAAAATCCGACGCTGACCGCCGTGGCCCGTTGCGGCCCTCACGCCTGGCGAGCGCGCGGTCGCGGCTCGGCGGCGGCTCGCTGACCCGCTTGGTGCAGGCGAGCGACCTCGCCCTTCTGGCCGCCCTTTTCGCCGTCAAATGCCACGGCGACGCCCTCTCCGGCTCGAACCCGTTGCTGCTGGCCGCCTCGGTCCTGGTCGCCGCGACGCTGGTCAGCCTTGAGGCCTACCAGCTGACGGCGCGCGAGCGGACCTACGCCCACCTCTACAAGGTCGTCGGCGCGGTCGGCGGATCGGGCTTCATGATGCTGGCCTTCGCCTCGGTCACCGCCCCGGCGGCCAGGACGGGCGCCATCCTGACCCTCGTCGACTGGTGCCTGACCGCGACGCCCCTGCTCGCCGCCGCACACCTCGCCTGGTTCAGCTACATCCGCCGCCTTCGGCGCCAGGGCCTGTTGACCCCCAACCTGATGATCGTCGGCGCGACGCCGGCCGCCCAGCGTCTGGTGGCGCTGGCGCTCTCCAATCGAGACGTCAACGTGCTCGGCATCTTCGACGACCGGGGCGAGCGTGCGCCCAAGCATATCTTCGGCGTGCCGGTGCTAGGCCGCACGGCCGATGTGAAATCGCATCGCCTGCTGCCCTATGTGGACCGCATCGTGGTCGCCGTGCCGTCCGGGGCGACGGCGCGCATCGCCCAGTTGATCGCCGAACTCGCGCCCTGCCCCAACGACGTCAGCCTGCTGATGGACGGCTTCGACGCCGCCACCGAAAAGGCCGCGCAGGAGCGCCTGCTCGACATGCCGCTGTCCCTGCTTTCAGGCGTTCGCCGCGGTGCGCTGCAGGCCCTGCTGAAGCGGACGATCGACGTCACCTTCTCGCTCGGCGCCTTGATTGTGCTGGCGCCGGCGCTCGTCGCCATTTCGATCGCCATCCGGATGGACAGCCCAGGGCCCGTGCTCTTCAAGCAGCGCCGCCACGGCTACATGAACGAAGAGGTGCTGGTCTGGAAGTTCCGGTCCATGCGCACCGAGATGAGCGACTACGCCGCCGTCCGCCAGGTCACAGCCGACGACGACCGGGTGACCAAGGTCGGCAAATTCCTGCGCCGCACCAGCCTCGATGAGCTGCCGCAGCTGTGGAACGTGATCCGGGGCGAAATGTCGCTGGTCGGACCGCGTCCGCACGCCATCGGCATGCTGACCAACGGCGCCGAGGCCTCCAAGCTGGTGGAAAGCTACGCGCACCGCCACCGCATGAAGCCGGGCCTCACCGGCTGGGCGGCCGTCAACGGCTCGCGCGGGCCAGTGGACACCCCGGAGGCCGTCCGCCGCCGCGTCTCGCTCGACCTGGAATATGTTGAGCGCCAATCGGTATGGCTGGACCTGTCGATCATGGCCCGCACCCTGCCCTGCGTACTGGGCGACAGCGCGGTGGTGCGCTAACGGAAACTCAGCGCTTGCGGGCGGCCTGAACCAGCTCGATCGTGGCGTTCGCCACCACCTCCGGCCGGTCCTTCATCATCAGGTGCGAGGACTTCACGATCCGTTGGTCGCCGTGCAGGAAGCGGTCGGCCAACTGCCGATGCAAGGCCTGCCAGACCCTGGCGCCTGGGTCGTCCGAGCCTGCGACCGCGCCGTCGGCCTTGCCCGCCGTCAGTACGATCGCTGGAATGTCGCGAAGGATGCCGCCCGTGCGGTCGACCTCGTCCGACGTCGTCGTGAACAGGTTGTCCAACTCTGAGACCTGAGTCCGCCAGGTTTCGGGCCGCAGCTCGATCTGTCGGGTATGCGCGTCCGCGCCGGCCTGGACGCACTCAAGCAACGCAGGATCGTCTACCGCCGTCTTCGCCGCTGAGGTCAGGCCGAGGCAGCGAAGCGGACGCCGTTCGATCCCCTCCAACGTCCCTGCGCCGGGCCCGAAGATCGCCTGCATCCGCTGCGTCTGGTGCTCCACAGAGCTGTCGACGAACACCATTCCGACGACCTCTTTGGGCCGCCGGGCGGCGAACAACCGGGCGTAGAGCCCTCCCGCCGAGTGGCCGACCACGACATAGGGGCCGCCGACGCCAGCCGCGTTCAGCCCATAGTCAAGGTCCCGCGCGATCGCCGCCCCGTCCCGCGGCGTCGGCCCCGGATCGCTGAACCCGTAGCCGGCGCGGTCGTAGGCGCAGACGCGAGTCGTCTGGGCGATGCGCGGCGCCACGTCGCTCCAGGCGCTCGCGCCGGCCCCGAAGCCGGATTCCAGAATGACTGTCGGCGAGCCGTGACCCATGCAGCGAAGGCTGAGCTTTCGATGGTCCGGCAGGCTCGCCAGGCGTCCCGAACGCTCAAACGCATCGCTGGAAAGCGGTGACGACGCTGGCCCCGCGCCACAGGCCGATAGGCTGGAGACCAACGCGACGGCGCCCCCAACGGCGCGTCCTATCCTGTTCAGCCGAATGACACTAATCATCACTATCTCGCGCGACCACTTGCCCATGCCACGGCCAAGGTCCACGGGCCGGCTTGTCCAGCGTGATCCAACGAACGCGACACCGCGAACGCTTGCACGTATCTTGCATCATCCGGCATAGGAAGGGCTCGCGTTCGCGGCCGGGAGGGCACAGCTGTGGAAACTGTCTACGATTGGATCACGATCGCGATCTTCGGCGGGCTGGTGGTCCTGTTCCTGCAAAGGTCCATGGCTGAGAAGGAACCGCAGGACACGATCTATCACTACCTGCCGCCAGCCATCGGCTGCGCCGTGGCGAACTATGTGGGCAACCATGGACAAGGGCCCCTCTCGGCGGGCATCGCCCTGGCCGTGCTGATCTACATCGTGCTGGTCCTCAAGCCCTTCGGTCTGAAATTCTAGCTACGCGACTCCGCGTTGTCCGGGCTGGCGTCCGTCGGGACTTGGCGCCCGTATCTAGTTAATAGCGTCGCGAGTCGGGACTCGCGTTGAACCGATTCCAAACTCGCCGGCTCGAACGGCGAGGGGCCGTGTGCGTTAGACACAAAACCGCTCGCTTCCGCGGTTAAGTAAACGGAAGGCAGAGAGCGTGCAGTATACCAGCCTGGCGCTCCTGACCGCTCAGATGCGCCGGGCTTGCCGTGCATCTTGGGGCTTCCAAGCACCGAAGCGCTGAAGCGATGGAGATTTGAGTTGGCTGGCTTGGACCTGAAGATCGGCTCGCTGTTCAAGAAGAAGGACAGGACCGCGAGGGAAGCGCGTGAGCCGCGCGGCCCGGCTGCGGTCGTCCAGCCGATGCACCGCGACTCCGCACGTAAGCTGAAGGACAAGGGCTCGCTGCCCCGCTTCCACTCGATGGCCAGCGATCAGGCCAGCGGCTGGGCGCCCGACCGTTTCGCCTCCATGCGCGCCAAGCTGCGCCTGGCCTTCACGCCCTCTCAGCCGGTCGCCGACCGCCGGATGTTCGCCGGCCGCGAAGACGTCCTGAAGACGGTCATTCGGGCCATCGAGGACCAGCGCCTGCACGCCGTGCTCTATGGCGAGCGTGGCATCGGCAAGACCTCGCTCCTGCACATGCTGTCGCAGGCGGCGCAGGAAGCCCGCTACATCGTCGTCTATACATCCTGCGGCGCGAACACGACTTTCGACGAAATCTTCCGGGCCGCGGCGGCCGATATCCCGCTGCTGTTCCACAGCGGCTTTGCTCCGACCACATCGGAGGCCGAGAAGGGCGCGACGCTCGCCGACCTTCTGCCGCCGGGACCGGTTTCGCCCCACAAGTTCGGCGATCTCTGCTCGAAGCTGACCGGGACCCGCGTCCTGATCATCCTCGACGAGTTCGACCGCTGCGAGTCCGGGGCGTTCCGCCGCGACGTGGCCGAACTGATCAAGAACCTCTCCGACCGTCTGGGCCGGGTGCAGCTTGTGCTGGCCGGCGTCGCCGCCGACCTCACCGAACTCGTCGAGCACATCCCGTCGATCCGGCGCAACATCTTCGCGTTGCGCGTGCCGAAGCTGGCCGACGCCGAGGTGCTGCAGATCGTGGCCAATGGCGAGCGTGAGGCCGGCCTGACCTTCGATCCCGCGGCGAGCACCCAGGTGGTCGCCGTCGCGCTGGGCTCGCCCTATATCGCCAACTTGCTGTGCCACCACGCCGGGCACTTCGCGCTCGACCAGGGGCGCAGCACCGTACTGCCGCGCGACGTCTCCGATGCGGTCGACCGCGCGGTGATGGAATTCCAGGGCCGGATCGGCAAGCCGGTCCAGGCGCGCATCCGCCAGATGTTCGAACGCGGCGAGTCCGAGGTGCTTGCGCTCGCCGCCCGCGCCGCGCTGTCGGCCGACGGCCCGTTCGGCGCCGCGGAACTGCAGGCGGCCAACGGCATCGACGCCAAGCGCGCCCAGCATGTGTTGCAGGAACTGACCAACGAACGGCTGCTGCTGCAGCAGGACGACAGCGAGGCTGGCCTTCGCTACGAGTTCGCCGAGGAAGGCCTTCCCACCTTTCTGTGGATCTCCTGGGCGAAGGAGAACGTCCGCACCGAGCCGGGCCCGGCCCGCGTCGCCAACCGCTGATCTCCAGCGCCGGGAGGCGCTGATCCACAATGAAAGAGAGCCGGCGCCCTCAAGCGCCGGCTCTTTCCATTTCGGCAGGGCCGCGCGGCGCTATTTAGCCGGCGGGGCCTTCGCATCGGCCGCGGGCGCAGCCGCGGCGGCAGGCGCCGCAGCCGGAGTTGCCGCGGGCGTGGCCGGCGCCGCCCCAGGCGCCGGAGGCGGCGTGAAGGGCTTATCCGGCTTGTAGGCCGGATTGTAGGTGATCGACTTCTCGGCGCCCGAGCGCAAGGCGATCATCTGGGTGCGGACCAGATCCTGCGCCTTCTGATTTCGAAGCACGCCGAGCGCATAGTTCACCGCAAGGTCGCCGCTGATCGGCAGAGACTTGGTCGACGCGATCCGGTTGAACATCAGGGCGCCCTGCTGCGGCACGATGAAGACCTCGCCCGCGGGAAGCTTGTCGATCTGCTCAATCATGCGCGGATCGGTGTTCAGCGTGTCGAGCGTCGCCACGTTTTCCCGGTACGGAACGCCGCGAGCATCAAACATGTTTTTCACTTCTTCCAGCGTTTTCAGTGGCTTGAATTCATCCGGCTTGACCTTGCCATTAGGCTGAGCGACCAGCTGGTCAACAATCATCACCTTGTGCTGTGCGAACATCGTTGGGTGGCTGGCGACGAAAGACTGCGCGTCGTCGCGGGTCGGCGCGGCCGCCGCGGCAGCGAGCTTGCGTTGATACAGCTGCGCGAGCAGCGTCTCTTCGCCACGGCGTACCTGCACGGTATACTCCGGCGTCTTGTCGAGCTTGGCCTCCTTGGCCTTCTGCGTCAGCAAGTCCCGCATGATGATCTGCTGCAGCGCCTGCTGCTGCGCGGCCTTCATGACCTTAGGGTCCTTGGAGGTGAAACCGCCCAATTCCCGGTTCAGCTCGATGGTGGTGATCTCGTCACCGTTCACCGTGGCGACGACCTGCCCCTTGGGCTTGCCGCCCACCATGCTCTTCACTTTGTCGCAGCCCGAGAGCGCCAAGGCCGCGGGCAAGACCGCAACCAGTATCAACGACTTTGCCTTCAAGGTCCCCTCCGTGAGGTCAAGACTCACCAGCGCGTTGCGCGCCTATTTACACTATCGCACGCCATTGGATGACCGGCCATGGTTAGGCCGAGAGCGCGCACATCGCCAGCATGGCGGAGAATGATTAAGGCGATCATGCCGAATGGGAGGCTCACGACGGCGCCGAGGGCGATCCGCCCAACCTCCTGGTTCCAGACAGCAGAAGGCCGTCGTTCCGGACGGAACGACGGCCTTCTTAGGACTGGATATCCTGGATCTTAGGCAGCGACCGCAGTCGCGCGGCGGCGACGGAGCATGGCGCCCATGCCGCCGAAGCCGACGAGCATCAGGCCCCAGGTCGCCGGTTCAGGAACCGCCAGGAAGCTGAAATTGCCGCCGCCATTGGCCTTGAAGCTTTCCAGAGCGTCGCCGGTGTGGGCGCCGAAGTGCGGATGCACGCTGCCAAGATCAAGCACGAATTCCTGGCTGCCCGGGATGAGGCCCGTAAAGGGTTCAACGGCCGATGTGAAGTGGAGCGACCCACCGTTGCCGATGGTCACGTTCGTCGACCCGGTCCCACCAGCGCCCTGGATCCAGGCATCGCTGAGTGTGCCGCTCAAAAGGTTGGTACCAGCGGCGTAGCTATGGCCATTGATCACGGTGGCGTTGGCGAGCGTGAAGCTGAACGCGCTGACCCCGTTGGTCAGGCCTTGCTGAAGCCAAGTCTGGCCAGGTCCGCCCGGCGGAATGGCAGCGAAGCCGGTCTCGCTCATGCTCGCCGTGAAGTTGGCGAGGAGGTCGGTACCGTCCTGCGACAACGCCGGATCGCTGAAGCTGAATTCAACGAGCAGACTGCCGATCGCCCCCTTCGAGGTCAGCGTCGAGAAGGAACCGTTCTTGCTGTTGTTCGCGGCGCCGCCAGCGTTCGCCCACGAATAATCGTCGACAGCGGACTTCTGATAGTTGCCGTGAGTATCAAGCACCGGGTGGCCGTTGGCATCCACCACGATTGGATTGAAGTCGGCAAACACAGCGGCCTGCGAAGGCGCTGCGACTGCGAGCATGGCGAGAGCCGCGACGGCCGAGGCCGAAAGCAGCTTGGTGGAAAATTTCATAGGTCCAGTCCTTCTTAACGTCTCGTTACCTGTACCGGAGCGTCGGCGCACGGTCAACAATTACATAGCAAATTCTTTGAAAGTCCGACGCTCAGCAGCCGCCCAACTGGCGCAGTTTGGCGCTAAAATTCGCGCCTGAGGAGAAAGAGAAAAAAATTTCTCTCGTATTTTCAGCATATTATGGCGTCTTTATGCCGCGGCGCTGGTCATTTGATTTTTTTGAGCGGGGTCGCGAGCAGAATTCCCCTGGGAGGCGAACTCTTCGCGCATCGCAGTATGTAGCGGGTTTCCATTACTAGAATCGGTCCGAAGGGTGTTCTTGCCGAGTATTTCTCGAATAACGCCTATTGAGACATTTTTTGTTTCGATGATTATTATTTGTCTCTTCTTGCAATCATCTTTAATTCGACAATTTAGAGCGCCCGTCGCCAAGGCTCAGCGAACGTGAGTTTTTGAAGAGCTCAGGCGGTTGTATTGGCGCCCGTCCCCGGTTGTCCCGCTAGTAAGCGCGGGGATCGCGGAAGATGAGGGGGACGGTGCGGGCCAGGATCGCCATGTCCAGAGCCGGCGACCACTCCTCGATATAGCTGTTGTCGGCCGCCACTCGGTCGCTCATGCC
>Ga0070730_10001163_pt1 | contig 25905 bp, 21 predicted proteins | sample Coa_R1_3_FD_66447 | JGI IMG/M metagenome (GOLD analysis project Ga0070730, IMG submission 66447) | Surface soil microbial communities from Centralia Pennsylvania, which are recovering from an underground coalmine fire - Coalmine... | ecosystem: Environmental > Terrestrial > Soil > Unclassified ... | reverse complement strand
CCCGTCCTCCAGCCAGCGGTAAGGGTCGGTGATCCTCTTCCCGTGAATCTCCTCCGTCACCGGCTTGGCCTCCGTGGCCGGAGCCGCCGGCAGCTCGATTCCGTTTCCGCCGTGAATCACGTCCGTCTCGGCAGGGGTAAACGCCATAATCAGCGAGAGCCCCACCCACGCGACCAACAAATGAGTTTGCACGAATCATCCTCCACGAAACCGAATCGCCCGTACCGCTTCGATTTGCCGGGCAGCGGAACATTCTAGCAGGCAGGCTCGCAGGAAAACCTGCCTGCCTTCCCCAGCGGCAACCAATACGCTGCCCAACTAAAAACGTACTGATAATAGCCGTAGCTCAGGTTCGCTGTTTTAATCTGAGGCCTTTCGACGCTTGGGTGTGGTGGATTCTTGGCCGGGAGTTTCGTCCGTGAACTTCAGTGTTCTCATACGCGCGCAGGTTCTTGAAACGAGGCGGAAGGCTCGCCTAAGCGATCATGGCTTCTTCAGGGACAGGAAGCTCGGGACTTGGGTTGGCGTCCAGCCAACCAAGGATGTTCAACCGACGAATTGCGAGCGCGATGTCGGTCTCCTTCAATGGAGGTCGTCGGCGTTGTTTCCAATCCCGTACGTACTGGAGGATCTCCATCTCAGATGGTTTCCGACCGGTTCCGCGCAGGTTCCTGGCCGCAAAATGGACTGTGGCAGCAATTTCTGCATCATCCGTATTCATTCTGACTACCAGATCAGCAACAGCTGCGATTTGGTCCCGCCACTGTTCCAAGAAACGCTCATAGCTTATTTTTGCGTCGACGTAGGTAGGTCCTACATCTGTCGCCAACATGCGTCCAAGCTTTCGCTCGACAATGAGACCGTTGTTTATCAGGCGCGTCAGAACCTGCTTGATTTCGTCCGAATATGGGCCGTAACTGCCTCGTCGATACACTAAGCCAGTGGGAATTCCAACCTCAGTCGCGAAGTACGCGATCTTCTGAAAGCTAATGCGGCCAATTGGCCAGTGGTACCGTTCGCGGCTTACAAGATCGATGATTGCTACGATTGCAATCCAGCCCGGCTCAACTCGGAACGGTGCTATAGATTCCACCTGATGGCTAGCTTTTGCTGAGTCCTCGTCATGGCTATGCAAGAACTCCAGCCGCAGTTCCTCATGCGGAGTTCCGAAGGGAGCATACAGCTCAATCGGAATTTGAAGGCTGGCCAGATGACGATATAATGTTGGGCCGACCACGCGCCATTCCAATCGGCCCTCCCCGCACCCAAGGGGCGGCACCGCGATGGATGTCACGCCCCACTCGCGAACATGGGCCTTTAGATACTGCAGGCCCTTCACAATGTCACTCAGCCGTGAAACGGACCGCCAGTGGTCCTTTGTAGGGAAGTTAACGATGTTCGGAGGAGTCATCCTGCGATACAAGTATGGTTCACCGAGGCGTACTGCGTGCTGCGCGCATCGCCGCACGTAATCTTCATACATGTCCGGAAACCGCTGACGGAATCCCAGCGCAATGCCTTTGCCCATCACACCGACGGTGTTGACCGTATTGACAAGCGTTTGCGCCCCTGATTCGAAGATGTCGCCAATCAACACCTTAACCATTTGGCTGCCTCACACAAAGAAGAGGTCTCGATTTCCGGTCACGGGCAAATTGAATCCCGCAGCTACTAGTGCTTGATGACTTTCTTCACATGATGCATATGCACCGATGATGTATCGGATCGGCACTACGTCAGGAACCAACACCTCTGCACATTTCTGAGCGGAATGACGCCAGTGTTCGATCTGATCACCAGGGTGATTCCAGGACCGAGCGAAAGTGCGTTCGCTCTCGACGATCGCCAAACCGCGCGGAGCCGGGCTGAAACGAACATACTTGCTCGCTGCGTTGCTATCCGTCACAACGACATTCGAAATATCGAGCACGTCGGAACTGACCCTCAATACGCAGATTTGTGCATGGAGCTCGCGCCTCCTCAGAAGCATCGGATTCCGCGCACAGATATACAAATTCGCATATTCGTGTAGTGGACGGCCCTTTGGAACGATGACCCTAGCTCGGCGATCCTGCACACCTTCGAGGGCAATCGATTCGTGTGCGACATTCTCTGCGCGTTTGTGCGAAAGAATGCCGCGCCTCAGAATCGACGGTACGGTCGCAATCGGCACGATATATCCGAGTTCAGTTAGTTCGTCGCGAGTCATGGCGCTATCTCAACCTGACCCGCTTCATTGTTTACGCCGTCCGAGAGCATACCATTAACCCTGTCGTATAGGAACAGAAATTGTTCCTATCGCACCACAGCTTAGTTCCTAGATAATATGTCATCCGTCCCTTCGAGGCTATCAGACTGTGCCGCTACGACCCGATCGGTTTCGAGAGCTCCGAGAAGCCAAAGCGCTCTCTCAAGAAGCCCTTGGTCATTCGGCCGGCGTGGCACATTCAACGATAGCAAAGATTGAACGCGGGGCCGCCCTAACGACAGGCGCCGATATCCTTGAGCGGCTGGCGGTAGCCCTTGATTCCACGATCGATTATTTTTTTGGCCGAGGGTTCGAAGACGTAAATGCTTCGACGGCGGCGACGCAAATGTCGTTTGACGTATTCTCGAAAGATCCGAAGTTTACCGACGAGCAACGCGAGCGGTGTCGGCGTGTCTTGTCGCATAGGGAGGCGCCCAAGACAAGTGCAGCATGGCGCTCACTCGCAGAAATGCTTGACCTGGCTGTCGGACCCTCGCCTACAACGTCGTCCCATGAACCGAGACTCGCATTGATAAGGAAGGTCGGCGCCAAACCTAAACACTAGCGAGGGCCGTTGAGCGGGTCGGAGTGCCCCACGCTTCGGTTTGGCGGCGGAGCGCCTGACGGAGCATGAGCAACAGTTTTCTTAGGTTGTGTTAGGATTTCCTCACCGTGAGGAGAGTCTCTCTCCAGCATGACCCATATCAATCTGCCCACGTGGCTTGACTGGCTTGGTTCGCCCCCAGTTTGCACGATTATCACTGCGGTGGCGATCGTGTTAACGGTGCTTTCTTGGTTTCTGAAAAACGAAAATCGTAAACTAAGCCTGCAAATTCAGACCATTCAAGGTGGGCCCCAACAGCAGGGCCAGGGCGCGCAACAGCAGCAGCAGGCTATTCAGCAAGTCACAGGGGACGTGGTCACGATTAATAATTACGGCCCTGTAACGTACAGCACCGAAACGAAGGGTGAACCTAATGCCGGGACAAACTGAACGAGCCACTTTGGACTATGCTGTCGTTTGCGACGACGTACGCTTCGAAGTAGGCGACAAGATTAGCTTGATGGGAGTGTTCGATTCGATTAATGTGCAGAGCTTTCCGACGGTGCATCCTCGGCTTGCTGTCGTAGCGGCTTGGGCTGGACTGCGTGGGGAGGCCCAGTCAGAGATTCAATTGGTCGATCCCAGTGGAAGCCTACTTGCAAACATGGGAGTGGCCAATCTCAAAGAGACAGGTGAAAAGAAGGGCGCCCGGCACATCGCAGTTACGCTTAACGTGCCTTTCAAAACCCCTGGCACCTATGAAGTAAGAATCTACCTGGACAGACAGCTCGCTAAGAGTATCCCTCTTCCGATCCGAAGAGCCGGAACGCCGCCGACAGGATTCGGAAGGTTGGGTGACTTGGGGAGACGGGACGCAGGAGCGTGAACCGCTTAGTTGATCTTTGTCGTCCGTGCCCGGCGTTTTCAAACACCTCCGCAATTCCCATTTTGGAGCATGAAGTTTACTCTTGATAAGCGTCCAGAACTCCATCAACCGGCCGATTTTTCCGCCTCGCGTCGCGCGCTAAGAACGCTAAGTCCTTTGTCTGCCGTATCTACGCAAAACGACCGGGTGGCACCCTCTTCTTTCTCTTCGAGCCGTTCCCTCTCCATTGCCCGGGCGCGAGGCGTACAATGGCATACCCGGATGCAGGAACCGGGCAGAGGAGGCAGTGTGAAGCGAACTCCAATCACAGTCATTGCCGGCATGATTTGTCTCGCGCTGGGCGTTTCAGTAATGCACGGCAAGTCTGCGACGCAAAACCACACAGCCGAGCAGCTCGGCCAGGTCAATTTCCCCACCAGCTGCTCCGCCGAAGCCCAGCCCCTGATGGAAACCGGTGTCGCCCTCTTGCACTCCTTCCAATACCAGCAAGCCGATCAGACCTTCAGCCAAGCCGCCGATCGCGACCCCAAGTGCGCCATGGCCTACTGGGGCCAAGCCATGACCAATTACGAGCAGCTCTGGGAATTTCCCCACCGCCGAGCCATCAAGCGCGGTGCGGAAGATACAGAACGTGCGCAAACACTCGGTGCTTCCACCGACCGCGAACGCGGTTACATCGCCGCTGCCGCCGCCTTCTACCTCGCCGATGCCAAGCTTACTGAAAAGCAGCGCCTCCAGGCCTATTCCACCTCTCTAGCCAAGCTGCACCAACAGTCCCCCGACGACGTCAACGCCGCCGCCTTCTACGCCCTCTCCCTCGTCGCTCTGGCCGAACAGCAAGAGGTAGATCCCCAAGCCAACCGCCAAGCCGCCATCGCCATCCTCGAGCCTCTCTGCCGCAAAGCACCCAATAACCCCGGCCCGGCTCACTACATGATTCACGCCACCGACACCGCCGAGCTCGCCCCCCAAGGCCTGACCGCCGCCCGCACGTATTCCAAAATCGCCCCGGACTCTTCCCATGCCCTGCACATGCCTTCCCACATCTTTGTTCGCCTCGGTCTATGGCAGGAATCTATAACTTCCAACATCGCCGCCTCCGATTCCGCCGCGAAAGCCACCCAGGAGCATCGCGCCGAGCCACATTACCAGTTCCATGCCCTCGACTTTCTCAATTACTCCTACCTGCAAAGCGGCCAGGAGTCCAAAGCCCGCGCCATGATCAAGGAATTGGCCGAGGTGCCCGGCGCCGATCAGCGATCCATCGCCGAGCATCAATCTTGGTTCGCCGCCCGCAATGCCTTCGAGCTGCATAGCTGGAAGGAAGCCGCCCAACTCCCGATACCGGAGGTCCCGCCCGACTCGCAAGAATCAACCTACCGCGTTCGTGCTATCGGCGCCGCCCGCTCCGGCGACCCCCAAGCCGCCCGCCAGAACTTCGACAAATTTATGGAGATCGCCGCCGAGGAGCAGCGCAGATCCGCCCATCACCGCGACCATGCTCCCGAGAAAAGCGTCCAGCAACTCGAAGTGGAAGCCTGGCTGGCCTTCGCCGACGGAAAGAAGGACCAGGCCGTGACCGCCCTGCGCTCCGCCGCCGATCGGGAAGATGCCGATGGCGTGGACTCCCTCACCATGCCCGCCCGCGAGATGCTCGGAGACCTGCTCCTCGAACTTCAGCGCCCCGCCGAAGCCATCGCCGAATACAAATCCGCCCTCAAGAACTCCCCCAACCGCTTCGACGCCCTGTCCGGAGCCGCTCACGCCGCCCAATTGGCCGGCGATGTTGCCGCCGCCAACGCCTATTACGCCAAGTTAACGCAAATCTCCGGTCCAGCCGCCGACCGCGCCGAACTAATGGAAGCTAAGTCCTTTCTTAACCGCGCCGTAAAAGCAAATGAGCCGGTCGTTTGTCGTCACCTGCATCCTCTTTTCCCTTTTTGCTGTGACCGCTATCGGCCAGACGCCAGCCGCCACCGGTAGACCATAGTGGACCGGCCAGGCAGAGAGAGTGCCAGAGGACCCCCTGCGCCACCAAATTTTACCTTGAATTGAGATTACTGTTCCGCTATACTGCTCCCGTTCGCAAGTGCGTCTCCCCGAGGGGTCCCCTAAACCTAGACCACCATCATTCATCATTGTTCTCGAAGCATTTGTGTCTACTCTCGCTCCCAGGATCGCCGCGGGACATTTCACTACTTCACTACTTCGCGCGAAACCCGCTGCCTCTGTGCAACTCACCGTTATCTGCCCCCTTGGCGTGCCGCACCGGGACCAGCTAACTATCTTTAGAATCAACACTTGCAAAAGTGTATCAAAACAAAGGACTTTATCTACCTTTAGAATCAACACTTACGCAAAAACCGGGGGGAGGGGGAGGCACAAAAATATCGCAACCCTCCCAAAATCCGGTCGAGCGGATACTGACCTAGGGCAGTGGCCCGACTGGCCCAATCCTGTACCGTTACGCCTTTCTAGCACACGGATAGCTTGACAGTCGCAACCAATCTTGCCTAAGCTCCGTCTTACTAGCCACATGCATCCGGATAGATCGCGCTTTCGCATACTGGCCTTGCTTCTCGCCGTTGTTTTCCTGGCGGCGCAGTTCCACTTTTGCGCGGACTTCATTTCCGGCCCAACGTCTTCGCACGTTTGTCCCGTTTGCAACGCGGCCGGCACCGCCGTCGCCGCCGAGTCTCCCAGCGCCACCATCGTCCCCGTTACGGATCGTCTGGAAAGTTTCGCTGTCGTCTCCCGTATTTCGTCCGGTATCTCCCGGGCTATCTCTCCGCGCGCTCCTCCCTCCCGGTAAGTAATCCCGATCCCTGGGTAATCTCGTTCGGCCACTGGACTATTTGTCCCTCTCACAGAAATAAGCGAGGAGTACCGAAATGATGAAAGGATTGGCTTGGGCCATGGCGCTGCTGGCCTTGCCCGCCTGCGTATCGGCGCAGAAGATGCCGCCGCTTCCCCCACCCACCGCGCCAGCCTCCGCGCCGGCTGCGGCACCAGGCGCGTCCGCCAAAATCACGCTCGACGAGGCCATTCGCCTGGCCTTGCAGCATAACCATGCTTTGCAGGCCGCCCGCACCACCATCCTGCAGAATCAGGCGCAAGAGATCACTGCCAACCTTCGTCCTAACCCCACTCTCTCCTGGGACTCGCAGTTTTTTCCGCTCTTCAATCCCAATCAGTTCACGGTCAACTATCTTGAGAACCAGGCCCAGTTTGACGTTGGCATCGGCTACCTCTTCGAGCGCGGTAAAAAACGCCAGCACCGCTTGCAGGCCGCCCGTGACCAGACCGCCGTCACCACCTCGCAGGTGGACGACAACCAGCGCAACCTCATTTTCAACACCAGCCAGCAGTTTATCGCGGTGCTGCTCGCCGAATCGGCTCTGCAACTGGCCCAGCAGGACGTGGATAGTTTCCGGCAGACCGTCGACATCAGTGAATCCCGCTTCAAGGCCGGCGACATGAGCGAGGGTGACCTGCTCAAGATCAAGCTGCAGTTACTCCAATTCCAGAGCGACTTGGCCACCGCCAAGCTGGCCAGGCAGCAGGCCCTCGCCGCGCTCCGCCAATTTTTGGGTTTTGAATCTGTGCCGGATGAGTTTGACGTTCAAGGCGATCTCGACTATCAGCCGGTTCATGGCACCATCGAAGATTTGCAGTTGCTCGCCGCCCGCAGCCGTCCCGACCTCCGCGCCGCGCAGCAAAACGTCACCGCAGCGCGCAGCCAGGAAGCGCTCATGCGCGCCAACGGAAAAAAAGATCTCGGCGTAACCTTTGACTACACGCATACCGCCGGCATCAATAGCGGCGCTTTTTTCTTCAACATCGACCTCCCCATCTTTGACCGCAACCAGGGCGAAATCGCGCGCACTCGCTACGCCATTATCCAGGCCGAGCAGCAAGCCGTCGAAACCGCGCAGCAGGTCCACACCGACGTCACCGACGCTTACCTCGCCGTGCATTCCAACGACGAAATCATCCAGCTGTACCGCGGAGGCTACGTCGACCAGGCCAAGCAGTCTCTCGACATCACCGAATACTCCTACAAGCGCGGCGCCGCCAGCCTGCTCGATTTTCTCGACGCCGAACGCACCTACCGTGCTAACCAACTGGCCTATCGCCAGGCGCTGGCCAGTTACATGACCGCTCTCGAGCAATTACGCCAGGCGGTGGGGACAAGGAACTTGCCATGATTGCACGCGCTCCTTCGCGCACCTTTTCTCTCGCCCTTCTCGCCGCCGCGATTTTCTCCATTGTTGCGGCTGGCTGCGGCTCCGGTCCTGGCGCCTCCGAATCCCAAATGACCTCCTACTCCGGTGGGGAGAACAAAGCGGACACTGCCAACCTGTTTACCGTGCCTCCCGACCAGATGGCTCACATCCAGGTGGTCACCGTCGAAAAATCCAAGCTGGCCCGCGTGCTGCATCTTACCGGCACCGTCGCCTACAACGCGTTTAAGACCACCCCGGTTTTCAGCGCCGTCGGCGGTCCCGTCCAGGAAATCCTGGCCGAGCCCGGTCAAAATGTTCACCGCGGCCAAACGCTGCTCACCGTCAATAGCCCGGATTATTCCGCCGCGCGTTCTGCCTACCTTAAAGCCAATAGCGCCTTTCTGCTCGCCGACAAAAATTACCAGCGCTCCAAAGATCTTTTCGATCACAAAGCCATCGCCGAGCGCGATATGCAGCAAGCCGAATCCGATCGTGCCCAGGCGCAGGCCGACCTGCAGTCCAGTGAGGACGCCCTGCGCGCCCTGGGCATCGCCGATCCGGAGTCGCTGGCTAAAGCGGCCCCCCAGACTACCGGTCAAGTTAAGGTGATCGCCCCGGTGGCCGGCGAAATCGTCGAGCGTTTGGTGGGACCCGGCCAGTTGCTGCAAGCCGGTACCACGCAATGCTTCACCATCTCGGACATGAGTTCCGTCTGGGTGCTGGTGAACGTCTACCAGAACGATCTGGCCTATGTTCACACCGGCGACGCGGTGGAAATCACCACCGACGCCTATTCCAATTCCTTTCACGGAAAAATTTCCTACCTTGCCGACGCGCTCGATCCCAACACGCGGACCCTGCAGGCTCGTATCGTCACCGAAAACCCCGGTTACAAACTGAAAAAAGACATGTACGTCACCGCCAATGTCGAAGCTGGTGCGCTCAAGAACGCTCTCACCGTTCCGGACGCCGCCATCCTTCGCGACAGCGAAAATCAGCCTTTCGCCTATGTGCAAATCAGTTCGAATCAATTCGCCCGCCGGGTGGTCAAGGTCGGTGAAAGTCAGAACGGCCGCATCCTGGTGCAGGACGGTCTGAAGGAGGGAGAGCACGTCGTCGGCGACGGCAGCCTGTTTTTGCAATTCAAGAATTCGCTGCAGCACTAAATTTATGCGCCGCGGTTACCAGCAACTACGCGCCGGGCACGCGCCGCCGGCAAGGAAGGCATCACCCAAAATATTCCCATGATCCATCGCATCGTCCAATTCGCTCTGCAGCAGCGCTTTGTCGTCCTGATGGTCACCGTGCTGATCGTCATCGGCGGCGCCGTTTCCTTCCAGCGCATGCCGGTGGACGCTTATCCGGACCTTTCTCCCCCCATGGTTGAGCTCATCACCCAGTGGCCCGGCCACGCCGCCGAAGAAGTCGAGCGCCTCACCACGCTGCCCCTCGAGCTAGCCATGAATGGCAGCCCGAACCTGGCCGTCATGCGCTCCATCTCGCTCTACGGCCTTTCCGATCTGCGCTTAACGTTCGACGAATCCACCGATCCCTACTTCGCGCGCCAGGAAGTTTTTCAGCGCCTCGCCGACGCGCAACTTCCCTCCGGCGTCACCCCCAGCATGGCGCCTTTATTCAGTCCCAGCGGTTTGGTGTACCGCTACGTGCTGGACAGCCCCGATCGCACCGCGCAGGAACTTCACACCTACGAAGCCTGGATCATCGAGCGCGCCTATCGCAGCGTCCCCGGCGTGGCCGACGATTCCGGCTTCGGCGGTCCCACCATGCAGTACCAGGTGCTGCTGGATCCCGCGCGGCTGTACAGCTTCCACCTTCCGGTGGTTCAGGTCTTGAATGCGTTGCAAGCCAATAATTCCAACACCGGTGGCGGCTTTTACACCCAGGGAGGGCAGTTCTACTACGTTCGCGGCCTCGGCTTGCTGCGCTCCACGGACGACATCGGCGAAGTCGTGGTCGGCAGCAACAATGGCGTTCCCATCCGTGTCAAAGACGTGGCCCAGGTGGTCATCGGGCACGCACCGCGCCTCGGCATCTTCGGTTTTCAGGACAAAAAGAAAAACAACGATGATGCCGTCGAGGGCGTAATTCTCATGCGCCGCGGTGAGCAGGCCCAGAATGTCCTGCGCCGCGTAGAGCAGAAGACGGAGGAGCTTAATCGCACCATTCTCCCGCCCGACATCCGCATCCATCCGTTCTACGACCGCAGCGACCTGGTGCGCGTCACCACCGACACCGTGGAAGGCAATCTTCTCCGTGGCATGGCGCTGGTTCTCCTGGTCCTGATCCTTTTCCTGCTCAACCTTCGCGCCGCCATCGTCACCGCGCTCACCATTCCGCTCTCCCTTTTCTTCGCCTTCGTCTTTCTTCATGCCACCGGCGAAGCCGCCAATCTGCTGTCCATCGGCGCCATCGATTTCGGCATCATCGTCGATGGCACCATCGTGATGGTCGAAAACATTTACCGCGAACTAAGCGAACGCCACGGCACCGATTACAAACTCCACGAAGTGATCTTGCACGCCGCCCGCGATGTGGATCGCCCCATTTTTTATTCCGTCGCCGTCATCATCGCCGGTTACTTGCCCATCTATGCGCTCAGCGGCCCTTCCGGCAAGCTCTTCCACCCCATGGCGGATACCATGACCTTCGCCCTGGTCGGCGCGCTCATCCTCACGCTGACGTTTGTCCCGGTGATCGTATCCTACTGGTTTACGCGCGGCGTCGAAGAAAAGCCCAATCGCGTTTTCGATTGGATTCGCCAGCAGTACAGCGGCCGTCTGGTCTGGTGCCTAAATCACCCCAAGCTCACCTTTCTTTCCGCCATCTTGATCTTCGGCGCTTCCCTTCTTCTCGTTCCGCTGATCGGCGGCGAGTTCCTTCCGCACCTCGACGAAGGGGCCCTCTGGGTTCGCGCCACCATGCCCTACACCATCGGTTTCGACGAAGCCGCCAAATTCGCTCCCCAGGTCCGCGACGTCCTCATCCAATACCCCCAGGTTACCGTGGTGGCGTCCGAACTCGGACGCCCGGACGACGGTACCGATCCCACCGGATTCTTCAATTGCGAATTTTATGTCGGCCTGAAGCCCTACGACGACAAGGCCTGGAAATCCGGCGCCATTCGCACCAAAGAAGAACTAAGCCACGATATTGAGGGCAAGCTGGGCCATTATCCCGGCGTCATCTTCAACTTTACGCAGCCCGCCGAAGATGCGGTGGATGAGGCCCTGACCGGATTGAAAAGTTCATTGGCCGTCAAAATCTTTGGCCCCGATCTGGACGTGCTCGAGAAAAAAGCCCTGCAGATCAAAAACGTCCTCGATAAAACTCCCGGCTTTACCGAACTCACCGTGGTTCGCGAACTTGGCCAGCCCAGCCTGATCATTGACGCCGATCGCCAGAAAATTGCCCGCTACGGCATCAATGTCGCGGACGTCGAAGCCGTGGTGCAGGCCGCGGTGGGCGGACAAACCGCCACTCAGGTGGTGCAGGGCGAAAAACTTTTCGATCTCGTCGTTCGCATGCAGCCCCAATATCGTTCCAACGCTCACGAAATCGCCAACCTTCTGGTGCCCGCGCCCGGCGGCCAGCAGATTCCCCTATCGCAGTTGGCCGATATCCGCGAAGCCTCCGGGGCATCGTTCATTTATCGCGAAAATAATTCGCGGTACATCGGCATCCAATTTTCGGTCACCGGCCGCGATTTGGAAGTCATCGTGCAGAATGGGCAAAAGGCGATCGCCAAAGCAGTACAGCTCCCGGAAGGCTATCGCCTGGACTGGGGCGGCGAATATAGCGAACTCCTGGAAGCCAAGTCCCAGCTGTATATCATCGGCCCGCTCGCCGTTTTTCTGATTTTCCTGATCTTGTTCGCGCTCTACGGCAATTTCAAATTTCCTGTGGTCATTGCGCTCGGTGTGGTTCTCACCCAACCGGTCGGAGCCTTGATCGCGCTGAAGCTCACCCACACGCCCTTCAGCGTTTCCAGCCTCCTCGGGCTTCTCGCCCTGCTGGGCGTCTCCGTGCAAACCGCGGTCATCCTGGTGAGCTACATTAATAAGCTGAGGAACGAAGGCAAGGATATCCGGGAAGCCACGCTGGAGGCCTCGCTGTTGCGCTTGCGCCCCATCATGATGACCGCGCTGGTGGCGTGCCTGGGGCTGCTTCCCGCGGCCATCTCCACCGGCGTGGGCAGCGATACGCAGAAACCATTCGCTATCGTGGTGGTTGCGGGTTTGCTCTCCCGCTTGCTGCTTGGATTTTTTGTGAATCCGGTTCTGTACGAAATGGTCGCCCGGGAAGGCGATGTCCTGCAAGTCTGATTTCTCGACGGCTCAGAAGTCTCGTCGCAATGTTTGCGAAGGCGCTTACAGTTCCGAAGTTACCGGAAACTGCTCCGCCAGTGGGCTGGCGGTGTCTAACACTACCGCCTTAGTGGCCAGATCGAAAATCTGGTATTCGCCAGGCCAGAACGATTGCAGTTGTTCCACCCGTGATTTGGCCGCGCTCAATTCCGCGGCGCCCTCCAGCCAGAACATCGCCTTCTCGCTCTCTCTCCTGACGATGTCATACCGCCGGCTTGCTTCGAGTTCCATTACGATAGCTCCCCTTTGATTTGGCCTAAAAAAATTTACCACCGCTTCTCTTGTTTGTCGCTGGCAACTTTCTGCGCCACCTCTGCAGATTTATGGTCGTGAGACGATTTCGTTTGGCTGGTGACGATGGTTCCGCTACCCACCACTCGCCCGCGTTCGCTGAACACCACATATTGCCCCGGCACCTCGGCGCAGAGTTGTATGATCCGGCTCTTCGCGCTCTCCAGGTCGGCCACGGTTTCCACCCACGCTTGGCCGCCGTTTTCGTCGCGCTTGAAAATGTCGTAAAAGAGCGTGCACATTAAGGAGATGCCCTCTCGTGTCCGACACTACGCTTCCGGGGGCCGGGGGCAATTAGGTAAACGCCGGATTTGCGATGCGGGAATCCCTTGGTGGTGCTGCCCCGGCCTCTCAAGTCAATCCTGTATTGCTTTGCCGCGAAAAGGGTGTAAGTTCCCGGTACCGGCTGGAGCGAGGTCTCCCTGTCTCGTGACAAGCATCTTCGTCGTTGATGACAATCAGTTGATGCGCCAACAGGCGCTGCGCTTGTTAGAACAGCAGGATTCCTGGCAAGTTTCCGGGGAAGCGGTAAATGGCAAGGATGCCGTGAGCAAGTACCGCGACTTGCTCCCCGACGTTACCATCATGGATTTCGAAATGCCGGAGATGAACGGGCTGGATGCGGCTCGGGCCATCCTGCAGGACTACCCCAAGGCCGCGATCCTAATGCTTTCCGTGCACCTTCCCGGGCAATTGGCGATCGAAGCAAGAAAAATAGGCATAAAGGGCGCGTGTCCCAAGTCCGAAATGTGGTGCCTTCCCGACGCCATCCGTGCGTTGCTGCGCGGCGAGACCTACTTTCCTCATTAGCTTTTTCCAAGACCCAAAATCACTTGCCGGTTCTGGAAAGCAGGGAACGCCCTGCCCTGATGTGGTAAAATAGCTTTTCCCAAGCTGGTTCAGGGAGCGCTTACCGCATGAAATTTGGAGTAGTTGTCTTTCCCGGGTCCAACTGCGATCACGACGCGTTCTACGCCATCGGCAACATCCTGAAAAAGCCTGTCGAATTTATCTGGCATCAATCGCAAGATTTGGCCAATTGCGACGCCATTGTTTTGCCGGGCGGCTTCGCTTATGGCGATTACCTCCGCACCGGAGCCATCGCCAGCTTTTCCCCGATCATGAAATCGGTGGGCAAATTCGCGAAAAGCGGCGGCATGGTCCTGGGCGTGTGCAACGGATTTCAGATTTTGCTGGAAGCCGGGCTGCTGCCGGGCGCCATGATGCGCAACAGCGGCCTGCGCTTTATATGCCGCCACGTTCATATCCGCGTGGAACAAACCGACACGCCGTTCACCAACGCCGCGCAAAAAGGAAAAATCCTGGAAATTCCTATCGCGCACAGCGACGGCAATTACACTTGCGATGCCGCCACCGTCGCGGATCTCGAGAAAAACCGGCAGGTCATTTTTCGTTACACTACGCCGGATGGACTCGATGACAACGCCGGCAATCCCAACGGGTCGACAGCCAACATTGCGGGTATCTGCAATCGCGAGCGCAACGTGGCCGGGCTGATGCCGCATCCGGAGCGCGCGGTGGAGTCCGTATTGGGTTCCGCGGATGGCCTGGTAATTTTCCGTTCCATGGTCGAGGCCCTGGCCGGCGCGGCGAAGGCCACCGCTTGATTTCACCGACCCTGCGCCCCATCGATTCTTGGCGTAAATATGGCTACCGCTAGCACCGAGATAAAAATTACCCAGGAGATTGCGGCGGAGCACGGATTGACCGCGGAGGAATACGCGCGGGTGAAGCAGATTTTGGGGCGCGAGCCGAACATCACGGAATTGGGAATTTTCTCCGTGATGTGGAGCGAGCACTGCTCGTATAAATCGAGCAAAGTACATCTGAAGCGGCTGCCCACGCGCGGCAAACTGGTGGTGCAAGGGCCGGGGGAGAACGCCGGCGTCGTGGACATCGGGGACGGGCTGGTGGCGGCGTTCAAGATCGAATCGCACAATCATCCGAGTTACGTGGAACCGTTCCAGGGCGCGACCACCGGTGTGGGCGGGATTTTGCGGGACATTTTCACCATGGGCGCGCGTCCGGTGGCGGTGCTGGATTCGCTGCGCTTTGGGCCGATCGTCGCGGGTAACGGTGTTACCGATGAGGACGCCGCAAAGAACAGGCGCATTCTCGATGGCGTGATTCGCGGTGTGGCACACTACGGAAATTGTTTTGGCGTGCCGACGGTGGGCGGCGAAGTCAGCTTCGAGCCCTGCTACTCGCAGAATCCGCTGGTGAATGCGCTGGCGCTGGGGATCGCGAAGAAGGAAGATTTATTTTTCGCCAAAGCCCACGGAACAGGCAATCCAGTGATTTATGTGGGCGCGAAGACCGGGCGCGACGGCATTCACGGCGCTTCGCTGCTGGCTTCCGCCGAATTCACGGAAGAGTCCAAGCAGAAGCGGCCGAACGTGCAGGTTGGCGACCCCTTCATGGAAAAGCTGCTGCTCGAAGCCTGCCTGGAAGCGATGCAGACCGGCGCGGTGGTCGCGATTCAGGATATGGGCGCGGCGGGGCTGACCTGCTCGACAACGGAGATGGCCTCGCGCGGCGGCACCGGCATCGAAATCGATCTGGCCAAAGTGCCGCAACGCGAAACCGGCATGACACCGTACGAAATCATGCTCAGCGAGTCGCAGGAGCGCATGTTGCTGGTGGCCGAAAAGGGACGCGAGCGCGAAGTTCTCGAGGTGTTCCAGAAATGGGGACTGGACGCGGTCGTGGTGGGCGAAGTTACCGAGGGCGGACTGCTGCGGGTGAAAGATCACGGCAAGTTGGCGGCGGAAATTCCGGCGCATCCGCTGGCGGAAGAAGGACCGGTATACCGCCGGCCGATTGGGCAGCCGCCGCTGCGCAAAGAATCGCCGGCGGATTGGTTTTCCTTTGGAGCTGACGGGACGGACCTTACCTCGAACTTTTTGAAGCTGCTGGCCTCGCCTGCCATCGCATCGAAGCGCTGGATTACCGAGCAATACGACACGAGCGTGCGCACCAATACGCTTGCCGGGCCCGGCGCCAGCGACGCCGCGGTCATTCGGATCAAAGACCCGGAAAGCGGCAATGTAAAACGCGCCCTGGCGCTTTCCACCGACGGCAACGGGCGCTGGTGCCAACTCAACCCGCGCCTTGGCGCGATGCACGCGGTGGCGGAAGCGGCACGCAACGTGGCCGCTAGCGGCGCGCGCCCCATCGCGGCCACCAATTGCCTCAATTTCGGCAGCCCGGAAAAACCGGAAGTGATGTGGCAATTCAGCGAAGCCATCGACGGCCTGACGGTGGCCTGCAACGAACTCGGAACGCCCATCACCGGCGGCAATGTCAGTTTTTACAACGAGACGCTGGGCAAGTCGATCTACCCGACTCCGGTGATTGGCGTGCTTGGCGTTCTTGAGGACGCCTCCCGCGTGCTGAAGATTGGTTTCCGCGAAGAAGGAGATGCGATCGTCGTGCTTGACGGAGCAGCGCGGGCGTCCGGGGCGCAGCATGCTGCGCCCGTACCAGAGATGAACCGCGAATTCTCGTCCAGCGAATATTCAAAAACAATCGCAGGCAACGTGGCAGGCGAGCCGCCGGCAATCGACCTGGCCGCCGAGAAGCGCCTGCAAGATTGTCTGGTGGCGCTGGCCGTTAGCGGAACGGTAAGTTCGGCCCACGACATAAGCGACGGAGGCATCGCCGTGGCGCTCGTCGAGTCCTGCTTGGCCTCCGCCGTGGGAGCGCGGCACGCTGCGCCGCAGCTGGGCGCAATGGTTACTTTGCGCGAGGACCTCGGCCCGGCCGAATCAGCCCTGTTCGGGGAACGCGGCGCCCGCGCCATCGTCTCCATCAGGCCAACTTTTGTTGCTCAGCTTCTGCAGACTGCGAGACAATACGGTGTAGCGGCCCAGCAAATCGGCCAGGTCATCCGCGGGGATACCTTCCGCATCGAATATAAGGGGAGCGCAGTGATCGAGGGATCCGTGGCCGAGCTGCACGACGCCTGGGCCCATTCGCTCGAACGCACGCTCAAAGTTCATTGATCGCGATCACGGGGGAAATGAAGCCAAAGCTCGCTTACGCCGACGACCGTTTTCATGACGAATGTGGTGTGTTTGGCGTGTTCGGGCATGAAGAGGCGTCGAAGCTGACTTATCTCGGCCTGTACGCGCTACAGCATCGGGGGCAGGAATCGGCCGGAATCGTTTCCAGCGACGGCGCCGAACTGCACTTGCACCGGGCCATGGGCGAAGTCGAGGAAATTTTTACTCCGCCGGTGCTGACGGAACTTCCCGGCGATCTGGCAATTGGCCACACGCGCTATTCCACCGCGGGCGACAAGGCGCTGCTGAACGCGCAGCCCATCGTGATCGATTGCAACAAGGGCAAAGTGGCGCTCGGGCACAATGGAAATCTGACCAACGCCGCCGAATGGCGCCGCCGCCTCGAGCACAAAGGCTCCATCTTCCAGACCAATAGCGACACGGAAGTAATCGTGCACTTGCTGGCCCGCTCGCAAGCCCGCAATCTTTCCGGCGCGCTCGGCGACGCCCTCAATCAAGTTGAAGGCGCGTACTCGCTTCTGGTGCTGACCACCGACGAATTGATCGCGGTGCGCGATCCGCGGGGTTTCCGCCCGCTCAATCTCGGCCGGCTGGGCAATGCCTGGCTGGTGGCCTCGGAAACCTGCGCTTTCGATCTGCTTAACGCGCAATATGTTCGCGAAATCGAGCCGGGTGAAATGGTGCGCATCTCGCGCTCCGGAATCGAGTCCATCCATTTCGCGCCGGAAAAGCCGCGCCAGCAATGTATATTCGAGCACGTTTATTTCGCGCGTCCGGATAGCATTATTTTTGGGCGCTCGGTCAACGAAAGCCGCGAAGCGCTGGGCCGCACGTTGGCCAAAGAACATCCCGCGAGCGCCGATATCGTTGTGCCGGTGCCGGACTCCGGCGTTCCCGCGGCCGTCGGCTACGCGCTGGAATCCGGAATCCCCTTTCGAATGGGCCTGATTCGCAATCACTACATCGGCCGCACGTTCATCGAGCCTTCGCAAGCCATCCGCAACTTTGGGGTGAAGCTGAAGCTCAACCCTATCCGCAGCTTGATTGAAGGGCAGCGGGTGGTGCTGGTGGACGACTCCATTGTGCGCGGCACTACCAGCCGGAAAATCGTGCGCATGGTGCGCGAATCCGGCGCCAAGGAAGTGCACCTGCGCATCAGTTGCCCGCCCACGATTTCGCCGTGCTACTACGGCGTCGATACGCCCACGCGGGAAGAATTGATCGCCTCCTCCAGCACGCCGGAGGAAATTTGCAAATATATCGGAGCCGATTCGCTGGGCTACATTTCCCTGGCCGGACTAAAGCAAGCGGTAAACGATACGCAAGGCCACTACTGCACGTCCTGCTACACCGGCATCTATCCGACGGACCTGGTGCAATTGGAAGTCGGCAATGGCACGCGAAAGACGGAGGGCTCGTCCAACGGCGGAGCCCAAGAGGGCTCGATGGAACATCCCGTGGCGGTGGAACATGAAATCTGAACCCAAGCGCAACAAAGAGGAGCAGCCTCGTAACGTTCCGGTGGGCCAGAAGGTACAGCACGAAATCATCGCCTGGTTCTGGGTGGCGCTGGTTTTTTTGCTGATTAACGGCACTATCGGCCAGGCCCGCGTGATTCCCTCCGGCTCCATGGAGAACACGCTTCTCATTGGCGATCACTTGATCATGAGCCGCATCGGCTACGACGCTGGGGTGCCCTTCACCAATTGGCACGTGCCGCTGTGGCGCAATCCGCATCGCCAGCAGGTCGTCATTTTCAAGCCGCCCTTTGCGCCGGATACGCCGGATTATGTCAAACGCGTGATCGGCCTGCCCGGAGATACGATTGAGATCCACGACGGCGCCGTGTGGGTGAACGGCCAAAAGCTCAAAGAAAACTACACCATCGGCCGCACCGATCCTTACGATTTGCGCCAGCCGTTCAAGGTTCCGGACAATTCTTATTTCGTGATGGGCGATAACCGCGGGAACTCGTACGACAGCCGCTTCTGGGGTCCGGTGCCGCGCAAGGACATTATCGGCACGCCGGTCATGATATACATGTCGCTGGATGTCCCCCCGGACGCTTGGGAGCCGGGTCAGATTCGCGAGCGCTTCTTTGCGTACGCCAATGCGCTGGTGCATCCGGGCTTGGTGCGCTGGAGAAGGTTGTTCCGGACTTTTTAGGCCGACTGTTCCCGGCAAAAGCAGACAGGTGTTACCGAACCCCGCCCGGCGACACGCAAATATTCTCCCGAAAGAGAACGACAGGTAGATTTGTGCGCCCTTGTTGCCAAAAAACGCCGGCAGGCCGTTCATGAAATACGCCGATGCCGGGGTGGACATCGTGCTGGCTGACGCCGCCAAGCAGCGCATCCGCCACCATGCCAGCAGAACCTTTACGCCGGGAGTGCTCGGCGGTATCGGAGGATTTGGCGCGCTGTTCGCGCTGGACAGCAAGAAATGGAAAGAGCCGATCCTGGTTTCGAGCGCCGATGGGGTGGGAACCAAGCTGAAAGTTGCCATGGCCACCGGAGTGCACTCCACCGTGGGCGGCGACCTGGTCAATCATTGCATCAACGACATTCTGGTGCAGGGCGCGGAGCCGCTGTTCTTTTTGGATTATCTGGCCATGGGCAAGCTGGACCCGAATGTGGTGGAGCAGCTGATCGAAGGCATGAGCCGGGCTTGCCGCAAAGCGGGTTGCGCGCTGATTGGGGGAGAGACCGCGGAGATGCCCGGGTTTTATCCGCCGGGAGAATACGACCTGGCCGGCTTTATCGTCGGGGCGGTGGACCGCAAGAAATTGCTCACCGGCAAGAATGTGAAACCCGGCGATGCCGTCCTTGCGCTGCCCTCCGCGGGACTGCACACCAATGGCTATTCGCTGGCCCGCAAGCTGGTGTTCGAAGTGGCGAAATTAAAACCGGACACGTACGTCGCGGAAGTTGGCAATAAAATCGGCGCGGAACTGCTGAAGCCCCATCTGTGCTATGCGCCAGCGCTCAAGGATATTGTGGGGCATGGGTGGGTTTCCGCGCTGGCGCATATCACCGGCGGGGGAATTCCGGGGAACCTGCCGCGCGTGTTGCCCTCCGGCGTGCGCGCGGAAATCGATTTGACGGCTTGGCCGGTGCCGCCAATCTTCAAGTATCTTGCCAAGCTGGGGAAAATCGATCCGGATGAGCTGCTGCAATCGCTCAACATGGGCGTGGGAATGATTTTGATGGTGCCGCCGCAAAACGTAAAAGCGGTGGAAGCGGACCTAAAGCGCCGTCGCGAAAAATTCTTCCGCATTGGGCGCATCGAACGCGGCGACTCCGGCAAAGCGCGCGTGAAGTTTTCCGGTTCTCTGGCTTTATAGCTTCCCTCGCATCGTCAGACGCCAGGTTTTAGCGGCGCCGTGATTTCTTTGGCCTGGCTTTCGACTTTTTGCGCGGTCCAGACTTTTTGCCGGAGTGCCGCGCCGCGAGTTCGCGGCGTTTGCGGGAAGCCCAGCGTGGTTTGTTGACCTGGCGGCCGCGGGCGATGCCCAGGCCATCGGGCGGAACATTCTCCGTGATGGTGGAACCCGCGGCCACGTAAGCGCCATCGCCGATGCGCAGCGGCGCGACCAGCGTGGAATCGCTGCCGATGAAAACGCCTTTGCCGATGTGGGTCGGATGCTTTTGGAAGCCATCGTAATTGCAGGTGATGGTTCCGGCGCCGATGTTGGTCTTGGGCCCCACGCTGGTGTCGCCGAGGTAAGTAAGATGCGGAACCTTGGCGCCTTCGCCGATCGTAACTTTCTTGGTCTCCACAAAGTTGCCCACGCGGGATCCGCTCTTGAGGTGCGAGCCGGTGCGCAAGCGCGCGAACGGGCCCACGGTGACATGGTCGTCCAGGCGGCTTTGCGCAAGCAGCGAGTGGGCTTCGATGACGACATCGTTGCCCACGAGTACATCGCTTAACACGCAGCCGGTGCGGATGGTGCAGCGCTCCCCGATCTTGGTTTTGCCCAGCAACTGCACGGCGGGCTCGAGCAGGGTGTCCTGGCCGGCGGTCACGTCCGGATCGATCAAAACGGTTTCCGGGAGCTGAATGCTGACGCCTTGATTCATCAGCGCCGCGCGTTTCCGTTCCCGGAAAATGGCGTCCACCTCCGCCAAGTCCGCGCGGGTGTTGCAGCCCAGGGCTTCCCGCGGGTCCGGAGCGACCTGAGCCAGCACCGTTTCGTTCTTCGAAGCCAGCACGGCAATCGCGTCGGTGAGATAAATTTCGCGATGCTTGTTCTGCGGCTTGACCTGGGCCAGCGCCGGCCACAATTTTTCCAAGGTGAAGCAATAGATACTGGAATTTATTTCGTTGAGTTCGCGCTGCGCGTCGGTCAGTTGCGATTCCTCAACGATGGCTTGGACGGCGGTTTCCGATTTGCGCAGAATGCGTCCATAGCCGCTGGGGTCGCTGACCACCGCACTTAGAATGGTGGCTGCGGCATTGGCGGCGCGGTGCGCGGCAATCATTGACCGCAGCGTCTCCGGGCGGATCAAAGGCGCGTCCCCGGGCAACACCAGCGCAATTCTGGCCGATCCCAATGCGCGCCGCGCTACCTGCATGGCGTGTCCCGTACCGGACTGGGGCTGCTGCAGCACGCTTTCCGCGTCCAGCGGTTGCACCACCGCGGACACTTGTTCGGATTGATGACCCACCACCGCCACGATTTTCCTGGGCCTTAGCGGAGCGCACGCGGCAACCACGTGGTGGACCAGCGACCGCCCTCCGGCACGATGCAAAACCTTGGCCAGGCTGGACTTGAGCCGCGTACCTTTTCCCGCGGCGAGTATGACAACGGCGAGATCGTTGGCGGGCATAAGGACCTCATTCTGCGGGAGCAGAATCAATTTCGCAATGCATCGATTGTCGGAATGGCCTCAAAGTGCTCAATTTGTGGCGGAAACCGGGGTAAGCGTGGCGAGGTGCACCTCGGCTTCCTGGTGAAGGGCTTCCTGCGTCGTGATGGTCCAGAGGGAAGGGTCGGCTAGCAGGCGGCTGACCAGTTGGGTATGCAGGGCATGACCCGCCTTGTGGGCTTCCACCCGGGCCAGCAACGGCGGGCCCACCAGCGCCAGATCGCCAATCAGGTCCAACGCTTTGTGCCGGCCAAACTCGTCGGGAAAGCGCAATGGACCGTTCATCACCCCGTCGGAGGTGAGCACAATGGCGTTTTCCAGCGAGCCGCCGCGAATCAGGCCCATGGAGCGCAATGGCTCGATGTCTCGCTCAAAGCAAAATGTGCGGGCCCGCGCCAGCAGGTGGCGGAAGGTTTCCGGGCTCACCAGCATCTCCACTTCCTGCTGCCCCACCAGCGGATGCGGAAAATCCACGTAGCAGCGAACGCGGAATTCGTCGCAGGGATAAATGCCGATGCGCCGATCGCCTTCGACAACCTCCAGGGGCCTCAAAACCTTGAGGAAACGCCGTTTTCGGCGAAGCTTGCGTAGGCCGGCGTTCTCCAGCATCTGCATGAACGGCTCGGCGGAGCCGTCCAGTATGGGTATTTCGATGGAGTCGATATCCACGAAAACGTTATCCACGCCACAAGAGTAGATGGCCGCCAGCAAATGCTCGGTAGTGGAAAGCAGCACGCCTTGCTTCATCAAGCTGGTGGCGTAACTCACGCGCGCCACATTGTGCCCCTGCGCTTCGATGGAGAAATTATCCAGATCCACCCGTCGAAACACGATGCCGGTGTCGGCCGGAGCAGGGACCAGACGAATGTGTCCGAAGACTCCGGTGTGCAGTCCCACACCTTCGGCTGAAGCCGGTTTTGCGATGGTGGTTTGAAGCATTGACAAGCCAATTCTAGCATATTTGTCATGCAAGTAGCCTTTTGTTTGTGCAGTGATATCAATGAGTTATGGAGTTATTTGGAGGCGGGGTGGATTTGGTGTGGTTATTAAGCAACATTTCTGAAGTTGCCTGTGTCTTTCCGGCACGACCCGTGATGCTCGACCGGTCAAGGCTTCCTTTCTCTCTGCGTCTGCGTCCCATATCTTGCGTGATATACTGGAATTCACAGTCAATTGTGGGCAAGGTGAGCGATGAACCGAGCATCTCGTATCGGCGTGTTAGTGGCTTCCGTGGCAATCTTTTGCTACGCGGGAATTGGGCACGTCCTGGGACGTACGCCGGACGACAAAGCTTATAAATCGCTAACGGTGTACGGCGAAGTTCTCCAAAAGATCCAATCGGACTACGTGGACGAGCCAAACATGCACTCGGTGACCGCCGGTTCCTTGCACGGTCTGCTGGAATCGCTGGACGCGCAATCGAGCTACCTGACGCCGCGGGAATACGCGGAATATAAGCAGAAGACGCAGAACGCCGGCACCGGCGAGACCGGTCTCAACCTGAGCAAGCGGTTCGGGTACATCATTGTCATTAGCGTTTTGCCGGATAGCCCGGCAGAAAAGGCGGGAATCCGCAGCGGGGACATTTTTGAATCGGTAGCGGGATTCACCACCCGCGATATGTCGGTGGGCCAAGCCATGAATCTGTTGAACGGTCCGTCCGGCAGCGGGGTCAAGCTAGGCGTGATCCGGCGGGGACGCGCCCAGCCGGAAGATGTGGACGTGGTGCGCCAAAAATTCGCGGTGCCCAAGCTTACTGCGCAGAAGACGGAGCCCGATATTCTTGCCTTGCGGGTCGCCTCTTTGGATCCGGGGCGCGCGGATGAAATCCGCAACCGCCTGGCGGATGCCGACAAGCAAGGCATTCACAAGGTGGTCCTGGATTTGCGGGAATGCGGCCGCGGCCCGGTATCGGAAGCTGTCAATGTCGCGCGCCTGTTCCTTCCTTCTGGAACGATTGCCACGCTTCGGGGGCAGACTATCTCCGCGCAAACGTTTTCTGCCGAGCCGGGCAAAGTGGTTTGGAGAAATCCGGTTTCCATTTTGATAGACGGCACCACTTCGGGAGCGGCGGAAGTTTTGGCGTCAGCCATGGTAGCTAATCACCGCGGGGACGTAGTGGGCGAGCGCACCTTCGGCCTGGCCTCCGAGCAAAAGCTGATTACTTTGGATGACGGCTCGGCATTGTTCCTGACGGTAGCCAACTATTACAACGCCGGCGGCAAGTCCATTCTGGACGACGGCGTCACGCCTTCGGAAGTGGTTCGCGCAGCGGCTGATGACGATAACGATGGCGGCGACGACTCGTCGGCGTCCCCCAAGGAAGAGCCTTCCGGGCCGCGCCCGCTGTCTCCAGAAGATGCGGTGTACCGCAAGGCTCTTGAACTGCTGAAAGCGCCGGTCAAGAAAGCGGCCTAATCGGCGGTGGCCAGCCATCCCCGATGGATTCGGGCCCGATTTTTTCTTTTTTTTCTGTGGCTGTTAACTGCCTTGGGCGGCGGTTGTAAAAAAGCGGCCCGGCCTTCGGCGCAGGACATTCATGCCATAACCCGGGAATTTGTAGCGGCGCTGAAGAACGCTGCTCCTGCGGAAGTGCGCAGCGATCTCGGCGCTTCGGATCAGGATCCCGCCAGTTTTGATTCCATCGATGTTTACGTTCGGGCGGATTCCGCGGCCTCGGCCAATGCCACGGTGGCGCGCATGTTGCGGGCGATTAACGGGGTGGCCAGTCGAAGGCGGCTGAGCCAGCAAAGCCCGTTGGAAAGCCGGGAGGGCCAGTTGTATGTCTACCGGCGCGCGGGCATGGTCACACACCGGGTGCATTTTCACGAGCAGATCGAGGCTGGCGGGTGCGAACAGCCTCCCGCCGGGTCCAAGGGCGGACCTCGGCTAGCCATCATTCTGGATGACCTGGGAAATGATCGCGCAGCGGCGGACGCAATCTTCAAGCTGCGGTGTCCAATTACCATCTCCGTGCTGCCCAATCACGCGCATTCGATGGAAATTGCCCAGGAGGCGCAGCATCGCGGCTACCAAGTGATGCTGCATCTGCCGATGGAATCCACCGGCAACGGGCGGCCGGAAGCACGCGAACTGCGCCCGGGCATGACGGCAAGCGAGGTAAAAAAGATGGTGGATGAGCTGCTACAGGCAGTCCCGAACGCCGCTGGCGTCAACAACCACCAGGGTTCGCAATCCACCGCGGACGCGGCGCTGATGGAGGAATTGATGCGGGTACTGCGGGAGCACAAGCTTTTCTACGTAGACAGCCGCACCACCGCGGCCACGGTGGCCTATGACACGGCAGAGCGCCTGGGAGTGCGATCCGGATTCCGCAACGTTCCTTTTCTCGACGATGTGGCGGAGGTAAACGCGGTGCGGAGGCAGTTGCGGCTGGCTTTGCGCGATGCGCGAAAAAAAGGCGATGCCATTGCGATTGGGCATCCGCATCCCGCCACGCTGCAAGCATTGCGCGAGGTTCTACCGGAAGCGAAGGCGCAAGGGGTGCGACTGGTTTTTGCCTCGGAAGTGGTGCATTAGTTTTCCCGCGAGTGTGGAACAGCCAATCATGGCCGTGTTCGGACGAACAGCCGACGCGTCTCCATATAGGGAAACGGCTCAGTTGTCTTTTTCCGCTTCCTTTTCCTTTTTCTTTTCTTCTTTGTATTTCCTGCTGCCCACTTCGGAGAAGCGCTTGTCCAAGGCCGCCTTGGTGAAGAAGTTTTCGGCAAAACCGGGATTGTATTTGCAGGATTGAAAGAACACCTGGTTGATGCGGCGGCCGTCGCGGTCCAGGGTAATCTGCAGCGGGGTCTGCACACCGTCCATTAGCTGATAATTCGTGAAAATCCGGACTTCCACGCTGCGATCCGGCGAAGTGTCGTCGGCCAGCGTGGTGATGGTGCGCACCAGTTGATGCGTGGTGCGGTCCACGGCCAGGCGGAAGTCGCGCTGCTCGGAATCGACCATCTCCACCCAATCCACCGTCTTCAAATCCACGACGTCCGTGCCGCCAAAGCGAATGACCATGCCCGGCTCATTCCGTCGCAAGCGCAGCAGATTGTTCACATCGCGCTTGGTCTGCTCCTGAAAATCCGCCACCGCGGCATTGCTCAGTTCCGAAACGCCGCCCCGATCCAGAGTCCAACCCTTATCGCCATTGTAGATGTTGACGATCACACCTTTTTTTGCGAAGTCGGTGCGATTCTTGTCCGGGAAACTCCAATACACCTTGAAGTTGGTGTATCCAGTCATTTCGCCGGCATGCCCAAACTGCGCCAGCCGCCCCTCGCATTCGCTCTCGCGAACGTCCAGATAGGTGGGGCCGCCGAGGGCGGTGATGAGCTGGTCCAGAATCTGCTTGCCCTTGGCGGCGCGCTCCTCCGGCATCATGTTGTCCGGATTTTGCGCG
>Ga0070730_10001161_pt1 | contig 25948 bp, 21 predicted proteins | sample Coa_R1_3_FD_66447 | JGI IMG/M metagenome (GOLD analysis project Ga0070730, IMG submission 66447) | Surface soil microbial communities from Centralia Pennsylvania, which are recovering from an underground coalmine fire - Coalmine... | ecosystem: Environmental > Terrestrial > Soil > Unclassified ... | reverse complement strand
CGGGAGACAATCGTTTGAGGAAGCAGTTGCTCATCAGTAGCAGTGAGCAGCAAGATGGTATGGGGGGCTGGTTCTTCCAGTGTTTTCAGCAGCGCATTCGCTGCCTCCAGCGTCAGTAATTCCGCATTTGGGAGCAAAAAAATGCTGAAGTGGCCCTCCTGGGGTTGTAACATCGCTGCCCGCAGTAATTCTCGAATGTTATCGATGCTCAGGAATTTTTTGTTTTCCAAGGGCTGAATGATGTTCAGATCAGGGTGGGTAGCGTTCAGCGCCTTCAGGCATGCGCTACATGTCCCGCAGGGGCTTCCCGGAGAGTTCGTTTGCGTTGCTGTGCAAAGCATTGCCTGGGCAAAGGCCAGCGCCAGTGTGCGCTTCCCTACCTGGGCTGGTCCAGCGAGCAGGTAGGCGTGGCTTAGATGCCCGCTGTTTTGTGTATGCTCGAAAAAGAGCAGGAGTTGGCGATGACCAATGATGTTCCACATGGCTCTATTGTAAGCTAATATCGCGCGCTCAGCAAGCACCCGCTGCTCTCGATGCGCCTTGTGATCTTCCTTTCATTCAGAGGAAGAAGGTACAATACTCTCAAAGTGTGTTTATCTCTCTCTTGAACCTGGCTCAAGGGGACAGAAACTATCCTGGCTTCCTGGATCCATCCAATCGCACTGGAGGCTCTCATGGGGGGATTATCGTTCGAGTTGCCGTTATTTCCGCTCAATGTGGTCCTGTTTCCAGGGATGGTGCTTCCTCTGCATATCTTTGAGTCGCGCTATCGCTTGATGATCCGGCGCTGTCTGGAACAAAAGAGTCCCTTTGGGGTGGTGTTGATCCAATCTGATAGCGCTTCGGGGGACGAACACCCCTGTCTGGTAGGCACATTAGCTCGAATCATGACAGCCGAGCGATTGGATGACGGACGTTTTAACCTGCTCACCGAAGGTGAAAAGCGCTTCCGTATTCTGGAAGAGCGCCGTGACCAGCAGCCGTATCTGATGGCGTTGGTGCAGGAATTTGTAGATAAGCCCACAGCGCCAGAGGCTCTTGAAGGGTTGCAGCGCAAAGCGGCAGATCTCTTCCGCCGCTACATTCGTGTGATGCTGGCTGTGGCGGGCAGAGAGCAACTTCGGCTTGATCTCCCCAGCGAAGCAGAAGGGCTTTCGTATTTGATCGGCTATTGCCTGGATTTGAGTGACGTGGAAAAGCAGCAACTTCTGGAGTTGACCTCAACTACCGAGCGGCTAGAGCTTGAGATCGCTATCCTTAAGCGGGAGGAGCAACTCTTGCGCCGGATGCTTTCCTCCAGCCAGATTCGTCCTCTCTCTGATGATCCCCATGCCTCACTGAATTAGTGCTACGTCATGTCAGGGTGGTCGCTGCTCTATCTTGCTTCTCATCAGGCTCATCTACCCCTTGCTGGATTCTATTTCTTCCAGGGCTTTCTGAAATGGTTCAGGAATGGTAGCACTCTCTTTGGTAGGACGATTCGCCCCTTCGTCCAAATCGGCGATAGTTGTCACACCATCTGCTGGGATGGCAAGCAATTTGATGAGCCGCGCCTCGGAGGGACTGAGTACGAACTCGAAGCGCTGCTCGGTTTTAACCAGCGGCGGCTTTACTTTAAGCTGCACTCCCTGGCGCTCATCAGCGCCAACAAAAATCACGATCTCGTTGTTGCGCTGGAAGCCAAGGACATAGGTATTGCACTCTAACCACCCGGTAATATCGCGTTCAAAAACCTCCTGCGGATAGGGGGTAGCTACCGCGCGGTCTGTATACAAGACGCCGCTATAGACGAAGTAGCTGAAGGTATTGCCCCAGAAGGGGATATTGCGCACGGCGCACCACTGCCAGGCCTCCGGCAGGTGGGGCTGAATGCGCAGCACATCAATTCCTGGACGCACCCCCAATAGGCCATCGATAGTGAGCCAGAGATAGGTGGGGGCCACCCAGGGGCTTTGCGCCATGCCTCTACTCTGGAAGTTTTCTCCATGCAGACATTCCGGGAAGGTGCCCGGTACGACATTTTTAAAATCTTTGGGGGCAGGCACCTCCGAGATGCGATAAATGTTGTTCATGGCTTCAATCATCTTCTCCGGGTAATCGAGGCGACTGCCATAGGCGACCCAGGCAGTGAGGTTGGGCCAGATGCCTCCCTGGAGCCGCATGGCAAACTCCGGGTCATATTCTGGCTCGTGCCGTCCGACGGTGCGAACGCCGAAATCGGTCCAGAATTCGGGTGAATAGAGAACGTTGAGGATGTTCTTGCGCATATGCTCGTCGGCCAGGCCAAAGAGGATTGGGAAGATGAGATCGCCTGTTACCAGATGATGTTTGTTGCCGCTGTTATCAATATTGAGGACGTACAGGCCGGTAACTTCTGAAACAAGCTGGCGATTAATCTCTTCTTTTAATTGGAGTGCGGCCTCCAGGTAGTGCTGCGCCAGCTCCTGATCGCCCATTGCTTCGCAGCAGCGCCCGGCCAGCCGCAAGGCCATATAACACTCGGCATTGATTTCGGTAACGGCGCCGCTGATCTGGTATTCCGGGATCATATTGCGCCAGGAAGCGATGCCCCAGGCGTTGGATTCTTCAGAGGTACACCAGATGAGTCCGGCGCGGCGCTGCGCTAATATCCAATCCGCGGCGCGCTTGACCGTCTCGTACATCTCTTTCAGAAACTCGTGGTCGCCGGTTAAGGCAAAGTGGTGATGCACGGCAAAGATGAAGAGCGGGGTATCGTCGTTTATGTTGAGGCCATAATTGTTAATGGTGGGAGGTGTTTCGCATGCGAGCAGGTATTCGGTTAGCTCGCCGGTTTCCTCGACGCCATACTTCTGAGTCAGGCGGAGCATGCCTTGGGAGAATTGTGGAGTAATGTAATCGGAGCCGATGCTGAACCAGGCGACATCTCGCACCACCAGAATGTCCTGGGGTGGGTCATTGGTAAATCCATAGCCATTGGGATACAACTTTTCTTCGCGCAAGATGTTGATCTTAGCCCACTTGATTGCCCGGTTGATAGCCGGATCGGGAACCAGTACATCGCTCCGCCTGATAAGCGCTTCAGCGGTCTCGTTGGTGGTCTCGAAGATAGCGCGATAATTGATGCTGCGTTCGTAGTGTGCGCGAGCTTGTTCAACGCCCTGACCAGAGATGGTCATGATAAAGGGGATTTCTATCTCGCCACGCCCATCGATCTCCACCTCATAACGCAAATCAGCGCTGCGCGCATCAAAAGTACTCTGCTGGGGAGCCAGCATGGGTGTTCCTAAAACACGGACTTCATTGGGTTGTCCGATTGTCTCGGTAATGACTAGCCCATCCTCCAGGCGCGAACTGACCTTCTTATTTTTCTGGGTCATGTCTGGTAGCTTGCTGAATTCCGGCAGCATGACCCAAGGGTATTGAATCAGAGCATGGATAGTAATAATGGTCGGCTGATCGCCGAAGTTACGTAGCCGAACGAGTGTAAAGGCGGCTTTGAGATCAGGAATGCCCAGCGGGACGAAATAGGTCTGTTGAATTTCGGTATCTTCTAAGTGATAGATGGTTGTCTGGTGGGTGGCGCGAAACATGGTGCGTTCTGCCAGGACCGGTTGGTCATGCAGGTTGTAGCGCATTACCCAGCGTCCACAGTAGAACTGGTCATCTTCAGCACACCAGAGTCCGGCCAGGTTCGAGTACTGGTCGGCGCGGCTAAAGAGTTCGATATTGCCGTAATTGGCGCCAGTGCGCAACTTGGATACCGCGTACTCATAGAGCATGCTTTGTACAGTCATTTTGCTCCCCAAAATGCGCCGCCAGAGGAGGCGGCCTGGTTTGATAGCCTGGCTCATGAGGCTCCGCTGAGTATAAAAACGTCCTGTTCGGCTGTCAACAGACAGGCTACAACGCTACCACGTTACTGCGCTCTTTGGGGTGGGCGTTCCTATGGATTGTCTGACCCTGGTTTCATGACGACGACGGCGAGTGGCGGCAAGGCCAAACTCACCGACCAGTTGTGCCCATGCGAGGGTACATCCTCCGCCTGGACACTTCCAAGATTGCCTACATTGGAGCCGCCATAGATGTCCGCGTCGCTATTGAGGACTTCCTGGTAGAGACCAGACCTGGGAACTCCCAGCCGATAGCCATAGCGGGGCACTGGCGTCAAGTTACAGGCAAAGAGCAGGAAATCGTCCGGGTTCTTTGCTTTGCGCAGGAAAGCCACGACACTATTATCTGAATCACGGAAATCAACCCAATTAAATCCCTGCCAGTCGGTATCGATCTGATAGAGCGATGGCTCGTTTGTATAGAGGTGATTGAGATCGCGCACGAAGCGCTGAAGCTTCTGGTGAGACTCATAGTGCAGGAGATGCCAGTCCAGGCTTGCATCGTAGTTCCACTCGTGCCATTGGCCGAACTCGCCCCCCATGAAGAGGAGCTTTTTGCCGGGGTGGCCGTACATAAAGGCGTAGAGCGCCCGCAGATTAGCAAATTTCTGCCACAGATCGCCAGGCATTTTATCCAGAAGTGAATGCTTCAGGTGGACGACCTCATCATGCGAGAGCGGCAGGATGAAGTTTTCGGAGAAGGCGTACATGAGCGAGAAGGTGATGCGCTCCTGCCGGTAGCGACGATAGATAGGATCAGCCTCGAAATAATCGAGCAGATCGTGCATCCAACCCATATTCCACTTGTAGTCGAACCCCAGGCCGCCTACATAGGTTGGCCGCGAGACCATCGGCCAGGCGGTTGATTCTTCGGCGATGGTGAGGATGCCAGGGTGGTCGTGATGCGTCAATTCGTTGAGCTTTTTAAGAAAATCAATCGCCTCCAGATTTTCGCGCCCGCCGAAGCGATTGGGAATCCACTGCCCCTGTTTGCGTGAGTAATCTAGATAGAGCATCGCGGCAACGGCATCGACGCGCAGCCCATCGATATGATATTTCTCCAGCCAAAAGAGGGCATTTGCCAGTAAGTAGTTGCGTACTTCGTTGCGCCCATAGTTGTAGATCATCGTGCCCCAATCGGTATGCTCACCCTGGCGGGGGTCAGAGTGTTCATAGAGATGGGTGCCATCGAAATAGACCAGTCCGTGTCCATCCTTGGGGAAGTGCGCTGGAACCCAATCCAGAATGATACCGATGCCTGCCTGATGGCAGGCATCGACCAATGCGCGGAAATCGTCGGGCGAGCCAAAGCGACTGGTGGGCGCGTACATGCCCACCGGCTGATAGCCCCAGGAGCCATCAAAAGGATGCTCGGAGATTGGCAGGAACTCGATGTGTGTGTAGCCCATCTCGCGCACATAGGCTGGTAATTGTTCCGCCAGTTCACGGTAAGTCAGGTAACGCCCCCCCTCTTCGGGGGCACGCCGCCATGAGCCAAGATGGACTTCGTAGATTGCCAGGGGCGCATCGAGCGCCTGGCGTTGCTCGCGTTCGCGCATCCAATCGGCGTCGCGCCATTCGTATTGTTCCAGATCATAGACGATGGATGCTGTGCCAGGGCGTAGTTCTGCGGCAAAGCCATAGGGGTCAGCGCGCTCCGTATAATACCCCTGGTTTTGCGAGACGAGCGCATATTTGTAGCGTTCCCCTGGGCCAAGGTCTGGGATAAATAGTTCCCAGATGCCACCATCGCTGCGCCGCTGCATCGGATGTCGTCGGCCATCCCACTGGTTGAAATCACCGATCACACTGATGCGCTGCGCGTTGGGCGCCCAGACGACGAAGTGGACCCCTTTCACACCATTGACTTCGCGGGGGTGTGCGCCCATCTTGTCATAACTTTAATAATGCTGCCCTTCACCCAGCAGGTGCAGGTCAAACGTGGTGAGCAAGGGAGCAAAGGCGTAGGGATCACGCAGCCGGGTCTCTCGGCCATCTGGCTCGTGAATGACCAGGAAATAGCCAGGAACATGCTGGAGCTTGGGAATGACAACCTCAAAAAGCCCTTCGGGCGCGGTACGGCGCATGGGATGTTGCGTTGGCGGGCTAGCTTCGATCTCTACAAGGGCTGTGGCTTTCGTGGATGCCTGAGGCAGAAATGCCCGAATGATCAGCACAGGGGCGCCCTTGTCTTCGGTCAGATGTGGTCCCAGAACCTGAAAGGGTGCGCCGTGAGTCGCATGGATCAGAGCATCGATTTCACCATAAGCAAGTGTCTGCATGGCTTCTCATGGGCTAGCCGCAGAGAACGCGGCGCGTGTAGTCATATCGACAGAAGACTACACGCCAGCCCATACCTCCTCTTCATCATAAGCTGACTGCATAGGTATGGTAGTTATGGCCTCGACTTCATTTGGGGGCAGATGCGAGAAGTGCGAAACTCTCTTCGTTTATAGGATACCCCACTTCTCTTGCCGCTACCAGAGACATCCTAAATTCCTAAATCTCCTTGCAGGCCGTCTTCTCCGCGTGGTAGTGTGAAGAACATGCTAGCAAAGGAGCCACTTATGACTACAGCAACATCGCAGACGCTGCGTTTTACTCGCACAGACCCAGAACTCAACGAGCTATTTGAGCAAACCCAAGAGATCAGTGATCTGGGGAATGTGTTGGCCCTGGCAAGTTGGGACCAGCAAGTGAATATGCCACCCCAGGCAAATCAGGTGCGCGGACCACAGCTTGCCACGTTGCAGGCGCTGCTACACGAGCGCCGGACTGCTCCGCGTATTGGCGAGTTACTGGATGCGTTAGCACAAGCGTGTCCAGGGCGATGGTTATACCGATGCGGATCGTGGCCTAGTGCGTCTGGTGCGCCGCGACTATGACCAGAGTACGCGAATCCCGGTGGCATTAGTCAGGGAGGTTGCGGAAGTATCTTCCGAAGCCTGGGGCGCCTGGGAAAAGGCCAAACCTGCCAATAACTACGCTTTGTTTGCTCCGCATCTACGCAAGCTAGTCCAACTCATGCGCCAGGTAGCCGATCATCTGGGCTATCAAGGCGCGCCTTATAATGCCCTGCTCGATCAGTATGAGCCTGGCATGACGCTCGATACACTCACTCCGATTCTTGCCAGAGTACGCGATGCGACAGTAGATCTCTTGCAGCGCATCCAGGCATCTGGGCGCAAGATTGACACTTCCTGTTTACATGGGGACTTCGCGCCGCCCATGCAGCTTGATTTATGTAGAGAGATGCTGCGAGGGATGGGCTATCGCTTTGATTCGGGACGGCTGGATCAGTCGTCGCATCCATTTACCTCTGGATTTGGTTCACCCTTTGATGTGCGCGTAACGACGCGCGTTGATCCTTCCTATTTCCCGGCGGCGCTCATGGCAGCCATCCATGAGGGCGGGCACGCTGTCTATGAGCAAGGTAGCGATCCATCTCTGGCGCGAACGTTCCTGGCTGGTGGCGCGTCAATGGGACTGCATGAGTCCGAGTCGCGCTTGTGGGAAAATTATATCGGGCGCTCTCAGCCGTTCTGGAAACATCATTTTGGCGCGTTGCGTGATCACTTCCCGGAGACTTTTGCCCACCGCGAGGCGGAAGAGTTGGTGCAGGCGTTAAATGAGGTCAAGCCCAGCTTTATTCGCACTGAGGCGGATGAAGTGACCTATAATCTGCACATCATTATCCGCTTCGAGTTAGAGCAGGGGCTGATGAACGGTGAGATTGATGTAGATGATCTGCCTCGTCTCTGGAACCAGAAATATCGGGATTACCTGGGGGTGACTCCGCCGACGAATACTCTGGGCGTCTTGCAGGATATTCACTGGTCGGGTGGTTCGTTTGGCTACTTCCCGACCTATACGCTGGGCAATCTGTATGGAGCGCAGATCTATCAGACATTGCGCCGGGTCTTCCCTGATTATGACCAGCGCCTGGAGGTGGAGGGGACCGGCTTTATTCTGGACTGGCTGAGCGAGCAGATGTACGTCTATGGTCAGGTGTACTCGCCGGGCGAGTTGGCACGCAGGGTGACTGGTGAAGCGCTCAATCCAGAGTACTTTGTGCAGTATGCCAATGCCAAATTCGGCGCGCTCTATGGCTTGAATGCTTAGCGGTTCTTTGTTGCTGTCTCTCAGACCAGTAGGGGCGCGCAGGAGGGGACGCCAAGGCATTATCCTGACGTCCCCTCCTGCTCTTTCGCTCCAGAGGGGCTTATTCCGGGGGGCTGAGGCTGACGGCCAGCAAGCTTCTAAACATGAATCTTTGCCCGGCACACCTCAATTTTGCCGTCGCGGATGCGCACATCAAAGAGGTGTTCAGCCATTGTGGCCGGACCGCCCTGGACACTGCCATCCTCCAACGAGAATTTCGAGCCATGCCAGGGGCAGACGATGCACTTGTCCTCAATTGTTCCTTCATCAAGTGGCCCACCTGCATGGGTACAGGTGGCCGTAAGCGCGTATATCTTGCCGCCGTGTCGGACAAGTAAGACTGGTGTAGTACCGACCATCACACGTGTGAGTTGATTGGGCTGAAGCGCTGTGTCATCCATCACAGGAGTGAACTCTTCGCTTGAATCCAGCCAGGCGGCGTGGTTAACACCGGTTCCCTGGCCGAACACAAGTTCTCCCCCCAGGTATCCAGAGAGGAGGACTGCCCCATAGCCTAGCGTGGAGCAAACCATTGCTATCCCCCGCCGCTTGCGCTTGCGTTGGACCAGCGAGGTGGTATAGAGAACCAGCGCGGTGGCATTGAGTAAGCCATGCAGGAGGCCAATGCGCCGTTCACGCCCATAGGTCTCCTGCCAGTCAGCCAGTCCGGTGAGCGCCGACGCCACCGCGCCAACCACGCCAACATTTAGGCTGGCATCAGCGCTCTGCTGGATGGCGCGATTGCCTCCCAGACTTAAGAGATCCAGCACAAATGAGGCGCTCCAGGCGCCAAGTGGTATATCTGTCAGGGCAGGATGCAAGGGATGCCCGAACCAGGTGCCGTGCAGCACGTCTTTGACAGTACGCGCTGGCCCCTCTCGTTTTGCTACCTTGCCAATCGCTTGCTGTAACGCATCGCCTGTTGGCTCTAGCCACTGTTGCTGATCGATCACATCCTCTATGAAAGCATGTGCCATTGGCAGATTTCTCCTTTTGCTCTGCTGTGAAAAGCGCTTGAAACCAGAAGCCCTCTTGTTGCGTCCGCCTGATTGGTTATGTATGGGCTGGATGACCAGAGCAAGAGGGCTGGCATAGGAGAAGATTTTCTGCACAGAACATGCCAGGCATGAAGCACGTGGCCTGGCTCTCTCTCCGAAGCCCAGGCCACGTGCTGTTCGGACGTGCCTAAAATTCATTCACTGCTGCGGGAGCTTGCCAGCGTTTGATGAGGTGTGTTACCTGGCCGCCAGGTCCGGGGCTATAGCGTACCATATCGGGCGTCAGGGTATGCGCAATCTGGCTGTCTTCATCGACGATAATAGTGTCTCTAGGCCGCAAGATTTGCCAGAATTGGAAGACTGCATCTGGAGCATCAGAGAGATACACATAGAGGCGTTTGACGCCTGTCTCACGGGCGATGGCTTCGGTTTCGCCAAATGCCTGTTTGGCTGATTCATCTTCAAAATAGGGATCAACCGTTTCAAAGAGACGGGGAGCCTGGGTGCGGGTCGTATGGCCGCGATAGACGAAGACAGCCGTGCTTTCCTCAGCCTCGGCGCAGGCTGCGCGGACGACTGCCTCAAGTCCCTCTGGTTTGTTGGGTACCACTGCAAGCACGGCGCCAGGGATGGGAGCGTGAATTTCTGTGGGGTAGACCATTGGCCGTCCTCGCTTCGCCAGCCGGTGGTAGTTCCAGTAGGCGATGAGCAATCCAAGGAGGGTAACGCTGCCGCCAAATGCCGTCGCCAGGGGTTTAGCGATCAAATTGGTTGTCCAGGCGAGCATGACAAGAGCAGTGGTGATGAGGCCCAGAATAAATACGACCGTCGAGACTGGAGCGACGGATGGGTTTTGTGCCTGAGGAAGAATAGGGCGTAGTTCGGTTATGGCGCCATTGGCCGTCCCTGCCTGGAGAGCTTTCCTGATTTGTTCTTTTTGCTTGTGTCGTCGTCGCTCGCGGAAGCGCACAATATCCAGACCCAGGCAGGTCAGGCTGAAGGCCCCTAGCAAGCCAAAGGCATACATGTCACCCAGAAGGTTGATGTTACCCTGCACAACAATCAGGACGAAGATGGGAATGCCAGTAGCCAGAGCGATAGAATAATGGGGTGTCCCACGCCAGGCGCCTCTGCGCTCCACAAAGTTGGGAAAGAAGCGCATTCGAGAGAGCGCCAGAAAAACGTGGTAGGAGCCAATGATGGCTGTATTGCACGCAAAGATCAGCAGCGCTGATGCGCTAATAGCGACCTCAATGCCTAATACCTGACTGTACTGCCCGCCAAGCAAAGAGATAAACTGGTTCGGGTCCGCATGGGCAATATTGTGCAGGAGCGTTGTAGAAAAGATGGTCAGAAGCGGGCTGGTAATGCCAACGGTCAGTACGACCACCAGGAGCGCGAGACGCCCTGTGCGCTTGCGTGGCGTCTTCATGACTGGCGAAAGCTGCGAAATGCTTTCCAGCCCTGAAAAGGCCAGGAATGACCCGGCAAATCCAGTTAGAAGGGTTACTGTGGTAAGGGGTGAACTTCCAGAGAACATCTGAGGGATCGTGCCCAGAATCGTGCTTAATTTTTCATGGGTAAAAACTTCGATGAGAATTGCTAGATCACTGAGGAAAGCAATGACGGCCCCCGCTGCGCTAACAATGGCACTCTCACTGATCCCCCACCAGTTGAGAACACCAAGTAATGCCACCAGGATGAGCGTGATCGGAAGCACGAAAGGGCCAATGCGCGGTACCACTACGCTGAAGTAAATCAATCCTGAGAGGGAACTAATAGCTGCTGTGAGGAAATAATCGACGAGAATGAACATGCCGCCCAATGCGCCGACCCACGGACGCATAGCACTTGCCGCAACAGTGACAACTCCACCACCTTGAGGGTAGCGATAAGTCACTTCTGAATATTTGAGGGTCAGCAAGATAAAGACAGCCAATGTGAGGCAGACGAAAAAACCAGCCAGGTTGCCAACCTGGCCGTAAAGGATTCCAGGAACGTAGTAGATTGACGTGCCGATGTCAGCAAAGACAACGGCCCAGCAGAGAAAAAAACCTAATCTGCCGTGATCATGCTCAGTAGAGCCTTTATGGCTAGATGAGGCGTCTGGCGCGGCATCTTGTGAACTCATGTATCCTATCCCTATCCCACCAAGCTAATTTGCCAGGAGTGTTCTGTGTGAGATATATTCTCACATTCCCAGAACAGGGTGCAGAAGAAGCTCTCTTTTGGGCAATAAATACCCCCTCCGTCCACAAAGAGATTATACCTCTTTATGAACAAAGAGGAGTATGCCTATCTGATTCCTCTAGAGGAAAAAGCATTTCTCTCTAGAGGAGAGAGGCGCCTCCTCTGGAACACTTATCTTGTGCCTGATAAGGTTGGTTCGCCGGATGCCCTGAGGCTCTCAGGGAGAGACGCCTCTGGCGCCACGTCAGCTTGTATTCCACCTGCTGGGGGAGTAACGATCTGTCCACGTTTTCGCAGACTCAGAACCACCGCCACTGCGGTGATGACTGCTCCTGCGATTAATGAGATGGGAGGCCCCCATCGGGCGGCCAGTCCCCCTGTAAACAGGTTGCCAATGGGGGTTGTGCCAGCAAAGACAACGACATAGAGGCCCATGATCCGTCCACGTAGATGATCGGGGCTGCCAGTTTGCAAGGCGGTATTAGCGGTTGCTGAGAATGAAATGGTAGTGAAGCCGATGCCGGCCAGCAGCAGGAGCGAGAGTGGATAGAATCGTGAGAGCGCAAACCCGATTTCACAGGCGGCCAATGCTGCGCCACTGATGAGCAGGACGTTCATACGCGGCTTGCGCCCGGTGGCTGCAATGACCAGCGCGGCTACCAGGGAGCCAAGGCCCGTTACAGCGGACATCACTCCATAGCCTGATGCGCCCACGCGCAATATATCAGCAGCAAAGAGGGGCAGAATGACATTGAAATTTAAAGCGAATGTGCCCACTGCGGCGACCAGTAGCACAATGGTGAGCATGATTGCTGCCTGGCGTACATACCGCAGCCCTTCGCCAAGTTGGATAAAGGACGAGCGCCAACCTGTGCCTCTCTTTGGGCGGACGACTGTTAGCAACTCTTCAGGGCGTATGAGCGCTAGGCCAATGATGACGGCAATGAAGCTTATCCCGTTGAGCAAGAAGAGCGGGGCCACTCCGAGCCAGCCGATCACTAGTCCCCCAATGCCTGGCCCGATAATACGCGCGGTATTAAAGAGCGATGAATTGAGTGCTACGGCATTCATCACCTCTTCGCGTCCGACCATCTCGACAACAAAGGACTGGCGAGTGGGCATATCGACTGCGTTGACAACGCCCAGGAGAGTTGCCAGTACCAGAATGTGCCAGATTTGTACGACATGGGTCACGGTAAGGACGAAGAGGATGAAGGCCAGAAGCATTGCGCTGCTCTGCGTACCAATGAGCACGCGACGTTTGGGAAAGCGGTCGGCAATCACTCCCCCCAGGAGTGATAGGATCAGTACGGGCAAAAATTGGAGAGCGCCGACGATCCCCAGGAGCAACGCATTGTTGTGCGAGAGTACCAGGACCAGCCATGCCTGTCCAATGGATTGCATCCAGGTGCCAATTAGCGAAATGAGTTGACCGAACCAGAAGAGCCGAAAGTTACGATGGCGCAGAGCCGTAAAGGCCCGCGCCATGACATGTAACCCTCCGCTTATTCCAGCCGGGCGCTCTTGAGAGCAGCGAACAGACCGAGCTGACATAGATTGACCTCACCTATCCCTAGATTTCTCCTTTCATTATAACGCACATTTACGTTAACGTCAATCTGTGAGCGCCTCCTCAGGTGCGATACCAAAATTGATCCCATGCTTGCCAGAAGTTCGTGCCGTGTGAGATAACCGTGCGTGGCCCAGCGATCTCTACACCTGTGCGCCCTAGAAAGGCGTTGGCGCGGTCGGGTGTTGCCAGTTCGACGCGGAATGTGACCGGAGAGGTCGGCTTCCAGGGAGTAGCCCAGTCGGGATGATTGCGAAGCGCCTGGGCTACACGCTCCTCGATTAAGGTGCAAGCGTCGGCGTGATTGAGGGTGCGTGCGGCAAAACGTCCCAGCCCTTTTTTGACTGGCGCGGTGACGACTTTCTCGCCGAGAAGCTGTTGTACTTCCCGGCAGGTGGCTTCATCACCAGCGACAAAGATGGCGGGAACATCCCAGCAACCGCAGACGGCGGCCAGGATGCCGCTCTCTCCGACCGGGGTATCGTTAATAGTGGCGTTGTACCAGGCTTCGGAGGAGACGGTATGACAGAGGATGCCATCTGGAGTCCCTGCCATTGCATGCGCTCCGACAAAGAGCGCTGCGTCGCACCCATCTTCCAATGGGGTAATATAGCGTGCCCAGGGATAGCCGAAGACATATTCGGCGCCGCTCTCCAGTCGTTCGGGAATCAAGCTTTTGAAGCTCCATGCGCCGCCAGCGCCATGACAATCGACGACGATGATCTCGGTAGCGCCACCCGCCTTTGCGCCCCGCACAGCGGCGCTTACCTCGCCGGTAAAGAGCCGTCGCCCCTCTTCATAGAGGGGGGAGCCGCCCATGACTTGCTCCCATGCTTCAATTCCAGCGATGCCTTCCATGTCACACCAAATGATGACTCGCATGACTTCATGCCTCTTTTCCTTGACAATAGGAGGGAGTATTAGGGGTGTCCCCCTTCACCGGGAGTCGGCTCGGCAGGTTTTGGATTCGTCGGTGGCACGCGATTATACATGTGTGTCATGTGTGCCAGCCACTCGCGGCCCCAGTCCTTGAACATGGTGGGCTGATAGCGCCAGGTCCAGTTGCCGGTTGCCCGTCCCGGCATGTTCATGCGCGCTTCGCCTCCCAATCCTAGCAGGTCTTGCATTGGTACGATGGCTAGGTCGGCCACTGAACTGAGTGCCAAGCGAATCAGGTCGAGATGGACATTGCTTCCTTCGGTTGCTAGGTACTCTCGCACAGTATGTTGCTCCGATGCTCCGCGTGAGTTGTACCAACCAATTGTTGTGTCGTTATCATGAGTACCTGTATAGACCAGAGTTTCACGCTCAAAGTTGTGGGGGAGATGCTCGTTTCGGCTATCCGAGCTAAAGGCGAACTGAAGCACGCGCATGCAAGGGAAGTTGAATTGTTTGCGCAAGGCAACAACATCCGGTGTAATGACCCCCAGGTCTTCAGCGATCACAGGGACACGTCCCAGTGCGTTTTCTAGTGCTTTAAAGAGTTCGGCGCCTGGTCCGGGAACCCAGCGTCCCTTGATAGCGGTTTCCTCTTCAGCCGGTATCTCCCAATATGCCTGAAATCCCCTGAAGTGATCGAGGCGGACTAGATCAACCAATCCTAAGACGGAGCGGAAACGATCAATCCACCAGGCGTAGCCAGTTTGGGCCAGCACGTCCCAGCGGTAGAGCGGATTGCCCCAGCGCTGGCCTGTAATACTGAAGTAGTCTGGGGGCACACCTGAGATGACGGTAGGGTTTCCTGCTTCATCAAGATAGAACATTTCAGGGTGCGCCCAGACATCTGCGCTGTCGTGGGCCACGAAGATAGGGAGGTCGCCCATAATGCGAATCTCCCGCGTAGCGGCATAGTGTTTTAGCTCGGCCCACTGGCTGTAGAATTGGTATTGCAGGTATTTGTGGAAGCTGGTCCGGGAGGCCAGACGCTCTTGCCAGGCTGCGAGCGCTGCTGATTTGCGGGAGGCAATGTCGGGCGCCCATTGTGTCCAGGGCGCCCCGTGATATTCATCCTTCAGCGCCATAAAGAGGGCATAGTCGTTTAACCAGTATTTGTTCGTTGTGTAAAATTGTTCTGCTGCCTCTTGTTGCTCGGGCGTAGCACGAGTCTTAAAGGCTTCAAAGGATTGCCACAGGAGCGGCATTTTAAAGGCGATGACTGTGCCATAGTCTACCGATGCTGCTGGGAAAGTGGGGGTATTTCGCAGCAACATTTCATTCAGAAGACCTTCTTTGACCAGATGACCCAGAGAGATGAGCAGATGATTGCCAGCAAATGACGAAAAGCTGGCGTAAGGTGAATCAGCATAGCCGGTGGGGCCGAGGGGCAGTACTTGCCACAATCGCTGATTGCTGCTAGCGAGAAAATCGATAAAGCGGTGAGCTTCGTCGCCAAGTTCACCGATACCAAATGGCCCTGGTAATGAGGTGGGATGGAGCAAAATGCCGCTGGCGCGTCCGGTTTGCATCAATGGTACCCTCCAGATGTGAAAGCGTAGGTAATGCTATTATGTCATCCTCTGGGTCGAGGATGCTGCTGGGCAGCAAGGTGCTAAAGAAAAACAGGGTTATTCTCGCTCTGGCCTTGCTGTTTTGGTACCTGGATTATCTGTGAAGACTTTACCTGGCTCTCCCCAGCACCTCAGCAAGAATGTCGGGGCGATCTGTCATCAATCCATCCACGCCGGTGGCAAGTAGGCGATTCATATCGTTGCGAGCATCTACTGTCCACACATGAACATCAAGGTTGAGCCGATGGGCGGCATTTACGAATGCCTGGGAAACAATGCGAATGCCTCGGTAGATTTCGGGTACTTGAAGCGCATCGTAAGCTGGCCTAAGCAAGCGCGTCGCTCGTGCAGTGGTAGCGAGAACGAAGGTGCGAATCTCCATTGCGCTCGCTGAGGTGGCGACGCGGCCAGCCGCAAGCTGGCGGAAGCGAACGATAGGCAGGTGAAGATCGCCGCTGGCAACGAGGATGCGATCTTCCGCTTGATACTCCTGGATCAATTCCCATAGCCGCTGCTCGCGTTCAGGGCTGCTCTCCTTCAAGTCGATGTTGATGTGGGTGGTGGGAAAGTACTCAAGAACCTCTCGCAGAGTGGGAAGAGCAATTTCCTGCCCACGATAGGGGTAAGTTTGACCACCATCTGGGCTGAAGCGGTAGCCAGCGTCGAGGCGGCGCAGTTCTTCAAGGGTATAGGCGCCGACAGGCCCGACGCCATTGGTAGTGCGGTCTACTGTCGGGTCGTGGATAACGACAATCTTACCTTCGCGGGTCGTCTGAATGTCCAGTTCGAGGGCGTCTGCGCCAAGTGAGAGGCCGCGCTCGAAAGCCGCGATGGTGTTTTCTGGCGCGAGGCTGGAACCACCACGATGAGCGAAGAAGAGTGGCCCATTGTGGGTTATATAAGGACGGCGCGAGCGTGTGGCTGGGAGCGCCTCTACCTTTCGGGAGGTTCCCCTACGATATGGGGTGGGGAGTGAAGACAATGAGCCAGGCTCTTTCTTTGCCATAGTGATACCTCCGCAGCATGAGGCGCCTGCCTCCAGGCTGCTTTTCAATCGCTTTTCCTGATCGTCACAAGGTTGCTGTGGAAGGTACTTTGGCCTGCCAGGTCGGCCAGCGCATCAGAGGTTGTCCAGTTAATATTGTGTCTGTCGGAGGCAAGCTGACCCCAGCGACCTTTCGGGGCGACGGCTATTCCAGGTGGCACGTTGTCGGTGATGACGACGCGGAGCTGGCACCAGCCGCGTCTATTCTCGATAGTCACCTCATCACCGTGACTGATGCCACGCGCAGCGGCATCAACTGGATTGATCTCGACGAAAGGGGAGCCCTCCCTGGCGATCAGGCTGGGTACATTTGCTAGGCTGCTTGAGACGAAGTGGTGTGAGGCCCCAGAAATGAGGATTAGTGACGATTGCTCTGAAGCGGATTGGTTTCCTCGGTGTTCTTTATTCGTATAGTCTATATTTAGGTCTCTCTCCCCCGCCTCTCTAAGCAACTCAGCGGGCGGCTGGTAATCGGGTAGTGGGTCGAGGCCCTCTGCTGCAAATGCCTCGCAGCGTAGTTCTACTTTGCCAGATGGCGTGGGGAAGTGCAGATCGGCAAATGGGACTTCTCGCTCTGGGGGGAAACGGAGCGGGACTGTTCCCTTGGCCTGGAGCTGTTTCAGAGTGATGCCTTTTAGCAAGGGATTCTCGGCGCGTGTTGCGTCGAGTACTTCTGCGATGGCTTCTTCAGCGCTCTGTTGGAGCCATGTTTCCTTGTAACCCATCCCGGCTGCTAGCAGTCGCATGACGTCCCAGTTGCTTTTTGCTTCGCCGAGCGGTGGGATGGCGGAGTGATTATATTGAAGATTGCGATGGCCGTAGGCTTTGTGGAGATCGGCATGCTCAAGCTGGCTTGTTGCTGGTAATACGATGTCTGCGTATTGGGCTGTGTCGGTCATGAAGAGTTCGTGAACGACGGTGAATAAATCCTCGCGTTGCAAGCCCCTGGTGGTGAGGCTAGCGTTAGGCGCTGATGTGGCAGGGTTGGCGCAGAAGATATACAGAGACTTGATTGGTGGGTCAGTTACTTCGCCCGTGAGCGCCGCGCCAATGCGGTTCATGTTGATAGCGCGGGGAGTAGGTGGGCATTCTGATGAGTGGCTGGCGGCTTCAGAATGCCATTTCACATAGCCACTTGTACTATAAAACAGACCACCTCCGCGCTGCCCAATCTGCCCAACAACTGCTGGAAGGCAGCAGAGCGCGCGGACTGTCTGACCACCGTTTCCGTGCCGTTGGATACCATCGGCAAATTTGAGTAGCACGGGCTTTGTGGTTCCGTAGCGGCGGGCTAATGCGACGATGGTTTCCGTTGGGATGCCAGTGATCGAGGAGACCCGTTCTGGTGGGTAATTCGCTGCGCGTGCGCGCAGATCTTGCCAGCCAGTGGTGTTGGCCTCAAGCCAGGGTTCATCGGCGAGTCCTTCGGCAAAGAGGATATTCATCATGCCCAACGCCAGGGCGCCATCTGTGGCCGGGCTTGGCTGAATATGCTCGTTTGCTGAGCGCGCAGTGAGTGTGCGGCGTGGGTCGATGACGATCACATAGGCGCCGTTCTTCTGGGCCTGGCGAAGTAGCGGCATGAAATGTGGATTGGTGCTGGCTGGGTTATGTCCCCAGATGATGACGAGTCGACTGTACAATACATCTGCTGGTTCTGGCGCCCAGCGCGCGCCTAGCGTTGCCTCGACTGCTGCCTCGGCGGCAGCGCCACAGATCGAGCGCTGTAATCCGCTCGCGCCCATGCGGTTCCAGAATCGTGTATTGCATAGACTCAATTGAAGCAGCCCCAATGTCCCGCTGTAGGAGTAGGGCAGGATAGCTGCTGCGCCGTATTGGGCGATAATGTCTTTCCAATGGCTGGTGATCTCGGCAATGGCTTCGTCCCATGAGATTTGCTCCCACTTCCCGGTGGTCTTTGCTCCTACCCTGCGCAGGGGGTGCGTCAGTCGGTCTGGATGGTAGACACGCTCCAGGTAGGGGCGTACCTTGGCGCAGAGCCATCCTTGCGTGAAAGGATGTTCTTCCGCAGCGAAGAAGCGCACTGCCTGTCCGTTGCGCACCTCGGTAATGGTAGCACAGGTGTCGGGACAATCATGGGGGCAGGCCCCGTGAATAAATTGGCTCTCACTTGTTGCCATAGCTTCAGAATCCTGCCTCTTCTGCATTTGCCTCTTAGAGCTTGACGCCCTTGATTGTTGCATGTTATAGTTCACTGGGTTTCTTCGTCATATCACAAAAATGGGGCTACCTAACGAGCAGTGAAGCATGCCATGAGGAATGGTTCTCAGTTGAACAGTTTTATAGGGCAAGAGTTTTCCTGCCACTTTGTTTGTACAGCACGGTATCATGCGCGCCTCAACGTGTCAAGAGTCTGCCGGGTGAGAGCCGCTAGGAGTCTGTCTATTTTATGGCGCAGATCGAATTTGTCGATGTCACGAAAGTCTTTCCTGGCGCCTCCAATCCTGCCGTCGATGGCGTCGGCTTCACCGTGCCTGAAGGCGCTCTCTGTATCCTCCTGGGCACCTCAGGTTCAGGGAAGACGACACTTCTGCGCATGGTGAACCGCCTCATCGATCCCACATCAGGTTCAATTTTAATTGATGGGGTCGCCACGACCCAGCAAAATCGTATCGCCCTTCGGCGGCGCATTGGGTATGTCATCCAGCAGGTTGGGCTTTTCCCCCACCTGACTGTGGAAGAGAATGTGCGTGTGGTCCCTTCAATTCTTGGACAATCAGCGCGATCCTCCGCCGGGCGGGTTGATGAATTGATGAAACTGGTGGGTCTTGAGCCTGGCGAGTATCGTAAGCGCTATCCACGTCAACTGAGCGGAGGACAGCAACAGCGTGTTGGCCTAGCGCGTGCTCTGGCGGCGAACCCAGCAATTCTACTCATGGACGAGCCGTTTGGCGCACTTGATGCCATTACCCGGAAGCGCATCCAGGATGAACTCTTGCGTATCCAACGCGCCATGCACAAAACGATCATCTTTGTCACTCACGATGTTGAAGAGGCGTTTAAGCTGGGCGATCAGATTGCCGTCCTCTCCGAGGGAAAACTCGTGCAGGTAGGTAGCCCTGTGGAACTCCTTGCCGCTCCGGCGAACGACTTTGTTCGCCAACTAGTAGGTGCTGATAACATCCTCCGCCAGCTAGAATACCTCCCTATCTCCCTTGCCCTAGAGCCTGGTTCCAACGATGGGGGCGCTTTGGTTCCCTCCAACGCTACCCTCTTGCAGGGACTGATGCGTCTAATCCAAACGCAGGTTCCATCCCTGACACTAGAAGAACATGGTAGCCCGCAAGGGCAGATTACGCTCGCCAGCATCAATAGAGTACTCCAGACCGGGCATGAGGAAGTGATGGCCGATGGAGGGGCAGTCCCCTGAATGTTGTGTACCTGTGTGTTGTGGAACGTGGATTGCGTGTAACGAATTTGCGCGATCTCAGACTTACTTGGTAGAGCGCGCCTTTCCCACCAGAATCTTTTCTGGTGGGACTCAATCGCTGTACTCGTGCAATCTTCTCTCCGAAAAGAGTAGACTGCTTGCTCGTTGATACCGCTCCTTCAAAGTAGGAGTAGGTGCTCTAAGGAGGCGAGCTAAGCTGTGAGCTATCTTCTTGATCCAGTGAACTGGGATCTCACCGATCCCGAAAGTATCCCCAACTTGCTGGTGGCGCATCTGTACATCACAGGTATCAGCCTGGCTATCGCGTTAGCTATTGCTTTCCCTGTTGCCTTTCTCATCGCGCGCTATCGGCGCCTGTATCTCCCCATTATTACGACTGCCGGTGTCATCTACACCCTGCCAAGTCTGGCGGTTGTGGCTCTACTTGTGCCAATCACCGGCTTGAATGCGACGACCATCATCATTCCGTTGGTAGCTTATGCGCAGCTCGTGCTGCTCCGTAATATCGTTGCTGCTATCACAGGAGTTGATCCGGCGCTGGTCGAGGTTGGGCGCGCGATGGGGATGAATACCTTTCAGGTGCAGTGGCGGGTTGTCTTGCCTCTTGCTCTTCCTGTCATCATTGCGGGCATTCGCGTCACCACCGTCACCACGATTGGAATTGCAACCATTGGTTCGCTCGTTGGCGCCAGTGATCTTGGAGACCTGATTTTTGTGGGGATTGAGAACAACTACGCTGCCCAGATTCTTGCTGGCGCCATCGTTATCAGCGCTCTGGCTTTAGCTGCTGATCTCTTGCTCCTGCTGGTGCAGGCGCTGCTGAGTCGCGGGCGCAGGGTTGAGGCAGCTACGCCCTAGCTAAAACATTGCTAGATCGCTATAGGCGTCTCGGCAGAAAGGCCAGGTTCCCAATGCTTACCCAGGTGCTGGAGTTTATCAGCAATCCTCAAAACAGCTTTGCAGCCCAATCGCTTGATTATATTCGGCTCTGTGCTGTTGCTGTGGCGCTGGCAATTGGGATTGCGCTTCCGTTAGGGCTTCTCGTCGCCCAGCAACCGCTACTGGCGTTTCTGGCGTCCAATATCAGCGGGCTGGCGCGCGCGATTCCGAGTCTCGCCTTTCTGGCGGCGGCGCTTCCCTATCTGGGAATTGGCTTCAAACCAGCCGTTATTGCGCTGACGGTCCTGGGAATCCCCCCCATTCTGCTGAACACTGTTGCTGGTTTTCGTGGAGTAGACCCCAATGTCATCGACGCGGCTCGTGGAATGGGTATGACTGCCTGGCAAATCCTCTGGCGGATTCGGACTCCACTGATACTACCAGTGGTCGCAGCAGGTGTCCGTACTGCGGCGGTGCAGATTGTCGCCACAGGTACTCTGGCTGCTTTAATTGGGGCAGGGGGATGGGGTCTCTACATTCTGAATGGTATCTATTTCTTTAATACCGCCGAGATCCTCGCCGGAGCAGTGCCGGTTGCGCTTCTGGCGCTGCTGGTGGAAGTGGTTCTGGCTGTTATTCAGCGTTTTGTAACCCCGAGGGGGGTACGGAGTACCTACCAGGTTGCTTCTGGCGCTTCCTCCAGGTAAGTTGCGCTTTGTAGGGAAATGGGTGACATAGTGTCTGTAAAGGGGGATTTTTGCGGCCTCGTACTGAGGCACCGAGGCAAAATTGCAAGTAAGCGGCGTAATGCCTTGATTTTCAGCACTTCTTTCGTTGTCCGTTCTGAGGAGAAGAGGCTTCTCTGCAAGAGAAAAAAGTTTGAGGAGGGAACATGCGTCATTCATATGTTACCAAGGTGACGATAGTAACGTCGCTCCTGGCCCTGGTTGTGTTGGCTGGCTGTGGCGCTAATAGCGGTAGCACCCAACCAACACCCAGCAGTAACACCTGCAAGGGCGCCCACATTACTGTAGGTGGCAAGCTTGATACCGAAGCGCAGTTGCTCACCGAGATGTACACCTTGCTCCTGCAAAATGCTGGGTGCAATGTGACCGAGAAAGCCAAGCTTGGAACCAATGATATTGTTTTTAGCGCCATCACCAGTGGTCAGATTGATCTGTACCCTGAGTTTACTGCTACCGGCTTGGCGCGCCTGGGCGAGCAGAGTACCCATAACGCGCAGCAGGATTATCAGATGGTCAAGCAGGGGTATGAGCAACAATACCACATTACCTGGTTGGACGCTGCGCCAATGAATGACACCTATGGCCTGTGTACGACCAAAGCCAACGCCCAGCAGTTGAATGTCACCAAAGTCTCAGATGTGATACCAATCGCCAGTAGCAAGACGGTCGCCACCCCACCCGACGGGCAGAGCGATCCGAATGTTTTGCCTGGCTTGCAACGAGTCTATGGCATCAAGTTTGCCACCGAGACGGTACTGAGCGAGGCACTGACATTTCAGGCGGTGATGGGTGGACAGGCCGATTTCAACATCTGCTACACCACCTTTGGCCTGATTGCTGCCGACAATTTTGTGCTGCTCCAGGATGACAAAAGCCTCTTCCCGATCTATAATCCGGCGCCGATTGTACGCGATCAGACGCTTCAGCAGACGCCTGCCATCTCAGGTATTTTGAATCCGCTAGCGCCCAAACTGACCACGGACGCAATCACCGCGCTCAACGCAAAGGTGGATGTGAATCATCAGACCGTGCATCAGGTTGCGCTAACCTGGCTCCAACAGGAGGGATTGTTGCCGAAATAGTCTTGTAGGCGTGCCTTGACAATGCCCGCTACCCGACGGCATAATAGCTCCATATGCTACTTCATTTTCTAAAGTAGCCAGCCCTCACAGGATTTAAGGAGCAACGGCGTGGAGCTGCGGATTATTCCGGTGCGCGGCATTGGCGAGGTAAAACCCGGTGATGATCTGCCAGGGGCGATCCTTGGCGCGCTTGAGCAGCAGGAAGAACCCTTGGTAGATGGTGATATAGTCGTCGTCACCCAGAAGATAGTTTCTAAGGCGGAAGGTCAGATGGTGGACCCAACCACCATCGAACCCTCCGCCTTTGCGCAGGAGATTGCCCGGCAGGCCCGCAAAGATGCGCGCCATTATGAGGTGGTATTGCGTCAAAGTAGGCGCATTGTCCGGATGGATCGTGGCGTGCTGATTACCGAGACCAAACACGGCTTGATCTGCGCCAATGCTGGCGTAGACGAGTCCAACGTTGGCGGTGGGCATCTGCTCACGCTCCTTCCCGAAGATCCTGACGCATCAGCTATAAGCTTACGCGCGGCGTTTGCACAGCGCGCTGGCGCAACCGTTGCTGTCATCATCTCGGATACTTTTGGTCGCCCCTGGCGGGTGGGGCAGGTGAATTTCGCCATTGGTGTAGCTGGTATGGCCCCTGTACACGATTACGTCGGGCAACGTGATCCCTATGGTTACGAATTGCATGTGAGCGTTATTGCTGTTGCGGACGAACTTGCCAGCGCCGCTGAATTGGTGATGGGCAAGATAGATCGTGTGCCGGTTGCGCTTATTCGTGGCTTCGATTACACCCCTACTGACGGTAACTCCCGCAGCCTCATCCGTGATGCCGCCAGCGACCTCTTCCGGTAGAAAGGACCGTGTGGCGATGTCAACATTGGAACAACAGGAGCGACGCCCACAGGATTTCTCCAGCGTTGTGCGTGGTCGCCGCAGTGTGCGTTATTATCAGGATCGAGCAGTGCCCCGGCATTTAATTGAGGCAGTGCTAGAGGCAGCGCGCTGGGCGCCATCCCCACATGGCCGGCAACCCTGGCGTTTTGTTATACTGACTCGCTTCGACCTGAAAGAGCGCCTGGCAGATGCAATGGGGGCGACCTGGCGCGCCAATCTGGCAATGGATGGGGAGCCTGAAGAGGTCATCAATAGCCGATTGGGAAATTCCCGTCAGCGACTGCTCCACGCGCCTGTCTTGGTTATTCCCTGCCTCTATTTGCACGGGTTGGATCGGTATCCTGATGCTCGTCGCCAGGAGGCTGAAACGATCATGGCAATCCAGAGCCTGGGCGCTGCGGTAGAAAATCTGATGCTAGCTGCCTGGAGCCTTGGGCTGGAGAGCAGCTGGATGTGTGCGCCACTGTTTTGCCCAGAAATTGTTTGTCAAGCGCTTGATCTAGACCCAGCCCTTACTCCCCATGCTCTCATTACGCTTGGCTACCTGGGTCGTGAACCCAAACGCCGTGACCATCGACCAATTGATGCGCTTATTGCTCGCTGGGATTGAGGGGCTGAAGCATGATCGTTACGCTGGCTGGCGGTGTTGGCGCGGCACGCTTTCTTGAAGGACTGGTTCGTGTGACGCCGCCTGCATCTATCACGGTCATTGTCAATACCGGCGATGATATTGATCTCTATGGCCTACGCATCTCTCCTGATCTAGACATTGTGATGTATACCCTGGCCGGACTGGTGAATGCCGGACAAGGTTGGGGAATACAGGGTGATACCTACCATTGTCTCGAAACCTTGAAAAGCTATGGGCATATTGCCTGGTTCCAACTAGGGGATCGCGATCTGGCGACACATATCCATCGCACGATGCTGCTCCACCAGGGACACCCTCTCTCAGAAGTCAGTGACCAGATTCGTCGCGCTCTCGGACTGGAGACACGTTTCCTTCCGATGAGTGATCAGCGCGTGACGACACGCATCCGCACGCCCAGTGGTTTACTTCATTTCCAGGAGTATCTGATACAGCGGCATGCCAGTGATCCAGTGGAAGCTGTTCAGTTCGAGGGTATTGAGATAGCTCAACCAGCGCCTGGAGTGCTGGAAGCGATTGCTCAGGCCGAAATCATCCTCCTGGCGCCGAGTAATCCTATTGTCAGTATTGGTTCCATCCTGGCTGTGCCTGGCGTGCGGATGGCCCTGTGTGAAACGTCTGCGCCGGTTGTGGCAATCAGCCCTATCGTTGGGGGCGCGCCGCTCAAAGGCCCTGCTGATAAGTTAATGCGGGGGCTGGGCCTGGATGTTTCGGCGATAGGCGTGGCACAGCGCTACCGCGATTTCCTCGACGTATTGATTATCGATCATGTGGATGCTGCCCTGGCGCCTGCCATCGAGGCGCAGGGATGTCGAGTTGTCATTATGGATACGGTTATGCGCGGATTCCCTGAAAAAGAGGCTTTGGCCCGCGCAGCGTTAATGGCAGTTCAGTGATGATCTGGGCAATCGTTCCGGCTAAGACCCTGGAACAGGCAAAAACACGCCTGGCGTATCTGTTGAGTCTCGATGAACGCCGAGCGTTAAGTCTTGCTATGCTGCGTGATGTCCTCAGCGCATTACGAGGCGCGCAATATGTGGATCGGGTTGCTATCGTAACCGCAGATGCTACCTTGGGGGCAACGGCAAGGGCTTTGGGGGTGGGGGTAGTGCCTGAGGGGAATCCAGGCCAAAATGCGGCGCTGGAGGGCGGGGTAGCCTATTGCCGCGAGCGAGGAGCAAACGCAGTGCTGGTGGTCTCCGCTGATCTCCCCCTCTTACGTCCGGCGGTGGTAGATCGACTGGTAGTACGAGGGATACAAGGGGGTAACAATCGCCTGACGCTGCTGGCTGCCGCGCGTGATGGGGCAGGGACAAATGCACTGTTTCAACGCCCACCAGGGATTCTCCCTTTCTTATTTGGCCCTTCCAGCCTGCAACGACACCAGCAAGCTGCTGCCGAGCTCGGCATCCCTATCGAGGTGGTCAGAGCGCGTGAGTTCGCGTTTGATATAGATGAGCCTGCTGATCTTGTTGATCTCGTAACGAGTATCGAACATACTACTGGGCATACCCATACCAGAGCGGCTATCTTGCAGATGCGCCTCATGGAGCGTTTGCAGGAACCTTTTTATGGAGAGTCGCCCGTCTCGTAATCTACCAGCGTGTTGAAAAACCCTTAGAACCAAGCGACAAAGCAGTCGTCATACAGCAATCCAGATGCCCTCGAGGCTCCTGAAGGCCCCCTCTGCTCCATATCTGGGCGCTTGCATGGGGACTGTTTGGGTGCCTGTATAAAGGACTTTTTCAACACGCTGCTACAAAAGGAGACGCTCATTGAACAGAGGTCTTGGCCGATATTGCCATTTATCGATGAGTATGGCGCTCTTTCCTGCAACCTTCGTTAAATAGGGGTTCAGAATCTATGGCAGAGCTTAGCCTAGACGCACAGGTGTTTCTGAGTGAGGTGCGTTTTGCTTCGGTTGTGACGCTTAATCA
>Ga0070730_10001160_pt1 | contig 25969 bp, 28 predicted proteins | sample Coa_R1_3_FD_66447 | JGI IMG/M metagenome (GOLD analysis project Ga0070730, IMG submission 66447) | Surface soil microbial communities from Centralia Pennsylvania, which are recovering from an underground coalmine fire - Coalmine... | ecosystem: Environmental > Terrestrial > Soil > Unclassified ... | reverse complement strand
ACCAGGACATGACTCTCGACGAGACCGTGGACCGCATCATGGCCATCATCGAGGCCGAGCACAGCCGCGTCAGCCCGCGCGTGGTCCACCTATGATGAACAACCCGCCTGGCAATCAGCCGGCCCTGCCCGGGTTGCAGCCGGCCGGGTCAACGCCGCCCGCCGCGCCGCCGCGCGAAGTGTCGGTGCGCATGCCGGTGCATCGCGTGTGGGCCACCTATGTCTTCCTGGGCCTGATCACTGTCGTGTTCCTGGGCCAGTTGGCCAGCATGCAGTTCCTGGGCGGCGACATCCTCGGCGCCCTGGGCGACAAGGACAACTTGCTCATTGCCCAGGGCCAATATTGGCGGCTGTTCACGGCCATTTTTCTCCACGCCAACATCCTGCACTATGGTTTCAACGCCTACGCCCTGTATATCATCGGGCGCGATGTGGAGCGGTTCTCCGGGCCGCTGCGGCTTACGATCATATTCCTGCTGGCCGGCCTGAGCGGCTCGCTGTTTAGCCTGGTCTTCACCCCGGCGCCCGCGGTCGGCGCGTCGGGCGCCATCTTTGGCCTGATCGGCGCGCAGGCTGTCTTTCTATTCCGGCACCGCAAGCTGTTTGGCGAGCGCGGCCGGCGCGGTTTGCAGAACATCATCATCATCGCCGTCCTCAACCTGGTCATTGGGCTGCAGGCTGGCATTGACGACTGGGCGCATGTGGGCGGGCTGGTGGGCGGCCTGATCCTGGGCGCGGTGCTGGGCCCGTTCTGGGCGCTGGACCGAAATCCGCTGCAGGGCGGCCAACCGGTCATCGTCGACCAGCAGCCCCTGGGCGGCCGGCAGTGGCTGTTGGTGCTGGCCTTTGCCGTGGCGGTGGCCGTGCTGTCAATCGTTGGCGCTTCTCGTTACGTGTTCTAAGGCATTGCACCCCATGGATAAGAATTATCCGCCAACGAAGTAGGTTGAGCAGCATTGCTGCTCAACCTACTTCGTTGGCGGTACACTCTGCTTATTGAGTTTAAGTCCTATGGACGATCTGAGACCTTCGCCAATTGCCGGCCGGTGGTATCCGGCGCAAGCCAACGCGCTGCGCCAGGCGGTGGATGCTTACCTGGAAGCCGTACCGGTTTTGGCCGCGCCGGCGGCGGATGACATCCTGGGCCTGCTGGCGCCCCACGCCGGTCTGATGTTTTCGGGGCCGGTAGCAGCTTATGCGTTTGGCGCCGTGCGCGAGGCCAGCATAGATGTGGTGGCCCTGGTGTGTCCCAGCCACTTCCATGCCGATGGGCGGGCGCTGACCACCGGCCATCAAGCCTACGCCACGCCCCTGGGCGTGGTGGCTGTGGACGGCGCGGCGGTGAGCGCTGTGCGGGCGGCGCTGGCGGTCAGGCTGGGCCTATCGCCCGAGCGCGCGCTGGTGGCCATTCGCGACGACCAGGAGCACGCCATCGAGATCGAGCTGCCGTTTTTGCAGCGAACCTTGGCGGGCGACTTTAGCTTATTACCCATTATGCTGCGCGACCAGGGCGATGCGATGGCGCTGGCGCTTGGCCAGGTCCTGGCCCAGGTGCTGGCCGGCCGGCGAGCGTTGCTGGTAGCCAGCTCGGACCTATCGCATTACTATCCGCAGGCGCGGGCTGAACAGTTGGATGCTGAGATGCTGCGGCAGGTGGCGGGGCTGGACCCGCGGGGAGTGTTGGCGACGCAGGCCGCCGGGCGCGGGCAGGCCTGTGGGCCGGGCGCCATCGCGGCCATGTTGTGGGCGGCGCAGACGCTGGGCGCCGGCCAGGCGCGGGTGGTGCGGCATGCCACCTCGGGCGAGGTGAGCGGCGACTTTCAGCAGGTCGTGGGTTATGGCGCGGCCGTGGTGTCGAAGAACTGAGCTGAGTGGATGGATGCCGCTTTAGGGCCCAATCTGCTGCGCCTGTTGGGCGTGGTGGTGCTGGTGCTGGTGAATGCCTTTTTCGTCGCCGCCGAATACGCGCTGGTGAGCGTGCGGCCGACGCGCGTGGAAGAGCTGCTCCAACTGGGCCGGCCTGGCGCGGGCTCGGTGAAAAAAGCCCTGCAGCGGCTGGACCGCTTCATCGCCGCCACCCAACTGGGCGTGACCGTGGCCAGCCTGACACTGGGTTGGCTGGGTGAGCCGGCGCTCTCGGGCTTGCTCGAGCCGCTGCTATCGGGGCTGCCCGCCGCCTGGGTGGGCGTGGCCGGCCGCACCCTCTCGGCCGTCATCGCCTTCACCGTCATCACCTTCCTGGAGGTGGTGGTGGGCGAGCTGATGCCCAAGGCCATCGCGCTGCAGCGGGCCGAGCGCATCGCGCTGTGGGTGGCGCGACCGACCCTGATCATCAGCTATATCTTCAATCCCTTCATCTTAGTTGTGAACGGCGCGGGCAACGCCGCCCTGCGCCTGATGGGCCTGGCGCCCGCGGGTGGTCCCGAGGCGTCGCACTCGGAACAGGAGCTGCGGCTGCTGGTGCATGCTTCCGGGGAGAGCGGCGCGCTGCAGGAAGAGCAGCACGACATGCTCGCGGCCGTGTTTGATTTCGGCGAGTTGACCGCGCGCGAGGCCATGGTGCCGCGCACCGAGATGATCGCCATTGCCGCCGACGCCAGCCTGGACGATTTTATTCTGCACGCGGTGAAGCATCCCTTCAGCAAGTTCCCCATCTACGAGGGCGATCTGGATCACATTGTGGGCATCGCGAACGTCAAGGACCTGGTGCGCGTGCAGTACGACAAGCGCCGCACGACCACGGTGCGCGGGCTGCTGCGTGAGGCGCTGTTTGTGCCTGACACCATCCGTCTTGACGCGCTGCTGCAGCAGTTCCGCGCCCGCCGCCAGCACATTGCCATCGTGCTCGACGAATACAGCGGCACGGCCGGCCTGGTGACGCTCGACGACCTGGTGGGCCGCATCGTCGGCGACGTGGCCGACCCGTTCGATAAATCCGGCCCAGACATTCAGCGCCTGCCCACCGGCGCCTACCTGGTGGACGGGCTGACCAATATCGAGGACGTGAATGACCGGCTGGGCCTCGGCCTGCACGACGACTTCTATGACACTATCGCCGGTTTTGTGCTCGGCCGCCTGGGCCGCATGGCGCGCGTGGGCGACACCGTGGAGGCCAATGGCGTGCGGCTGAAAGTGGAAGCGCTGGATGGGCTGCGGATTTCGAGGCTGTCGGTGTATCCGTTGGCGGCCGAGGGCGCGGATGGCAAGCAAAACGGGTAAGCCGCTGTGTTCGCCGATGTCGTCGTCAACGTCCCCCGCCTGACCTCCAGCTATAGCTACTCAATCCCCGAGCCGCTCAGCGGGCGGGTGACGCTTGGCCACCTGGTCACGGTGCCCTTTGGGGCACAGCGCACCCAGGGCATTGTCACCGGCCTGACCGGCACCCCCCCCACACTCAAGCAGATCAGCCCCATCGAGGGCCTGATCGACCCGGAGCCGGTGCTCACCCCGGCCCAAATCGACCTGGCGCGCTGGATGGCGCACACCTACCTGGCCTCGCTCATCGAGTGCCTGGTGCTCATGCTGCCGCCCGGCCTATCCAAGCGCGCGGATGCCTTGTTCAGCCTCAACCCCGGCGAGCCGAAAATTCTAGCCCCCGGCCAGCAGGCGTTGTTCGACCTGCTCCAGACGCGCGGGGCGCTGCGCGGCCGGCAGATCGAACGGGCCCTGCCGCGCTCGCGCTGGCGCTCGGCGGCCGAGGGGTTGGAGAAGCGCGGGCTGCTCAGCCGCCAGAGCGTGCTCGAGCCGCCCACCGTGCACGCCAAGCACGTGCACACCGCCCGCCTATCGGCCAGCCTGTCGCAGGTGGAGGCCGCCCGGCCGGGCCTGTCGCGCAGCCCGGCCAAGGCCGCCCGGCTGTCGGCCGTTCTCGACTTCCTGTCCGATGACTTTGATCCCGTAGACGTGAGCTGGGTGTATGCCCAGACCGGCAGCAGCCTGCAGGACCTCAAGGACCTGGCCGAGATGGGCCTGCTGGACCTGGGCGAAGCCGAAGTGTGGCGCGACTCGCTGGCCGGCAAAGAGTTCGTCCCTTTCGACCCGCCCCAGCTGACCCCCGACCAGCAGCAAGCCTGGGACGCGCTGGCCGACATCATTGCGCAAAACCAGACCCTAGGGGTTTATGAAACCCCCGGGGTCTCCCCATCCCCAATTACTAATTACCAATTACCAATTACTCCTGTTCTTCTCCACGGCGTCACCGGCTCGGGCAAGACCGAAATTTACCTGCGGGCGCTGGCCGCCACACTGGCCCAGGGCCGCCGGGCGCTGGTGCTGGTGCCCGAGATCGCGCTCACCCCTCAGACAGTGCGCCGCTTCGCCGCCCGCTTCTCAGGCCGCGTGGCCGTGTGGCACAGCGAGCTGGGCGATGGCGAGCGCTACGACACCTGGCGGCGCGCCCGGCTGGGGCTGGTGGATGTGGTCATCGGCGCGCGCAGCGCCCTGTTTGCGCCGCTGCCCAACATCGGGTTGATCGTGCTCGACGAAGAGCACGACGAGGCCTACAAGCAAGATCCTATCACCGGTAGTGTGGCCTACCACGCGCGCGAGGCGGCGGTGGAATACGCCCGCCGGCTGGGTGCGGTGTGTTTGCTGGGCTCGGCCACGCCCGACATGGTTTCGTTTCATCGTGCTCGTCAGGGCCGCTACCGATTGTTGGAGCTGCCGCAGCGCATCATGGGCCACGCCCGCCGATTGAAGGAGCAGGCCGAGCGCTTTCATGTCGAGTCCCACTATCACCCCCTGGCCGATGCGGCGCCCGAGGCGCAGATGATCGACCTGCCGCCGGTAGAGGTGGTGGATCTGCGCCAGGAGCTGCGCGCGGGCAACACCTCCATCTTTAGCCGGCGTTTGCAGACAGCGCTGGCCGAGGTGGTTGGGCGTGGCGAGCAGGCCATCCTGTTTCTCAACCGGCGCGGCACGGCCACCTTTGTCTTCTGCCGCGACTGCGGCGAGGCCCTCAAATGCGGCAACTGCGATATGCCGCTGACCTATCACCTGGGCGGCGACGCGGAGCGTGGCAGCCAGCCGGCCGCGCCGCAGTTGGTGTGCCATCACTGCAATTTCAGACGCGACCAGCCGCAGCGCTGCCCCAACTGCGGCAGCAAACGCATCAAATATTTCGGCTCGGGCACCGAGCGCGTGGAGGCGGCGGTGCTTGAGCTGCTGCCGGGCGTGCGCACCCTGCGCTGGGACCGCGACGTGACCCGTTTTCGCGGCGCGCACGAGCTGATCCTGCAGCAGTTCAGCAGCCACCAGGCCGATGTGCTGGTGGGCACTCAGATGATCGCCAAGGGGCTCGACCTGCCGCTGGTCACCCTGGTGGGGGTCGTTTCCGCCGACGTGGGCCTGGCCTTGCCCGACTATCGCGCCTCCGAGCGCACCTTCCAGGTGCTTACCCAGGTGGCCGGCCGCGCCGGGCGCGGGTTGTTGGGCGGGCGGGTGGTGCTGCAAACCTACAACCCCGAGCACTACGCCATTAAGGCTGCCTCGACCCACAACTACCACGAGTTCTTCGCGCGCGAGCTGCGCTACCGCAAGGAGCTGGGCTATCCGCCCTTCCGGCGCGTGCTGCGCATGGTCTATAAGCATGCCGACAGCGCGCGCGCTGAGGCCGAGGCCCAGGCCGTACTGGGCCAGCTCCAGGAGCGCATCCAGGCCGGCCACCTGGCCGGCACCGATTTGGTTGGGCCGGCGCCGAGCTTTTTTGGCAAAATCAACGGCGAAAACCGCTGGCAGATCATCGTGCGCAGCCCCGATCCCGCCGCCCTGCTGCGCGGGCTGACGTTCAAGGGCTGGCAAGTGGATGTCGATCCCGTGAGCACCCTCTAAGTGCGTTTTGCCTACCGGCACCCGATGGACGGCCCCAACGTTATCGGCGACAATGGCCTTACATGGATGGGTTGATTCTGAGACTTAATCAGCAGGGCCTGCTCGGCAGGCTTCTTCGCATTCTGCAAAAGCTGGGGCTGCTCGTTTTTGCCTTTCGAGTTTATGAGTGGCTTATCGCCTTCAAGGCGCCCGCGAAGCAAGCCAGGCCAGTCCAGGCCGACAAAGACAGTTATCCATTGCCGCCGCCGGACTTAAGAGTCTTGGTGGCTGGTACGCCCAGCGCTGAGTGGTTTGTCAACTTTGGCGAAGCCATGTTTCAGACGATCGTTAGCCTGCTGCGCCAGCAGGCTGTGCCGGCTGAAAACTTGCGCGCTGTCCTGGAGTTTGGCTGTGGCTGCGGACGAGTGCTGCGCTATTGGGATCGCGTGCATGGTCCCACGATTTATGGCACCGATTACAACCCCAGGCTGATTGCCTGGTGCCGGGCGAACCTGCCGTTCGCCACGACAGATGTCAATCAACTCCAGCCGCCCCTGTCGTATGCCGACCAGAGCCTCGATTTTATTTACGTGATTTCTGTTTTTACCCACCTCGCGCCCGAGTCGCAAATGGCGTGGATTAACGAGTTGACACGCATTCTCACGCCCGGTGGATATTTGTTGATCACCACACATGGCGAGAGCTTTCGCCACAAAATGCGCCCGACGGAATTGGCTGCCTTTGAAGCCGGCCAGTTGGTTGTCCGCTTCGAAGAAACCAGCGGCACGAACCTGTGCAGCGCCTACCACCCACAGGCGTACGTCCGCAGCCATTTGGCGCAAGGCTATGAGATTTGTCAATTCGTTCCGGCCGGCCAGCAAGAGGCGATTCACCAGGACATTTATCTGCTGAGGAAATTGACAAAACCTATACTCCGCGATATCTGTATATAGATTTCCGGAGCTTGATATGAGTGTGCTGGCACCAGACGATTGGCTCAACCTGAGTGACGCCGCGGCGCTGCTGGGCGTGCATCCGTCCACGCTGCGGGCCTGGTCGGACCGCGGCGACATCCCCACGCACCGCACGCCCGGCAAGCACCGCCGCTTTCGGCGCGCCGACATTGAAAGCTGGATGGAGTCGCGGCGCGAGGCGCAAGTGTCGCCGGGGCAGTTGATCGTCGAGAACGCGCTCGGCCGCACCCGGATGCAGATGGCCGAGGGCCGCCTGAGCGAGACGGACTGGTATCAGCGCTTCGACGATGCCCGGCGGCGCGAGCTGCGCGAGACCGGCCGCAGCCAGTTGCGGCTGCTGCTGCGCTACCTGGGAGATGAGGCGGACGGCATGCTGCCCGAGATGCAGACCGTGGGGCGGGCGTACGAGCGCCTGGGGCGTGAGGCCGGGTTATCTCTGTCGGAGACCGTGCGCGTCTTTCTATACTTTCGCGATTTTCTCTACGACAGCGTCATCGATGTCTACCAGGCGTCCGGCCAGCGCGCCGCGCGCGAATGGGCCAGCCTGCACCGCCGGACAGCCCTGTTTACCAATGCGGTGCTGCTGGCGCTGATCGCGGCGCACGAAGAATTCGAGTTGAGTGCCTTGAACGCAACACGGAGTGCGTAAATGGATATTGTTCATTTCTTCCCGTTTCTCTCCACGGCCATCACCTTCTTTTTCGCGGCAGCGGTGCTCAATCGCTATCGCCTCGGGCGCCGGCCCCACTCGCTGATGTGGGGCATCGGTCTGACGTTCTATAGCATTGGCACCCTGGCCGAGGCCTATCTGGCGCTGCGCTGGAGTCCAACCTTATTACGGCTGTGGTATGTGTGCGGCGCCATGCTCAGCGCGGCCTGGCTGGGGCAGGGCACCATTTTCTTGCTGGTGCGCAAGCCGAATGTGGCCGCGCGCGTGGCCATTGGGCTGGCCGTCGTTTCGTCGCTGGCGGCCGGGGCGGTGTTTGCTACGCCCGTGAATGGGGCGTCGTTTCAGGCCGGGCTGCCGATCTCAACCCAATACCGGGCTCTGATGACGCAAGACGGCCTGATTATCCTGCTCACCATCCTGCTCAACATCTACGGCACCGTCGCCCTGGTGGGCGGGGCGCTGTGGAGCGCCTATCTCTTCTGGCGCAAGCACGTGCTGGCCAACCGCATGTTGGGCAACATCCTCATCGCCGTTGGCGCGCTGTTTCCCGCCAGCGCCGGCACCTTTATCCGCCTGGGTCTGGGCGACTGGCTGTATGCCAGCGAGCTGCTGGGCGCGGGGCTGATGTTCTTGGGCTTCTGGCTGGCCACCCAGCCGCAGCCGGCCGACCGGCCAGCCCAGGTCCCCGCCCGCGCCTGATCCGCGGATAGATATACTGCGGCAAAAGAAGATGGGCCGGCAGCCTGGCTGCCGGCCCCGTCTCTATTTTCCGATTCTCCCCATTATGGCGCCCACCTGGCCAGAAAGTCCATCAAGGTCCTGGTAAGAAGCGGGCAGCCCTTTCGGTCAAGAACGTTCATTTCGATTCTTCCAAACCCGCTATAATCCTCACCCGACGCGGTGAAGGGCCTGTCAGACCGCGCCCGAACTAAGCTGGTGTTGCCAAGGTAGACTGGGAGACAACATGACCGCACACTCACACCCGCACCCGCATCCACACCCACACGCCAGCCAAGAAATGGACTGGCACAACCCCCTGTTCGACATCCCGGCCGTGGACCGCACGCGCCGCAACCACGGGCTGGAGCACGCCACCATCACTATCCTGTCGCAGCACGTGCGCGGGGTGAGCCTGGTGGGCCGCTCGACCCCCAACGGTTTTCATCTGTATGGCAATGTCAGCACGGAGCAGCTTTCGGACGCCGCTCACGAGGCGCTGCGGCGGATGAAGGCGGGTGAGGTGGGCCTGGCGGTGCACCCGAATTGCGGCACCAACTTTGTCACCGCCGGCATCGCCGCTGGGCTGGCCGCCTACATTGGCTTCATGGGCGCCAACAGCGGCAGCGCCCGCCGTGAGCGGCTGCCCCTGGTGGCGGCCCTGGCCACCGGCGCGCTAATCCTGGCCCAGCCGCTGGGTCTGGAAGTTCAGCGCCACATCACCACCTCGGGCGAGATGCGTGACATGCAGATTGCTCGCATCGACCGGCGCCAGCGCGGCAACGTGACGACGCACTTTGTGACCACGGTGGGCTAGCCGCCCGGCCGCGTAACCTTGCCATGCCGCCGCGCTTTTACCTCCTGCACGGCCCAGACGAATTTGCCAGCGCCGAGTACCTGGCCGCCCTGAAATCCAAGCTGGGCGACCCGGCCATGGCCGACTTGAACACGAGCGTCTTCGACGGCCGCAGCGCCTCGCTGCCGGACGTGCGCGCCATTGCCGACACGCTGCCGTTTCTGACCGCGCGCCGGCTGGTGATCGTGGACGGCTGGCTCACGCGCCTGCTGAGCCGGGCTGAGCCAGCCCCCGAGGAAGAGGCCAGCGAGGAGGCCGCCGGCGACGAGGCCCGCCGCGGCAGCACTGCCCGCGAGCAGCTGGCCGCGCTGGCTGCCTACCTGCCCGGCCTGCCGGAAACGACGGTGCTGGTGTTGATTGAGAAACGCGAGATACCCGCTCGCAACGTCGTGCTGAAAGCCGCGACCGGCGCCGGCTGGGCGCTGGTGAAGCTGTTTGACTTGCCCAAAGGCGAGACGCTGGTGCGCTGGATTCGGGCGCGGGCCAAGGCCGAACACGGGGAGATGAGCCCGGAGGCCGCCCAGGCGCTGGCGGAAGTCGAAGACGACCCGCGCGCGCTGGGGAACGAGATTACCAAGCTGCTGACTTACGTGAACTTCGCCCGGCCGGTGACGCTGGAAGACGTGCAGACGCTCACACCGGCCGGCGGCGAGGCCATCATCTGGGATATGGTCGATGCCATTGGCCAGCGGCGCGGGCCGGCCGCCCAGCGCGAGCTGCACAAGCTGTTGGCCGGCTCCGAGCCGCTGTACATCCTGAGCATGATCGTGCGCCAGTACCGGCTATTGCTCCAGGTGCGCGAGATGCTCAATGAGCGCCAGAGCGAAGCGGACATGGCTGCGGCGCTCAAGATGAATCCCTACCCGCTAGGCAAGATCAGCGTTCAGGCGCGCAATTTCAAATTGGAAGACCTGGAGCAGAGCTATCGCCGCTTGCTGGAATACGACGTTGAGATTAAAACAGGCCGCATCGCGGCGGAAGCCGCGCTCGACAGCCTGGTGGGGGCGCTGACGTCCACCTGAAGGAGGGCCGCATGGCAAACTACCACCTGTGCGCTCGCGATATCATGCAAACGGAAGTGGCCACCGTGCTGCCCGAGCTGAGTGTGCAGGACGCCGCGGCGCTGATGCGCAACCAGGGTGTGCGCAGCCTGGTGGTGGAGAAGGATTCGGATGACGATGCCTATGGCCTGATCACCTACGCCGACATCGTCACCAAGGTGCTGGCCCAGGGCTTCGACCCGGCCGAGATCCGCGTGGACGAGGTGATGACCAAGCCGTTGATCGTGGTCAACCCGTCGCTAAAAGTGGAGATGATCGCCCGGCTGTTTGCCCGCTTCAAGGTGGGCCACGCGCCGGTGATCGAAGACCACCGGCTGGTGGGCATCGTCTCGATGACCGACCTGGTCGTTGAGGTGATCACCGAGCCGACCTGATACGGCTCCCTCGACTCTAAATCTTGCGCAGCGTGCTCGCCACCTGCACCACCTGGGCGAGCGCCTCGTCGCTTTTGGCCTCGTCATTCGTTTTGGGCGTATAGGGGTTGATCGGCAGCGGCTCCAGGATCGCCTTCATATTCTGATGCGTCTTGTCGTTGCTCTTGCTGAGCGCTTCGACCGATTTGCTGACGTACATCACCATATTTCGGTAATCCTTTAGGGCGGCGGCCAAGGACGGATTGGTTTGCGCGGTTCGTGTGGCGGCGCGCAGATTGGCGATGGCGCCCGAGATTTCGGTATCGACAATAGCCTTGTCGGTCCGGTACACCCGCCCACGCGCCGCGTTAAAGCGGAACGCTTTCCAGCCCTCGTCCAGCTCATCGAGCTGCTTGGCCAGGTTCTCGGCGGCCAGGCGCACCTGGCCGACGTATTTGATGGACGAAGCCGGCACGAGCTTGTTCGTCTTCCAGCTATCCACCGTTTTCTTGGCGAGACCCTCGACAGCCCGCAGCTCTTTTATGACCGCCTCGACCTTGGCCTTGTGCGGCTTGGCCAGCGGCTCCAGCTTGTCCACCAAGTCTGTGGTCACATCACCGGTGGGGGCTGCGTGGGCCATGGCCTGGTCCGGGTCTACGGTTGCCCACGGCACAGCCGTCCACACTTTGGCCAGTTTGTCCAGGGCGGCGCCCATGCCGGTTGCATCGGTGACGGCCTTGGTGAAAAGGCCCTTGTTGCCTCTCCATTGTTTCGCGCTCAGTTCCTTGGGGAGATTCTCGGGGAGACTGGTCATGCTATGCTTCCTCCAGTCCATAGGCGAACCGCGGCACGATGCTCTCGCATCGATCAGTTGGACTCGATCAGAAGATCCACTGTTGTGTGCCGGCGAGTCTACTGGACAGCACTAAATAGTCAAGTTATTACTCTCCCCACATCCGTTCCAGCAGCCAGGTGTCGCGTGACAAATCCTGGGTCAGCTCGTACGTGGCGCCGGCCGTGCGCACCCGGAACAGGTGCTTTTCCACCCGGCCCTTCCAGTCGCGGCGCACCTCGGTGCGGCACGACTCGACTGAGCGCACATCGTGCCGCTGCCCGCGCCAGACGAAGGCCTTAGGGAAGAAGCCATTTTGTTTGGTCGGCACCGCCACCAGCTCGTGGATGCGCCGGCCGGTTAGCGTTGCCATGTGACGCCCTCCTCCAGATAAGCGGGCTCTTCGACCACGATAGTGTCGCTGCCGCCGATGACGGTGAAGCGCCGCGCGGGCAGGGCCGGCGCCGCGCTGTAACCCGGGTTGGCCGCCGGCGCGTACCCCTCCAGCGCCGGGGCGTAGCCGGCATAACTCTGTGGCCCATAGCCGGCCATGCCGGCAAAAGCCGGCTGAGGCGGCTGCGGCATCGGCGCCTGCGGCGAAGGCGCGGGCATGACCACGATACGCGGCTCGGCTGGCTCAGCCGAGCGCGCCGGCGCGGCCTCAACGATCGGCCGCGCCACGGTGTTGCGCCCCATAAACCAGACTACGATCAAACTGGTGGGGATGCTGGCGGCCACACCGGCGATGACGCCGATGACCACCGCCATGGACTCGGACGACAGCCGCTGGCCCACGATCAGCGCCAGCGACACCGAAAACACCATTCCAAACAGCAACCAGGTCAGACGTCCTCGCATAGCACCCTCCCGGGTCAGACATAGGGCCGCCGGCGCGGATCCGCGCCGGGGTGTGCGACCATACCGTTACGCTTTCACCTTGCGCGCCGGGCCGGTTTCAGCGCTTTCGCCGACACCCAGCCAGAAATGGTTCTTGATGATGGTCCGGTTGCCCCGCAGCCGCACCCCGGCCGCCACCGCGGGCTGGCCATCGCCCAACATGCCCGGGTTCACATAGCATTCCGTGGGCTGCGCGCCATACTTGGCCCGGTAGTATTCCGCCGCCCGCGCCACCTTTTCATCCAATTTGCGTTTGCCGTCGTCGTCGTACCAAAGCATGCCGATGTCCATGGGGAAACTCCACTCTAGAGATCTGTCTCAAAGACAAAAGACGGAACAATCCGTTCGTCCTCCGTCCTTCGTCTGGCTATTAGTGATTGACGCAATCCTCAACATCTTTCCAATCGGCCGGCGACAGCCACGCTGCCTGAAAGCGAACAGTTTGGCCGGCGGCGACCAGCACGAAATCTCCGCGCCCCAGCAGCTTTTCCGCGCCGGTGCCCGAGATGCCGGCCGCCACGCGCGCGTCGTCAACGCCGCTCACCCGGCCGATCAACCGCACCGGGAAGTTGGCCTTGAGCAGCGAGCCGATAGCGGCCGCCGACGGCTTTTGGACGCCGGCCACCAGGTGCAGGCCGGCCTCGCGCCCGCGCTGGGCCAGGCGGGTGAGCGCGGCCTCGACGGCCTTGCCGCCGGTGACCAGCAGATCGAGTAGCTCGTCCACCGCCACCACGATGTGCGGCGACGAAACATTCTCGCGGTCACGGCGCTCCATCTCAGCCAGCAGCCGCTCGAGCAGCGCTTGGGCGGCTTCGGGGGTGGAGGCCACCTGGCCGATGACGTGCGGCAAGCCGGCCAGCGGCAGCAGGCCGCGCGACTTGGGGTCGATCAGGGCAAACTGCAGCTTCGACTGGCGGTTGGTCAGCGCCAGCGAGGCCAGCAGCGTGCGCATCAGCTCAGTCTTGCCCGAGCCGGTAGCACCGGCCACCAGCACATGGGCCACATCAGGCGAGGGCAGGCGTAATAACAATTGCCGCCCATCGTCGGTGAGGCCCAAGCAGGCTGTCAGCGGCGGGATGTTTTGCAGGCTCCGCAGCAGGGGCATCAGCCGCACCGGCTGGGCATCGTCGCGCGGCACTTCCACCGCGATCGATTCGCCGTCGCGCGCCACGCGCACATCGCCGGCGCCCAGCGCCAGCGCCAGCTCTTCCGACAGGTTGCGCACCGCCGACACGCGCGCGCCCAGCGCCGGGGTGAGCAAAAAGCGCACCCAGCGCGGGGCCACCGAGCCGCCATGCACCCGCACCGGCACCCGGTGCGAGGCCAGCACGCGCTCGATGCGGTCGGCCTGGAAATTGAGCGTGTCGGAAGTGGGTGTGGTCATACCGTCCTCAGCGCCGCGCCAGGGGCGTTCAATTACTGAACGCCCCTGGCGGGCTGGAGGAGAGAGCGGCAATTACCGAAAATCACATCCCCGAGCCGGGGTTCATGCTCTTGTACAACGCCACTCTGTTGCCGGAAGGATCGGCAAAAAAGGCAAACCAGCCGGTGCCGGGAATTTCCTGTTTGGGCGTGAGCGTTTTGCCACCCAGGCTTTCGATCTTGGCCAGGCTGGCCTCGATGTCGTCGGTCCCGATGTAAACCAGCAGCTCGCCAATCTTGGCCTGGAACGGCTCGCCGACGCCGGGGAAGCCTCCTCCCGGCAAAGCCTCCGGCCTGAACTGCCAATAATCGAACTCGGGCGCGTGTTCAAGCTTCCAGCCAAAGGCATCGCCATAGAATTTGGCGTTGACAGCGGCATTGGTGGATGGGATTTCGATGTGGACGATATTGTGGGACATGGCTGGCCTCCTGGACCATTGGGCAATAACGGGGCGCAGTGCGCGGCGCACGGCCCCAGGCAATCCCGCTCAATGACGCGCAAACCGTAACCAATCAACGTCCCCACATCCACCCTTCCCAGATACCAGTACCTTCAGCGCAGACCGTGCGCCACGCATGCCGAGTTCGGGATCAAGCCATTGCGGTTCAAGCTGCCATGGTGCGCCAGTAAGCAGCGCCTTTGGCAGGGATTGAGTGACGCGCGGCCGGCAGGTTAGGGGGTGAAAGCAGGTTCAGGAAAAGCGGCGCGAGATGAATTTTAGAAATCTTGTTCTAGTATATAGAACAGATGTGCGATTGTCAAGCCTAAATGCGGGGAAAAGAGGGAATTACCCGCCCAAAAGCAACCGGCCAGCCGCTTAGCGGCCGGCCGGTTGCTTTTGGGCGGCTTTTCTATGACGTGATTTTGGCCGGCCGCGCCGGCTGGCCTTCGCGAGCCGAGTCGAACATAGCTTCCAGCAGGGCCACATCGCGCAGCGCCTCGGCCGGCGTGCTGCGCAAGGGCTTGCCGTCCCGAACGATGGCCGCAAAATCGGCCAGCTCGGCTTTGACGTTGTCAATCTCAAACGACTGCCTGGTTGTCAGGCCCCCAGCCGTGATCTCAAGCTGGCTGGTATTGACCCGCAGCGCGCCTTGGTCTCCGATGACATGCGCGAATTTGTCCCACGGGCCGTCAGCGGCGAAGGTCTTGGTGAGCACGCCCAACGCGCCGCTCTCAAACCGCAGCGTGGCGCTCAGCGTGTCGGCTGGCGGCAAATCCTCCCGCACCTGGCTGACGTAGGCCGATAGGCTTTCCACCTCGCCCATGATCGTCCGCACCGCGGCCATATCGTGTACCCCGCCGTCCAGCAGGAAGCCGCCCGGAAAGCTGTTGTCGCGGCGCCAGGTGGTCTGGTAATACTTGTCTTGCGGGCTGATGTTCAAGAAACGGTTCCAAAAGAACTGCACCGGCCGCCCAATCTGGCCCTCGCGCACGCACTCGCCCGCCAGGCGGAACGCGTCCTCAAATCGGTAGTTTTCAGCCACCATCCACACCTTGCCCGAGGCGCGCGTCAGCTCGGCCGCCATTGGCAGCAGGTGTTGCCCGGTGGCCACATCCGGAGCGACCGGTTTTTCGCTGATCACGTGTTTGCCGGCCCGCAAGGCGGCCTCAATCACCGCCGGCTGCACCGCGATCGGCAGCACGATATCGACCGCGTCCACGTCGGTACGGGCCAGCACCACTGCCAGGTCAGAATAAGCGTCCACCTTGTGCGGCAACGTTTTGGCCAGAGCCGCCGCGTTGGCCTGGCTGCGGCTATAAATGGCCACGACTTCATATTGATCGGGCAGCAGCTTGATGGCGCGCAGGTGTTCTTCGCGGGCGAAAATGCCGCTGCCGATGAGGGCGAGGCGAATGGGGAGCATCATCAGTCCAGTCCTTTCATGAAAAAATCGGCCAACGGGGATGGGGCAGCCGCTTAGCGGCTGCCCCATCCCCGTTGGCCGTGCATTTCGCTAACAGATGGTCACCGCGTAAGCGACGGGGTCCGCTACGACGGCGCGCTCGGCGGGCGTCGTCGATCTCCAGCCGGTGCCGCTGGCCATAACGAAAGGTAATGGCACAGGGCGCAAAGCCCTCGTGCCGTGCTATCGCCAGGGTGGTGGTCGAGTCCAGGCCGCCGCTGAGCCGTGCGCCGGCTGGGCGGGTTGTGAGCGCCATCGCTGCCGGCTATTCCTTCATCACCGGCTCGGCCTCTTTGTCCTCGTCTTCCGAGCGCCACACCTTGGAGGCGCGGTCGATAAACAGGATGCCGTCGAGGTGATCGATCTCGTGCTGGAAGATGCGCGCCAGCCAATCGCGGGCCTTGATCTTGATGGGCTTGCCTTTGCGGTTGAGAGCCTTAACGGTGACGGCCTGGTGGCGCATGACGTTGCCGGCGTAGCCGGGCAGCGACAGGCAGCCCTCGGCCCCCTCCACCATCTCTTCCGAGCGGGCCACGATCTCGGGGTTGATGATCACATACAGCTTCTTTTCGGGCTCGAAGTCTTCGGGCGCGTCATCGGGCATCTCGCCATATTCGATCACGGCGATGCGCTGGCTCACAGCCACCTGCGGCGCCGCCAGGCCCACCCCCGGCGCCTCGCGCATGGTGGCGATCATGTCGTCGATGAGCTGCTGGGTGGCCGCGCTATTGGGGTTCTCCACCGCGCGCGCCTTCCGTCGCAGAATAGGATTGTCAGGTCGAATAATGGGGCGGATGGTCATAAGAAAAACCTGTTATGGCTTAGCTGCCGGGCCTTTGCTGGCGGCCTTCTTGGCGGCGCCGGTCTGCACTTCCTTCTCCACTTGTTGATAGGCCAGCAGCCAGTCGGCCATCTCGGCCCGTTTGGTGGCTTCCTCGGCGGCGGCTTTCTTGGCCTTCTGCATTTCCTGCCGGCGATAAATATCGTTCTGCACGCCCACCGGGTCGAACACACCCTCGAAGCGAAACTCGGTGCCGGCCACCGTGGCCACTACCGTGCCAAAGTTGAGCAGGATGCCCAGCAGGCCCGGACGCTCATACTTCAAGCTGAGCACGTTGGCCAGCGGCGCGGACTTGCGCGTTTCGGCGCCCAGCGGCTTTTTGTTCACGTCGAAGATCTGGTCGGTGGTCACCATGTAGATATCGTTCTTCCAGTCCACGTATTCGTACAGCCACCAGCCGGCCAGGGGGATGAAGGCCGTGATCAGCACCAGGGCCACCGCCGAGAGCGGCACGGCCGGCGGCCAAAAGCCGGCCACGTACAGCGTCAGAGCCGCCACCACCAGCAGCAGCCCCAGCGTGGGCTTCCATTCGTCGCTGATGAGCATATACCAGTGCTTGCGATAGATGACGGTGTCGCCCTCTTCGAAGCGCAGCCGAAACGTGAAGAAGGTGGCGATCTGCTGACCCAGGCTGGGCCCCTTGGGCTCGACTTTGGGCGCGGGCGGCCTGGGCCGGGCGGGCGTGGTGTGCGTGCCGCGCTCCAGGTGTTCGCGCAGCACCTTGCGCATCTCGGCCACCTGGTTCTCGCGCTCGTGGCTCTTGGTGCGATACCAATATTCTTCCACCGCCGCCGCCAGCACCAGCGGGTTTTCCACCGACTTGAGCACGATGGGGCCGGAGAAGGTGCGCACCACCACGTCGCCCATGTGCACCGCGCGCTGGCCCGAGTCCGCCGTCTGCACGTTCACCGACATGACCGAGCTGAGCGGCGCTTCCACCCGGCTGTCGTAAATGCCGACGATCTTTTCCAGGTCCACCAGGCGCTGGTTGGTGATGATGTAATAATCGTTGCCCCAGTCGATGTAATTCCACACCAGCCAGCCGGCCACCGGCAGCTCCAGCGCCGCGCCCACATAGGCAATCCACAAGGCGTCGCGGCTCACGGCCAGCCAGATCGCGGCCACGGCAACCAGCCCGCCGATGAGCAGGGGCGGGAACAGCGACTGATAGAGTAATAACCGGTGCTTGCGGGCGATCAGATAGACCACTTCGCTGGGCTGGAGCCAGCTAAACTTGACATGCTGATAGATCTCGCGGCTTTGGGTCGAGAGCAGCAAGTTGGGCCGGATTTGGGGAAATTTGTGCAGCAGCCGGTCGAAGGCTTCTTTGCCCAGCCGCAGCAACTCCACCTCTTCGGCCGCTTCCACCGTGGCCGAGCGGCGCCGGCCATACAGCAGGGCCGTTTCGCCGAAGAAGTCACCCGGCGATAGGGTGGTTACCAGTTTGGCTTTGCCGCCGGACTGGCGCAGCACCTTCACCTTGCCGTGGTTAATGATGTAGAAGCTGTCGCCGCCATCCTTCTCTTGGAAGATGACCTCGCCCGCCGGGTGGCGCTCGAATTGCAGCTCGCGGGCCACGTCGAGGATTTGCTCATCGCTCAGGCCTTTGAAGATGTAGATGGGCTTTAGCCGCCCGAGGTAGGCTTCGGGGTCTTCCATAGCCTAAGTCTAGCACAACTCCATTTTCATAATGAGACTTCCGAAAGAGTGTGGCCCGGCGAACACGTCGTGTTCGCCGGGCCACACTCTTTCGGAGCAAAAATCTATGGAAGACGGTGGTGACAGCGTGTGCCGGAATGGTCCTGCGCCCGGGGCAGTTAAAATAGAGGCATGGTTTCTCTTGATGAGCTCAACGAGACGATTATTGCCTGCCAGCGCTGTCCGCGCCTGATTGCCTATTGCCGGCGCGTGGCCCAGGAAAAGCGCCGCGCTTACCGCGACCAGCCCTATTGGGGTAAACCCGTGCCGGGCCTGGGTGACCCGCGCGCGCGGGTGTTGATGGTGGGCCTGGCGCCGGGGGCGCACGGCGCCAACCGTACCGGGCGCATGTTCACCGGCGATGGCTCGGGCGATTTTCTCATCCCGGCGCTCTATCGGGCCGGCTTTGCCAGCCAGCCCGCCTCCACCCACCTGGACGACGGCCTGGTATACACCGGCCTGTACCTGGCCGCGGCGGCGCACTGCGCCCCGCCCGATAACAAGCCTACCCGGCAGGAAATTGCCAACTGCCGGCCATATCTGGTGGAACACCTGCGGCTGCTCCGCGAGGTAGTCGTGATCCTGGCCCTGGGTCGGATTGGCTTTGAGGCGGTGCTGGCAGCTCTCGCTGAGAGCGGCCTGACCCTACCCGCGCCGCGGCCGGCTTTTGGGCACGGCGCGGAGCACCGCCTGGGACGCTATGTACTCTTGGCCAGCTACCACCCCAGCCGGCAGAACACCCAAACCGGGCGCCTGACAGCTGAGATGCTCGATGCGGTGTTGGTGCGGGTGAACGAGTTGGCCGGCCGGTAGGGGCGCACGGCCGTGCGCCCCTACGCCGCGGCCCGCTGGCGGCGGCGCTCGGCGTCGGGCGTCACGCGCTGGACATTCCACGCCAGGCCGAGCTTCTCCAGCCCGCGGATGAACAGGGCTGAGGCGTCGAACTGCCACCAGCGCAGGCCGTGGAAGGCCGAGCGCGGGAAGGCATGGTGGTTGTTGTGCCAGCCCTCGCCAAAGGCCAGCAGGCCGATCAACCAGTTGTTGCGGCTCATGTCCTTGGTCGCATACGGCCGCTTGCCAAAGGTGTGGCAGATGGAGTTAACGCTCCAGGTGATGTGGTGCGTGAGGAAGATGCGCACCAGGCCGCCCCACAGCAGCCCCTGCCAGCCGCCGATGGCGAACGGGATGATCAGGCTCAGCGCCGCCCACACGAACCAGGTGCGATCGACGAACACCACCACCGGATCCTTGGCCAGCCACGGTCCGTAAATTTCAGGTCGGGGCACATGATGGAACATCCAGCCCACGTGCGAGTGCCACAGGTTCACCAGCGGGCTGTGCGGGTCCTCGTCCGTGTCCGAGTGGGCGTGGTGCTCCAGGTGGATAGACGCCCACGCGCCCGGCGGCCCCTCGGGCGCCATGGCGCCAAACGCCAGCAACAAGCCTTTGACCCATGGATAGGTTTCGAAACTGCGATGGGTGAGTAGGCGGTGGTGGCCCACTGTGATGCCCAGGCCGGATAGAACATAGAAGACCAGCAGCAGGATAATGTCGGTGGCGTTCACGTAGCGCTGCCACAGGGTGGCAATCGCGTACACGGTGGCCAGCAGCGGACCGACGACAACCACAAACACAACGATCTTTTGCACAAACGTCTTTTCGAGCTTTGGCAGCTCGACCGCCGTCTTGGGTGCTTCCCTTGCCAGATTCGATTCCATCCCGTTTCCTTAGTCATCCGCCCGCATGGATTGCCAACTGGCGCAAGCCAGCATGGCAAAAACCTGGGCAAAAAACGCCAATTAACAAATATAGGCGCCGAGCGTCACAAAAGCGTCACAAGGCGCGCCCGCGGCGAGCGGGATGTTTGTTCTTGTCGATTGGTCTTATTTGCGACTGGAGGCGGCGCACATCGTAACGGGTTTCCCCTTATGAGTCTTGACGATCAACATCGGTAACGCATTGCGGTAGGGGCGGGGTTTCCCCGCCTGGCCCAAACCATCCGTGCGTCAGGGCGGGGAAACCCCGCCCCTACAATCAATGTCCAACGACGGTCGCCCAGCAGATTACCGGTCTTGCTCGTCAAGACTCATAAGGGTGCTGCGCAAAGACCGGCTCCTACGGCGAGGACCATTGGTCATCCTTACCCGTCTTGATGGTCACACTCGATTAGGATCGAACTGTGCTAAGTGTAGCGCGCGTCGGTCTTGCCCAGGCGCGCCAGGGCGAACAGAGTTTCAAAAAAGTCTTCATTGTCCAGCGCCGGGCGGAAGCTGTGCCGTGGGTGCGGGTGAAAGCAATTGTGGGCGGGTAGAGATTCCTAAAACGCGATATCGCCGTCACGAAGTGACGGCGATATCGCGTTTTAGGGCAAATTTCAATTTCTGGCGAGGATGAAAAACTCCTCTTGCTGGCAATGTCAATCCGGATAGGGTGGCCCCGCCGCAAGGCCGACTCGCCGCAGCTCGGCGTACACCGCCCCAAACGATGACCAGGGCTGGAGTTCGTCGTGGGTCAGCCCGTGCCCGAGACAAAACGGCCGAATGAGTGCGCGCGCCCGTTTAAAGTTCGCGCGCGGCATCGTCGGGAAAAGATGATGCTCGATTTGATAATTCAATCCGCCGTAAATGAAATCCCACAGCGGATGGGCCATGACATTCCTGGAGCTTAGCACCTGGCGTTCCAGATACGATGGCTGTTGCCCGCTCGTCCACACCGGCATTCCTTTATGGTTCGGCGCGACGATCAAACACAGATAAAGACCTGCGACCATTTGGCTCACGGCGAAGATGCCGATCCAGCGCGCCCCGAGGAACCAGTATGGCAATGCATACACAGCGGCGTGCGTCACGAGCAGGGCCAGGTCGAGCGCATAGCGGCGCCCAGGCAAGCGGCGGATCACAAAGAGCCAGCCTTCGATTTGCATCATGATGGCAAAGATGAGCATATACAGAACAAACAGCGGCGCCACATAGGCCTGGTAGTGGGCGAACTTCCGCGACCAGCCGCGCCGCAACCGCGCCTCGTCTGCGCTGTAGGCCACCAAACCACTCCCGGCCAGATCGGGATCACGCGCCACGTCGTTCGTGTTCGCATGGTGGCGAATGTGACGATCTTGCCAATACCAGAAGGCCACGCCCAGCGACAGATTCCACGTCAATAAACCCAGCGTCCAGTTCTTGACCGTCGAGCGAAATATCTGCATGTGTCCGGCGTCATGCCCAATCAGTCCGACTTGAACCATGCCGAAGCCGATGAGCACGCCCGCCAGACCCGACGCAACGATTTTCGGAAAAAAGAAGGGCAGAGCGACGCCCAGCGCCAGGAACGAGTACGAGAGCAAGGTCCGCCCGGCGTAGTAGGCGTATCGTCGTTGGAGCAAGCCGGCAACGGTGATGGCGCGCTTCAGCTCCGCGTAGAGCGCGCCCGGTGTAGCCTGCCGGTTCATTGCAGGCTGACTGATCCGCGCCATAGAATCCTTTGCGGCGTGCGCCACGCGAAAATACTGAGCAGAAGCATCACGGGTCCCACAACCAGATGAAAGAGATTTTCCGGCCAACCGAGCCGCAGACCAAATGGATTGAAGAAGATGATCCCCATAAAGCCCAGGAGTGTGTAAAAGACGCCGAACAATAAACCGAGTGCGAGGCGGTCACGGTCGCCGCGCAGCGTGAACATCCACACCAAACCGAAGGTCCCCCAGACAATGTGCAGAATGGCATGCGGCGTGTTGCCATTCATAAGCGTCGCGATCAGCACCGGCGTCACGGCTGCCAGCGCCGGCCAGAGGCGCAGCGCGAGCGAACCGCTGCCCTGAACCAACAATAGCGTCATCACGAACCAGATGTAAAGCTGCAGCACCTGCGAGGCAGACCGCGGACGCGCGGCCCAGTGTTTGATGGACGTGGTCATGCCACCGGTTCCCTCCGTATCCTTCGGAAAATAATCACACCATCGCAGACGATCGTCACGCCGCCCAACGCGAGTGCCTCGATCCCAAAAATCGCGAACCAAAGGAACGCCGGCAGGCCGGGTTTGAAGCGGTCGAGATCATAGATAGAAACTGCCAGTACGAATACGGCCAACCCAAATGACGACCAGACGAGAATTTGCGCGGCCGTCCAGCGCGAATCGAGCGCGGCCAGGACGTAACCAACTCCCAGGGTGATAGAGAACGCGCTGTACAGCTGCGCCAGCGGGACCGACAAGCCCCAGGGCCAAAGGGCCACCGCGACCCTTGGGAAAATGAGCATCGCCAGACCTACCGCGAGGAGAAAAACGGCCTGCGCGGCCCAGAACAACGCCAGCGGATTCCACACGTGCGCTGTCTCATCCCACCGGCCCCGCAAGCGCCAGAAGGCAATTGCGACCAGCAGCGGATCGATTATATAGAATGTCATCCACATGCTGGGGAAGGGATTGAGCGCCGGAATATATGGAAGCGTGATGACGAACAACAGCCCCGTGGCGAGCCCGATGGCGAACAAAACGATGCGCGCCCGGAGGATCTGCCGCGCGAATGCCGCGACGAGTATGCCCAGCCCGAGCGACGTGTAGAGCGCCGCGATGAAGCGCGCGTTGAGAGGCGTGGCGCTCCAGGGCACGAGCAGTTTCACCAGGTCGGTTTGGAAAAAAACGACCACAAGCAAAAGGGCCTGAAACGCGACCAGGAATAAAATTGCGCGGACCCACCACGGGAACCCAACTCTGCTCATGTCGCTCTTTTTAAGTCACTTGTGTCGTGGCAGCCGACCATGGGCCGCCTGGCCTTGTGACCTGACCTTGACGCCAGCATGGCCGCGCTGGTGCCTCAGATAATCTGACCAATGCAACGGGCTAGCTCAAGCGGACCGCCATCGGCCAGCGGCTGATGTTTTGCCGCAATGGTACGATACAATAGGCCAAAGGCAAGCGCATCTGGCGGCCGAGGGGTTTAGAGCCCTGACTAAAGAGGGGCACGACCTGGGTATCCCCAACCGTTGAACGGCACGCAAACCAACCTTACCCAGCCAAATGCCCTTAACCCCATCAGCCCCGCTCCAAGTTCAACGCGCCGCTCAAGCCCTGCTCACCCGCCCCGGCACGTGCACCCCGGCGCTGCGCCAGGCGGTAGAGGCCCACGCTGCGGCCTTAAGCGGCAGCCGGGAGCGCGCGGCCCAAGACCTGCCGGCTGAACTGATCGCCTACGTTGAAAAAGTTGCCCTGCACGCCTACCAGGTGACGGACCAGGACGTACAGTCGCTCAAACAGGCCGGCTACTCCGAGGATGCCATTTTTGAAATCACCCTGTGTGCCAGCCTGGGGGCCGGCCTGGCGCGGCTGGAACGCGGCCTGCTGGCCCTGGCGGGTGGCTGAGCCATGCGCTTGAGCATTCTGGCCGGCGGCCACTCACCAGGGCAGAAAGCGCTGCTAGCGCTCGCCGCCTTGGCTGCCGGCGGCCGATTGCCCGAGCCGATCCGCGTGTTGTCCTACCGGCGCGAGTTGTTCGGCGCAGACTTTGCCGCTTGCGTGGAGGAGGCGCTGCGTGGCAGCCAGCACTGGTCGCAGGGCGAAGCGGAGCTGTTTGCGGCGTTCGTCTCGCAATTGAATGACTGCAAATATTGTGCGCAGACCCACGCCGCGGTTGCGGCGCGGGGCCTGGGCGACGAGCCCCTGGTGGCGGCCGTGCTGGCCGATTGGCGCGCCGCCCCGCTGGACGAAAAGTTGCGCGCCATGCTGGGGCTGCTCGAGCAGGTGACCCTCCATCCCGGCGCGTTGGGACCGGCGGATATGGCGCCGCTGCGCGCCGCCGGCCTCGGCGACCAGGCCATTGAGGAAGCGCTGTATGTCGCTTTTGTCATCAACGTCATGGATCGCCTGGCCGATGCCTTTGATTTTGACCTGCCCGCCGCGGCCGAACTGAGGCGCTACGCTCGCCTGGCCCAATGGCTTGGGTACGGGACGATCAGCCTGCCCGGCTGACACGGACAGATGCCGGTTGTGGAGCTGTGTGATTTGGTCGACGCAGCCGGCCGCCCCAGCGGCCGCACCGTGGCGCGCGGCAGCGAGTTGATGCCTGGTGAGTATTACCTGGTGGTCCACGTATGGATCAGGGACGAAGCCGGCGATTACCTGGTGCAGCAGCGCGCCCTTGACCGCCTCACCGATCCCGGTGTCTGGGCCGTCACCGCGGGCTATGTGCAGGCGGGCGAAGATAGCCTAACCGCCGCCCTGCGCGAGACGCGTGAGGAATTGGGTCTTGTATTGTCGGCCGGCCAACTGCAGCGGCTGGAGCGGCACACAATGCACGACCGGGTAGAAGATATCTGGCTGGCGACGGTCGCAAGAGATTCGCTTGGCCAGCCAAAGCCGGGGCCAGAAGTGGCCGATTGGAAGTGGGCGTCGAAAGCCAGGCTGAGCGAATTGGTGAAGCAAGGGGGATTCTTCGGGTATAGTTATTTTGTCTTGTTGCCAGATTAGATCCGTTAGCGTCTCCCAGTCGTCAAGTTATTTATTGAAAGATCCGAAGAGCCGGTCCTCAATCACCACGGCTGACCACCAAAAAAGCTGAGACGCACAGGCAAATAATACACATGTTAACTCCAGAAGAAGTGAATGCCTTTGCTCAGCACTGGCTGGCCGCCTGGAACGCCCACGATCTCGATCAGATCATGGCTCACTATGAAGACCATGTGGAGCTGATGTCGCCGGTGGCCGTTCAGCTTCTCAACAACCCCGCGGGTCGCGTGGTGGGCGAAGAGAATCTCAGGCTGTATTTTCAAAAAGGCCTGGCGGCCTTTCCTGAGCTTCACTTCAAACTGGAGAATGTGCTTTGGGGCATAAACAGCGTTGTGCTCTATTACGAAAACCAGCGCGGGACATATACGGCCGAATATATGGAGCTGTCGCCGCAAGGTAAGGTGGTGCGGGTGGTGGCGAACTATAGCCGCTGAGCCGCTGCTGGGCGACTTTATTTTTCCTCATCTTTTCTCCGCGTTCTTTGCGTACTCCGCGGTGAGGTTGGGGCTTTCACTAAGCTTTTCCCCCGACCACCCGTGCTATAATCCGCCCCAGAGGGTCAGCACGAGTGTTCCCCAATCCCTTCCGCAAGCCGCAAGACAAAAAGCCCAAAGGCAAAGCCGACGCGAAGCCCAAGAGCCCGGCTAAACCCGGCTCGCCCCGGCCCAGCGTCACCAAGGGCGGCGGCCGGCCCGGCGGCGCGCCGCGCCCGCGCACCCGCGGCCAGCAGCCCCTGCCGCCCGCCGGCATGTCGCTCGACCGCAAGCTCGACATCATTGGCATCCTGCTGGTTTTCACCGGCTTGCTCACCGCCCTCAGCCTGTTTTCCGCCAACAACAGCGATATCCCCTTCCTATCCGCCTGGCTCACCTTCAACCGCCAACTGGCCGGCTGGGGGGTGTTTGGCCTGCCCTTGGCCTTTTTGGGCGTTGGCCTGTGGCTGGTGCTGCGCAAGTTTGGCGACAAGCTGCCGCAGGTGGAGGCCGAGCGGCTGGTGGGTCTGGTGCTGCTCTACCTGGCCCTGCTGACCACCTTCCACTTCTATGCCGCCGCCGATAAGGCCACCATTTTCGACATTGTGGCCACTGGCCGCGGCGGGGGCGTGGTGGGCGCCGCCATCCTGTGGGGGCTGCTCAGCGCACTGGGCACGGCCGGCAGCGTGGTGCTGCTGGTGGCCTGGTGGATTATTGCCGTGGTGCTGATGGCTGGTCTGTCGGTGCCAGAGATGGTGATGGCCGGCGCCGGGCTGGTCCGGCGCATGCGCGGCCAGCCGGCTTTGACGCCGGCGGCTTCGCAGTCGCTGGCGGAGCGCCAATTGCCGCTGCCGCATATGGGCGAGCCGGCGCCGGGTGCGCCAGCCCTACGCGAGCCCGCGCCCGAGACTGCTGCCTCCCGCGCTGGCCCGGCCGCCGCCCCGCGCGCCGAGAAGCCGCCCAAGGCA
>Ga0070730_10001159_pt1 | contig 26017 bp, 21 predicted proteins | sample Coa_R1_3_FD_66447 | JGI IMG/M metagenome (GOLD analysis project Ga0070730, IMG submission 66447) | Surface soil microbial communities from Centralia Pennsylvania, which are recovering from an underground coalmine fire - Coalmine... | ecosystem: Environmental > Terrestrial > Soil > Unclassified ... | reverse complement strand
CTCGCCGGCTTCGGCACGATGGGCGCGATGATCGCCGGCTTCGGTGAGCTGGCAGGCTGGCCGGACAAAGACCCGGCCGGTCCCTTCCTCGCCTACACCGACTACGTCTCGCCACGCTACATCGCCAGCGCCATCCTCGCCGCGCTCGACCACCGCCGCCGCACCGGCGAAGGGCAGTACATCGACCTCTCCCAGGTCGAGGCGGCGCTGCACTTCCTCACCCCCGCGCTGCTCGACTACACCGTCAACGGCCGCATCACGCGCCGTGCCGGCAACGTCTCCGCCGAGCAGGCGCCGCACGCCGTCTTCCCGGCCAGGGGCGCGGACCGCTGGGTGGCGATCGCCTGCGCGACCGAAGCGCAGTGGCAGGCGCTCTGCCGCGCCACGGGCAATGCTGGCTGGCTCGCCGATCCGCGCTTCGCGCCGGTTGCCGCGCGGCAGGCCAACCGCGCGGCGCTGGAAGCGGCGCTCGCCGCCTGGACCGGCGAACACGAGGTGGCGGAGATCGAGCAGTGCTTGCAGGCGGCCGGCGTACCCGTGCATCGGGTGAGCAGCAGCGCGGATCTGCTCGCCGATCCGCAGCTTGCACAGCGCCGCCACCTGCAAGACGCCGAGCACCCGCTGCTGGGGCCGGTGCCGCTGGAGGGCGCCCGCGCGATCTTTTCGCGCACGCCGGCGCGTCCGCCAACCACCGGCCCCACCTACGGCCAGCACACGCAGCAGGTGCTGCGCGATCTGCTCGGCCTCGCGGACGAGGAGATCGTGGAGCTGACCGTGGCCGGCGTGCTGGAATAGCGCGCCCGCGGCGGCGCATCCGGCCAGCCGCGTGGAGGCCTAAGCCGGCGCGAGGGACTGGTTGCGGGCGATCGAATGGTCTGGACCTTTGCCCGGGTTAGCGAGCAGGCAGCGCCGTTTGCGCCAGGCGGGCGGGCTGGTCTTCGACGCCGGGCATGATCCAGGGCACGCGCGGTGCCGGGGCGACCAGCGTCGCGCCCGGCCGCAGCGTCTGGCCGTCGAGCGAGACGCCGCTGACGGCCAGCGCGTAGGGATGCACGTACTCGATGGCGCCGTCTTTGACGCGGAACGGCCGGTCGTGGCCCGGATAGATCACATCGGCCATGCGCAGCATCTTCTCGATGCTGGCCGTCGCCTGCGCGTCGTTCCAGAAGACGAGCGGGTTCTTCTTCAGCAGGGCGACCTCGGCGAAGTGCAGCGCGTCGCCCGAGAGGCAGGCGAGGCCGTCATCAGTCTGCACGGCAAGCGCGATGCTGCCGGGCGAATGGCCGGGCACCTCGACGATCGTCACGCCGGGCGCCAGTTCGTCACCCTCGCGCACCTCGTTGATGCGCACGGTCTCGATCGCGGCGCCGGTCCAGGCAGGCGTGGCCCAGTCGTTCTTGTGCGGGCGGTGGGCGTAGCGGCGCTCGTCGGGGTGGATCAGCAGGTCGGCCTTCTCGAACAGGTCGATGTTCTGCACATGGTCCCAGTGGGCGTGGCTCATGACGACGTGGTCGATCTGGTCCTCGCGCACACCGTGCTGCGCCAGCGCCGCCTGCAAGACCAGCCGGCGGCCGACGTGCGCCGTGTCGAAGAGGATGATCTTGCCGCCGGCGCGCACGAGGTGCACGCTGCAAAAGCCGACGATGCCCTGGTCGCTGCCGAAGCCGAAGCCCTCGAGCAACGTGATCAGCTCCGCCATCCTGCCGCCTCCCTAGCCAGGGTATAGGGTTGGGGTTCAGGGTTTAGGGGAAGGTGTGCCGCGCGTTCTCCGCCGATACCCTACACCCTATACCCCAGACCCTACCGGGTTCCGCAGCACGCCCAGCCCCTCAATCTCGATCTCGACCACGTCGCCGGGCTTGAGGGACTCGTGGCGCGGCAGGCCCACGCCGGCGGGCGTGCCCGTGGCGATCACGTCGCCCGGCGCCACGCCGACGAGGCGCGAGACGTGGCTGATGAGCTGCGCCGTGCTGTAGATCATCTGCGCGGTGCTCGAATCCTGCTTGGTGGCGCCGTTGACGCGCGTGCGCAGTGCCAGCTTCTGCGGATCGGGCACAAACTGCGCCGGCACGATCGCCGGCCCCAGCGGCTTGAAGCCCGCACGCCCCTTCGCCGCCAGCCAGTCGGGCCGGCCGCCGTTGTCACCGCGCCGCGCCTCGGCGCCGCGGATGCTGACGTCGTGCACGATCGTGTAGCCGGCCACGCAGCTCAGCGCGTGCTGCGGCGAGAGATCGCGGGCGGCGCGGCCGATCACCGCCGCCAGCTCGCCTTCCCAGTCGAGGCGCACGACACCGGCCGGCGCGGGGATTGGTTCCTCGGGCCCGATCACGGCGTTCACCGGCACCTGGAAGAGGAAGGCGTCCTCGGTCTCGGGATCGGCCGGCGTGCCGCCCATCTCTTTCATGTGGTCGACGTAGTTGGCAAAGGCGCAGTAGAGGTTGGCCGGCCGCGGCAGCGGCGCGAGCAGCCGCGTCTGGGACAGGGGCCGTGTCTCTGTCTTTCCCGCCGCCGCGCGTTCGGCCAGCTCGGCCAGCAGCGGCAGCGCCGCGTCCCACTGCTCCAGCACGGCCAGCATTGACGTGCCGCCGGGCATCTCGCTCAGCGCCGCGTCCGCGTTGGCCACACGCTCGTTGACCAGCACACCGACTCGCGGGCCGCCCTCGGCCGCGTAGGTGACAAGGCTGAACACTGTCAGTTCCTCCGTCGCGTCATGGCTGACCGCCTGCGTGCCAGCGGGCCAGCAGCTCGGCCTCGCGTTCCGGCCTCATGCCGGCGCGTGGGTTTGCCCGCTCTTCCGCGGGGCGGGCCACGTCCCAGGCCAGCGTCTCGCGCACCGTTTCGGCCAGCGGGCGGAAGCTGAGGCCGGCGGCGATCGCCTTGCGGCAGTCCACCTCCATGAAGCCGGCGAACTGATCGTTCTCCGGCACCCACAGCGGCAGCTCCAGCCACGGGCCGGCGCCCTGTTCCAGCAGCCAGGCGTCGGGAGTCCAGGTAAAGTGTGCCGCATTGCCGGCGACGGCGCGACAGGTTTCGAGCGCGTCGCGCATAGTCAGCGTGTGCGCTGGGCCGGTGGCGTTGAAGACGCCGCTGCCGCCGTCCGCCGCCAGCCGCAGCATCCATTCGGCCAGGTCGCGTGCATCGATGATCTGCACGGGCCGCTGCGGCCGGCCCGGCGCCAGCACCTCGCCGCCGCGCGCCAGCCGCCGCGGCCAGTAGGTGAAGCGATCCGAGCGATCGTCGGCGCCCACGATCAGGCCGGCGCGCACGCCGATCGCACGGCCGGGCAGCGCCGCCTCGACCTCACGCTCGCACAGCGCCTTCAGCGGACCGTAGCTTTCGCCGCCCACCTCTTCCACCGTCTCATCGGCGAGCGTGGCGATCTTCGCCTGCTCGTCGATGCCGGGGCGGCGCTCGTCGTAGACGGAGATGCTGGAGACGAAGACGTAGCGTCCCACCGCCTCGGCCAGCAGCCGCGCCGACTGCCGCACGATGCGCGGTACATAGCCTGAGGTGTCGATCAGCACGTCCCAGCGCCGGCGGGCCAGCGGCGCCAGGCCGCCGTCGCGGTCGCCGTGGAGGTGTTCGACGCGGCCGTCGCCCGCGTAGAGACCGGGGTTGCTCTGGCCGCGGTTGAAGAGTGTGACCTCGTGGCCGCCCGCGAGCGTCGCCTCGACCACGCGCCGCCCCAGAAAGACCGTGCCGCCCAGCACCAGCACCTTCACGATCGCCATCTCTCCATGTGCGGGCAGATAGCAGGCTCGCCCGCCGTCACAGCATAGCGAATGCCGCGCCGCGCGAGCGCGCCGGCGCGGTTGCGCCGCCGTGAACGGCATGCACGAAAATCCGGGCGCAACCCGATGCCCCAAGCGTTGCGTTGTGATATTGTTTCGCCGCATAAACGTAACTGTTGTTTGCCGGGAGCGCACGGTGGGGCATCTGGCCATCTGGTCCTTGCGTGGGGCGCGCACGCTCGCCTTGTTACTTTCGGCGCTGTTCGCCTCCGGCGGCTTCCTGCATGCACACAGCACCGATCTGCCCGGCTCCTTCGACCCCTACATCCATCGCAGCAGCGGCCAGCCCGCCGATCCGGTGAACCTGATCTTCCGCGGCGCGGATGCGGACACGGCGGCGCAACTGGCGCAGCGGGTGCTGGGCTGGCCGGTCGTCGCGGGCAGCCCGATGCAGTTCACGGACCAGGGCCACGACCACCCGACGGCCTGGCAGCTCGGCCACGACCTCGGCCACGGCTCCCGCTACCACCTGCGCATCGAGGCGATCGGCGCGGCGGACGGGCAGTCCTACACGCTTGCGGCCGTGCACCGCGACGATCTCGTGGCCTGCGGTCACGTGGGCCGCGCCTTCGACGAGGTGCGGGACATCGTGGTCCGCGCCTTCGCGGACGCGGGCTACAGCGTGAGCATGGTCTGGCTGGGCAACACCGAGGATGGCCTGCAGTGCGACGGCAGCCGCACCGCGGGCGGCGGTGCAGCCGCGATCATCGACCTCTCACCCTGAACGGCAGCCTGTACGCCGGCCGTGAGCAGAGCCTCGGCCGTCATAAGCGCGGATGGACGGGAAGCTCGCGTGGGCTAAAAGGTGCGGCCGAGCGCCTGGTCCCAGGGCTGCGGCGCCGCGACTTTACCGATCTCGTCTTCCATGTCGCGGCAGTAGAGATAGAGCTGGGCGAAGAACTCGTACTCGGGCAGCGGATAGACCGGGTTGATGCAGAGGAAGTCGTAGTACCAGGGCGAGCGCACACCGGGGTCACAGACGATCTCGACGCGCCGCCCCACCCGCAGCCGGTAGCTGATGCCCGGATACTTGTGCGAGCGCACGTCCAGGTAGCCGTCGCGTTCGAAGCGCCGCCACTGCTCCTCGCCCAGGGTGCGCCGCGCCACCTCGCGCGAGCGCTCGCGCGCGAGGCGATACTCCTCACGGGAGAAGCCGGGGCCGGCGCTGCGCTTGGCCACGCGGTCCCAGCGGAAGTTCCAGGGCCGCTCGAACGGCGCCTCGTTGTCATCGCCGCGCTCGCGGAAGGCACGCACAAAATCGGGCCGGTGCTCCTGGCCGGGCCAGTAGCCGAGACGGCGCGCCTCGTCCGGATCGATGCGGGCGAAGCGTCCGGCCAGCAGGGCACGATAGATCACGGCTGTCTCGCCGTGGTCCGGCCAGCCGCCATCTTCCTCGGGGGGCAGAAACGTATAGTCGCGGCGCGGCGGCGTCACAGTGCGGAGAAACGCGTCGACGACGCGCCGGAAGAACGCCATACCGATCGATCCTGTGCGCCGCTGGATCTTGACCGCGATAGCGACAGGTCACGGACGAGGCGCGACTGGCGTGCCGTCCGCATGCCGAATCCACTCGCGGCGGAAGCGTCCCCAGGGAGCGTGAGACGGTGGTGCGCCCGCCGCGCGCCGCGGCGGGCGCGTTCCTGTGCTAGCCGCCGGCGAGCGGCGCGATCACCTGGTACTCTTCGACCGTGGGATCGAAGGGGCCATCGTCGAGCACGTGCACGCCATCGACGAGCTTCGAGACCCGGCAACCCTGCTCGCGCGCCTCCTGCAGGATGCGCTCGGCTTCCTCAACGGTGCGGCGGGCCTCTTCGGTGTCCGTCACGGTGTCATACTCGACCACCTGGTGCCCATGCCGGTTGGCGACGATAATGCGCGCCATTGTCCACCCCGCTTCCATTCGCGAACGTCGCGCTCCGCGCGATCCCAATCCCCGCCGGCGATGCGCCGGCCCACCGGCGGCCGGCTCCCTCCGGCCCGGTACACCGACTATCCTAGGCACCGATTTCGGACCTGCCAATGACCCCGGCGTTGCAAGTTCGTTCCGCTTGGCAGCACCGGACGAGCGCAGGCGTGCGCTTGCATCGTTCCAGGACCAAAAGAGCTACGTTCGCCGGCCGCCGCGTTCAGGCGCCCCGTTGCCGTAGACTGTGGTCGAACCGCTCGAGCAGTGCCCCGGCCGGCGCGGGTTCTGTGAAGCCGATTGTTGCCATTTGTGCTTGATCGAGCTGTGAGGGAGCCATACGGACCATGCCTTCGCTGATCGCCCAGATCGCCCGCGCCGTGATCGACGCCCTCGACGGCGGTGAGCCGATCGTTACCGCAACCGTGATCCGCGCGCCGGAGGGCGGCACGCCGGCCGTTGCCTCGAAGCTGCTGGTGCGCATGGACGGCTCCATGCTCGGCTCCTTCGCGATCGCGGCGCTCGACGAGGCCGTGCGCGACGCCGCCCTCGCGCAACTTTCCCGTCACGGTACGCGCCTGCTGCGGCTCGATGCCGCGGCGACGCCGCTGGGCGACCGCCATCTCGATTCGACCTGGGAGGTGTTGATCGAGGTGGTCGAGTCGCCGCCGGTGCTGCTGATCGTCGGCGCCGGCCATATCGGCCGCGCTTTGACGAAGGTCGGCGCCCTGTGCGGCTTCACCGTGGCCGTGCTGGACGACCGGCCCGACTACGCCGATCCGGAGAAGCTGCCGGAGGCGACACAGGTGCTCTGTGAGGACTTCGAGGAAGCGCTGGACCGCTTCCCGATCAACCGCAACACCTTCATCGTGCTCGTCTCGCGCGGGCACAAGCAGGACGAACTGAGTCTGCGCAAGGTCGTGGCGCGGCCTTCAGCGTATCTCGGCATGATCGGCAGCAAGCGCCGCACGAGCACCGTCCTGCAGCACCTGGCCGACGAAGGCTTCCCGCGCGAGGCGCTGGACGCGGTGCACACGCCGATCGGCCTCGACATCGGCGCCGAGACGCCGGAGGAGATCGCGATCAGCATCATGGCGGAGATCATCATGGCCCGCCGCGGCGGCAGCGGCAACGTGATGTACTACCGGCGCGGGGCTGCAGCCCGCGCCTCGTGACGGGATGCCGGCCGAGTCTGCTAGAATGGTGGATGGGCGCGGATGTCTCCGCGCCTGCAGAAGACAGGACCGAAGGGGAGTAGCTCGCGGCCGGGCCGATCGCCCGCGCCGTGCGCGGGGGCCACCAGCACGGACGCGCAAGCGCCCTGGCCTTGCGGTCGCCGAGTTCGACGAGCGAGACCTTCGACCGGACGGCGGCGCAGCGCGCTGCTCTTGTCTGGTTGAAGGTCTTTTTGGCGTCCTCTTTCAGAGGAGGATGACCGTGCATCGCTCAACCTGGCTCGGCCGCTGGCGTTGGATGCTGCTGGCGGCCGCGGCGGCGCTGCCCGCGGCCGCCGAGCGCTTCGACCTGATCCACCTGTCGGTAGCCGGCGCCACCGCGCTCTACGGCCTCGCCATCGTCGGCGCGGCCTTCATCTTGACCTGGGCCTGCGAGGCCGCCGAGCGCGACATCTCGGCGGCGCTGGCCGTCGCCTTTCTCGCCCTCGTCGCCGTCCTGCCCGAATACGCCGTGGACATGACCTTCGCCTGGAAGGCGGGCCATCAGCCGGAGTACGCCGCCTACGCCGCGGCCAACATGACCGGCGGCAACCGGCTGCTCGTCGGCCTGGGCTGGGCGGCGGTGGTCTTCTTCTTTTGGCTGAAGACGCGCAAGCCGGTGCTGGAGCTGGCCCGCAGCCACACGCTGGAGTTCAGTTTCCTCGCCGCCGCCACGCTCTACGGCTTCGTGATTCCGTTGAAGGGCAGCCTCGCGCTCTACGATGCGGTGATCCTGATCGGCCTGTTCGCCGTCTATCTCTGGTTCGCGGCGCGGCACGAGAGCGAGGAGGGCGAGCTGCTGGATCCCGCCGCCAGCGTCGGCGCCCTGCCCACGCGGCGGCGCCGCCTGCTGCTGGTCGCGCTCTTCGTCTACGCCGCGGGCGTGATCGCGCTCTCGGCCGAAGAGTTCGCCGCCGGGCTGGTGGAGACGGGCGCGAGCCTGGGCGTCGATCGCTTCCTGCTGGTGCAGTGGATCGCGCCGCTTGCCTCCGAAGCGCCGGAGTTCATCGCCGCGATCCTGCTGACCTGGCGCGGCCGCGCCGGCGCGGGCATGGGGGCGCTGATTTCGTCCAAGGTCAACCAGTGGACGCTGTTAGTCGGCGGCCTGCCCGTGGCCTACGCGCTCTCCAGGGGCGGTCTCTGGCCGCTGCCCCTGGACGCCCGCCAGAACGAGGAGCTGTTCCTGACCGCGGCGCAGTCGCTGTTCGCGCTGGCCGTGCTGCTCAGCCTCTCGATCTCGCTCAAGGAGGCGGCGGCGCTGGCCCTGCTCTTCCTGGCGCAGTTCGCCTTCGAATCGACGACGGCGCGCGTCGTCTTCTCGATCGTGTACGTGGCGCTGGCCTTCGGCGTCTTCTGGCATCAGCGCCACGAGGCGAAGACGATCTGGCGTTGGTGGCGCAGCGAACGGGATAAGGGGGCACACGGCGAGGATCAGGTGCCAGCGCCGAGCGCCGCTCTTTCCGGCGGTGAGGAGTAATCCGCTCCGGACGCCGCGGCCTCGCGTCGCCCCATTCCTCGCTTGCGCCATCGCCTATACTGCGGGTGCCGCGGAGCAGGCATGACCTGCCCGCGAGCCGCACGGAGGCTGAGCATGCCGTACGTCGATCGCCCCGACGGCGCCCGCATCTACTACGAGGTTCGCGGCACGGGTTTTCCTCTGCTGCTGTTCGCGCCCGGAGGGATCAACAGCCAGGTGAGCTTCTGGCAGGTCAGCGCGATCAACCCCTTCGACTACGCCGACGAGTTCCAGGTGATCGGCATGGATCAGCGCAACGCCGAGCACTCGCCCGCGCCGCTGGCGGCGCCGACCTGGGCGATTCATGCCGCCGACCAGCGCGCCGTGCTCGACGCGGTGGGCGCCGAGCGCACGCTGCTGTGGGGAGGCTGCATCGGCGTCGGCTACCTGCTGCGCTTCATCAAGGAGGCACCGCGGCGGGTTGCGGGCGCCGTGGGCCAGGACCCAGTGGGCTACGCGGAGGGCGTGAACAACCGCGCGACGTACTTCGCCATGTTCGAGCCGACGATTGCGCTGGCCAAAAGCGAAGGCATGGCGGCGGTGGTGGCCTCGGCGGTGAAGCAGCCGCTGTTCGTGCGCAACAACGGCGCTGGGCCGTTCGCCTCGCGCCTCGCCGCCGACGCGGCCTTCCGCGAGGAGTTTCAGAAGCAGTCGCCGGCGGAGTATGAGCGCCTGATCCGCGCCTACGACGAGCAGATGTGGGGCGCCGAGCCGCCGTTCATCAGCGTGGACGAGGCGTTCGTCACGTCCTGCCCCGCGCCGCTGCTGATCCTGCCGGGCCACGACGTCTTCCATCCGACGCCGATCTCCGAGCGCATCTGCCGCGAGGCGCCAAAGGCGCACTGCCTGGACGTCGACTGCCGCGATCCGGAGAAGATCGAGGCGACGAAGCGGACGATCCGGCAGTTCCTGCACGAGCATGCGCGGTGAGATTCCGGGCGGCGGGCGGCGGGCCCTCATCCTCACCCCCCTTCCCCCTCTCCTTCGCCCAATGATCCGGATCGCGTGGAACGCGATGTCCAATCAGAAGAAGGAGAGGGGGCGACCCGGCTGGAGAAGTACCGGGAGGGGCGTCGGGTTATCCGGCGCACTGGGATGAAGCGTAACGGCCGGCTTCCCTGGGCGTTTCCCTGCGCCCTACGCCCTCTGCCCTAGACGGCGCCCTGCTCGAAGAGGCCGCGCAGCGCCTCGGGTGAGAGGCCCAGCTCCTGCACGTAGACCTGGTAGGTGTGTTCGCCGAGCAGCGGGGCGCGCGAGGCGATGCGGCCGGGCGAGCCTTCCAGACGGTATGGCAGCCCCGGATAGGTGATTGTGCGGCCCAGCTCCGGGTGCTCGACCTCGACGAAGAAGCCGCGGTCGCGCCAGTGCGGGTCGTCCAGGTTCTCGTCGGGCGAGCGCACCGGCCCCCAGGGCATGTGCAGCGCCTGGCCGCGGCGGTAGACCTCTTCCGCCGGCAGCGCCTGCACGAAGCGGCCGATCACCGCGGCGAGGTGCGCCGCCACGGGGCCGCGATGGTAGGGATTCTCCGCGATGATCCGCTCGTACTGCGGATCGTGCAGGTCTTCGGCCAGGCCGTGCTCATCCATCCAGGCCAGCAGCGGCCGCCAGGCGCGCGCGTTGCGGGGAATGCCGCCGCCGATCATGTTGATGTCGCGGCCGTCGGCGCAGCGGTACTGCCAGCGCGGCGTCACCGTCGCGGCGGCGTGGCGGCCCGTCTGGCGGAGAACCACGCGGCGGAAATACTCCCAGTTGGGGAAGCTGCCTTCGGTCGTGCAGGCGCAGGCCTCGTGGATCGAGACGTCGAGGTACTGGCCGCGGCCGCTCTGCCGGCGTTCGAGCAGGGCGATCATGATGCCCATCGCCGCGTACTCGCCGGCCATGTGCAGGCTGTGCAAGTCCGTGGGGCGGATCGGCGGCGCGCCGGGCAGATCGTCGTAGCCGCAGCTCGCCATCGGCCCGCCCAGCGCCATGCTGGTCAGGTCGGTCATGGCGAAGTCTTTGTACGGCCCCGCCTGGCCGAAGGGCGTGATCGCCGCCCAGACCAGGCGCGGGAAACGTTCCGCCAGGGCCGCATAGCCGCAGCCGAGGGCGTCCAGGGCGCCGGGCGCCTCCGCCTCGATCAGTACATCGGCGGCCGCGAGCAGGCGCTCGAAGAGGGCGCGGCCCTCGGCGTGCTGGAGGTTGAGCGTGACGCCGCGCTTGCTGGTGTTGTCGTACCAGAAGCGCAGGCTGCGGTTGAGGTCGGGCACGTCGCCGGCGAAGGGACCGATGCGCCGCGCCGCGCTGCCGCCCGGCGGCTCGACGGCGATCACCTCGGCGCCCATATCGGCCAGCAGCTTGGCGCAGAAGGCCGAGCGCGGCCCGCTCGCCAGCTCAATCATACGCAGCCCCGTGAGCGGCGGCGCCGCGGCCTCGCGCCCGTCAGCCTGATTCGTCATCGTCGCACTCGCATTGTTCCCTGTATTCTCGTACCTCGTTCGTCACACCGCGGCGGCTTCCAGCGTCAGCTCCAGCAACTCCTCGTCCGCGAGGCCGAGCAGGTCGCAGAGCACGTCGCCGTTGTGGGCGCCGAGCAGGGGCGCGCCTTCGCGCACGCGCCACTGCGAGCGCGACATCTGGAAGGGCACGCCCTCGAAGCGATGGCGGCCCAGCAGCCCGTGTTCCGCCTCGGGGTAGAAGCCGCGCTCGCGCAACTGCGGGTCGCGCTCCACGCGATCGGCGATGTTCTGCACCGCGCCGGCCGGCACGCCGCCCGCCTGCAGGAGCAACATCAAGTCGAAGGGGTCGAACCCCGCCGTCCAGGCGCCGAGGCGCGCGTCCAGCTCGTCCTGGTGCGCCAGCCGCGCCGCATTGCCGGCGAACTCCGGCGCCGCGGCCCAGGCCGGCGAGCCCATCGCCTCCACCAGCGCCGCCCACTGCGCCTCCGTCTCGACCGCGATCGCGATCCAGCGATCGTCGCCACGGCAGCGGTACGTGTTGTGCGGCGCCACGGTCGGATACGTTGCGCGGTTGCCGGGCGGGTTGCCCGCGCGGCGGTAGGGGCGGCCGTTCACGGTGCGGTCGAGCATCGCGGGGCCGGCGAGCACCATGCCGGCCTCGATCTGCGAGCAGTCGACGTACTGTCCCTGCCCGGTCTGCTCTCGCTGCCAGAGGGCGAAGAGCGCGGCCAGCGCGGCGAAGTAGCCAGCGGTATGGTCGAGGTACGAGTAGCCCCAGCCGGCCGACGGCTCGGCAGGCAGGCCGGACATGTAGGTGAGGCCGGAGACGGCCTGCGCCGTCGGCCCCCAGGTGATGTGCTCGCGGTCGCGCCCCTTGTGCCCGAAGCCGGAGACGGAGAGATAGATGATCGCCGGGTTGACGGCGGCCATCGCCGCATACGAGAGCCCTTTGCGCTCCATCACGCCGGCGCTGTAGTTCTCGATCACGATGTCGGAGACGGTGAGCAGCCGCTTGATCGCCGCGAGGCCGCGCGGGTCGTTGATGTTGAGCGTGATCGAGCGTTTGTTGCGGTTGAGGTTGTTGAAGAAGCCGGAAGCGTCCATGCTGCCGGGCGGCGTGTCCGGCGAGATCAGGCCGATGCGGATCGAGTCGATGCGGCCGGCGTACTCGACGCGGATCACGTCGGCGCCGAAGTCGGCGAGGATGCGCGTCGCCTGCGGCCCGGCGACAATCCAGGAGAAATCGACCACGCGCACGCCGTGCAGCGGCAGCGGGCCAGCGGTTTCGGGCGATGGGTAGGGTGCATCCGCCATCCGGGCCTCCTTGAAGACGGGAGAGTAAAAAGGAAAGCGGAAACGCGGGATCGTGGGCGCTATGCCCCTTCGCATCGTTAGCAGCCCGTGCGAACGAGCGCAAGTGCTGCGACGCGCTGCGCCCGCCGCCCACCGGCAGCAGCTCGGCGATGAGCGATCAACCCGGCGCAGTTCAAGAGAGGACGAGACGATGCCCGAATCACCGGCGGCTGCGTTTCGCGTCGAAGAGACCACCATCGCCCAGCTTCACGCCGCCTATCTCGCCGGCAGGACGACGGCACGTGACGTGACGCGCGCCTACCTCGAGCGCATCGCGGCCTACGACAAGCGCGGCCCCTATCTCAACTCGCTGATCCACGTGAACGAGCGTGCGCTGGCTGAGGCCGAGCGCCTCGATACAGCCCTCAGGGACGGCGGGTCGCTGAGCGGGGCGCTGCACGGCATCCCGGTAATCGTCAAGGACAACCTCGATACGGCCGATATGCCGACCAGCTCCGGCGTCGCGCTCTTTAAGGACTTCTTGCCGCCGCGGGACGCGTTCATCGTCGCGCGCCTGCGGGCCGCCGGGGCGATCCTGCTGGCCAAGGCGTCGCTGTCCGAGCTGGCCATGGGCCTGGCCGACAACATCAACTCCGTGCTGCCCGGCTTCACGCGCAATCCCTACAACACCGCCTACGCGAGCGGCGGCTCCAGCGGCGGCACGGGTGTCGCGATCGCGGCCAATTTCGGCGCCGTCGGCATCGGCACGGACACCGGCGGCAGCGTGCGTGCGCCGGCGTCGATCAACAATCTCGCCGGCATCCGCCCGACGGTCGGGCTGGTGAGCCGCACCGGCATGGCGCCGCTCGACAGTCAGCGCGACACGCCAGGCCCGATGGGGCGCACGGTCGAGGACGTGGCGCGGCTGCTCGACGTGCTCGCCGGCGTCGATCCGGCCGACCCGCGCACCGCCGCGGCGGCGGGGGAGATCCCGCCAAGTTACGCCGCCTTCCTCGACAGGGACGGGCTGCAGGGCGGCCGCATCGGCGTCTTCCAGCAGACCCTCACGAGTCCGGCCGGCGCCGATCCCCGCGTCCTCGACCTGTTCAGGCGAGCGACCGCGGATCTGCGCGCCGCGGGCGCGGAGATCGTCGAGGACTTCACCGTGCCCGGCTTCGAGCAGTTTCCGATCCCGCCGCAGACCGTCGCGCGCTCGAAGGCAGACTGGGAAGCGTTCTTCGCCTACGAGGGGCAGACGTTTCCCGTCAAGACCGTCGCCGAGTTGCGCGACGCGCCGGGCGGTACGCGCGTGCACCCGTTGCACCAGCCGCGGGTCGCCGAAATCGCCGCAGTGACGCTGCCGCCGGAGGAAGACCCGCAGACCGTGCAGGGCCGCAAAGACGAGCAGATGTACCGCGAGGCGTTCGGCGCCGCCATGGACGCCGCCGGCGTCGATGCGCTCGTCTTCCCCGTTTGGACCTATCCGCCGGCGCTCAACGGCGACCGCGGCCAGACGCCGCGCGGCCCGCTGACGAACATCGGCAGCGCCACCCAGTGGCCGGTCGTTGTCGTGCCGATGGGCTTCGTCGGCGAGGAGCTGCCGATCGGCATGCAGATCTTCGGCCGGCCCTGGAGCGAAGGCCGGCTGATCAGCTTTGCCTACGCCTACGAGCAGCGCACCCACCATCGCCGGCCGCCGCGCAGCGCTCCGCCCCTCACCGGCGCGCTCAGCGCCGCTGAGTGATGCCGCTGCCGCCGTCGAGCGTGTAACACATGCCGGTCACCCATTCGGCCTCGTCGCTGGCGAGGTGCACGGCGATCTGCGCCACGTCTTCCGGCGTGCCGATGCGCCCCAGCGGCGTGGAGCGGCGGTAGCGCTCGCGCAGCTCGTCTGCTGAACGGCCCTGGGCACTGCCGCGTTGCTCGATGATGCTCTGCAGCATGGGCGTGTCGATCGCGCCGGGGCAGATCGCGTTGACGCGGATGCGCTGCGCCGCGTGGTCGAGCGCCATGCACTTGGTCATGCCGACTACGGCGTGCTTGCTGGCGTGGTAGAGCACGCCGCCCGCGGCGCCGGCGAGCCCGGCCAGCGAGGCGAGGTTGACGATGCTGCCGCCGCCCGCCGCGGCGATGCGCGGCAGCGCGTGCTTGCTGCACAAAAAGACGCCGGTCACGTTCACCGCCATCAGCTGCTCCCAGTCGGCGGGGCTCAGCGTCTCGACCGTGCCGGACTTCCAGATGCCGGCGTTATTGACGAGAATGTCCAGCCGGCCGAAGGCATCGGCGGCGCTCTGCATCAGGCGGGCACAGTCGGCGTCGCGGGTTACGTCTGCCGGCTGGGCGCGGGCGGCGTCGCCCAGGTCCGCCACGCTGGCCTTCGCCGCGGCTTCGTTGAGGTCCGCGGCCAGCACGCGGGCGCCTTCGGCCACAAAGGCCCGCGCGATCGCCCGGCCGTTGCCGGAGCCGGCGCCCGTGACCACCGCGACTTTGCCGGCGAGCCGGTTCATGCTGCCCCTCCTGTGCGCACGCGTTTCGCCGGGCAGCGTAGCACAGTGGGTTGTGCCGCAGGTGCGCGGCGGTCCGCGAGTGCGGATAATTGGGCGGCGCCAACTCGGCGCGGGAGCAGCGCAATCATGGCCGAAGAGCGGTTCACCGTCGTGCACACGCGGGCCGGCCCGGGCGAAGATCTCTCCGTCGAGGAGGCGATGCTGGGCGCGATCGGCGCCCGCGTGGTGCGCGCCGGGCGGCTGGCGGACGAAGATGCCCTGATCGCGGCGGTGAAGGACGCCGACGCGCTGATCGTGGTGGGCGAGTACATCACCGAGCGCGTGGCGGCAGCGATGCCGCGCTGCCAGGTCGTCGTGCGCACGGGGGTCGGCTACGACACGCTCGACCTTCCCGGCATGACGAAGCACGGCGTGCTGGCCGTTAACCTGCCGGAGATCTGGACGGACGAGGTCGCCAACCAGGCGTTGGCGCTGCTGCTCGCCGCGAACCGCCGCGTGCTGGAGCTCGATAAGAGCGTGCGCGCCGGCGGCTGGCGCGGCTTTTCGCAGGCGCACATCGGGCCAATCACGGGCGAGACGGCGGGCATCGTTGGCTGCGGGCGGATCGGCACGGCCTTCGCGCGGCGCTGCCTGGCGCTGGGCATGCGCGTGCTCGCCTACGATCCGTACCTCGACGCGCCGCCGGCAGGTGCGCTCGAAGTGCAGCTCGTGGACGAGCTGGACACGCTGCTCTCAGAGAGCGACTACATCTCGATCCACTGCCTGCTCAACGACGAGACGCGCCACCTGATCGGCGAGGCGCAGCTCAAGCGGATGCGGCCGCGGGCGGTGCTGATCAACACCGCGCGCGGGGCCGTGGTGGACGAGGCGGCGCTGATCCGTGCCCTGCAGGAGGGCTGGATCGGCGGCGCCGGCATCGACGCCTATGAAACCGAGCCGCCGAAGGCGGACAGCCCGCTGCTGACGATGGGCAACGTCGTGCTCAGCCCGCACAACGGCTTCTACTCGGACGCCTCGATCGCGCGCATGCACCGCCGCGTCTCCGAGGAGATCATCGCCACCTTGCAGGGCGGCTGGCCCGACAACCCGCTGAACCCGGAACTCAAGGACCACCCCAAGCACGCGCACCGGCCGAAGCCGTAGCGTCCTACGGCCTCGCCACGTTGAAGCCCGCCTGACCGACGGTGACCACGTCGCCCAGGCGACGGCGCAGCGCGGCCACGACGGGGCGCTCATAGCCCTCCGCCAGCCAGGCCGGCGCCCAGCCGCGCTCGTGCAGCAGCGCATAGGCGGCGGGGCGCGTCTTCGCGCCGGCGCCGCCGTCGTCGCGGAAGGTCGAGACGACCACGCTATCCACGGCGCCGTCGAGCAGCGCGGCCAGGCCGTCGGGATCGCAGGGCAGCAGTGGCGCCACACTGGCGATCGTGGGGATGCCAGCCTCGCGAACCGCGCGGACCGCGGCCACGCGCGCGGCGATCGGGGCGCAGGCCGGCTCCAGCGCCCGGCGCACCTCTTCGCGGTCGGTGGTGATGCTCATGCCCACCAGCACGCTGCTTCCCAGCCGCCGCAAGAGGTCGATGTCGCGCGTCACCAGCGGCGAGCGTGTTTGCAGGAAGAGCAGCGCCGGCGGATTGGCCGCCAGCACTTCGAGACAGGCGCGGGTGATGCCGGCGTGCTTCTCCTGCGGTTGATAGGGGTCGGTCACGGAAGACATGAAGATGCGGGCGCCGGCGAGCTTGCCCCGCGCCGCCGCCTTCGCCAGCAGCGCCGCGGCGTTCGTCTTCGCCTGCAGCCAGCGGCCCCACCGCTCGCGCTCGGCCGTGTCGTAGACCCAGCTCGCCGCGTAGCAGTAGCCGCAGCCGAAGGCGCAGCCGCGGTAGGGGTTCAGCGAGTAGTCGAAGCTGTCGAGGAAGCCGCCCGTCTTCGTCAGGATCGAGCGGGCCTGCACCTCGGCGACGGCTGGCATGGGTTGCGACTCCGCAGCCTCAGAGGGCGGCGGACACGCGCCCGCCGCCCCAGCCGGCCACTTTGCTTAGTCTACGACCGTGAAGAGCTGCCGTTCGCCGCTCTCCACCGCGCCGGACCAAGCGGCGAACCACTGCTGAAAGGCATCCGAGCCGTACATCGCTTCCTCGCGCCCGCGCAGGGACACGAACGTTGCCAGGTCCTCATACGTCTGCTCAACCACCACGGTGAACATCGCGCCGCTGGAATCGACGAGAATGCGCGCCGGCGCCAGGCCGTTCTGTGGCGCCAGCTCGGCATTGAAGTGTTTGAACGCCGCCACCACGGTGTCGCCCTGCCCGAACTTCGCCCGGAACGTCAATCGCTCGACGATCATGGCCACCCTCCGTCTCTTCGATGCCGTCTCGGTCTCTCCGCCCGCTGCCGCGGGCCGTCGCGGGGAGTGGGGTTCCCCATCGTAAGCCGGCCGTTACGGTTTGGCAACGTAGAGGCTGTTGAACGGGTTCTCCAGCGGCACGCGTTCCACGCTCCCGAAACCAGCCTCTTTGCACAGCGCCTGCAGCGTCGGCTCCGGCAGACCAGTCGTGCCGAGCCCCTCGCCGCCGCCCGCCAGTGAGCTGGTCATGCAGTAGAGGACCGAGAAGCCGTAGAAGAGGGCGCCCAACGGCCCGGCGTTCTCCTCCAGCCGCTCCGAGCAGTTGATCTCCAGGCAGAGGTAGAGGCCGTTCGGCTTGAGCGCGTGGCGAATTGACCGCAGCAGACCGCGCGGGTCGACCGCATCGTGGACCACGTCGAAGGTGGTGATCAGATCGTACTGCTCGGGAAGACCATGAGCCGCGTCGAGCTGGACGAAGGTCACCCGGTCGGCCACGCCGGCGGCGGTCGCGTTCGCCGTCGCCCGGGCGATCGTCGGCCCGTGCATGTCGTAGCCCGTATAGCGCGCCGACGGATACGCCTGTGCCAGCGCGGTGAGTGCCTTGCCGCGGCCGCAACCCACGTCGGCCACGCGACAGCCACGCTCGAGCTTCGCTTGAGCCGCGGGCACCGTCGGCAGCCAGACGGGCAGCAGCAGATTTTCGAACCAGCCGGCGGTAAAGCGCTCGATGCCCTCATAAAAGTCGTCACCGTACGCGCTCTGAGGCACGCCGCCCCCGCGGCGGAACGCCTCGATCACGTGCGGGACCACGGGCAGGGCGCCGAGGATCTCCTGGTGCACGCCGCCGAAGAAGACCGGCCCCGTCTCCTGCGCCAGCACCGGCGCGTGCTCGGGCGGTAGGGTGAAGCGGCCGCTCGTTGGGTCGTACTCCAGGTAACCAGCGCTGGCCATGCCGCCGAGCCACTCGCGGGCGTAGCGCTCGTTCGTACCCGTGCGTGAGGCCAGCTCGGCGCTCGTCGCGGGGCCGTGCGCGGCCAGATTTTTGAAGAGGCCAAGCCGATCGCCGATGGCGGCTAGCACGGTTGTCATCAGGCCGCTCGTATCACCCAGCGCCTTCCCCACAAATGCTTCCAGCTTAACCTGATCGATCGCCGCTTCGGTAGTCACCTCGCCGCTCCTTCACGCCGGAGGCGGAATTCCGCGCCGCCCGGCAAGCAGCAGCGTAGGGCAGCGCCGCTCCCACGCCATGCGTACTGGTACGTGTAACTGGAGCGGTCGAGTACGCGATTCTGCACGAGTCGGACGGGTAGCGGCGCTGCCTAGGCCTCCACCAAACCGTGGCGCAAGGCGTAGGCGGTCGCCGTGGCGCGGGCGGCGCGGCCAGCGGCGCCGATCTTGGCGTAAATGTTGGCGATGTGCCCCTCGACGGTGCGCTCGCTCAGTACGAGCGTCTGCGCGATCGCGCGGTTGTCGTGCCCGCCGGCGAGGAGACGCAGCACCTCGGCCTCGCGCGGGCTGAGCCCGTCCGGTAGCAGCGATCGAGCCAGCGGTTCGGCCGTGCGCGGCGCCTCGGGCAGCAGCGCCAGGGCGCCGCGCAGGAACGTCGCGCGCAGCTCCGCGGACAGCGGCGCCGCCAGCTCGTCGATCAGCCTTCGCGCGGTACTGAAGGCCGTGCGGGCCGCGGCGCGGTGGCCAGCAGCCCAGTGCACGCGGCCGGCGGCGGCCAGAATGCGCCAGAGCAGTGGCCGCAAACCCAGCGTCGCGGCGGTCGCCTCGGCCTCCGCCAGCGCGGCGGCTGCTTCAGGCAAGCGGTTGAGCGCCGCCAGCACCTCGCCACGCAGCAGGCAGAGCCGCGGGATCGGGGTCTCCTGGGCGTGGGGCGCCGACGCGATCAGCCGCTCGACCGTGTGCAGCGCCCGCTCCGGCTCACCGCGGGCCAGCGCCAGCGCGGCGCGACCGAGCCGGACGGGCCGTCCACCGACCGTCTCCACGAGCTGATCGGCGCCCAGCGCTGCGTCCAGCACGGCCTCGGCTCGTGCCAGCTCGCCCGCCGCAACGCAGGCCAGGCCAAGCTGCCCCGCGGAGATACGCAGCCAGATCAGCGAGCCGATCTCGTTCGCAAGCGTCACGGCCTGTTCGAGCTGCCACAGCGCGGCCGGCAGATCCAGCAGGTCGAGGCTCAGCGCGCCGAGCACGTAGTGTGCGCCGGTGCGCCACTGCCCGTGCCCCATCTCCTCCGCGATTGTGAGTGCCTCCCGCGCGAGCGACAGCGCCGTCGCGTATTGACCCCGTACGCCGAGCGATTGGGCGAGCATGAACAGCGCGAACGGTTCGTCGCTGCGCAGGCCATTGGCCCGTGCGATGGCGAGCGCCTCGCGCGCCGGGCGGGTGTACTCGGCGTCCGGAAAGGCGGCGGGCACCATCGTTGCCGTTTCGTACGTGTGATCGCAGGCTTGCCGCATCGTCAGGCAGGTGACCAGGGCCGTGCGGTCGTCCTCCGCGCGGAACAGTGCCGCGGCCTCGTCGAGGCAGGTGGCCGCATGGGGCAAATCGGCGTTGCCGGTCTGCGTCAGACCGATCAGATCGAGCGTCTCGGCGATGCCACGCCGATCGTCCAGCCCGGTGAAGATCGCCAGCGCCTCCTCGTGGTAGGGCAGCCCCAGCCACGGCTCATCGAGGTTCACGTGCCAGTTGCCCAGGCGGTTGAGGCTGTGCCCCAGCGTCGCCGGGTCGTCCAGCTCGCGGGCGAGTGCCAGGGCGCGACGGAAAAACTCGCCCGTGCGGCCGTAGTTGCGCGAGGACCAGAGGAAGCCGAGGTCGATCAGCGCCTGCCATTCGGCCCGACGGTCGGCCCCGCGCACCGCCACATCGAGCGCCGCCTCGAGATCGGTGAGGGCGAGGTCGAACTCGCCCAACGTCTCGTGTGCCCGGCCGCGGGCGCGGTAGAGCGCAGCCGCCGGTGTGCTGCCGAGCCGGCGGGCCGCCTCGATCGCGCGGGAAAACTGCTCGACGGCGGCGCGCGGGGCGTGCAGCGCCTGTGCCCGCTCGCCGGCACGGCGGCCGTACTCCAGCGCCTCCGCCCAGCGCTCGGCCAGCGTGCAGTGGTAGGCCAGGTCCGCCAGACGTTCTTCCCCGGCGGCCGGCGCGTGCTGCAAGAGTGCCGCGGCGACGCGGCCGTGCAGGGCGCGACGCTCGCGCACCAGCAGCTCCGCGGCCACAGCCTGCTGTGTCAGCGCGTGGCGAAAGGCGAAACGGTCGCCCGACTCCTCGACGATCAGATGCGCGGCGATCAGCTCGCGCAGCGCCTGCAGCAACTCGCGCTCGCCGCTGCCAGTCAGCTCCTGCAGCAGGGCGAAGTCGACGCGCCGGCCGGCCACCGCGGCAAGCAGCAGCACCTCGCGCGCCGGCCCGCTCAGATCGCCTACACGACGACGCACCATGGCCTGGATCGATCGTGGTACTGCCGGCTGCTCCGCGGCGCCGATCGTCGGCCATCCCGAACGCGCCTCATGCACGGTCTCTTCGCGCACAAGCGCCTCGCGCAGGATCTCTTCGATGAAGAACGGGTTCCCTTCGCTCAGGTCGTAGATCTGATCGAGTATGGCAGCGCGTGGCGGGCCAGCATCGCCCCGCACGGCGCGGACCATCGCCGCGGTCTCGGCCGGCGTGAGCGGCGCCAGCCCTAACTCGTCGGCCAGGCGCAGCCGCTTCACGTCCGCGAGCAGCGCCGCGAGTGCGGGCGGCGCCTCGTGGGTGCGGCAGGTGAGGAGTAGCAGGATCGGCTGTGCCTCGATCCGGCGGATCAGCGTTGGCAGGAACTCCAGGCTCGTCTCGTCGCTCCAGTGCAGATCCTCCAGCGCGACGAGTAATGGCTGCCGGGCTGCTTGCCGGGTGAAGAACTCGACCAGCGCCTGGAAGAGGCGTCGCCTCTCTTGCTCGGCGCCGAGCAACGGAAGCGGCGCCACGCCGGGCAGCCGTGCCGTCAGCTCGGGCATAAGCGCAACCAGTTCCGGCGCGGTGGGGCCCAATAGTTGAGCCAGATCATCCGGCCCGAGGCCGGTGCAGACGCCGCGCAGCAGGTCGAGCAGCGGCGCATATGGCAATGAGCGATCGTGGGTGAAGCAGTTGCCCGTCAGCGTGTGGAAGCCATGTGCGACGGCCTCGTCCGCGGCCTCGGTAACGAGGCGCGACTTGCCGATGCCCGCCTCGCCGCTGAGTAACAGACCGCCACCCGTGCCGTTGCAGGCCGCGGCCAGCCGGGCGCGCAGCACCGACAGTTCGCGGATGCGCCCAACGAGCGGTGTGAAGCCGTCCAGTCGCGGCATCGGCTCTTCCAAGGAGGTAGACGATCACGGCCCGACGCCGCAGAGTATACGCTGCTCAGCCACCGGGTCGTGTGGCGGCCATGGTGAGCCTCCGGCATCGGCGCGGAGGGCGGCAGACGCGGGCGGCGGGCCCATGCCCGCCGCCCGCGTGCGCTGCGATCAGTCTACAACCGGGAGCACCTGCCGCTCGCCGGCGCTTGCCGGCGGGGTCCGGTTCAGGCGTGGGCGCGCTCCTCCCGCTGGAGCAGCCATTCGCCGGCGGTGGCGAAGGCGTTGGGCGCGATCAGCGCGTGGTGGGTGAGCGTGTTGATATCGCGGAAGCAGCGCGAGAGGCGGCTGGACTCGAAGATCGAGGTGCCGCCGGCCGCATGGTACACGGCGTTCACGACCTCGATCGCGCTCTCGGCGGCGTGGGCCGCGGCCAGCCGGCAGTGCAGGACCATGGGCGGTGTGTCCTCCGATGCCGACACAATCTCACGCGCCGTCGCGAAGAGATAGGAGCGCGCCGCGCACAGCAGCGCCTCGGCTCGCCCCACGCGATCGTGCACGATCGGCTGGTCGGCCAGGCGGCTCGTCGCGAGCAGCGGCGTCTTCGTGGCCGCGAGGGCGGTGAAGGATTCGATCGCATCGCGGGCCACGCCCAGCCCGATCGCCGCCAGGTGCAGCGGCCCCATCTCCATGAACGGGCGTGGATAGCCGAGACCGGGCCGCGGCGCAGGGCCGCGGAAGAAGTCCTGGTAGGCGAAGCTGCGCTCGGCGGGCACGAAGACGCCGGAGACGGCGTAATCGTGACTGCCCGTGGCGCGCATACCGACCGTGCGCCAGGTGTCGCTGATCGTGCCCTCCGCGGCGGGAAAGACGAAGATCTGACGCACCGGGGCGCCGTCCAGGCCGAGCTCGGGCTGCTCGCCGTCGAAGACCACGCCGCCGACGATGATCAGGTTCGCGTTCTGGCAGCCGCTGACGAAGCTCCAGCCGCCGCTCAGTTCAAAGCCGCCGTCAACGCGGCGGGCGCGGCCGCGCGGCGCGAAGCTGCCGGCGATCACCGCATCGCCGCGTTCGAAGATCGCCCGCGCCGCGGCTTCCGGCAGGTAGTCGCTGAACAGCGGCGAAATCATGGCGAAGGTGAGGTTCCAGCCAGTGCTGCCGTCCTGGCGAGCAAACTCTTCCCCGACCGTCAACGCCTCTTCGAGGTCCGCCTGCCCTCCACCGAGGGCGCGCGGCAGCAGCATCCGCTGGAAGCCGGCGGCGCAGGCGGCGTCGAAGATCGGCCGCGGCAGCCGGCGCTCGCGATCGCCTTCGTCGCGGCACTGCTCGACGATCGGCGCGAGGCTCCGCGCCTTTTCCAGCCAGCCGTTGGCCATAGTTCCACGATTCATCTTGAGGCGCCTTTCGAGTACTGCATGTCGATTCGTCCTCGGGCCAGCATCGGCACTGTCGGTGCCGGCCGCCGGATACGCTGTCTCACACCTACTTGAACCGGCAGCGAGTCCAAATTGGCGCATCTGCGCGCGGCCCGCGTCTGTCCGCCGCTACGCCGGGACCGCCTCGATCACCGGGAAATCGGTGACGGTTGGGACAACCCGCCTCAGCCGAAAGCCGCCGCGCTCCAGCAGCGTGCGGTATTCCAGCTCGGTCCGCCGGCGCGCCTCGCCCACCATCGCCATCATGCGCAGGTCCAGGCTGGCGACGACCGGCGTCAGCGCGCCAGGTACGGCGGTCGCCTCCACCAGCAGGAGCCGGCCGCGTCCGTCCATCGCCCGGTGGCAGTTGGCAAGGATGGAAAGCGACTCTGCATCTCCCCAGTCGTGAATGACGCTGGCGAGCATGTACGCGTCGCCGCCATCCGGCACGGCCTGGAACATGTCGCCGCCGACCACGCTGCAGCGCTCGGCCACGCCGCCGTTTTCCAGCGTGGCGCCGGCCGTGGCCACGACGGCCGGCAGGTCAAACAGCACGCCACGCATGGCCGGGTGCGCCCGCAGCACGGCCACGAGCAGGTTGCCGTAGCCGCCGCCGACATCGACCAGCGTCTGCGCGCCGGCGAACTCGTACGCCGCCGCCACGGCGGCGTCTCGCTGGGCGCGCAACGTTGTCAGCGCCTGGTTGAAGAGGGCGGCGGCGTCCGGGTGATCCGCAAGGTAGGAGAAGACTTTCACGCCGTGGGCGCGTTGGAACGGGTCGCAGCCGGAGCGGATGGCCGCGGCCAGGTGACGGTACGGCTCCTGGAACCAGGGCTCGGCAAAGAAGACCGCGGCCGCCCGCAAGGAATGCGGATGGTCGTCGCGCAGCAGATCGGACCGCGGCGTCGGCCCAAAACGGCCGGGCGTCTCTTCTATGAGCACGCCGAACGCGGTGAGATAGCGTAGCAGCCGCTCGAGTCAGGGCTCATGCGCCCCGGTCGCTTTGGCGCGGTCGTGGGCGGTGGCCGGACCCGCGGCCATCAGGTCGGCGGATACCGAGCTCGGCCACCGCCCGCAGCGCCGCGGTCACCTCAAACCCGCTGATCAGCCCCAGCAGCGCGGCGCTTGCCTGGGCTTCCGTCTCCGACTGCGCCGTGGTCTCGCTCATCGCCAGTCCCCTCCCTCGTCGAACACGTCGCTACGTACGTGAACGGGCGCGGGGCACCGATTGGGGCAGGCCCCAGGCGTCGGTTGCGGCCACAGCCGCACCTGCCGCTTGCGTGCATGCACGGCTTCGTGATCGGCGTCGCTGGAAGGCACGCGCTGACGATTCGCCGGCGCCCTGACACGGCTGCCGCCAGGCTCAGCGGTGTGCTACTGTGCGGCCGACCATGCCCGATCACGTTTTGCGGAGGCGGCCATGCTGGAACCGTATCGCGTGCTGGATCTCGCCGACGACGGCGCCCTGATCTGCGGCCAGATCCTGGCCGACCTCGGCGCCGACGTGATCGCGGTTGAGCCGCCGGGCGGCCGCAACGCCCGCCGCGCCGGCCCCTTCGCCGGCGACGTGCCGGACCCGGAGCGCAGCCTCTACTGGTGGGCGCTCTCGCGCAACAAGCGCGGCGTCACGCTGGATGTCGAAAGCACGGAGGGGAAGGAACAGCTGCGCCAGCTCGTGCGCGGCGCGGATGTGTTGGTGGAGTCGTATGCGCCGGGCTACCTCGACGGGCTCGGCCTGGGGCATGCGACGCTTGCGGCGCTCAATCCGGGCCTCGTGCACGTCTCGATCACGCCCTTCGGCAGCAGCGGACCGAAGGCGGGCCGGGCCGCCACCGACCTCACGGCGCTCGCAGCTTCGGGCGTGCTGCTGATCACCGGCGATGCCGACCGGCCGCCCTGCCGCGTTGTCGTGCCGCAGGCCTTCCTGCACGCGGGCGCCGACGCGGCCACGGCGGCGCTGATCGCGCTCATCGCCCGGGCACGCGACGGTCTTGGTCAGCACGTCGACTGCTCGGCGCAGGCCTCGGCGATGATGGCCACGCAGTCCGCGATTCTGTGCCATGGCTGGAACTCAAACCCGGTGAGCCGCGCCGGCGGCGGGCTGAAGATCGGTCCCTACGATCTGCGCTTCGTCTACCCGGCGAAAGACGGCTTCGTCTCGGTTACGTTTCTGTTCGGCGGTCTGCTCGGCCCCTTCACCGCGCGGCTGCTGGCCTGGATGTGCGAAGAGGGCTTCGTGGACGAGGCCACGCGCGACAAGGACTGGATCGGCTACACGGTGCTGCTGCTCAACGGCCAGGAGCCGGTGAGCGAGCTGCACCGCGTGGCGGCCGCGATCGAGCGTTTTACGCGCACGCGCACCAAGGCCGAGCTGTTCGCCGAAGCGCAGCGCCGCCACCTGCTGATCGTGCCGATCGCCACCACCGCCGACCTCGTGCACGGCGCTCAGCTCAACGCCCGCGACTTCTGGCAACCGGGCGCAGGGAACCAGGGAACTGGGAACCGTACAAACGCTCCCCTCTCCATCGCAGATCGCGCTCCGCGCGATGGCAAGCCATGGAGAGGGGCCGGGGGTGAGGCCACGCCTGAGGCCGCCGTCTATCCCGGCCCCTTCGCCAAATTCAGCGCCACGCCGATCCAGTACCGCCGCGCCGCCCCACGCCTGGGCGAGCACAACGCCGAGATCTTCTCTAACCAACCAACACCGCAGCCTCCCCCTCTCCAGTTTCTGGAGAGGGGGCCGGGGGGTGAGGCCGCCGCCCTCGCCGGCCTCAAGATCCTCGACTTCACCTGGGTTTTCGCCGGGCCGATGGGCGTGCGGCCGTTGGCGGACTACGGCGCCACCGTCGTGCACGTCGAGAGCGCCGTGCGCCCCGATATCCTGCGCACCAACGTGCCCTTCAAAGACAACGTGCCCGGCATCGAACGCGGCGGCGGCTACGCCAACGTCAGCGCCGGCAAGCTCGGCCTCACGCTCAACCTCTCGAAGGCGGAGGCGCTCGCCGTGGTGCGCCGGCTCGTCGCCTGGGCCGATGTCGTCGTCGAAAACTTCTCACCGAAGGCGATGCGCAACTGGGGACTGGATTACGCCGCGCTGCGGCAGATCAACCCGGAGATCATCATGGTCTCCACCTGCCTCAACGGCCAGACAGGGCCGGAGGCAGGTCTCGCCGGCTTCGGCACGATGGGCGCGATGATCGCCGGCTTCGGTGAGCTGGCAGGCTGGCCGGACAAAGACCCGGCCGGTCCCTTCCTCGCCTACACCGACTACGTCTCGCCACGCTAC
>Ga0070730_10001158_pt1 | contig 26019 bp, 22 predicted proteins | sample Coa_R1_3_FD_66447 | JGI IMG/M metagenome (GOLD analysis project Ga0070730, IMG submission 66447) | Surface soil microbial communities from Centralia Pennsylvania, which are recovering from an underground coalmine fire - Coalmine... | ecosystem: Environmental > Terrestrial > Soil > Unclassified ... | reverse complement strand
TCATTGCCGGGTGGCTGGCGCAGAAAGTGGATTGGCACTACGGCTTCGCCTGCGCTGGCGTGGGCATGACCCTGGGACTGGTGCAGTACGTGCTCGGGCGGCGGAGCCTGCAACCCGCCATTGAGCGTCTGGCTCGCCGGCCGAAGCCCGTTGCGAGCGCGCCGGTGGCCGCGGCCCCCGCGGGCGGATTCCTGGGATTCACCGGCACGGAGTGGAAGCGCATCGGCGCGATGGGCGTGTTCTTCGTGTTCGCCGCAATCTTCTGGGGCGCATACGAGCAGGCGGGATCGAGCCTCAATCTGTTCGGCGACCGCTACACGACGCTGCGCATTCTGGGTTTCAGTTTCCCGTCGAGCTGGTACGTGTCCGTCCAGGCGATCTTCGTGATCCTGCTTGCTCCCGCGTTCGCGTGGCTGTGGATCCGCCTCGGCAAGTACGAGCCCACGACGCCCACAAAGTTCGCCTTCGGCCTGTTCTTCGTCGGCCTGTCGTTCCTGTTTCTCCTCATTCCGGCGACGGCGATTCAGGGAGCACCGGGGGGTGGACTGCGCGTCTCCCCATTCTGGCTCGTCGGTTGCTACTTCATTCAGGAGCTCGGCGAAATGTGCATTTCGCCCGTGGGGCTGTCGGTGTTCACCAAGCTCGCCCCCGTGAAGATCGTCGGCATGATGCTCGGCCTTTGGTTCCTCGCTGATTCCGTTGGCAACAAGGTCGCCGGGTATGCCGCCGGGTTCATCTCATCCGCACCGCTTCCGCAGCTGTTCGGGGTCGTGGGCGGCGTGTGCGTCGGCGCTTCCGTTGTCGCATTCGCGATCGTCAAGCCCGTCAAGCAGCTGATGGGCGGCGTGCGCTAGATGGCGCAATCCACGATGCAGCAACCAGGACACGACACCGCGGGCTGGTTCGGCCATCCGCGCGGTCTGTCGACCCTCTTCTTCACCGAGATGTGGGAACGCTTCAGCTTCTACGGACTGAAGGCGCTGCTCATTCTGTTCATGACGGCGACCGTCACCCAGGGCGGTCTCGGATTCACCGACAAGCTGGCGGGCAAAATCATCGGCGTGTACGGCTTCGGCGTGTACGCCACCGCCATCGTCGGTGGCTCGCTCGCCGATCGCGTGTTTGGGCAGTATCGCAGCGTGCTGCTCGGCGGGATCATCATTGCCCTCGGGCACTTCAGCATGGCGGTGCCGACGGTCGTGACGTTCTTCCTGGGTTTGTGCCTGATCATGGCCGGCACCGGTCTCCTGAAGCCGAACGCCAGCACGATGGTCGGCGCGCTGTACGACGACGCGGATGCGCGGCGTGATGCCGGCTTTTCGATCTTCTATGTCGGCATCAATGTTGGCGCGTTCGCCGCCCCGCTCATCGTGGGGACGCTGGGGCAGGAAGCGAACTGGCACGTCGGCTTCGCCTGCGCCGGCGTCGGCATGATCATCGGACTTATTCAGTATGTCGCCGGCAAACCGCGACTTCTCCCGGCGCTCGCGCGGCTGGGCCAGACAGAACAGCACGCCGCGCCGGTCACGGAACCGTGGTGGCAGTTTACGCGCGAGGAGTGGGGGCGTGTCGCGGCCATCGCGGTGCTGTTCGTGTTCTCGGCCATTTTCTGGGGTGCGTTCGAGCAGGCGTCGTCGAGCCTGAACCTGTTCGCCGACCGCTTGACCCGGAACAGGCTCTTCGGATTCGACTTTCCCTCGACCTGGTATCAGTCGCTGAACTCGATGTATATGATCTTCGGACTCGCGCCACTGATCGGCTGGATCTGGGTGCGCATGGGCGACCGCCAGCCGTCGAGCCCCGTGAAATTCGTGCTGGGACTGTTGTTTGTGGGACTGGGGTTTGCGTTGATCGTTCCCGCCGCAAAGGTCGCGCAGGCGGGCGTGAAGGTCAGTCCCTGGTGGCTCATCGGGCTGTATTTCCTGCACACGATCGGCGAGTTGTGCCTCAGCCCCGTCGGACTGTCGATCGTCACGAAGCTGGCGCCGCAGCGCATCGTCGGCGCGATGATGGGCGTCTGGTTCGTGTCGATTGCGGTCGGGAATCTGATGGCGGGCATGGCCGGTGGACTCTTCCAGACGTTGCCGCTTCCCAAGCTCTTCGGCGCCGTAGCCGGTGCGGCCTTTGCGGCCGCGCTGATCCTGCTGGCTATCAGTCCCTGGCTGCGGAAGCTGATGGGCGGGATTCGCTGACCGCCATCGGCTGCTCCGCATAATGACATGCGGCAGGATGGCCAGGCGTTATCTCGCGCAACGGCGGGACGTCAACTCGACAGCGTTCGCTCTTGAGCGGATGCGGACACCGCGGGTGAAACGGGCACCCTGAAGGCGGCCGGGCGGGTGATGGCATATCGCCCGTTAACACGATGCGCTGCTTCCCAGCCTTCGGATCCGGCTCCGGCACTGCCGACAACAGCGCGGTCGTGTACGGATGTCGCGGCTGCGTGTAGATCTCCGCCGCCGGCGCCCGCTCGACGAGCTTGCCGAGGTACATGACGGCGACGTCGTCGGCGATGTGACGCACGACCGCCAGGTCGTGCGCGATGAAGAGATAGGTGAGCCGCCGTTTGGCCTGGAGATCGGCGAGCAGATTCAGCACCTGAGCCTGCACCGAGACGTCGAGCGCGCTGACGGGCTCGTCACACACCACGAACACCGGCTCGACCGACAGCGCGCGCGCAATCCCGACGCGTTGGCGCTGGCCACCCGAGAGCTCGTGCGGATAGCGCTTGGCAAAGGCACCGTCGAGCCCGACCTCCTCGAGCAGCGCCGCGACGGTGCCGTTCAGACGGTGGATCTCGAGCGGCTCGCGTAACGTCTCTTCGACCGTCATGCGCGGATTGAGCGAGCTGTACGGATCCTGGAAGACGATCTGCATGCGGCGGCGCAAGGCACGCAGGGCGCCCGCGTCGAGCGCGAATACGTCGGTCCCGTCGAACATCATCTTCCCCGACGTCGGCTCCTGCAGCCGCAGCATCGTGCGGCCCACGGTCGTCTTGCCCGAGCCCGACTCGCCCACGAGGCCGAGCGTGCGGCCCGACGCGATCGTGAACGACACGCCGTCGACCGCGCGAATGCTCGCGCGCGCCGGCCCGAGGCCGAGCCAGCTGCGCTCGCCCGGATAGTGCTTCACGAGCTCGCGGACGTCGACGAGCGTCATCGTTTCGCCACGCGCCGTTCCGGCTCGGTGACGAGCCAGCACCGGGCGGTGTGGCCTGGCTCGTCGGCCACATCCAGGAGCGGCGGCTCCTGCGCCACGCACTTCTCCCACGCATAGGGGCAGCGCGGATGGAAGCGGCAGCCGGTGGGCCATGCCGTTGCCGCCGGGACCTGTCCGGGAATCGCGTGCAGCCGGGCGCGCGGCGCGTCGATGCGCGGTACGGCCGCGAGCAATCCCTCGGTGTACGGATGCGTCGGCCGCGCGAACAGCGACGGCGTCGTCGCGGTCTCGACGACACGGCCGGCGTACATCACCACGAGGCGATCCGCGTGTCCCGCGACGACGCCGAGGTCGTGCGTGATCAACAGCACGGCCATGCCGAGCTCATGTTGCAGCCGGTCGAGCAGCTCGAGGATTTGCGCCTGAATCGTGACGTCCAGCGCCGTCGTGGGCTCGTCGGCGATCAGGACCTTGGGGTGGCAGATCAGCGCCATTGCGATCATCACGCGCTGCCGCATGCCACCCGACAGCTGATGCGGATAGTGATCGACGCGCTCCTCCGGATCGGGAATACCGACGAGCCGCAGCATGTCGATCGCGCGCGCGCGCGCCGCGCGGCGCGAGAGGTGCTGATGGATGATCGCCGCTTCCGCAATCTGGTTGCCGACCGTGAAGACCGGATTCAGCGACGTCATCGGCTCCTGGAAGATCATGGCGATCTGATTGCCGCGGACCCCGCGCAGCTCGGGCGCGGGCAAGGTCAAGAGGTTGCGGCCTTCGAACTCGATCAAACTGCCCGGCAGAACGTGCCCCGGGGGCTCGGGCACGAGCCGGAGAATGGACAGCGATGTGACCGTCTTGCCGCAGCCCGACTCGCCGACGATGCCAAGTGTCTCACCGGCGTAGAGATCGAAGGACACGCCGTCGACGGCGCGCGCCGTACCCTTGCCGTGCTCGGTGACGAAATACGTCCTGAGGTCGCGGATGCGGAGCAGGACCGGAGCCGTCACTCCACGCCTCCATCCTCACGCGGGTCCAGCGCGTCGCGCACGCCGTCGGCTACTGCGTTCAAGGACATCACGACCAGAGCGATAGCCAGGCCTGGAAAGAGTGTCGACCAGGGGGCGGTATAGATGCTGGGCGCCCCGTCCGCGATCATATTGCCCCAGCTCGCCTCGGGTGGCGCGATGCCGATCCCGAGAAAGGACAGCGACGCCTCGAGCAGCAGCACATTCCCGACACCGAGCGCCGCCGAGACGATGATCGGCGCCGCCGCGTTGGGCAGAACGTGGCGAAAGATAACGCGGCTCGTGCCGACGCCGAGTGCCCGCGCGGCGACGACAAAGTCGCGCTGGCGGAGCGCGAGCACCTCGGCGCGCACCAGCCGGCTCGTCCCGAACCACGACGTGAGCCCGATGGCCAGCACCAATGCGGTGAACGGAAGCCCGTCCCAAAGCGCGACCGCCATCAAGAGAATGAAAATGCGGGGCAGGGCCAGGCCGACGTCGACGCCGCGCATGAGCACCGCGTCGATCCAGCGGCGATAGTAACCCGCTAGCGCGCCGACGAGCGTTCCCAGCGACACGGCGACCAGCGCGCCCAGCGCGCCGATCCCGAGCGAGATGCGGCCGCCGTAGACCGCACGGCTCCACACGTCGCGGCTCAGGAGGTCGGTGCCGAGGAGAAACGTCCAGGAGGGCGGCTGGTTCGTGAGATGCACGATGTCAAGCTGCCGGTTCGGATCGAACGGGGCGACCAGAGGCGCGGCGAGTGCCACGATGACGAGAAACGTCAGGATGCCGAGCCCCCACGACGCGGTGCGGTGACGGAAGAAGCGCCGCCACCGTTCCCGCCGCAGCGCGCGGTGGCGCAGCGCGCGGACGGCTTCCGCGGCCAGGATCAACGCGACGACGAGCGCGAGCCAGTTGCCGAGTGTCATGCCGTGACGATGTCGGCGTCGGTCGTGGCGTGCACGCGCAGCCGCGGATCGGCCAAGCCTATCAGGATGTCGGCCAGGAGATTGCCGGCCACCACCACGGTGCTCGCGATCAGGGCGGTCGCGGTGACGAGCGGATAGTCCCGTGTCAAAATCGCCTCGAAGGCGAGGCGGCCCATGCCCGGCCAGGCGAAGATCGTTTCGATGAGCACAGCGCCCGTCAGCAAGAACGGAAACGCGAGGCCGAAGCGTGTTATGAAGGAAAGCAGTGCATTGTGGAGCTGATGGCGCATGACGATTTGCCGTTCGGGTACGCCCTTGGCGCGCGCGGTGCGGACGTAATCCTGCGTGGCGACGTCGAGCATCGCGGCGCGCTGGAACCGCGCGGTGCCGGCAGCACCGACGAGTCCGAGTGTGGCCGAGGGGAGCACGAGATGCCACACGCGATCCACGACACAAAAGAACGAGTCGATGACCGGACAGAAGATGGGATCGCTCGCGCCGCCGACCGGAAACCAGCGCAGTTTCTCTCCGAAGACGAGCAACAGAATCAACGCGAGCCAGAATGTCGGGAGCGAATACACGAACAGCGTGGAATTGCTGAGCACCACATCCGGGATGCGGTTCACGCGACCCGCCTGATAAATCCCGAGCGCCAGGCCGAGCAGAAAGTCGAGCATGAGTGCCGCGCCCGCGAGCTGCAGCGTGAACGGGATCGTCTCGAGCAGCGCGTCCGCGACCGGGCGATGCAGGGAGTACGAGACGCCCAGGTTGCCATGGACGACCTGGACCAGGTACCGCCAGTACTGCACGACGATGGGTTTATCGAGTCCGAACTGGCGGGTGAGCTGCTCGCAGACGCGCGGGTCGAGGTTTTCGGTGCAGGGCCTGCCCGGCGCGACGTGTATCAGAATGAAGATGAACGTGACGACGGCGACGACGATGGCGATGGACGCGAGTACACGCCGTAACAGCCAGGCGCCGCCGCCCATTACTTAACGCTCCACGCGGTCTCGATCGATCAACCGGTCGGGAGGAATGCGCCAGGTGCGCAGCAGCGCCGCCCACGAATCGGGCCGGAACTGAACGTTCTCGACGCGCTTGTGGACCGCGCCGACGTTCTCGAGCGAATACAGGAAGATGCCCGCCCCATCGGCGTTCAGGGTTTCGAGCGCGGTCTTCCATAATGCCCGCGCCTGATCGCGCGAATTGGCCGAAATCGCGCGATCGACGAGGTGCTCGAATTCGGGGTTGTAGTACCGGCCGAAATTCGAGCCGCCAAGACCATCGCGCGTCCAGCTCTGCGTGATGCCCGATCCGGGCGAGGGATCGTTGCTGCGCGACAGTAGCGCGGTGTCGAAGTCGCCGGACGCGGTCCGCTGCGATACGACCGACGCTTCCAGCTCGTCGATGTCGGCGCGGACGCCGATGGCGTGGAACTGCTCCTGCAACAGGCGCGCGTACTGCCTGCGGAGCGCGCTCGTGGTCGGGACGAGGATGTGGAACTCCAGCGGCTTGCCGTTCTTGTCGCGAATCCCGTCACCGTCGTGATCGCGCCAGCCGCGCTCGTTCAGAATGCGGTTCGCCTGTGCGGTGTCGTAGGGCAGCTGGCGAATGTCGGGATCCCAGATACCGACCAGCGAGGAGATCGGGCCGGGCGGCACCTTTCCCAGATCTTGGAGCGCGCTGGCGACCAGGCTGGCCCGATCGACCGCCATCGTGAGCGCCCGGCGCACTTCGCGGTCGGCGAAAATGGGGTTCGGCTTCGACGTATCGCCGGCGGTACGCTCGTTGAAGCACAGATACGTGTAGACGTTGCCACGGTAGGTGTACACGGCGAGCTGCGGCGCTGCCTTCGCGCGCGCCACGTTATCCGGCGTGACGAGCTGCTCGCGGATGTCGGCCTGATCCGCGATGACCTGCTGCACCGCAACCGGGAGACTCGGCGTGAATCGCCAGATGAGGCGCCGGATGCCCGGCTTGCCAAGGAAGAAGTTCGTATCGGCGACGAGCTCGATCGACTGCGCCGCCTGCCAGCGCACGAAACGATACGGCCCATCGCCAACCGGCTGCCGCCCGAACGGCGCCGTCCGCCACTGATCGCGCGGCACCGAACGCAGCAGATGCGCCGGTAGCACGCGCATGTGGTAGACGGCGTCGTAGAACATCTCCGGATACTTCTCGTGGAACCGGAACACGGCCGTGAGCGAGTCGCGCTGGGTCACGCTCGCCACGCGCCGGAGCTTGGGACGAAACGGCGACGCGACCATGGAATCGGTATATGCGTTGAACGTGAACTCGACGTCAGCGGCCGTCACCGGTGTGCCGTCCTGCCAGCGCGCGCGCGGATCGAGATGAAAGACCAGCGTCAGCGGCCCGTCCCACTCCCACTTCTGCGCCAGGAGCGGCTGAAAGTCCTCGTCGCCGACGGTGTTCGTGGACATCCCGACGTCGGCGAGCTTGAGAAACAGCTGCTCGTCGATGTCGTTGGCGGTGACGTCCTCGCTCGAGGGTGGCAGCAGCGTGGACGGTTCGGACACGGCGGCATCGATCAGCGTGCCGCAGCCCGCGCCCGTGCAGCCGCCGCGTCGTTCGCAGGCGGAGAGCGTCGTCAGCGTCAGAAGTATGAAGCAGGAGGTGAAAGAGCACCGTGGCATGGCGCTTAACATTTCACCGGCTGGCGAGAGAAGCAATCTCCCAGGTTGCGGTGATCGCGTCTACCACCTCCTCGAACGTCACGGGACGCCCCAAAGCCTCGGCCAGCGTAGTCGCGCCGCCCGCGTCGCCGACGTGCTGCTGCGAGCCGCCGAGCAAAATGGAACCATGCTGCAGAAAGGCGTTCCGGCGGCGCACTTGCGCCGAGCCGACGAGCTTCTTGCCGTGCACGAGGATCTCGCCGCCGACGGGAAAGGCGAAGCAGGAGCTCGGATGGGCAGATGGGCGGATGGGCGGATGGGCTGGTGCGAGCGCGGCATCCGCGCCGAGCGACCGCAGGGCTCGAGCGAGCCGGGTGTGGATCTCGCAATACGCTTTCCGTAAGGATCCGAATGACTCGATAGGGGCTACGACCGCGTACGTGACCTCATCGTCATGCCACACCGCTTGCCCACCCGTCGGCCGCCGTACGATTGGAACACCGCTGATCGTGATCGGCTGATTTCGCCCCAGGGAGAGTGTAGGAGGATTCCAGCGGTAAAAACGGAGATAGGCACCGCCGTCTCGCGCAACTTTCTCCAGCAGGCCTTCGTCGATCGCCATGTTCTCCCCGCCGGACCGGCCGACGGGATGGACGATCAGATTCCAAGACGCCCCATCACACAGTCGCGTATGCTTCCACCGGCGGACAGGTGCAGACCAGATTGCGGTCGCCGAACGCCGCGTCGATACGGCTGACCGGCGGCCACACCTTGTGATCGCGTGTTGCGGCGGTGGGGAAGCCGGCGCGCTCCCGCGCGTACGGGCGGTCCCAGTTGTCGACCAGCAGGTCGGCCAGGGGATGCGGCGCGTTCTTCAGCAAGTTGTTGTCGCGATCGGCTTCGCCGCGCTCGATCTCCCGAATCTCGCCGCGAATGGCGATCAGCGCGTCGACGAACCGGTCGAGCTCGACCTTCGGCTCGCTTTCCGTCGGCTCGACCATCAGCGTGCCGGCAACGGGGAACGAAACCGTCGGCGGATGGAAGCCATAGTCGATCAGCCGTTTCGCGATGTCCTCGACGTCCACGCCGGCGGACGTCTTGAACGGCCGCGTATCGATGATGCACTCGTGCGCGACCAGACCATGCTGTCCCGCGTACAGCAGGCTGTAGTTGCCGCTTTCTTCGAGTCGTTTCGCGATGTAGTTGGCGCTGAGGATGGCGACCTTCGTGGCCGCGGCCAGACCTTCACGACCCATCATGGCGATGTACGCCCACGAGATCGGGAGAATCGACGGACTGCCCCATGGGCCCGACGAAACGGTGCCGGCGCTCTCGGCCAACGGCACCCCGACGTCGATGACCGGATGCGTCGGCAGATGCGGCGCGAGGTGCTCGGCCACGGCGATCGGGCCCATGCCCGGGCCGCCGCCGCCATGGGGAATGCAGAAGGTCTTGTGGAGATTGAGGTGACAGACGTCGGCGCCGATGTCGCCGGGACGGCACAAGCCGACCTGGGCGTTCATGTTGGCGCCGTCCATGTAGACCTGGCCACCGTATTGATGGACGATCTTGCAGATCTTCTTGATGGACGATTCGAACACGCCGTGCGTCGACGGATACGTCACCATCAACGCGCCGAGCGTGCCCTTGTGCTCCGCGGCCTTCGCTTCGAGATCGACAACGTCGATGTTGCCTTGCTCGTCGGTTTTCACGACGACGACCTGCATACCGGCCATCACGGCGCTCGCGGGGTTCGTGCCGTGCGCCGACTGCGGAATGAGGCACGTCGTCCGGTGGCCTTCGCCGCGATGCTGATGATAGGCGCGCACCACGAGCAGCCCCGCGAACTCCCCTTGCGAGCCGGCATTCGGCTGCAGTGACACCGTCGCGAACCCGGTGATCTCGGCGAGCCACTCCTCGAGCTGGCGAAACAGCGTGGCGTAGCCCTGGGCCTGCGCGCGCGGCGCGAACGGATGCAGCTTGTTGAAGCCGCGCCAGGTGATGGGAATCATCTCGGTGGTGGCGTTCAGCTTCATCGTGCACGAGCCGAGCGGAATCATCGCGGAGGTGAGCGAGAGATCGCGGTCCTCGAGCCGCTTCAAGTACCGCAGCATCTCCGTCTCGGAGTGATGCGTGTTGAAGACGGGGTGCGTGCAGAACGGCGTCGTGCGGGAGAACGATTCCGGAATCGCGGAATTGTCGTGTACGGGCGAGGCATGCTGCGCCCCTACCTCACGGCCGAGCGGAGCGGCAAACACACCGACCAAATCCGTCAGGTCATCGTCGGTGACGGTCTCATCGAGCGCCACGCCGAGCTGCGTCTGCGACAGCGTGCGGAGATTGATCTGTTTCGCCCGCGCGGCGTCGAGGATCCGGGGCAGCACGTCCTGCGGGACATCGATCGCCAGCGTATCGAAGTAATGCGGATACGCGATGCCGTAGCCCAGTTTCTCGAGCGCGCCGGCGAGTGCGGTCGTGTAGGCGTGAACGCGACGCGCAATGTGGCGCAGCCCGTCGGGCCCATGATAGACGGCGTACATCCCGGCCACGACGGCGAGCAGGACCTGTGCTGTGCAGACGTTGCTCGTCGCCTTCTCGCGCCGGATGTGCTGCTCGCGCGTCTGCAATGCCATCCGGAGACCGGTGCGGCCGGCGCGATCCTTCGACACGCCGATGATCCGGCCCGGCAAGTGGCGCTTGAATTCGTCGCGGGTCGCAAAAAAGGCGGCGTGGGGGCCGCCGTAGCCAAGCGGGACGCCGAAGCGTTGGGAGTTGCCGACGGCAATGTCGGCCCCCCATTCACCTGGAGGTGCGAGCAAGGTGAGCGCGAGCAGGTCGGTTGCGACGGTCACGAGCGCGCCACCCCCGCCCCCCCCGCCCCCCCCGGCGGCGTGCGCGGCGTCGCAGAGCGAGCGAAAATCCCGAATCGCGCCGTCGGTCGCGGGATATTGGAGGAGCGCGCCGATTTCGCTGCCCGCGAACCGGAATGTCTCGGGATCGGCGACCACGACCTCGATGCCGCGAACCGCCGCGCGCGTGCGAACTACCGCGATCGTCTGCGGATGGCAGCTCGCATCGACCAGATACGTCAGCTTGCCTTCGCGTCTCGAGACCGCCTCGGTCAGGTGCATCGCTTCGGCCGCGGCGGTGCCTTCGTCGAGCAATGACGCGTTGGCGACCTCGAGCCCCGTCAGATCCGAGACCATCGTCTGGAAGTTCAACAGCGCCTCGAGCCGACCCTGCGCGATCTCGGCCTGATACGGCGTATACGCCGTGTACCAGCCGGGATTCTCCAGCACATTCCGCTGAATCACCGTCGGGGTGAAGCAGTCGTGATAGCCCATGCCGAGGTAGGAACGGAACACCTGGTTCTGCGCTGCGAGCAGGCGCAGTTGCTCGAGCGCCTCCTGCTCGGTGCGCGCTTCCGGAATGCGCAGCGGCCCGCGCATCCTGATGTCCGCGGGCACGACGGCCTCGATGAATGCGTCGAGCGACTCATAGCCCAGGACGCCGAGCATCGCCGCCTGGTCGTCGGCGGAGGGGCCGATGTGTCGGTTGTGGAATTGCTCGCGTTCGCTGATCATGTTACGACAGTGTAAACGACTCCCCCGGCTTCAAGATCGTGACTGCCGCTTTGCTTCCCACCAAGCGCTTGAATTCCTGTGGATCGGCTTTGATGAGATCCCACGTGTTGTAGTGCATTGGGATAACGTTTTTGGGTTTCACGAACTCGACGGCGCGCGCGGCGTCCTCGACGCCCATCGTGAAGTTGTCGCCGATCGGCACCAGCATCAGGTCGATCTTCCCCGCCAGAAGCTGCATCTCGACCGTCAGCGCAGTGTCGCCGGTGTGGTAGACGCTCTTGCCGCCCAGCGTCCAGACGATACCGGCCGGGTTCGTCGTGTAGGTGCCCGTTTTGTCGCCTTCGACTTTTCCCCCGTGAAACGCCGGCACCAGCTTCACTTTCCCGAACGGAAAGTCGTGCGCGCCGCCGATGTGCATGCCATGGCTCGTCGCTCCCTGATCGCCGCAGAACTGCGCGAGCTCGTAGGTCGCCACGACGGTCGCCTTGTGCTTCCGCGACAGCGCGACGGCGTCGCCGAGGTGGTCGCCGTGGCCGTGCGACAGCAGGATGGCGTCGAGGTGAGGAAGCTTGTCCGGTCCGACGTCGGCGGCGGGATTACCGGTGAGGAAGGGATCGACGATGACGCGTTTGCCGTCCTGCTCTAAGACGAAACAGGCATGTCCGTGAAATGTCGCTTTCACTCTCCGACGTGCTTCGCGTACGCGTCGGCGCGAAGCAGGCCCTCCAATTCTTTCGGGTTCTTGATTTTGAGCTTGATCATCCAGCCTTTGCCGTACGGATCGCGGTTCACGAGCGCCGGATCCTGCTCCAGCGCCTTGTTGATCTCCAGTATCGTGCCCGCGACGGGAGCGTAGAGCTCCGACACCGCTTTCACGGCTTCGATCGTGCCGAAGGCATCGCGCTGCTTGAAGTTGGCGGATGCCTTGGGCAGCTCGACGAACACCACGTCGCCCAGCTCCCCCTGCGCGTAGTCGGTGATACCCACTTCCACGATCTGGGGATCTTTGCTTTCCCGCACCCACTCATGGTCTGGTGTGTAGCGAAGTTCTTTGGGGATGCTCGACATGGGTGCGGAGCCTACAACAGGTCCGCTCGGGGCGCCAGTCCTGCGCCGTCCTCTTCACTCAACGCGACACGCTCGTGACCCCAGGGTCGCAGATCCAGCCGAACGGCGATCGGATCCGGGTCGGGCGAGAGGTGATAGAGCCTGCAAGGGCGCGGCGGCACGGCGGTTTCCCAAGCCGTGCGCGCGCCTGCCGCCGCGGCGTCCGTCGTTACGATCGACAATGGGCGAACGTCCTTCAGCAGCTTCCCCAGCATTTTGGGATTCGTGAATTCGATACGCATTCCGGCATCCGTGTAGCGCGAGGCGATGGCCTTGAGGGCGGGAGCGGCAGCATCCTTCGCGTCCGCGGAGCAGAGAATCAACGTCTGACTCGGCGCCTCCTGGCGGACGCCCGCGCGGGCCGCCAGCCGGCGCAGCTCATCGAATGCCTGGCGCGCGTGTGACTCGAGGTCGGCGAGCGTACCGGCGTTGTCGATGACGACTTGGCTCCGGGCGCGTTTGCGCTCGGCGGGCATTTGCGCGGCGATCATACGATCGGCGTCTTCATTGGAGAGGCCGCGTAGCGCGCGCAGCCTGGTGCGGCGGACGGCGACCGGCGCGTCGACCAGTACGACGGCATCGAATTGCGCCGGGTCGAGGACTTCGAACAATAGAGGAATGTCATTGATCACGATCGCGTCGCCGCGCTCGGTGGCGGCGCGCTGCAGCTCGAGCCGGCGCCGCTGCACGGCTGGATGCACGATGGCGTTGAGCGCCGCGAGTGCGGCATCGTCCCCCATCACCTTGGCGCGGAGCGCCGCGCGATCGAGACTGCCGCCCGGACCAAGCACGTCGGCGCCGAAGCGACCGGCGATCGCGGCCAGCACCGCGCTGCCCGGCGCCTGCGCCTCGCGCGCGAGCACGTCCGCGTCGATGACCGTGGCTCCCCATTTCTTGAAGAGCTCGACGACGGTCGATTTGCCCGAGGCGATGTTGCCGGTCAGACCTACGTTGAGCATCTAGAGCAGCGCAGTCTGATCTTCATCCTGCCGAGGAACGCGGTGACAATGTCTGCACCGGGCTTCGTACGATTCGCGTCCCCCCACCATGATGATCGGGCTATCCCACAGGGCGGGCTTCCCGTTGACGAGCCGTTGATTGCGCGTCGCGGGCCCGCCACACACCACGCAGATCGCCTGGAATTTGTCGACCACCTCGGCGATGCACATGAGCGTCGGCATCGGGCCGAACGGGAGGCCGCGGAAATCGACGTCGGTGCCGGCAAGGATCACGCGGACGCCACGGTTGGCCAGGTCGTTCGCGAGATCGACGATGCCGTCGTCCAGGAACTGGGCTTCGTCGACGGCCACGACCTCCGTGCCGTCGCGGAGCCGCCGGCCGATCTCCGCGGCCGAGTCAATAGGCTCGGCTTCGACGGTGACCCCGTCGTGCGACGAGACAGAGAAGAGTCCGGCGTAGCGCGCATCTAGATGGGACTTAAAGACTTGGACCTGCTTGCGGGCAATGACGGCGCGACGTACGCGGCGAATGAGCTCTTCCGACTTGCCGCTGAACATCACACCGGCGATGACTTCGATCCATCCGGGACGGCCCGCTTGTTGGAACATGGGCCCTGACGTTAAACCGCGACCTGCCCCCCCGGCAACGTCATTTCAAGAATTCTTGAAATGTCGTCGGACAGAGTGTGGGTCGAGAAAGTCCAGCAATCTTGCGGATTTTTGGGGGATATCCCATAGTTCTTCAGTGTTCATGCGGCTTTTCGCGCCCCTCTTCAAGGAGACCGTCGTGAATAAGGCTGAACTCACCTCCGCGCTGGCGATGCGCACCAAGATGTCGAAGGCCGATGCTACGCGCACCATTGAAGCCCTCTTCGACGACAAAGGCATCATCGCGGGAGAGCTGAAGAAAGGCTCGAAGGTGCAGATCACCGGATTCGGCAATTTTGAAGCGCGTAAACGTGCGGCCAGGATGGGTCGCAACCCCAAGACCGGCGGCGTCATTCAGATCAAAGCGTCGATTGCTCCGGCGTTCCGGGCGGGCAAGCAGCTGAAGATGGCGGTGAACGGCAAGAAGTAGCCGCTCCTACACTCGATCAGGCCGTGCCGTGACTCGGCGTCCGCGAATCGCGACGCCAGAGAGACGCTGCACGGCCTGATTCATTGCGGCGGTCGCCACCTCGACGAGCGAAAACGTCTCCCGCACCTCGATCTTCCCAATCTGTCCCTTCTGCAGTCCCGCCTCTTTTATCAATGCCCCAACCAAATCCTTCGCACTCGCGCGATCCTTGGTCCCCACGGTAACGAACAGTCGCGCCCAGCTCGGCTGAGTCTCAACGGGCTTTTCGCCGGGCGCCGCCGAGGGCAGACGGCCGATGGCCAACAACGCGCCGGCCACCATTGCGGGATCGTGGTCCTCGAACAGCGGCGCCAGCGCCGCGAGCTCTGCATCGACATCGCCCTGCTCGAGTCGGGCCGAGATCTGTGCGCGTAACTCGGCATTGCGGTCCTGCGCGCGATCGGCAGCGGGCGACAGTGGCAACGGCGTCAGTGCCGCAATCGCGTTGAGATACGGAAGCTGCGCGGCGAGCGCGAGCACGACGGGCTGACCGGCGGCCGAGCCGGCGAGCGCCTGCAGTTCCTCTCGACTCGGAAGGATTGCGGCGACGACGACATCAGCGTCCCGCGGGATCGCGACGGCGCCTCCGGCCCAGACGTAAGGCCGCTTGGCGCGCAGCGCGTCCAGCACGTCGCGGACCGCGGCGCTGCGCCGCGCCAGCGACACGATGACATAACGCGCCGAGCCCACTCGACCGAGCGGTTTGCCGTCGGGGTCGAGCGGGAGGTTGCCGACGATCTCGGGGCGACGCGCATGGCGCTCGAAGAACGCGTCCAGCGTGGGCGGATTCCAGCTCAAGATCACCCGGCGCGCATCGGCTGCCTCGGCGAGCAGCGGATCGAGCTCGCCCGCGAACGCTTCCGGCCAGGCGATCACGATCGTGTTGAGGGTCTCGAGCTTGAGCGCCGAACGCGCGACGAGCGCGGCAAGATCGGCGGGGGAGCCGGCCAGTAGTCCGACGCGGCCTTCCTTGAGCAAGGCAGTGCTGCGGGTGAGGCCGGTGACGGCATGAGCGCGGAGGTCTGTGGGAGCCGCGTCCGCCCAGAGCGATGCCTGCTCGTAATCCGCGCACACCACAACGGCGGGAGGGGCGATCTGCTCCCAGATTTTTCCTGCGCGCTCCAGCGCAGGAGGGAGAACCACGACGACGTGCCGCACACGAGCCTCGATTGTCAAAGGATGCTAGCTTTCGACGGCGTGAAAGCTAACCGGTTACTGCTGTTCTTCCTATTTGTCGGTTCTGTTCACGCGCAGGGTCGCCCCCGAGCCAGAGATCTTGGCATCATCGTTGGTTCACTTCCCCCCGGACCGCTCGACGCGATAACGGATGTCGCCGGCGTCCGCGTCGGTCAGACGACGATCACGCGCGGGGATTCGATCAACACCGGCATCACCGCGATTCTGCCCCACGGCGGCAATCTGTTTCGCGAGAAAGTCCCGGCCGCGATCGTGGTCGGCAACGGGTTCGGCAAGCTGGCCGGCTCGACGCAGGTGAACGAGCTCGGCGAGCTGGAGTCGCCGATCGTGTTGACCTGCACGCTCTGCGTTCCGCGCGCGGCGGACGCGGTGCTCACCTGGCTGTTGACGCTTCCCGGCAACGAGGACGTGCGGTCGGCGAATCCCGTCGTAGCGGAGACGAACGACGGTTTTCTGAACGACATTCGCGCGCGACCGGTCGCGGAAGCCGACGTGTTGCATGCGATCCGCAGCGCCGCCGGCGGTGCCGTCGAGGAGGGGGCGGTGGGCGCGGGACGGGGAACGGTCGCATTCGGATGGAAAGGCGGGATCGGGACGGCCAGTCGCAAGGTTCCTGCGCAATTCGGCGGATGGACCGTGGGCGTGCTCGTGCAGACCAACTTCGGCGGCGATCTGCGGATTCAGGGCGTTCCGATCGAGATCAAACTAGGGGCGCAGCATGCTGCGTCCCCACCGACGAACGGCGACGGGTCGATCATCATGGTCGTCGCCACCGACGCGCCACTCGATCACTTGAGACTGACGCGTCTCGCGAATCGCGCGTTGGCCGGCCTCGCGCGGACGGGCAGCTCGATGAGCAACGGCAGCGGCGATTACGTGGTGGCGTTCTCCACCGTTCGACCGCGCCCGCTGTCGACAGCCCCCGCCCGCCTGTCCGACACCGTCGAGGTCGTCCGCAACGACGCAATGTCCCCGCTCTTCCAGGCGACGATCGACGCGACCGAAGAAGCGATCTACAATTCCTTGTTGCGGGCCGAGACGGTGCGGGGCTATCGTGGCGTCGTGCGGGCGCTTCCCGTCGATTCGACCCTCAACATCCTCAGGCAACACGGAGCGATTGCGCGATGATCGAAGGTCTCTCTCCCAATCTCCAGCATCTCGAAACATCCGCGACCATCGCCATTTCCGCCGAAGCCCGGCGGCGCAAGGCCGCGGGAGAGGACGTCATCGATCTCGGCGCGGGGGAGCCCGACTTTGCGACACCGCCGATTCCGGCGGAGGCCGGCATTCGCGCGATCAAAGAAGGAAAGACGCACTACTCGCCGAACGAGGGGATTCTCGAGCTCCGCGCCGCGGCCGCCAAACAGTTGTCGTTGCTCTCCGGCGGCCGGCCCGTCAACGCCGATCACATCGTCGTCTCGAACGGCTCCAAGCAGTCGCTGTTCAACGCGTGCTTCACGCTGTTCGGGCCCGGCGATGTGGTCGCCATTCCCGCGCCCGCGTGGGTTTCGTATCCGCAGATCGTCCATCTCGCGCGCGCGCGGCCCGTGATGATCGCCGGCGATCCCGAATGGAGCCTCAAGGCCAGCGTGAAAGACCTGGAGCGCATGCTGCCCGGCGCGACGGGTTTGATCTTGTGCTCGCCGTGCAATCCCACCGGCGCCGTCTACACGCACGCCGAGATCCGCGCGATCGCGCAGTGGGCCAAGACCAAGAAGGTCTGGATCATCGCGGACGAGATCTATCGGCGCATTCACTACGGCACCGGCCCCGCGCCCTCGTTCCTCGACTTGCCCGATGATCTGCTGGAGCGCGTCGTGCTGATCACCGGCGTCAGCAAGACGTACGCGATGACGGGATGGCGCATCGGCTTCGCGCTGGCGCCTGCCAAGGTCGCGAAGGCGATGGCGGCCCTGCAATCGCACACGACCACCGGCGCCAATCATCCCGCGCAGTTCGCCGCCGCCGCCGCTCTTGGCGACGAGCGCGTGGATCAGGACGTCCATCGGATGGTGGCGGAGTTCCGCAAGCGCCGCGACATGGTGGTCGCCCGGTTCCGGCAGGATCTTCCCGGCGTGGAGTTCGTCGACCCGCTCGGCGCGTTCTACTTCTTCTTCCGGGTGGACTCGTTCGGCCAGATCACCGGCACCGACTTTTGTACTCGGCTCATCACGCAGACGGGAGTCGCGTTGGTACCCGGCGCCGCCTTCGGCGACGACCGGTGGGTCCGGCTATCCTATGCGGCGGCGACGGATTCGATCAAACACGCGCTGGACCGCATCGTAAACTTCGCGCGAAAGCTCGGCGACTAGAGCTTCGCCACGCGGTGGGAGAGGACTTCGACTCCGGTCGGCGTCATCATACAGTCGTCCTCGATCCGCACACCAAACTTGCCGAGTTGATAGATCCCCGGCTCGTCGGTAAAGACGATCCCGGGCTCGAGTAGCGTGGCGTTCCCTTCGACCATATACGGCGGCTCGTGCCCGTCCATGCCCATGCCGTGCCCCAGGCGATGCGTGAAGTATTGGCCGTAGCCCGCGTCGGTGATGACTTTCCGCGCCGCGCGATCGACCTGCTGGCACTGCGTCACGCCCGGCTTGGCGCTCTCGATCGCCGCGGTCTGGGCGTCGTGCACGATGTTGAAGACTTTCTTGAACTCATCGGACGGCGCATCGCCGAACCAGATCGTGCGTGTGATGTCCGACGTGTAGCCCTCGACGCGCGAGCCGGCGTCGATCAGCACGACCGTCTCCCGCGTCAACTGTCCCGCCGACGGGCCGCCATGCGGCAGCGCGCTCGAGGTACCGAACTGCACCAGGCCGCCGCCCGGTGCGCTGCGGCTCGCCATTTCGCGCGACAGCAGGGCGGCGACGTCGCGTTCGCTCATGCCGACCGCGAGCTGCGAGAATGTCGCGGCGATCGACGCTTCCGTCGCCGCGATCGCGGTGCGGATGAGCGCGATCTCCTCGGGACTCTTGATGATCCGCAACCGCTCGGTGACCGGTGCGCCATCGTGCGGGAGCCAGCCACGCAGCTTCGTGACGAGCCGCACGTAGCTCTGATACGACGTCGTCGGCTCGATCGCGACGATGCCGTCGCGGCCCCGCGGCTTCAGCTGCGTCGCGGCTTTCGCGACCAGCGCCCAGGGATCTTCCTGCTCCTCCCAGCCACGCGCGTCGGTGATGACGGTATTGCGCTTGATGCGCTCGACTTCAAACGAGGGGCACACGATGACCGGCGCCGCGGCGGCGGGGATCATCAACAGAATCAGCCGCTCGCTCCGTCCCGGGTTGTAGCTCGTGAAGTACTGAAAGTTCGTGCTCGGCTCGACGACGAGCATGTCCAGCTTGCGGGATTTCAGCTCCTCCTGCGCCCGCTGGATGCGTTGGGCGAACACCGTCGGTGTCAGCGTAGGACCCTGTGAGCGGTCTAACGCGGAACGCGGAAGTCGGAACGCGGAACCGGGCGGGCGAGACTGTTCCGCGTTCCGCGTTACACCGCTAACGATTACTCCTGCCGCAGCACCCAGAAACTCGCGTCGTTCCATAGTGCCGCTATATTACGCATCCAACGCGCACGCAGGAAGACGAGACCCGACATGCATTTCGAAGCACGCATCGAGCCACTCAACGGCAAGCTGCCCAAGGTCTCCTACCGGTGGGATCCCGAGACCGACATCCTGACGGTCGCCTGCAAGGGCGTCACCAAAGGGAACGGCATGAACGGGACCGTCGATCTCGAGGGCGGGGACGGCTCGTTCGTGGTGCTCGACGTCGCCGGCGGCGCGCTGCGCGGCGTGGACGTCGTGACGTGGCCCGACGACGTGCGGACGGTCGCGACGCTGCAACCGCCGGAGGTCTCCAAGGAAGGGCAGGTCACGTTCCCCGACCGTCGCTCGCAGCCCGGCGTCGCCGCAGTCGAGCTCGATACGGCGCTCACGGTCGACAAGAACCAGAACGAATCGGTCTTCCACATTCGCGTCGGGAGTAAGCGCCCCGCGACGGTGGTGCGGATCGCCGATCACATGCTGGTCGAGGTGGACAAACAGGCGCGGCTTGCGGGACTCTGGCTCCTCGAGGTTCCGCCCTTCCCCAACGTCGAAGCTACGGCGTAGTGGACGAGAAACTCGACCGCTACGTCACCGAGCTGTTCGCCGCCGAAGACCCGATACTCGCGAAAATCCGCGCGCGTCACGCAGCAGAAGGTCTCCCCGAGATCAACGTCTCACCCGAAGAAGGCAAGCTGCTCCACCTGCTGCTCCTCACGATTCAGGCAAAGCGGGTGCTCGAGATCGGCGCGCTGGGAGGTTACAGCGGTGTGTGGCTGGCGCGCGCGCTCCCCGCCGGGGGCGAGCTGACGACGATCGAGAAAGATCCGAAGCATGCGCGCGTGGCGCGCGAGGCGTTCGCCATGGCGCGACTCCACGGCCGCGTGCGACTGCTCGAGGGCGCGGCGCTCGACGTGCTGCCGACGTTGCATCCGGGGTTCGACGCGGTGTTCATCGATGCCGACAAAGAGCCGCTCCCGCACTACTTCGACTGGGGCATGAAGCTGCTGCGCCGCGGCGGCCTGCTACTCTGCGACAACGCGTTCTTTCACGGCGCCGCGGTCAACCCGAGCGATACGTCGGGGAACGCGGTCGGTGTGCGGAAGTTCAACGAGCTCGCGGCGCGCGATCCGCGTCTGGTCGCGACCATCATCCCCGTGCGCGATGGCTTGCTGGTCGGCGTCAAGCTGCGAGAGACGGCATGACGTGGTGGCAGCCGCTGATCGCCGCGGGCGCCGTCCCCGGATCCGGCCGCAAGACGGATGAAGTCGAAAAGGGCGAGCTGGCCGATCTGGTAGAAGGGACGGAGCTCGAGACGCATGCCGTTCCGGATCGCGGCGTCGCGCGCATCCCGCCGGTCGTCTCCTTCCTCAATGGCATCGAGCGGTGGAACGTCGTCGCCTATGACGGCGTCACCCCGATCGTCAACGCCGCTGTCGCCGCGGCGGTCCGCCGGCGTGACGGCACCGGCGTCCTGCGCACCACGTTCGAGCGCAGCCGCGCGTTCGCGATCGCGCCGCTCGAACGGATGAGCCCTGCGACGCGGCAAGCGCTCGAGCAGGCGGCGCCGGACATCGAGCCGGTGGATGCCGACCTCGTGGAGCAGCCGGCGCGCTACGTCGAGATGATCGAGGCGACGGTCCGCCGCATCCGGGCGCGCCTCGAGCGGGAATTGGCCGAAGCAGCGATCGACGCGCTCGGGCCGGAGGAGTGGCTGGTCAGTGACGGTCTGCTGTCGCGCTCACCCGCCGTCGCACGCCACCCGCGCGCAATCGGCGTCATCAAGAGTCACGGCGCGCAATTTCTCGAGGGAAGGGGACTTGAACGCGCGTTGACCTTGCCGGCCGGGTATCGCACGAGCGTGTTCGCCGTGCGCGGCGGTCACACGCGAACCGAGGTCTACTCGTGGTATCTCCGGCTCCGGCCGTGGGAAGGAAACGATCTGCTGTATGGGCTGCTGCGGATCGAAGCGCGCGCGCACCCCGACACCGTCGCGCGCGCGGCCGAGCTGAGCGGCTGGCTGTGGGCGGAGCGCGCGCCACTGGCGACTCCAGCCGCGCGCTGGGACCGGCTGTTGTATCCTTTACATCATGTGGAGGAATACCTGAAAGCCCGGCTCGCGTCGTGAACGCAATCGGACGGGTCGTCGCAACAGAACTGAAGCCCGCGACCCCGCATCAATTCCATTTCTGGACGGCGACCGATACCGAGATTGGAATCGGTGCGATCGTGAAAGTGGATGTCGGGGCGCAGCATGCCGCGCCCCTGCCCGGCAAAATCGTGTACGGCGTCGTGACCGAAGGCTTCGCGTATTCCGATCTGGCGACACCACTCCACGAGGTCATCGGCGCCGAGGGCGACCCCACCAGGGATGATCCACCCACCGCGCGCCAGCAGATTCGCTACTGGACGGCGGCGGTGTTGCGGCAGACGCCCGAAGAGCCGCTCCAACCGGTGCCGCTCGGGCAAGTGTACCTGGCCGATGACGCCGACGTCGCGCAAGCGCTCCGCATGGATGCTTTCCTTTATTCTGCCGCGCCGACCGCGATTCCCGTCGGGCTCTATACATCGGCGGGACGCGACGCGCCGGTCTATCTCGACGCCGATTTCCTGCTCGGCCCCGAGGCCGCGCATCTCAACATCTCCGGCGTCTCCGGGCTTGCGACCAAGACCAGCGCGGTCGAGTTCCTGCTCGCCTCGATCTTCGCGCACTTCCCGGCGCACAAAGGCCGCGTGGCCGCGGTGTGCTTCAACGTCAAAGGCCCCGATCTCTGTTTTCTCGATCAGCCCGGCGAGCTGAGTGACGAGGACCGCCGCCGCTACGAGCGGTTGCGGATTCCGGCGGAGCCGTTCCAGCGCGTGCAGCTCTACGCGCCGTACAAATCGGACGGCGTGAACCTCAACACGCTCCGCACGCACGCCGACCTCGTCGCCGACGTCGAGCCGCTCACCTGGGGCTTGCAGGAAGTCGTGGACTACGCGGAGGTGCTGCTCAACCGCGACGACATCGACGCGAAGGCCGACGCGTTCATCGACTTTTTGAGGGATCGGGTGTTGGGGAAGAACTTCGACGACGGCTTCGGCACGACGCATCGCGTGCAGACCTTCGCCGATCTCGACCGGCTGTTCCGGTCGATCTTCGACGGCCTCGAGATCACGGCGGGCGGGCGCAGCGACACGTGGCGGACCCATCACATCGCCACGATGCGCAAAGTGCGCAACCGGCTGCTCAACATCTCGACCCGCTGCAAAGGCCTCGTGACCGACGACGGGCCGGCGAGCGATCTCCCCTGGACCGCGTTCGCGGACCGCACGGTCTACGTCATCGACATCGCGAACGTCGACCCGCTCGGCCAGGATCTCGTGTTTGCGCGCGTGGTCTCGAAGCTGCGCGAGCAGTTGGAGCGCCGTGCGCTCGGCGTCGATGCGGTGATCGTGTTCGTCGACGAGCTGAACAAGTACGCGCCGGGCGACGGCCCCGAGACGTACGTCAAGAAGATGCTGCTCGACATCTCCGAGCGCGGCCGCTACCTCGGCCTCGTGCTCTTCGGCGCCGAGCAATTCCGCTCGCAGGTGCATCGCCGCGTGGTCGGCAATGCCGGCACGCAGCTGTTCGGGCGCATGGACATGGACGAGTTGGCGACTCCGGGGTATCAGGTCCTCAGCCCAGCAACCAAAAGCAAGCTGGCGACGCTGCCGATCGGCGAGCTGATGATCCGCCACCCGCATTTTACGCAGCCGATCTTCGTGCGCTTTCCCAAACCGCCGGTGCTGCGCGGCCGGGACGGCGTCGAGCGCTTTCCGCCGGCAGAGGATGTGCCGTTCGACGATGCCGTGGTACGCCAGCTCGTCCGGCTCGATCGGCGTGTGCGCCCCAATCAGGTAAAGGACCTGATCGCCGATCGCGAGCCGGACGACGTGCGGCGCGCGCTGGCGACGGTGCGCCGCACCCGCCCCGACGACGTCTTCGCCTACTTCCGCAAAGTGCTCGGCGCGCGCGTGACGCCCGATGCCGGCATGCCGCGCGAGCACCACACGGTGCCGCCGCTGAATCCGATCTCGGACGAGCCGTACTAATGAAGCTCGCGCACCTCGCCGATCTGCATCTCGGCTTCCGCCAGTTCGACCGCCAGACGGCCCGAGGCACGAACCAGCGCGAGGCCGACGTCGCCGAGGTCTTCAAGCGCGCCGTGGATGACATGTTGGAACAGCAGCCCGAGCTGATCGTCGTCGCGGGCGATCTGTTTCATTCGGTTCGACCGACCAATCAGGCGATCCTCTTTTGCTTCCGGCAGCTGCAGCGGCTCCGCAGTGGTCTGCCGGCAACACCGGTCGTCGTCATCGCGGGCGAGCACGACACGCCGCGCTCCACCGAGACCGGGACGATTCTGCGTCTCTACGAAGCGCTCGGCGTCGAGATCGCGGTCGAAGACGCGCGGCGCATCGTGTTGCCGAAGCTCGACTGCGCCGTGCTCGCCGTGCCGCAATCCGCGCTCGCGAAAGCGGACCGACCGGCGCTGCGCCCGGAGCCGGGCGGACCCACGTTCAACGTGCTGGTCACGCATGGCGTTTACGGCGGGCTGGGGGAAGAGCGCGGCACGGTGGAGTACGGCGGCGCGGAGCTCTCGCGCGAGCTGCTCGCGCCGGAGAAGTGGGACTACATCGCGCTCGGCCACTACCACACCGCGCAGTCGGTCGCGACCAACGCGTGGTACTCGGGCAGCCTCGAGTATCTGCCGCCGAATCCGTGGGGCCAGCTCCAGGATGAAGCCGCGCAGCGCGCGAGCGCCAAAGGCAAGAAGGAGCGCAACGGGAAAGGATATCTGCTGGTCGATCTGCCGGGCGCACGCGTGAGCTTCCGACCGATCGCGCCGGCGCGGCGGCACGTCGATCTGCCGCCGATTCAGGCGGCCGGGCTGAACGCCAAGGAGCTCGACGCGGCAATCGCCGAGCGCGTGAATGGCGCAAAGATCGACGATCAGATCGTGCGACTGCTCGTCTGGGACGTGGAACGCGCCGTCGCGCGCGATCTCGATCACGCAGCGATCCGCGGCTACAAGGCGCGCGCCTTGAACTTCCAGCTCGATCTGCGACGGCCCGAGGCAGCGCGCGTCGCCGGTACGATCTCCGGGGCAGGCGCGAAGCGTCAGACGCTCACGGACACCGTCCGCGACTTTCTGGGCCGCCGGCCGCTCGACGCGGAGCTGAATCGCGAGACGTTCGTGAAGCTCGGCGTCGAATACCTGGAAACCGCCGGCCGGACGGAAGGCGAGCCCGCGTGAAGCTGCAGCGCCTGCGGCTCGTGAATTTCCGCCAGCACGCCGACACCGAGATCGCGTTCGGCGACGGCATCACGGGGATCATCGGGCCGAACGGCTCGGGCAAGACGTCGTTGCTCGAAGCGATCGCGTGGGCCATCTACGGCAATCCGGCCGCGCGCGGCGACAAGGACTCGATCCGCAACCTGCGCGCGAAGGCGCGGGCGCCCGTGCGCGTCGAGCTCGAATTCGCGCTCGGCAACCACGCGTTCCGTGTCGAGCGCGGCCTCAACAACGCGGAGCTGTATCAGGACGGCGCCGTCGTCGCGAATTCATTGAAAGAAGTCACCAGTCGTTTGCAGCGCGTGCTCGGCATGACGCACGACGAGTTCTTCAACACCTACTTCACCGGCCAGAAAGAGCTGGCGGTGCTGGCCGACGCGACGCGCCCCGAGCGCGCGGCGTTCCTCTCGCGCGTGCTGCGGCACGAGCAGCTCACGCTGGCGCAGGAGCGCATCCGCGAGCGTCGCAACGCGCTCGGCCACGAAGTCGACGGTCTCGAAACCGGACTGCCGCCGCAAAGTGAAATCGAGAAAGAGAAGAAGAGCGCCGAGGGGCGATTGACCGAGGCGCGCAAGGCCGCAACGCAGTCGACGAACGAACGCGCCAAGGCGCAGCAGGCGCTCGCCGAGGAAGAGCCGCGGTGGCAGCAGTGGGTCGAGCGTCGCGACCGCACGCTCTCGCTGCACGGCGACCTGCGAGTTGCGGAGCAAGGGGTCGTCGTCGCGCGGCAAGAGTTCCAGCGGCTCGACAAGGAGCTGGCCGCGGCGCTTGCCGCGCGCGAGGAGCTGCGCAGCCTCGATGCCGAGGTCGCGCCGATCTCCAAATTGAAGGCCGAGCTTGCCGAGCTCGATCGATTGCACCGCGAGGACGCGGCGCGGCGCGAGGAGCAGGCCAAGCTCACCGAGTTGACGCGCAACTTGAACGTCCTCGATCGGCGCATCGCAGAGCTGGCGGAGGTCGATGCCGACCTGGCGCGCGTGAGCAAGGAGGCGGGTGGGCTCGCGGCGCGGTTGGACGCCGCCGAGCAGGCCGCCGAGGAGCAGCAGTCGATCTGGGTGCGTGAGAAGGAGTCCGCAGGCACCCGCCGCGCCGCTCTGCTAAAGCAGCACGAAGAGGTGAAGACCCATCGCGACGAGATCGCGCGGCTCGGGCCCGAGGGGCAATGTCCCACGTGCCGGCGGCCGCTCGGATCGGAATACCCCGCGGTGCTGGCGGAGCTGGATGAGCAGCTCGAGCTGATTGTCGTCGATGGGAAGTGGCTGAAGCAGCGGATCGAGCAGCTCGCGAATCCGCCCGCGGCGGTGACGCAGGCGGAAGCCGCGCGCGACGCGCTGCGGGAAGAGGTTCGGCAAGTGACCGAGCGCGAAACCACGCTGCGCGAGCAGGCCCGCGAATGCGCGCGGCTGAAAAAGGAGCGCGCCGGGTTGGCGAAACGCATGCAGGAGATCGAGAAGCA
>Ga0070730_10001156_pt1 | contig 26054 bp, 24 predicted proteins | sample Coa_R1_3_FD_66447 | JGI IMG/M metagenome (GOLD analysis project Ga0070730, IMG submission 66447) | Surface soil microbial communities from Centralia Pennsylvania, which are recovering from an underground coalmine fire - Coalmine... | ecosystem: Environmental > Terrestrial > Soil > Unclassified ... | reverse complement strand
TGGCAAAGAAGTAAAAAAAGAAACCATGCAGAACTTTTCTGAACGTCCTGGTGATTCCAAAGCAAACAAGAACTTACCAAAACACGAATCCCATGTGAGTTACTACGGCCGCGTCACTTCAACATTTACACCAGAAGTATTGGATGAACTAAAAAAACTGATTCCCACTGGCCGCATTCTCGATAATGGCACTTCCCTCGGGGCAACCGCGGTAGAACTTGCCCATATTTTTGGGGAAAAAGTGAAGGTCACAGGTATCGACATAGACAACGCAGCTCTCATGATGGCGATAAAGTATCAAAAAGAACCGAAAGTGGCGGTTGGGAAAAATTCTCCGGCCCAAACGACAAACTTAGAAGGTCGTTTGAGTTGGGCTCAGGTTGATGGCTACTTTCCGTCTCAGCATTTTGCCGACAATACTTTTGAAGCCGATTTTATGATGAATAATGTTTTTGAAATTACTGAAAAAAATAAGCTCTCGCTCGACCAGTTAAAAATTATTTTGCAGGATCAATTGGCAGTTTTAAAACCAGGTGGTTTTTTGTGTATATCAGGGGTTATGAATGAGGGCTATCCTTACATTATTATTCAATTAGATGAAAATAAACAGCCAAAAGTTTTTCGTGAATCTACTGCGGGAGAACTATGGTATACGGATGCGGACTGGAAGAAACCATCTGAAGTGATTGCGATGATGAAAGAGGCACTGGGGTTGAGGTAGCTCTGGTCAGATTTCGATTGGCCCCTCAGCTCCCAATCATGAACTCCACCACATCCCCTTCTTGCATGACATAGTCGCGGCCTTCGATGCGGAGTTTGCCGTTTTCTTTGACGCCTTTCCAGCCGCCAAACTGCAGAAAATCAGCGTAGTGCGCGATGTTGGCGCGGATAAATTTTTTGATGAAGTCAGTGTGGATTTCACCGGCTGCTTCAACGGCGGTCGCGCCGCGGCGGATGGTCCACGCCCTGACTTCTTGCTCACCGGCGGTCAGGAAACTTTGCAAGCCTAAAGTGCGGTACGCGGCGCGAATCAATCTCGCCAAACCGCTTTCACTCAAACCCAGATCCGCAAGGTACGCACGTTGGTCTTCTTCGCTTAACGACGCCAACTCACTTTCGATCTTTGCGCAAATCACCACCACCTGCTCTTCATGGACTTGCAAAAGTTTCACCCACTCCTCCACTTTTGCAGACTCTTCTTTAATCTGCCCCTCGTCAACATTAATGACAAAGAGTTCCGCTTTCGCCGTCAAAAGTGACAGTGTTTTTGCAAACGCGGCTTCTTCTTCGTCGGTCACCACCTCCCGAATCCGTTTACCCGCATTGAGCGCCTGTTTAAACTTTTCAATCGTCTCAAAGTTTTTCTTTTCTGCTGGACTCATCCCACCTTTTGGTGGTTTTTGTTTCTCTAATGTACTCAGGTCAGCGAGCTGCAGCTCCACCCGAATCGTGGCGAGGTCAGAGAGCGGGTCGGTACTGCCTTCGCGGACAATATCGGGGTCGTTGAAGCCACGCACCACATGGCAAATCGCGAGCGTCTCGCGGATGTGCGCGAGGAATTGGTTGCCCAAACCCTCGCCCTTGCTCGCGCCTTTGACGAGGCCGGCGATGTCCACAAACTCCACGATGGCCGGCACAAGTTTGGTCGTGTGGACGACGGCCGCCAGCGCAGCCAGCCGCTCATCCGGCACCGGCACCACCCCCACGTTCGGCTCGATCGTCGCGAACGGATAGTTCGCCGCCAACGCAACTTGTTGTTTGAGGAGCGCGTTAAATAACGTGGACTTGCCGACGTTTGGGAGACCGACGATGCCGATGGAGAGGTTCATGGTATGGATTGTACTACAAACTATTATCAGAAAAATTTCTATAATTGATTTCACACTTCTGTTCCCTACAGCCACCTTATCGTGACTCTGCTAGAAAATTTTCAATAAATCTGATAAGCTTCCCAAGAAAGGTAGTTGAGATGGATAAAAAAATTAATCGTAAACAAATACGAAATTGTTCTTTTCCCCAAAGATTTCTACGTAAGCGATATTAGTTCTCTTCTCGAAGAGTCAAAAAAAATCGATATTTTTTCGGATGGAGCCAACTCGATTATCCCCCTTCCTCCAAATGCTCCGAGAGAAATACCCAGAATTTTACTTAGATCTAAGGATAGTTCGATACAATGCAATATTGGCTTTGATAAGGTGAATATTGTTTGGGTAAATTCAAAAGAATCGGAGGGTTTCAAAAAATCACTTGCTGATATCTTAAATTTAACTGTAGAACTCTCAGAAGTCTTGTTCCCTCACATTCCCACTCACACTGTAAAAAGAATTGGCTATATACAAGAATTTTTTGCGGCTTACGAAAAACCCTTAGATATCATATCTGAAACAGTTTTGGGTGGTGAAGTTAAAACAGATCTCAAAGAGTTTACTTGCCAACTATTGTATGGCTTGCAATTAGAAACTTATTCTGAGTGCAACCAAGTTTTCACACTAGCGACTGGTAAAAAACAAACAGGAGAAAAGGAAAACGTATTAATGTTAACTAATGATATCAACACCCTGCAAACAAAAGACGTAAACTGGAAAATAGAAGAAATAAAAAAATTTATAACGGAAGTGAACAGAAAATCAGACAAAAAAGATTTGGGTGCCCGTTTTTTGAAACAAAATGAGTGATACTAACATCAGTAACTCTATTATAAATTCCTCAACTACTCAACCCAGTATAGCCTTAGACTCTTCTTCTAAAGACCAAATGAACGCTGGAGTAATTGCGACAATACATCTGTTTGATTCAAAGTTTACTGATATGGATAGGAAATTTATTGAGACTGAACGCAAAATTGAAAGAAGTGGAGATAAAAACATTGAAACATTAGCCTTATTTGTTGGTCTATTTACCTTCATATCAATAGAATTTTCCTTATTTAAAGAATTAAAAGATTTTTCTCAGGTAATCTCACTTACGTTAATAACTGCCGGCCTCCTTATATTTTTCATATTTCTATTACACTTAATAGTAAGATCAGCCAGCAGTAAAAATAGCTGGACTTGGGTTATTTATCCCGTACTTTTTTTGATATCTATTTTGCTAGTAGTAGGAGGTATATTTTTCCCAAAAACTGGGATAGACAGACTCCAAATGGAAAACAACCCTCCTGCATCAAACCCTCCGTTATTAGTGTCTCCTTCTCCGACCATAAATCCCAAACTTAATCAAAAATCACCAAAGGCTGGTTAAACCTCGTTGTTGTTGCACGAGTAGTACTCGTCCTCTATTTGACTATTTCCACCAACAACGGAAACTCCTTATACCCATCTCGCTCCATGAAGTGGCCGGCGTTTTCGACAGTAATAAGCTGCGCGGAAATTTTATCTGCCAATTTTTTGGCTTTTTCAAAATCAATCCAAGGATCGTTGGTCGAGTTCACAATCACAACCGGCACCTGTTTCTTTTTGATCGCGGCATAGTCAAATCCCGTTTCAAAAAACGTTTCGTGGAATTCTCTCACGTCTTCCATCAACCAATCCCACGCCGCAACCATGATCGCTTTTTTCGCTTTGGCATTGGGTTTTTCTAAATATTTCATGATAAGCGCGTTCGCGAGCGAGTGGCCAATGAGCACTGTATCTTCATCGGGTCCGAGCATCAGTAGCGTTTCCATCCATTCATGAAGTTTGGGACTTTTGGTGTTGGGCATTTGCGGAATTTCCACGCTGTATCCAGCTTTTTCCAGCGCACTCCCCAGCCACGGCATCCACTCATTGTGTGGCGTGCCCTCCCAACCATGAATGATGATGGCGCGTTTCATAGACTCTTCTCTCTATCTTGCGAAATGATTTGGGTTTATTTTACACCTCAAATCATAGACACCATATGTCAAACATTTTCGTCAAACTTTCTATTGACAAAATTTATGTCAGGAGTTATCATAATGCCATGACGCATCCAATCCTGATCACAAGTCGCGAGATTTTACGTAATCAAAAACAAGTTTTCCAACTAATTCAATCCACTGGACAACCGGCAATTGTCTCCGTTCAAAAACAACCGCAAGTCGCAATTATTAGTCTCGAAGATTTCGAGCAATTAAAAAAATTAAAAGAGCACAAATATATGCAGTCCCTTTTACAACTCGCTGAAGAAGCACCGCACTACAATACTGGTGGTCCCACAGATTTGTCTGAAAATTTAGATCAATATGCTTGGGGTTCCATCAAAAAAAACAAGTCTATTGTTAAGGGAAAATCCGCACGTGCCAGAAAAAAATAACATTATCATTGGCGATGCAGATATATTGGTGGCTCTCGCCTACACTGAAGACGTGAACCACCGAAAAATTAAGCATCTTGTGGAAAGACTACTTGAGCACTCATTTACCATCAAGTTTCCCAATACTGCAGTTCTAGAAGCAATTACTGCATTAAAAAGGGCTCTAAATCAATCTCTTTTATCTGAGTGGTTGAACAAAAAATACCAAGAAAATACATTCGGTGTTATTTATATTGATGAATCAATTCAAATGTTGGCTAGTGAAATTTTCGCAAAGTCGGCTAGGACCGGTTCAAAAAAACACACAATTTTTGATGCAGTAGTATTGGCAACTGCGCAGCAAACCAAGGCTCAGGGTATTTTCAGTTTAGATAAATGGTACGAAAAACAAAAAATTCCGCTTGTCCAAAATCTTATTGACGAATGAGAATAACCCTCATTAACTCGGCTTATAGCTCGCCAGTGGCTGGTTCTTCGTCATTTGCTGGTCGGCACTTGCCCATGGAAGATCGCCCTTCACATTAATCACATATAACGAAGTCGCGGAAGTGGGCGTGGGTTCATACCAATACACCCAGCCGTCGGGACCGATTGTACCGGTGAGCGTCTGCGTGCCGCTTGCGCTGCGTAGCTCGGCGGTCACGACCGCACCAGTGGCCGGAACGTGTTCGCCGGTTCTGAATGTGTCGACATTTTCTTTATGGACATGGATTTTCCAAATCACCTGGCCGCTCATGCCTGTGGGGAAATCGATACCGGCCTCTTTGACCCAATACGAAAATGCTTTGCTGGTGGTGCCCTGACCTGTGAAGGGTGAAGTTATTGTTGATGGTGTTGGGGTTGGAGCACTATTCGCGCCACCCAACATATTTAGCAGCGACTGTTTCTTCAACACCGTTGCCCCGACCACAATCACAACCGCCGCCAATGTCACTAAACCGAGCGGGCCTTTTGCTTTTGTGAGAATCCGCCCCACACTTTTTGTTTGGTGGAGCGATGAAGAATGTTCAAAGCCGGCCAGTTCGGCGCGCACACGCGTGATTTCGCTGCGCAAATTTTTCAGAGACTCAATGAAAAGGAGCAACGCTTTTTTGCGTTTCTTTTGCTCCTCTGTTGTTTCCGGCATGTGTTCTGCGGATAACTGTAGCAGCTCTCCCCGCTCGAGCTTGCCGATTTTGTCCAGAGCTTCGGAACAGGTTTTCAGTGCAGCATCGAGGTCCGGGTGTACACCTTCGAGCAACGTCCGCGCGTGTTCAAATTTTTCAATTGTCGTGGTGGGACCGGCGATGAGGTTGAACGCCGCCGTCATGCGTTTTTGGAGATCCGGAATTTTCATTGAGGGTATTGTAACACCGTTGTATTATGGGCGTGCCGATTTTATAACCACGCGAAAAGTACTTCCCTCTCCTTCTTTTGATTCACAAAATACTTCACCACCCATCGCCTTTGCATGTTGTTGAGCAGCGATAAGACCCAAACCAGTCGATCCGTTCGTGGAAAACCGTTCACGAAAGATACGACTCAAAACTTCTTGGCTCATACCTTTTCCGTGATCTGTCACCGTAAGAGTGAACTGCTGAGCAGTACTTTCCACTTTTACATCGATATCCTTCCCGTCACGATACTTTTCAGCATTTCCAAGCAAGTTCACAAGTACGCCAGTAAAGTGAAATTTATTGATAAGCACCGATTCCGTAAATTCTCTACAATCCACATTCATCACTTCTTGCACAGTATCCTCCTCCGAAACCTTCGGCTTGGATGGGTCATACGTTTTAATCAATGCTTCGATCGCATCTTTGCTGAAAGGCTCCACACTTCCAGCCTCTCCAGCAAAAAAAGCATCTGTATAAGCCTCCAAAAGGGTGTTGGCGGCTTTTTCATTTCTTATTATTACCCGAAGTTGCTGACTTCTTATGATTTTATTGTCCGGCAAATCTAATCCTTCTCTTTTCACTAACAAATCGCTGGAAATTAAGATATTACTATAATATGTTTTTAGATCATGACGGAGGTCACGCAAGAGAATTCCCAACTCCTGTCGATCATTTTTTTCATCCAATGATAGCCACAAGCCAACACGTTCGCCGTCTTTCCAGCAACGAAACTCATAAGGACGACCTTCTTTGTCTAACAACCTATCTTGGTATACATCACCTGTTTTCGCAACTTTTTTAATACACTTCAACAACAACTCTTCTTTAAAACAATCGCTCAAAGAATTTGATTCCTTACATGATTTGAAAAAGGGCACTTGTGCTTGTAGTTGGCTGGATATTGTGGAAATTTTTTGAATCACCCCGTTTTCATCTACAGTAAGAATTGCTAGAGAAGTGGGCATGTATGTAGGATCTCTTTCTACTTTTTTGTCCTCGGTTTCTATTTTTTTCTCTTGAGCAATGAGCTGCACCATTAATGCATCTAATTGCAGGAGTCCTCGGATGAAAACAGCTACCTTTTTAGCTTCGATAAGTTCGTCAGATTTTTTAGCAAGCTGCTCTAAATAATCACGTAATGTCGCTAAAACGCTAAATGAAATAGGAATGAAAGAAGCTTGGTCTAATTGACTAGGAAGAAAAACATCTGGTCGTCCTTGATTTGACATGTCCTGCAAATATACAGGTCATTTTCAAAACAGGAAAGATGAGTTTTGTGAGATTTTTAGTACCCCGGGAAAAAGTCGGTTTTGATTTGTGCTGCCGGCAAATGCATATCTTTCAATAGTTGTTCAAAACTTTGCACCATGAGTTGTGGACCAGAAAGATAAAAGGTGCGAGTTGCGTAGTCGGGCAAATACTTGGTAATCATTTCCGCGGTGAGATGGCCACTGAGACCTTGCCAATCCGTCGGTAAGTTTTCGCGGTCAGTAAGAATATACCCAGTGCGCACACCGTACGGCTCTGCTTGCGCGAGGTCTTCAGCAAAAACAATATCTTCAACTCTCTTATTGGCAAAAAACACAACAATGTCTACCGGGATTTTTTTGTCGACAATGTATTTGATCATGCTACGGAATGGCGCAATGCCCACCCCGCCAGCCACAAAAACGAGTGGCATTTTTGCGAAATTTTTTGGTAGTGTGAAGTCGCCAGCGAGCGAGGCAGCAATCATTTTTTTGTCGGATTGGCCGGGTTGTATTTCTAGTAATGCTTTTTTATATGAACTGGGCGGTTCATAAAAACGCATCATAATCATTGGGTCTGGTTCTGTTGGTGACGACGCCAAACTAAAGTAACGGCGATTGCCGCGGTCATCAACATGATCGTGCATCAGCGTCCACTCCATGTACTGGCCCGGAGTAAACTTGAAGTTCATCTCCGCCGGCTTTTCAAAAATAAATGCATACGTATCGGTGGCAATTTGGCGTTTTTCTTTGAGCGTGAGTACGAGGCGGTAGTTCGGGCTCGCGAAGTAGGTAAAAATATTTCCCACACACAGCGCGATTTCCGGCGTGATACCAAGATGAAAAAGATCGATGCGGACCATGGAGTAAAAAACGGCGGTGAGAACTGCATAGTAGCCGCGCAGTTCTTTCGTGGTCGGCGACGTGAGTGGTTCGGTGAGCATCACAAACGCAAAGAAAAAGACGGCTGAATCAAAAATAGTCGCTTTCCAAACACTCCCAATAGCTTCCAAAGAGTTGAAACGCATGAATGCGTCGACAGAGATAATCAAAAAATACACTACGAAAAAAATCAGCAGCATTTTGAAACGCTGGATTTTTCGCACCAATAAAATGCCGCCCAAAATCACAAACGGCAACAGAAACTTTGTCCCCACCCACCACGAGGCAGAGAAATTCGTGAGCAACGCAGTCACGACAACAGCAGCGGCAGCCGGATTTAAAATATGACGTTTTTCAATTGTAAAAAGATATTTTGAAGCCATTGCTAAAATGGAAACGGCAACGAGAAAAATTGCATTTTGCGAGAGCGTGAGCGGCACGATCAAAACTAAAATCAATGCGGTGATGAAAACCGACTCAATATTTGTGACGGCGTGAAAAAGTTTTGCAAAAACGGTGTTGGCAATGAGACTTGTGACAACAATGAGTGCAGTCCCAAGTAAAATATCTAACGGCGCAAATGATACGAGTTTTACCAGGCTCAAACAAAACGCAACGACCACCAACCCAATTAAGTAGTACAGCGTCAAGCGGTACATCGTGATTTTGTTGAGGAATTGATCAATCAGTTTCCACATATATTTCAAAACCTGTTGTCCAGTACGCTTTTTGGTCTTTCGTAATCATATACCCCTGTAAGTTTGGACGCGATTCGACAAATGCGAGACCTGCCTCGCCCATTGCGAATGCGGCGGTAGCAAAACGATCCGCTTCATAGACATTTGGGCCGATCACAGTGAAACTTGCAATTGCTGTTGCGGGTTTATTTGTCACCGGATTGTGAATGTGCTCACCGCGTTCATAATTTCCCGATGTGGCGATGCCGCAATTTTCCAAATGCACAACTTTAATTATTTCCCCCGGTTGAAAAGGATTTTGGATACCCACGCGCCATTTTTTTCCTTGTTCATTGTGGCCAAAAACTTGCACATCGCCAGCAATTTCAATAAAAAAATTGTGGTACTTTTGCTTGCGCAAAAGTTGCGCCGCGTTGTCAATCGCCCACCCTTTCACCAAACCCGACGGATCTAATTTTCCGTTTATATGTATGTCAAAGTAGCCGTTTGTTTCTTTTTTTGTCTGCTCACACAGCGCCAGAACTTTGCGCATTTCGGAGCTCACCTCGTCAGCCGCCACCTCTCCTCTATTTATCATACTGATCTCGCTATTGATTTTGTACGTACTGAACCGTTCATCCACTTTTCGCAAATACGAAAAAATACTTTCAATATCTTTTTTTTGTTTGAGCTCATAAACATCACCGGCAATCATAATGTTCACCGGCATACCCATGATATCGGCTGAAATTTTCATGATTTCTTTTTCAGAACTATCCGCGGCGCGCTTGTTGGAGCGCGTTATCCAAAGATTTCACGAACGCTCCGCTAGATTGTGACGCTGAAGAAACCGTATCTACCTGCGCGCTCTGCGCTTGAAGTGCTTCGGAGCGCAAAATAGGCATCGCGTATGCGTTGATTTGTATTGATGTTCCCCTGTCATTAGGGTACTGCAAAAACTGCACATCAGTTAATTTGCCGCCGCTAATAACTGCCGCAACTTGGAAGTTCCCATAGAATGCGTCTTCGACGCTGCCAGTGTAGGTACCGTCTTTGTATTGTGATTGCGTAGTTGCGGTTGGAGTTGGAGAAGCGGTAGGTAAAGTCGTTGGTTGAGTTGTTGGTTCAGTTGTCGGCAATGAAGTTGGCGCGGTAGAAACAACAGACGGCGGTGTTGGAAGCAGCACCTGAGTTTCGTCGCTCTTCATTCGCCGCACAAAAACCAAAATTGCGAGAACAAGAATCACTAATGCAACTTGGCCATATTTTTTCATGTGTCTATTATGTTAGAAAATTCTCCTGAAAAAAAGCTGAGAAATTATGTATGAAAATCCAACGCTGCGGAATTAATGCAGTAGTCTTTTCCAGTAGGCGTTGTGCTGTCGTCAAACAAATGACCAAGATGTGAACCACATTTACTACACACGACCTCCGTGCGGTGCATACCGTGACTGTCGTCTGGTTTAAATGCAACATGATCCTCTGCCACCGCATTCCAAAAACTCGGCCAGCCACTCCCCGATTCATACTTCGTGTCGGAAGAAAATAATTCCTGGCCACACGCTGCGCACACATACGTGCCTTTTTCGCGGTGTGCGTAAAATTTACCAGTGAATGGCGGCTCGGTGCTACTGCAGCGCATGATACTGTACTGTTCCGGCGTGAGTTTTTGTTTCCAGTAGGCGTCGTCGTGAAGATCGGGCATAATAAAAGTATACATGAATAACTCGTGTTTTACTTTCCAAAATTCTCTCTCTGAACTGCAAAACCAACTGCAAAAACTTACCCGCTTAGTTGATAATTTTGTGACGGCACCAAATACAGAAGAGCAGAAAAAAATTCAAGAAAATATCAGTCAATTATATGAAAACTTCGAAAAATTTCAGAAAGAATATACCAACAAAACTTTAGATCTTCTGTGGAGGTGGCGCTTTGGCCCACACAGTTATCGACTGGCATCAAAAACAAATAGCGGCGAACTATTTGAAATTGAAGCAAACGGTATGGTTGCCATAAAGTCTCCTTCCCCGAGAGTAAGTTATTGGCCGGAACTTATTAGACAAGTAAAAGGAAGTCTCACTGCACCCGATCTCATTGATTCTCTAAAAAATACAGAAGTTATTGAAGGCACCCTTACAGTCAACGACATGGAAAAATTCTCTGCACCATGTTTACTTTCTATCTTGAAGTTGGATATACAGTATGTCAGTGAAGTAGATTTCCCAAAAGTAGAGATCATTGCACAGGGGTTAATTCTGGCTAATATGAAGAATGCCTACTTTCCGAAACTGACGTCAGTTCCTCGGATCCAAATAGAATCGGTCACCAACCCCGTTTTTTCGCTGCTGAAAAAAATCCCATCATCTCTTACTTTCACAGATCGGACAAATGATCGAAAAAATAATTTCCGGAAAGCATTTCCCTTACTAAACAAAGTTGGAAAAGGAAGCATCGGCGTATCTGGATTTGCCACTCAGGAAATTCTGTCGCAAATGGAAAATGACCCGCATCTAAAAATAGAAGGCATCTTTGCTTTAACGAGTTAATCAAAAAAAAACACGTACAGTAGAATTATGAGTAACTCTTGCTCCATTTTCCAGAATTCTCTCTCTGGACAACACCAGGATTTGGCGCAAATAGAAGAAAGTTTGCGAGAATTTGTTTCTGCACCAAATATAGATAAACAACAAGCACTCCAAAAACATATCGAAACGTTGGAAGAAAAACAAAGGGAATTTTTTGAAGACTACTCACTTCAAGTACATTCATTAATGATTTCTTGGTTTAATGACTACACAGCTACAGCAGTTCCAAAAAACCTCTTCGACACAAAAGATCTCTTTCACATTAATGAAAATGGGATGATTGCTGTTGATATGGGGGAACATCTCTCTTTTAATCTTTCGGTAAAAAACTACTGGCCAAGTTTAGTTCGAACGGTAAAAGGGAGTGTGGCTTTTGCTGATGGCAGCATTCATTCACTCAATAACACTGAAAGAGTGGAAGGACAATTACAAGTTCAACACATAGGTGAATTTGCCGCACCAAATCTCACTTACAGTTTGGCTCTGTATGTTGAAGACGTGAAAAGCTTGAATCTTTCTCATTTGATTGACGTCACAAGTACTATGCATCTGGATAGCGTGCAAAACGCTTTTTTTCAGCGACTCATTGTCGCTGGTGAAGTTTTTATTAAGTCTCCTCAACCAGATGGAGAAATTGTTTTTCACTCTCTTGTAAACGTAAGAGAGTTTGTTTTTCTTGAACAAACAAATCCCGAGAAATCTCGGTACTTCAGGGAAGTTTTCCCAGTCTTACGTACGGTAGTGCAATACCTCAGACTCGACGATCCATTGTCGTTAGTACTGACCAACTTTTAAAAGAAATACTGGATGACAAAAAATTACAAATAAAAGGCGATGTTGCTAGGAGATATAGCCCATGAATAACTCGTGCTTCACTTTCTCTAACGACCATGAATTCATCACTCGCTCTTCCGTCAACCAGCCGCGGCGGGCATTCCAGACACCATACTTCATAAACAATAAATGTTCGGCAGCGTGAGCATCGGTGTCGATGACGAAGTTGAGATCAAATTGAAGCGCTTCACGAATAAGTTGCGCTGGCAGGTCGAGACGGCGCGGCGATGCATTAATTTCGATTGTTTTGCGGTGCTCTGCGCAAAACTTGAAAATGGTGGCCCAGTCTGCTTCAATTTCTGGCCGCTTTTCCAGTGAACGCGCGGTCGGGTGACCGAAAATCCGCACTTTGGGATGCGCAAGGCCTTTCAAAATGCGCCGCGTCATTTCGCGAGAACTCAACTCAAATTGCGAATGGATCGATGCGATTGCGTAATCCAAAAGTTCGAGTGCCTCATCCTCCAGTGCCAGATTACAGTCAGGTAAAATGTCAACCTCCAAACCTTTGAAAACATGGATTTTGTGGGAGGTTTTTTTGAAGTGCGCAGCAACTTGTTTCTCAATTTCCGCATTGCGTTTTTTTACCGCAGCTAAGCGCTCCGCCTTCGTGAGACCAAGTTGTTTAGGATTATGATCACTCAAACCGATATAGTCATAGTGGAGTTTTTCTGCTTGTACCAAAATTTCTGCAATACTACTGACGCTTGCATCGTGGCTGCTGGGAAAATCGAGACTGGTATGAATGTGAAAGTCACCACGGATATGTTTTTCTTCGATTAATTTGGGCAGACGGCCGACTTTGGCTGCTTCAATTTCTCCAGCATCTTCGCGGAGTTCCGGCGGAATGTACTCCAAACCCAGCGCGCGGTAAAAGCTTGGTTCATCTGTATAAAACTTCGTGCCACTTTTTGATTTAACCCCATTTTCCGACAACGATAATTTTTTGGAAAGCGCCAATGTACGCAAATGAATATTATGCAGTTTGGAACCCGTGTAGTGTTGCAACATACTCCCCCACTGTGCGGGAAACTGGGTTTTCACATCAATTTGCCAACCGGAAGCGTGCAAAAAAATCATCATTTTCGGACCGACAGAAATCACTTTTTGCAGGTGCGGAAATTTTTCTAAGTAGGCCATGAGTGCATCAGGGTCGGGGGTGGCGACGGCGATGTCGATGTCACCAATGGTGGGCGCCCGGCGCCGCAGGCTGCCGAGCGCCTCAGTTTTTTCACAAAGCTTCGATTTCCGCAAATACTCCATCACATCATCAGCAACTTGTTCGGCTTCCGGCAACAACATACGTTTTTCAACATGTTTATAATGTTGGTCAATCGCATGCGAAATTTTCTCTTCAGTGACTGCGGAAAAACCTTCGATCTTTTGAATTGTGCGCGCCGCCGCGGCGGCGCGCACTTTCTCTACCGCTGTTTCTGCCTTCCCTAACCTCAACGCATGCGCTAATTTATACGCCGTTTTCGGCCCAATTCCTGGGACGTCCAACAATGGATACATCCCCGCCGGTTCACTGCGCAAAATGCGTTCTAGCCGCTTAATATGCCCCGTTCGAAATAATTCATCTAAATACTTGTGAAATTTTTTGCCGATTCCCGGCACTTCTTCCAACGCCCCATCATTTCCTTCCCAAATTTCCCGTAAAGGAGTTGGCAGTTGTTCAATACTATTTGCCACATTGACATACGCCTGCACCCGAAAACCTTCAATCCCCTGCAACTGATACACCGCCGCAATCTCGCGAAACAACTCCGCAATTTCGGCATTGGTCATGTGAGCGTTAATCTTCGTCACCATACTTTTGGTTTAACACTCCAGCTAAAAGTTCTTCAAAAGCTTCAACTAATGTACCGGGATTGTTAATAATGCGGCCATCTTCTCCCCAAACTTTATAGAAAATATCATCCGCATTAATTTCAACAGGCGGCTGCGGTGGTTGTTCTGGCTGCTGAGGTTGTTGTCCCCCTCGCCCTCTCGCCATTCTGCCCCTCCCAAATGGATCTCTTCGTAATTCATCATTCTCTGGATGTTGGTCGTCTCCGACCATCGTCCCAGCAATTTTCAACGCTTTCGCAACCATTCCGTTTTGTTGAAGCGCATCTTTTATTTGTCGCGAAGCTTCCGGCGTTTGGGTTGCCCCATCAGTAATCTCAACAAGAATGTTCACCGCATCCCGATCCTTCAGTCGTGCACTACTTCCACTTTTACTTTTTAAAAACTCTCCTAACACATGTTCCAACGGCAAACTGTCATTCGTTCCACCCAAATTCGGAATCACTTCAATTTGTTTCAAAATTAATGCCTCCACTTTTGTGGGATCGGGCAACATTGAGGCATCAATTAATACTTCAAATCCAGGTTGTTCAAGAGCTGGGGCTCCAAAAGCAACCAAGTGCAACTTTACCTTCACCGGAAAGTCCGAACTATTTTGTAAGCCCTCAGCAGCAAATAATCGTAGTGACTCACTTGTGGAATATGCCACGTCTTTTGCGCGATTAATAAATTTTTCTTCTTGGAACATACTCCCAGACGCATCCACAACCAACCAAATTTCGATTTCTCGCGGATGGATAACCTCTCGCTGTGGTTCATACCGGTTACGCTGAAAAATTTCGGCTTGACTGGGGTTTGTCAGCAAAGTTGGCAGTTGCTGCACAACCTGCGTCGTATCCAAATCCAAACCACTGGTGAAACCCGATCGTTCTTGCTGTTGGTACTCCGTATTTTTTTGAATCAACCGCCACCACATTTTTTTCACGCGCTGCACGGTGTCGCTCATACGAAAAGACCGTTCTACGATTTCGGTTTTTTGTCCTTCTGTCAGTTCTGGAATTGCATTCAGTTTTGTACGTATTCTTTCTTCACTTTTTTCTTTGGCGCGTTCGGCCGCAGTCTTGTTTTTATCTTTGACATATTTTTTTACATCTTTGAAGTTTTCCGGATCTGAAGCATCATTGCTCATCGGATCATAGCCTTCGGCACCCGTTTCGGCATCCTCATCAAATGCATTTGGGTTTTCGGCTAAATCTTCAGCCAACAATTTTTCAAAAATCGGTTTGATCGCGTGTTGCATCGCAAAAACAGCTCTTTCCAACGGGATGTCGGCGTTTGAAAAACGTTCCTGCACAAGAACTTCTAACGAAGGGTATTTTGTCCCCATAAACTCTACCGGCTGGTCAATAACCGCTTGAACCTCCGGTGTAATATTTACTGCCTCATCTGGTACCATCATCCGACGTAAAAGCGCGTGGATGAGCTGGTAGCAACGCGGACCTCTATCGAGTCCTTCATTTTTAAAAAGTTTATTTCTATAGAGTTCAGCCGGAATATCTTGGTCACTGCCACCTTTTTGAAACGGCGCAACTCGCCTTTCGACAAGCGCATTCACATGGACATCTAAAAAAACATTAAAAAAACGATGCCAAACTCCCTGTAAATTTTTATCCCCTTTTGCCCAATCTTTGGCCAACTTAAAGGTTTTTTCATATGCGACCGGATCGCTTAAATACTGCACATGGTGGCCAGCTTCGTGGCCACCAACCCAAACTTTTTCCTTCGAATTGAAACCCATTCTTTCTGCTTGAGCGACAGAAAGATGAATCGTTGGGTATGGATCGTGAGTGAAGTAGGCACCTTTTGCTTGTGGGTTCCGATCGATCTCAATTCCCACTGGCTGACCGCTCGTCATCACACCAGCGACGACTCTCACGAGTGATTCGTCAAAGGGATTCGGTACCTCAGGTTTCTGCGGAACAGTCGCTAAATCATTTTCTTCGTCTGACGCTTGTGGTGAACGTGCCATCGACCAGCCTTGGTCAAATTCTCGTTGAGAAGAAGTCATATATATCTGTTAAGTATGAAGATTAGGCCGCTGTGCCCTCACCTAAAATATTTCGTTCATCTTCACAAAAGAATTCCACCGACCGATTATAATTTTCGATTCGTTGTTTGATGTCCTCAATTTGTTGCGTAAACCTTTCGATCGCTTCTTGATAGCCAGCTTCTCCGGTAGTTTTCTCAGTTGCTCGTTCACCTCGCAAACTGGTAGCATAAATTGCCGTCGGTGCTTCGTAACCAGAAAAAGCTTCTGCAACCTGTGACGGTTGGTAGACCATTTTACGCCTGTTTTCCATCACGAATTGATCTTTTCGATATGGCTTTAGGTGCAGTTCTTCCACACCAGTTGGAGAAGGTTCTTTTTGAAGCACGCCATCCCACTTTGGATCTCTAAAAAATTCTTGGAGCCAAAAAATGTGATACATGTACTGCGCTTCTTGCGGAGCCAAAATACTTGCCGGCTTAATGAGATACTCAACAATATAATGTTCGATATCGTACTGGAAGCCATCTGCCTTCCAGTTTTCAACCATATCGATGACCGTTCGCATAGAAGGATACGTAATTTTCAATGGGAACTCAGCGCCATTGTACGTATCTTCAGGCCGAAGTGGTTTGCCGGCGTAATTATTTTGCAATACTTTAAATGCAAGGGAGAGTTTCCATGCAGCTTCTAAAGTAGTGCGACCGTTAATTGACTCTGGCGCATACAAATTTCCCTTTTCGTCACACAGAGTGGCAAGTAAAATTTGGTAGAGATCACGTTTGTTGTTTTGATGTTCACCATTTAGTCGTTTACCCTCTTTTACATATCCACTTTCAAGTTCTCCCGTGTCAATATCATCAAGCGGAGGTGTACCAACTTCTACGATTGCGTCCCCAATGCGACTTACTAAAGCCGGATCAAAGCTGTGACGATTGAGGTACCGATTGGCGTTGGCGAGACTGATGTTACCTGTGAGGATAACACCAAAACCTTCTTGAACAGTGATTGAGTGGCCATTGACCGCGACACTGTCACCTGGTTTAGCTTGCAAGTATTGATTGAGTGAGGCAAAAAGTCCCGGGTCAATGTAGTTAAACTCATCAATGATGAGAATTTTGCCTTCCTCCATTGCTTTTTGGATGGGACCCAAAAACTTTTCCGTGACGAGCTGCGATTCTTTTCCTTGACCCTTCACCGTTGCTTGGGCAATAGCAATAGATTCTTCCATTTCATCATCATCCCAGCCCTCCTTTTCACCGAATCGTCTCGTTTCCTCCGTGATTTCCTTCACCTGCTGCACAACATCCAGGGCGTTAAAACGCTGGACATTTAATCCCAAGTACCCTAACAAATCTGTTTTGTCAGTAAATTTGTGTCCGGCAACAAAGTGATACTTCGCGGATTCATCATTGGGGTATAACTCATAGTGATATTGTGTCGCAATTTCAATTGCTCTTTGTGTTTTACCGGTTCCGGTTTCACCAAGCATTGCTGCGATACCGCGCATCGCTAATTTTTCGCTTATCTTTTTGTTTTCGGCATGCACTTCACCGGTCGACATAATGTGGTGAGCTGCAAACTCTCTTTTGAGTTCACGAATTTTCAGTAAATTGTGCGCAATAAAAGCTTCACGGTTAACGTAGGGCAAGTCATCTTCAAGACTTTGCTCCAAATGGGTCGCAACATCTTGCCAACTTTCTAGTGGGGCTATTGCGTCGGCCCGATCCGGATGTGAGAGCAACTCACCTTGTTTTTTTGCAATGGCAGCATTCACTCCTTTGAGTAGTCTTTTTAAAAGTGCTGCTTCACTACCATATCGAAACAAACGGTTGTTGCTTTCAGCGATCATCGTGCCTTGTTGGCCTTCAGGAACAACTCTTTGTGCTTCCGCAGTTGCATCATCAAAATCTTTAATCAATTGTTCGACAGAACTGGAAGGAGAAATTTTCCTATCAAAACTTTCCAGAACCTGCATCGCTCGTTCCATATTTGCGTCAGATTTCATTCTCCCGGATTCTTCGAAGTGGGTACCAATCGCTTCTGCGGCTGAGAGTTTTCGCAGTTGTTCACTATCATCCATACCGGCAGCTTCTGGTGTTTGACCACCTAAAAGCGCATTTCGGGTAGATAAACGTTTTTGAATTAAGCTGTCAATGTAACGTTGGATACCAATAAGTTTTTCTAGTTCGTTTTGTCCGTCCGAATATGTGTCTGCTTGCCTCGGTTCATTTCCAGTTGGCTCTCTGTTTGTTGGCATATATTTCTCCGGTGAAAATTCATCTTTAACTATAAGCAAATTTTATGTGAAAGAGAAGGACAGAATTTCTATTACTTGTCTTTCCCTACCCACTCACCACTTTTCCTTCCATCACCAATGTGTGTTCTTTCTGCAACTGACGTATTTCTTGAACTACTCGATGCGTTGCAACTTTGATAGAAATATCGTTGAATGCTTTTCCTACTTTTTCTAAAACCGGAAAAGCTTCGCGAAAGTGATTTTTCTGGGAATCGGTGAAAATAATCATCTCCTCAACTGTTTTTAGAGAAGAGAAGATGACGCTGTCAACAGATGAGAGTTGCAACGCAGTAGCCGTTTCCAGTTGCGGAAACCGGGCTTCTTCGACCATGGTAAGAGTGATTGTGTAAGATTTTTTCAGTTTGGGAAAGTCAATTTTTTGTACTGAGTGAATAGCGAGTGTCCCATTCATACGAATAAGGTTTGGGGCAGAAAAATTTTTGCTTATTGGAACAGACAATGTGCCTTCGTATATTTCAGTATTCTTTAAAGAATCAGTTTTGCTGCCGTACCCGACTGTGATATGACCTCTTGCCTCGCGAACTAAACTCGGCCAGTACTTATTAAGCACGAACATGTTTGAGGAGTTGAAATCGATGCTCACCATTCCATCTTCCCCAACTTTGGCCACGTTTTTGAAAACTGTGCCATCGTCTTTGAAAACAAAATCTTCCATCCAAGTGAGGATGAGTGCGGATGCTTGTTTTTTATACTCTTCAAAAAACTGGGTAACTACTTCTGCTACTTCATTTATTTCTTTTTCAATTTCGGCTTTTTTCGTTTCAGTTGGTGCGGTCGCAAAATCCGCCACCAACACCCGTATTTTTTCCAGTTGTTGGAGTTGTTCAGCAAGGGTGTTTTGGAAAGTGGTGCAAGCGTTATTCATGTTTTACCAAATTTTTTAGTCAATCTTTTTTGATATTGTTATGTGATCGTTATGTCGCAAACCAGGCCTGTTCAAAATTTGCTGCCACAGCTCCTCGGAATTTACTTCGATCATTTCAATCGCCCAACTTGAAGATTCAGATAAACTTTCCAAAACCGGAAAAGTTTTGACAAACCAATCTGAGGGCAAAGGTTTTGATTGAGGAACAGAAAGGTGCAAAAAGGTGGAGCCACCAATTTTTCGCAGCGACCAGAATACCGTATTGAAAATATTTATTAAGTGAAAATCACCGTTCCCCGCAAATTCTTCGAGCCCGTCCATTTCAAGTTTTGTCACATTCTCGATTTCCACTCCACCGCGCATAACACGCAGTGCATTTGCGATAAACAGATTGCAGTTTTTTATCCTGATCGCGGTACTTCCCAGTTGCCCAATTTCACTTAACGCTGGAAAGTTTGCCTCTTTTACATCTTCTGCCATAAGCCCCTCTGTAATTATCTCCAGTTTGGTAAAGTCAGCTTTTCCCACTCCTCGCAAATCCAGCCGAATAAGTTTTTTCACTTCTGGCGCCAATACAACTTTAATGTTATCGAGATACATCGTTTCTGCTTCAGTGAGAAGTGGCAATAAAAGTTTTTCTGCGGCTGACCCAGTTCCGTTGATGAGTTTTACCGATTTGAGTTTTGGAGCTTCAAAAATTTTCACGTATTCTGGCAGTGACAACGTCGAAAGACTTTCGGTGTTTTTTAAAGAAGAAATCGGTACTTTTCCAAAGTGTACATCGCCTTGTACCTCACGGATAAGGCTGGGCCAATAATTTTTTTTGTTTTTTTCGTAATGTAAGGAGTGCGTTTGTAAAACAACCATGCCATTTTCTTCAATCGTAAAAAGCTGCCCGGCATTTATTTTCAGCCCCACGTCACTGAAGCCTTCCAACCAACGAGTCACAACTTTACCAACTTTTTCATGAAATTTGTCTTTCAATTCTTCAAGGTTAGCGTCAGCATCTTCCAAAAGTTTTTCAATTTTTTGTTTTTCTTCGTCCGAAGGTCTGGCTACAAAACCCGCCACCACATTTTCAATTTCTTGCAATGAATTTTTCAATTCTGCAAACTGCTGAGTAAAAAGCTGGCAGCTAGTGTTTGGCACTTTCTTCATTTTTTCAATCGATTGTTACGGAACCTTTCGTGTCGTAATCCACCCAAAACACGTAATCCCTGAATCAGGGTTTTTTAAATACTCTGCAACTGCATTGCTTTCCACATAAATCGTGGTACTTTTGTCAAAACCAATTTCCCGCAACTGCGGAAATGATTTTTGAAATTTCTCCACAGTAGTTATGTTCGCGAACCGAATTGAGTTTTTACTTTTTATTTTTTCTAAGTTTGGCGCTGAAACACTCACAACATTGAAAGTGCAATCTGCTCCTTCGACAAAGGAAAGAAGTGGGAGATCTACCGAGCTGTGTCCTTCGATATGCAGATCTCCTAACCGTTCAAGTTTTGGCAATGAAAGTGGTCCTACAATGATGCGTACGACGGTTAGCCTCTCCGTCTGCCGAAGCTCTGGCGCTTTGAGTTCATCAATTGGTGATTCAAAACGAAGTGCTTTCGCAAAAACTAATTTGGGGAAATCAAAACTCACTCTAGTATAAAATTCAGGCGATTTCTTAAAGTACACCATTCCACCCACGTTTATCAAATCACGAGCAACAAGATTTCCTTCCCAGTTTTCGAGGATAAAATCATCTTGAACTTTTTCTAAACCACCGGAAACGGTGAATTTACCTGAACCAACCACTCGTCCATGGACTTCTTTAATGAGCGTCGGAAAGTACTTCACTTTTCTGTTTGACTGAAAATTATTGAAGTCTCCCTCAAACACGAGCCTCCCATCGTCATCGAAATACATAGTACGCATATGGTACTGTGACCATTCATACAGAAGTTTAAACACTGCCGCTTGGTAATTTTCTATTGCTACTGACAATTTATTTTCTATTTCTTGTATTTTTTCTGAAATTCTCTCACCGCTCATCGACGAAGCATCAGCTGTAAAAAGTTCCAGTGCAGTTTGTGCATCCACGACTGGCGTGTGTAACTCCGTAAAAAGCATTTTGAGGTTTGTGCATTGTAAAGCTGGTTGGGATTGAACGGATGAGTTTTGCATATTTACTGTTCTCGAGCTTGGACAGTTACTGTTCCCACGCGCAAAGTTTGAGCCAAAATTTCCTCTCGCAATTCCTGATCAAGCTCTTCGTTTATTTCAATCGTACCCTGCGAAAAAGCATCCGCAACCTCCCGCAAAACCGGAAATACTTCACGAAAACGTCGGGATTTTTTCCATGCGTCCATGAAAAAAAGTTTTTTGCCCACACCTACTAGCTCAGGAAAAATGCCATTCGTTAAAGATTGAATATTCATTGTAAAATGGACGCGGGCTAGGTGCGAAAAATCAACCGCACCCACACTTCCAATCTCCAGTGTATCTATATTTTTTACTTGAGAAAATTTCGCCTCATCCACTTCCGTGATATTAAGAAAAGAAACAAAAACGAGGCTCGGTGCAGAAAAATGATCAATACCTCGAACTAAAAGTGTTCCTCTGACTTCCTCCGTATTGTTCAAAGAATGAATATTTGAGTCGGCTGTAATAACAACAGAAAGATTTTCTGTTACTGTTTTGATGAGATTTGGCCAGTACCCTTTGGGTTCTAACAATCCGTCAATTGGCGTAGCGCGAAGACTAACCATTCCATCTTCATCAATCTCAAACATTTCAGGTGCTGACCAGCCCACTGTAGTTGATTTTGCAAACCAAGCGAGCATGACTTCAGAAACTTTTTCTTCATACTCGTCACGAAATCTCGTGTACTCCTCATTTAATTTTTCAATTCTCTGTTGAATTTTGGTCGTTTTTTCTGAGTCCGGCCGACTGATAAAATTCACCATCAAATTTTCAATTTCTTGTAATTGGCGTTTTTGCTGGGCGATGGAGTTGCGAAAAGGGGTGCAAAAATTTTGCATCTCCTCATTCTATCTCAAATTTATCTTGTTCGTCTGTTTCGAACCACAACCTGTCCATCAATTTGTACATCAGTTGCCTCTTTCCGAATCGCATCAGCTACTTCCTGAGACTCAACGATGAACGAAACTGCACCGGTGACGTGTGTTAATTGTGGAAATATTTCTTTAAACCTCCTGGGTGGCAAGGCTTCTAAATCTGACAAAATAATTGCTTCTGCCTCGGTAAGTGCGGGAAGAGTGCCTTTTGCGCTTCTTAGTGCAATAGTCAAAACTCTTTCTAATGACTGCAAATTAAATTCTTCGATATTTTTGAGTTCGAAAAGATTCGTGTGGATAATCCGTAAATTATTCGCGGTAAAACTGTCACAATTTGCAATACTAGAGTTAGTCGCACTACCCGGGTTGCTAACAACAATTTCTTCAAGACTAGGCAACTTAAAATCCGGCACATATTCCACTTCCATTCGGTGAATTTTTTTCAAAGCGTTCAGGTCCAAATGCCTCACATGCGAGGCCGTTAACCAAATCGTTTCTGGTAGCGCTGGCGCAGAAAATGACTGCACATGTTCCAGCTCAGCTCCATAGAGTTCCTTAAGAACTGGAAATGAGAAGCTGGGCTTGGGCTTTTTCTTGTCAAGCCCAACACTTTGCCTAGCATGAATTGTTGCGCAAGATTCCAGTGCTGGAGCAACACATTCACCCATTCCATTTGCAAAGTACACTGAGTCTGCCATCACCCTAGTATTTTTGAGCGAGTGAATTTCGCGGGAAATATTTACAGTATTTTCAACAACTTCAATGAGCGATGGCCAATATGGTTTTTTTACACTGAAAAGATTCAGTACTGTACCTATTCCGCCAAATTTAATCCGAACCATACCACTCTTCTCATCCACCGCTATCAACTTCTGTGGGTTACGTTGGATATCAACAACCGCCACACACTCACTCAACCAAACACCAATAATTTCTCTGATTTTTTCAATCAATTGGCCGTGTATTTTATCAACTTCTTTTTGAACTTTTTCCAGTCGCACAGCGATTTCTGGCTCCATCCCCGCTTCTGGATGCGTGGCAAATTTTTGCAACAGTTCCTCTAGAGCACTCAACTCCTGCTGTTGAAGAGTGAAACTTTGAGTGAAGTAGCTGCAAACAAGGTTTGACATAAAAATTCTGTGCGCTATCCCGAACATTATTGGCTTTTTTCGTGCTTTTCGCTAGAGTAGTTTAGACTTTCCTAGTCTGGCTGGTCCGGCATAACGTACACTTTTGGGCAACGCACACGAGATCTTTTTGTATCTCGCAAAAACTCAGCTACTACGCTGTTTGCTACGCGCGCGTCGGTGCTAATTTCTTCTAAAACTGGAAATGCTTGGACAAATTTTTTGACTGTGTCAACTGAAGGAAGATTTGCGGTGGTCCCTATTTTACGCAACCTTGGCGCAGAAAGGTGAATTGCATCCACAAAAAAATGTTGCTCAACAACGGATAAAACGGTAAGTTCAACGCTAGAGTCTGAATGAACTTCAAGTGCATGGGTTTCTCTCAATTTCTTTAATACGAATGGTTTCTTCACATTTCCAATCCTGAGAAACTTACATTCTCTCAATTCAGGTATTCGTAACTCGACGACATCTGCTTCTTGCAAAAAAATGAATTTTGCACTCACCAAGCCAGAAAGATCTAGAACAGTGAATCGTAATTTTTGACCAGGAGTATTATTGGGCTCTATTTGTCCAACAACTTTCAAATCAGTGGCAACAAAATCTCCAAATACCTCTTTAGAAATAAGTAATTCGTTCTTAATATACTCGAGACCTTTTAAAGAATGTGTCGTACGTGCTGTTTGAAGCGCGCCGTGGATTTCTTGTATTACGCTACAAAAATATCCCCCTTGCACTCTACTACTTAAGTTTAAATCTCCACGAATAATTACCCTACCTTCATCAGTAAACTCAACTTTTTCACCCAACAAAATACCGGGGTACCATTTTTTCAGTAATTCGCGCACAGCATTTTCATATACTTCTACTTTTGCTTCAAACCGCTCTTCGAGAGGGGCAAATTTTTCTTCTATTTCTTTTTTGGTTTTCGCTTGTGGATTACGTGAGAAATTAGTAATGGCTGCCTCGATTTCCGCCACAGATGCGAGTAACTCACCGAAATGAGTTTGCAAAAGTGAGCATTGAGATGAAAATGTTTGGTTTGGCATAAAAACTACTTCAGCAAACCCTCACCAACTAATCACTTATACTTAACCTCAATAATTCCAGAAAACTGAATTTCTCCTTTTTTAATAAGAGATTCAATTTCCTGTTTTCTTTTTTCGTTTTTGACAAAGATTTTTTCACCATTGCCAGTAATGCGTACCAATAATGGAAATGCGTCGCGAAATAAAATGTCATCATTCAAACCAGCTATTTCTAAGCCACGGCATTCTTCAAGAACTGGCAGAAAAATCCTTGATGTCGCCAAAGAACTCAGATATCCGCCAATTTTCCTAAGTTTTGGGAAAGATGCTTTGCCAAAATAGAGGAGAAAGAGACCGTCCCCCACCTCCGTGAGTAAATCTGCAGAACAACTTCGATGTTGTATCAGACTACCCCCAATATACTCGACTGATTTGAGATCATGAGTCAGGCTGATTTCCACCCTCCCCCCCACACTCACGATGAGGTTTGGGAAGTAGTTTGCAAAAGGAAATTTTTCTAGGTCATCAGAAAAATTTTGCTTCAATCCAGAAGCAATCACAACTCCCCCCGTTTCTTCTTCAACGAAGAAATTGAATCGATTTTCTGGAAGTAACTCAGTCCATTTATGGTACCAGCGTTCTATGACTTCGTGCACTTTTTCTTCATATTCTACAAAAAACTCACGCCGCAATGTTTCGACTTTTTGCAGCTCTTCAGTAATTTTCTGTTTTTTCTTTTCATCAGGAGAGTGCGTAAAATCTTCAACGAGCGGTGCCGTTAATTCAAGCTGGGCTTGTAGGGTTTTTAAGTTTGTCTGGAATATTGCGCAAGAATTGTTCATATAATTTTCTATGCTGCTTCCACTTCAAGACGCATTGCGCCAGTTGCCCAAAGACCTTTGCGCCGAGCTTCTTGGATTTCCTGTTTGAGTTCATCAGTGTCAACAAAGAACGACACAATCTTTCCGTTGGCATCTTTAGAGACACCGACATTTTGCAGTGTGGGAAACATCTTTCGGAACAATCCTGGCTCACGTTTCAGTTTTAACAGATGCATGCTCCCAGATACTTCTGTGATAGATGCGAAAACAATATCCTCAGAATTGTAGATAGCTAAATTCACATAGAGATTTGTTAACTTTTCCGCACGAAAATCGATACAATTTTTTATCAGTATTCTTAGCATAATTGTGGTGTTGTCACCAACTTGCAATAACTCTGGGAGATGCAAATGACTCATGCGCTCAAAACTGCAGTCTCTCATAATGAGTTTGAGATTGGATAACTCTACACTTTCGATGCGCCGTAAAAATAAACTTCTCGACTGAATGAGGGCGGGAGCAGAAAGTGACTCAAAAAGCTCAACCTCCATCCCTCTTGTTTCCTCTAAAGCTGGAAAAGAAAGGGACTTTCCTTCACGACTTTCCCATGCTGTCATATCATCAGCATCGGGCTTACATCGAATAACGCTGCATTTTTTCAAAACCGGTGCGACAAAATGAAATTCTTGATCTTGAAACAAATGAAAAATTTCCAGCGTGCCCATCACTTCCTGAGTATTTTTTAATGACTGGATGGCGTGTGAGGCAGTGACGCTACCATCTAAAGTCTTGAGTAAATTTGGCCAATATGGTTTCGTGGACAAAAAGAAATTTATCGTTCTGTGCCCAGGGGAGAGTTTGAGTGAGACCATGTTATCAGAATCGAATTCTATGGTCGCCTCGCTCGCTCCCCCCTCCCCAACCGAAGTAATTTCTTCCAGCCACTTTACAAGAATTTCTCTTGCTCGTTCTTGAAATTCTTGTCGTGGAAACTCATTAAGGTCGCTTTTTAATTGGTTCATCTTTTGAGTCATTTCTTGCTCAAGTTCTTTTGACGGATTTTCCGTGAATGTCCGTAACAATTCTTCAGCCTCTGCAACTTCGCGGTACAGTGGTTCGATAAAGT
>Ga0070730_10001155_pt1 | contig 26060 bp, 21 predicted proteins | sample Coa_R1_3_FD_66447 | JGI IMG/M metagenome (GOLD analysis project Ga0070730, IMG submission 66447) | Surface soil microbial communities from Centralia Pennsylvania, which are recovering from an underground coalmine fire - Coalmine... | ecosystem: Environmental > Terrestrial > Soil > Unclassified ... | reverse complement strand
CGACCGCAACGCCAACCGAGACGCCCACGCAAACGCCGACGGCCACGGCAACGGCCACGGCGACGATCATCGCGACCGCGACGGCTTCGCCCACGCTCGAGCCGACGGCCACCGTCGCATCGACGTCGACGGCCGAGCCGACCGCGACGGCCCTACCGACCGGGACGCCGGTCAGGAACCTCGCGGCGTCGGCCACGCCGACACCGAATGTGATCGGCTTGCTTTCGGGCACATCGCAGTTTGAGCTCGCCCCGCTCGGTACACCGGCCGCCAACACTTCGGCGTCTCCGACCGCTGTCGGCAGCACGACGCCGGCTTCAGTTGTGCTGAGCACGCCGGGTGTCTCGGCGCTGGGCAATTCCACGCCCACCGCCGTGCTCAACGGCACTTCGGTCGCGACCGCCACGCCGACCCACCCGCAACTCGTCATCGGGACGCACGCCGACGACGACCCGGCCATCGACTACTCCATCGGCTGGACGATGGTCGCGAACCCGTCCGCGATCGGCGGCCACTATCACCGGACCTCCACCAGCTTGCCCAACGTCAGCTTCACCGTCGACACGAACGTGCTCAGCCTGGTGCTGTGGTATGTGCCGGGACCCGCGGGAACGTCCCTCGAAGTCTTCCAGGATGGTGTACACGTTGGCACCATCGCCGAGGACGGTGTCAGCGGACACGGGTCGGTGACGCTGACGGGTACCGGCTCACGCGTGATCCGTCTGGAAAGTCACCCGGCTCCGTCGGGCGGCTCCGGTGGAGCGCCTGGTGCGGGGACGGTCTCGCTCAACCGGGTGGACGTGGTCGGCAATGGCAGCCCGACGCCAACCCTCGTTGCCAGCAACGGGGCCGGCGCGACCGCGACGCCGATGGGGACAGTAACGGGCAGTCCCGTCGGCACTCCGTCCGGGACACCGTCAGCAGGCGGCATGGCGACAGCGACGCCTGCGGTTGGCGCGCCGGGCGCGACGGCCAGCGGAACCTTGAGCCCGACGGCGACGCCTGGCGGCACGCCTGCATCAGGCGGCACGCCCGCTCCCGGCAGCACGCCCACGCCAGATGGCACGCCCGCTCCCGGCAGCACGCCCACGCCAGATGGCACGCCCGCCCCAGGGGGTTCGCCGACGCCAGGCGGCACGCCGTCGGTAGGCGGTACGCCTACACCAGGCAGTTCTCCTACACCCGGCAGTACATCCACGCCAGGCAGCACTCCCACACCAGGCGGTACGCCCGCTCCGAGCGGTACGCCCGCATCAACGAGCGTGCCGGCTTCGACCAGTACCGCCGCACCAGCGAGTAGTCCAACTGCCGCGGCGGCGGCCACGTCAACGGCGGCGCCGGTCAGTACCCCACCACCCGTCCCGACCACGAGCCCGGCGCCCACCGCGGTGCCGGCGCCGACAGCCGTCGCTACCCACGCGCCCACCGCGGTCCCCGCCCCCACGGCCGTCCCCGCGCCAACTGCCGCGCCCGCGGCAACCTCTCCCCCCGCCCCCGCCGCGACCGCCACGCACTGAGAAGCCCGGTCGCGTCGACAGCCGTCCCAACCCACGGGCCCGCCGCGACGGCCACGCACTGAGAAGCCCGGTCGCTTCGACAGCCTTCGCAACCCACGCGCCCACCGCGGTCCCCGCCCCGACGGCCGTCCCCGCCCCAACCGCCGCGCCCGCGGCAACCTCTCCCCGCGCCCCCGCCCCCGCCGCCACGGCAACGCACTGAGATCTCCTCGGTCCCCCGCGGTACCGCATGGGGCCGCGGGACGTGAGCACTTGATCGCGGCCCAGCGATCCCATCGGCGATCGGGCTACTGGGTGGCGCGCGGCGTTTCCTTGATTGCGCCGTCGCCGGCGCGACGGGCCGCTGCCTACGCCGCACGACGGCGGCCGAGGGCTTGCTGGTGCCCTCGGTCGCGGTTCTCGCCGATCGGTCGCGCTGGAGCCTCGTCCTGTTTCTGGACGGGCTGACTGCCGACCTCACGCGTTACACGCGGACGACGTTCGACCGCGCGGTGCGCGTGCGCCCCTGATTGGTTCTACGGTTGGGGGCTCAGGAGGGCCTGGATCTCGTCTTCCAGCGCGGTGTACGACGTGGCCGGCGACTCGCTGGCATCGCCTGGCTGGGCAGCGGGCGCGCGTTTGACCGACGGCAGGGCGAAGCTGATCACGGTGACCACCAGGATGAGCACCTTGGCGACCGGCGAAGCGAGCCAGACCATCAGATACCCCAGCCACGGCAGCGAGAAGTCGACGCGGCCGACGGCGTGGTCGGCTGGCGCCGCCATTGCGTCGATGGTGTTGTTCGCGTCGCCTTTGGTGGTGACCATCATCTGACCATCGCGGGTCTCGAGAGCCACGATGCGGTGCGTCACCAGCACGTCGGGGCTGGCCTGGGTGGCGAAGGTGATCACGTCGCCCACTTGCAGGTCAGTCGCGGCCACCGGTCGGACGCCGACGATGCCGCCGACCTGGATGGTCGGCTCCATGCTGCCGCTCATCACGGCCAGCAACTGGAGTCCGCCGACGACCTGGCTGACTGGCGTCAGCAGGATCGCCAGCAGGGCCAGGATGCAACCAATGAACAGGTTGGCGGTCTGGCGCACGCCGGGGCGGTGTACGCGCAGGCGGCCCAGCACAGGCGTCTGGCGGTGCGCGGTGAGTTGTCTGATCAGGGTCGTCGCCTGCTCGCGAAGGGATCGCCAGGCCACCGACAGCCTCGCCGGCGCGGCGACGGACGGCGGCGGCATGCTCAGTGCCGGCGGCAAGCGGGTAGCCGCGCCGGACGCCGCGCGCACGACGGGTTGCGGCACTCGCCCAGGAGCGCTGGCCGCCGCGGGCGAGACGAGTTGCCCCGCAGGCTCGCGAGCGCTGGAGACGGCGGGCGAGTCGAGTGACAGCACCGACTGCGGAATGCTGGACACGGCAGGCGGGGCGAGGTGGGGCGTCGGGGGCGAGAGGGTGGATGCGGCTGGCGCCGCCGGTGGGGCGGGCGGGCGCAGGTCGGGTGGGGGACTGAGCTCGACGGGCTCGGCCACGGGGGCGGCGCTCAGACGGGCGTTGAGTCGGGCGTTGAGCGCGCCGCCTGGCTGGTGCTCGATCTCGGCACCCCGACGACGCACGAGCGCTTCGATCTCGGCGGCGAGCGCTTTGCCCTCGGCGATCGCGGCCTGCACCACACTGTCGAATTCGACCGCCTGGCGCGTCTGTTCCGAGCGCGCCTGCTCGAGGACACGCGTCACGTGTTCGAGCTCGGCTCTGGCGGCTTTGAGGTTCGTCTCGGTTGCGAGCCGCTCCTGGAGCAGCGCCACCAGCGCATGCTGGGTACCCCGCACTTCGGATTGCAGGTCGGCGTGTTGCTGCATGTCCGTCATGGGCAGCGCAATCTAGTGTCGGACGTCCGCGCGCCGCGCTAATGCCGCATCACGAAGCCGTCAAGAAGCCGCGACGATGCCGGGCGATGCCATCACGTGGCGGCCACGAGCTCGAGCGCGCAGGGGAGCGCCGGCGCCCGGGCTGAGGAAACCTCTCGTCAGCGGTCACAAGCGGACAGGTGAGTGGCTGCGCCAGCGCCGCGTACCGAGCAGCACAAAAGCTGACCGTCAGCAGGCAACAGGTCCCCATAGAGCGCGCGCCGCCACAGGTGGCCACGGCGCCAATCTAGCGCTTCAGCGCTGCGCTCGAGTCGCGCGGGCTTCCCTGAGTCGCGCGGCGACGAATTTGTCGCGGGCGGCCAGGACCTCGGGGGCGCTGCGCTGGGTCCAGTCGTACAGACCGTGACCGGTTTTGGCGCCGAGGGCGCCCCGGGCGATCAGGGCGTGCACAAATTCGGGCGGCTGGTCCATCGTGCTCAGGGCGCCGAACAGGTAGCTCTCGATGGCGACCATCATGTCCAGGCCGACCATGTCGGCGTGCTCGAGCAGGCCGTACGCCGGGAAGCGCAGACCCGGGCCGTGCTTGAGCGCCACGTCCACGTCCTCGACTGAGGCGATGCCCTCCTGCACGATGTGAAAGGCCTCCCGAAAGAGCGCGTGCAGGAGGCGATTGCCGAGTTGGCCGGGCAGGTCCTTGCGGACCACCACCACACGCTTGCCAGCTTTGGCGAGAACCTCAGCCAGGCGCACCAGCGTCTCCTCGCTGGTGCGCTCGCCTTTGACAATCTCGACCAGCGGCATCAACTGCGGCGGGTTCCAGAAGTGCGCCGTCGCGGCCCGTTCGGGACACGTCATCCGCTCCGCGATGCGCGTGATCGGCAAGCCGGACGTGTTGCTGGCGAGGATGGTGTCCGGACCGGCCAACCGCTCGACCTGCCCGAAGAGCTGTTGCTTGAGCGCGAGGTCCTCGGCCACCGACTCGAACACGAACGCCGCCCGGCCGACGGCCGTCGCCAGATCGCACGAGCCATCGATTCGCCGCCGCGCTGCCTGGGCCGCGCGCGCGGTTGCCAGGCGTTCACGCAAGAGTTGGTCCAGGCAGCGGTCAACCGCCCCAAGCCCAGTCGACACGCTGGAGGGCGTGCGGCCGTACAGCGTGGCCGGATGGCCGGCGAGCGCCAGAATCACGGTAATGCCCGGGCCCATCATGCCGGTGCCCAGCACGGCGACAGGTTGCAAACGGTTATCGCTTGCCGAGCTGCGGGTCGAGCGCGTCACGGAGTCCATCGCCGACGAACGAGAAGCTCAGCATGGTCAGCGCGAGGACGAAAGTGGGGAACAGGCCCAGGTACCAGTAGACCCGCACGTAGCCCAGTGAGTCAGCCACCATCTTCCCCCAGCTGGGCAGCGGGTCATTGATCCCAAAGCCGAGGAAGCTGAGGCCAGCTTCGGTAAAGATAGCGGTCGGGATGCCCAGTGTGACGGCCACGATCAAGGGTGCCAGGGCGTTCGGCAACATGTGACGCAGGGCGATGTGGAAGCGGCTCGCGCCCATCGCGTGCGACGCCAGGACGAACTCCTTTTCCCGCAGCGAGAACAGCTGCGCGCGCGTGAGCCGACAGATGTCGATCCAGCTGATCAGGCCAATGGCCACGATCACATTGATCAGCCCATTGCCGCCGAAGACGTCCAGGCCGCGCCAGAGGGAGATCAGAAACAGCGCAAACAGGAAGATGGGAATCGAGGTGAAGACTTCGACAACGCGCATGACGACATAGTCGACCCAGCCGCTGAAGCTGCCGGCCAGGGTGCCCAGCGTCACCCCGATCAAGAGCGCGAAGGCTTGCACCGAGATGCCGACGGTCAGCGACACGCGCGCGCCATAGATGAGTCGACTGAGAAAGTCGCGCCCGACGCCGTCAGTGCCGGCGAGGTGCAGGCGGTTCGGGAACTGGTTGGCCTCGGCGAGCACCGAATAGTCGTAGCGCGCCGGCGCGATCAGGTCGGCGAAGACCGCGGCGCCAATCAGCAGCACCATCACCGCCAGCGCGCCGACCGCGAGCTTGTTGCGCTTGAAGCGCCGCACGGCGTCGCGCCACAGTGTCGCCGGCGGCCGGATCTGGAGTGCGGCCCTGGGCGCAACCACGCTGCCGACGGTGACGGCGCTCATGTGGCCCTGCCAAAGAGCCGAATGCGTGGGTCGACAACGGTATAGAGCAGGTCGCTCGCGAGGTACGTGAAGCTCCACAGCGTGGCCACCAGCAGCATGGTGGCCATGATCATCGGGTAATCGCGCAAGGTGATACTCGTGACGAAAAACTTCCCGAGCCCCGGCACGCGATAGATCACCTCGACGAAGATCGTCCCGGTGATCAGGTTGGGGATCTGCGGCCCAAGGATGGTGATGAGCGGAATCAGCGCGTTCTTGAGCGCATGCCGTGCCACCACCGCGGTCTCCATCAGCCCTTTGGCCCGCGCGGTCCGGATGTATTCGGCGTGCAGCACCTCGACCAGGCTGGAGCGCGTGTAGCGGGCCACCAGGGCGGTCGGACCGAGCGACAGCGTGATGACCGGCATGATCAGCGTTTTGAGGTCGCCGCTGCCACTGCTCGGCCAGCCGCCCGTCGGCAGCCAACCCAGGCCGACGGCGAACGCGAGCAGCAGCCACAGCGCGATGACAAAATTGGGCACAGTGATGCCCAGCGCGGAGACAAACGTCACCACGTAGTCGATCCACGTGTTCTGGTACACCGCGGAGAGTGTGCCGGCGATCAGGCCGAGCGTGAACGCCAGCAGGATCGCCATCCCGCCAAGCTGCATGCTGGTGGGCCAGGCGCGGGCGATGAGCTGCATGACAGTTTCGGTGGGGCTCTGAAACGAGATGCCGAAGTCGCCGTGCAGCGCACTGCCCATGTAGTTGAAATACTGCTCGTAGAGCGGGCGATCCAGCCCGTACTTGCGCAGGATGTTGGCTTTGGCCTCTGGCGGGAGCGGTTGATTGGTCTCGTCGAATGGCCCGCCGGGCACCGAATGCATGAGCACAAAGGCCAGCATCGACACGATCACGAAGACGATCGCGATCCCGCTGATGCGTCCGAGGAGATAGACAACCATGGTGAGTTGCAGGGGTCAGGGTACGCCCCCCTGACCCCTACCCTCTACGGCAGCTTGCGGCCCGAGCTCGCGACGTCCTTCGAGATGTACAGCGAGCTGACCAGGACGCTCTCATTGCCGAAGCCCGGCCAGTGCAGCGCGGCGAAACCGTTCTTGTCTGGCTCCAGCTCGCTGCCCTTCAGGTACGGCTTGTACAGGTCGGCGACGGTGCGATGGTCGATGAATACACCGCCAACATCCGAGACCAGCAGCTTCTCGGCGTCCTGGAACATCTTGATCCGGGTGGCCGAATCGCCCGTGAACGCCGCCGCCGCCTTGACCTGTTTGTCGAAGTCGGCGTTCTTCCAGTTGTGGCGGCCATCGCCCAGGAAGACGCTCAGCATGTTGTACGGATCAAGGAAGTCGAAGCCGTAGGAGACCATGCCGAACTGGATCTGGGTCGGCTTGGCGTTCATCGCGTCCGTGAAGCTCTTGATCTCCGTGTTGGCGACGTCAACGCTGATGCCGAGGTTCTGGTTCAGCGACGCCGCGATCGCCTGGGCAGTCTCGGCGCGCACCTGCCCGTCGTTGCGCAGCTTCAACGTGATCTTGGGGAAGCCAGCGCCACCCGGATAGCCGGCATCGGCCATGAGTTGTTTGGCCATCGCCGGATCGTAGCTCTGGATGTCCTTCAAACCCTGCGAGTTGGAGGCGGGGAAGCCCGGCATCAGGAACGAGTAGGCCGGGATGCCCTGCGACGGCTTGATGATCTGTTTGATGATGTCGTCGCGCGGGATCAGGTGGCTGAACGCCTGACGGACCTTGAGATTGTTGAACGGTGGGTTCTGGAAGTCGAAGAACAGGTAGTCGGTCCGGAAGTCGCCGTAGTGCGGATGCGTTTCCTTGGTCAGTTCCGGGTCGGCGGCGATGATCTCGTTGTCCGCGGGCGCCAGGGCCGCACCACCGACGTAGTCGAGCTCGCCGGCCTGGTAGGACGCGAAGTTCGACCCGGGCGCGGCGCCGATGTTGATGACCTTCTGGATGAACGGCTTGTTGGTGCCCTTGTACTTCGGGTTGGCGTCGAACTCCAGGTTGGCGCCCTTGTTCCACGACTTCAAGATGAACGGCCCGTCGGATACGGACGTGGCCGGATTCGAGTTGTACAGCCCGCCGACAGTGTCGAGCGCGTGCTTCTGCATGCCCTGGCTGTACAGCATCATCGCCGGGATGTACGGCGCCGGCTGCTGGGTCGTGATCTGGAAGGTGTGCGCGTCAACGGCTTTGACGCCAAGCTGATCGACCGGGACGGTGCCCTTGACGACCTCGTCCCAGTTCTTGATCACGCCGCCGTAGAACCAGCTGAAATCCCAGGCGTGCTTGGGGTCGGCGCCATAGCGGAAGGTGGCGACGTAGTCATCGGCGGTGACCGGGGTATCGTCCGACCACATCAGGTTCGGATCGAGGTTGAACGTCCACACCAGGTTGGTCGAGTCGACGCTCCACTTGGTGGCGGCGCCGGGCACGATTTCGAAGTTCTTGTTGAGGCGCACCAGCGACTCGGTCATCAGATCGGAGCTGGCGCCGGCACGACCGTAGACCGACTGCCAGAAGTCGAGCGTGGTGAAGTCGGCGGTGTTGTCGTACGCCAGGACCAACACCTGCTGGTCAGGCGGCGCGGCATCGGCCGGCAGCGGTTGAGCCGTCGCGGCGGCGGGCGCGGGCGCGGTCGTCGGCTTCGCGGCCGGGGCAGTCGTGGCGGCCGCGGCCGGCGCGGTTGTCGGCGCGGCGGCGGGCGCGGTGGTGGCCGCGGCGGGCGGCGCCGTCGTCGGCTTGGGCGCTGCCGCGGGCGCGGTGGTGGCCGCGGCTGGCGCGCTGGTGGCGGGGGCCGGCGCCGCGGGACCGCAGGCCGAGACCCCGAGGGTCAGCGCGGCCAGAAAGGTAGTTGCGGACCGCAAGCTCGCGATTGTCATGTTTCCCTTGACCTCCGTAATTGGGGCTCGTCGACTCGCTGCGCCGTGCTTCAGCCCCACGGTCGCGCGCGTTGCGACGAGCGATCCCCTTTGTCGCATTCGATGGCACTCGGCGGTGGGCTGTCAAGTTGACGCCATGCGAGCGGGGCGATAGGTGGCCAAAGAGGCCATTGCGCACACTCAACCGCGGCGCGCGCGCGGCGGGCGCGGCGTTTATGGTGGGCCGATCCTGCCCGCGGTCGCGCCAACGGATGGAGATCCGAGTGTGGCGGGTCTCGCCCAGGATCGCTTCTTCGCTACGCCCCTCGATGAATTGCTGCGCGCCCGGGGCATCAGCCAGGTCATTCTCGTCGGCTGGCGCGCCGATGGATCGGTACTCTACACGGCCGTCGGCGCAGCGATCCGTACCTATACCGTGGTCGTGCCGATGGACGGCACCTCGGCCGCGCAGAACTACGATCTGGCCGTCGGCTGGTACCAGTTGCTGACCCAGTTGAACGCCAACCCCACGAACGAGCCGCTGCGCAAGAGCGCGGTCACGCTGAGCCGGATGGATCTGATCGAGTTTCAGACGGGCGGCTGAACCTGGGGCGCGCCGAGGCGTTTGCGGGCGATCGCTTCGGGTGCGATGCGCTGGACGTCGCTGGCCAGGCGCAGCCGCTCGAGCGCGGCGATGACCCAGGCCGAGACGTCGAGCTGCCAGCGGTCGAGGCCGTGCACCGCCGAGCGGGGGAAGGCGTGGTGATTGTTGTGCCACCCCTCGCCCAGGCCGAGCAGACCGACCGTCCACTGATTCCGGCTGCGATCGGAGGTCGCGAACGCGCGTCGCCCAAAGGTGTGGCACACCGAGTTCACGCTCCAGGTCACGTGATGCACGAAAAACATGCGCACCAGGCCGCCCCACAGGAGCCCGGTCCAGCCGCCGATGACGAAGGGCATGACCAGACTCAGGACCACCCACAACAGAAATGTCCGGTCGACGAACACGACCACCCGATCGCGTAACAGCGAGCGGCAGTAGGTCGTCGGATCGGCCTGATCCAGGGCGAAGAGCCAGCCAAGGTGGGCGTGGACCAGGCCATCCAGCGGGCTATGCGGATCACCTGGCTGGTCAGAGAACGCGTGATGCTTCAGGTGATTGGCGGCCCAGGAGATCGCCGCGCCTTCGACGGCCATCGACCCGAGGACAAGAATGACCGCCCGCGCTGCTGGATGCGCTCTGAAGCTGCGGTGGGTCAACATGCGGTGAAAACCAGCCGTCACCCCGAGCGAGATCGGGATGTACAGGGCAGCCAGCAAGGCCAGGTCGTGCCAGGTCACGGCCCGCTCCCAGAGTTGGACGATGGCGAAAGCGGTCGCCAGGAACGGGGCGAGCACAATCGTCAGCACAAGGGCCTTCTCGAGCTGCAGCCCGTGGGGCGCGTCGTACAGCGCCAGGACGCCTCGCCGAGGAGGAGCAGAAAAGACAGTCGTCATCGCGGACCCTTCCGTAGGACGCGTGGCCGCGCGCCAGGTGGCGCACGCCGATCAGCGTGCAGGGTTCAAGTATGGGCGCTGGTTCGCTCGGCGGTATGAACGGTTGGTCATCTCAAGCACGCGGGGAGCTGCGCCAGCGCTGCATCGACGCTGAGCCCCGCCGCGGCGGCGACAGCTTCGGACGGCACCCAGTCGGGAAACGGAATCTCAATGGTCAGATGGGCGCCGCTGGCGGTGTGCTGCTCTTCGATGGCCGCCAGCCGCGCGACCGGAAATCGATCGGCGACACGCACCAGCGCCGGCCACAGGCGCTGGTGGACCAGGGTGATCTTGCCATTGAACAGTCGGAGGGCGACAACTTCAGGCGAGTCCCGCACCTGGTTCAGCGCCGCGAAGATCGCATGTCCAGCCGGATGGCCCCACCAGCTACCGCGGATCGGCTCACCCGCGACGTACTCGGCGAGATTGGGAATCGGGCCGTGGGCTGACTGCAGCACCACGCCGCGCTGCCGAACCCATGCCTCAGGCGTCGTCACGCAGTCCAGCCGCTGGCTTGATAGAAGCGGCGTTTGACGACCTGGACGAGGCCCAGGTAAGTGACGATCATCAGCAGGAGCACGCCAAAGAACAGCGGCGGCAGGGGTGCGAAGCCGAGCAAGCCACCCACCGGACTCACGACGATGAGCAGTCCCGCCAGAACGCCGCCGAGCACGGTCAGGACCAGGGCACGGCTGGGTCGGCTCTGCAGTGGGCTGCCGGCGGTCCGGATCACAAAGATGACCAGCGTCTGCGTCGCCAGCGACTCGATGAACCAGCCCGCGCGGAACAGTTCCGGACCCGCGTTGAAGATCCAGAGCATGACGCCGAACGTCAAAAAGTCGTACAGCGAGCTAACCGGGCCGAGCCCGAACATGAAGCGCTGGATCATCGCCCCATCCCATTTACGCGGAACGGCCATCCAACTGGCATCGACGTTGTCGGTCGGGATGCTGAGCTGCGAGAGGTCGTACAGGAAGTTGTTGAGCAGGATCTGAGCCGGCAGCAGTGGCAAAAACGGCAAGAGCGCCGCGGCCGCGGCCATGCTCAGCATGTTGCCGAAGTTGGAGCTCGTGCCCATCAGCACGTACTTGGTGATGTTGCCAAAGCTGCGGCGGCCTTCCACCACGCCGCGGTAGATCGCGGCCAGACTTTTTTCGAGCAGGATGATGTCGGCTGCCGCCTTGGCGACGTCGACTCCATTCGAGACCGAAATGCCCACGTCGGCGGAGTGCAGCGAGGGTGCGTCGTTGATGCCGTCGCCGAGGTAGCCAACCACGTGCCGATTGCGCTTCAGCGCGCGGATCAGCCGGTTCTTCTGCGCGGGATTCACGCGCGCAAATACATCGGTCTGCTCGACGATCGCTGCCAGCGCGCTGTCCGAGAGTTTTTCCAGCTCGTCGCCGAGCACGACCCTGTCCGTCTTGAGTCCTACCTGGGTACAGACGGTGCCGGTCACGAGCGGCCCATCACCGGTCAGGATCTTGATCGCCACACCGCTCCGCTTCAACGCGGCCACGGTTTCGACGGCAGAAGGATCGGGCGGGTCCAGGAACGCGACAAATCCACTCAGCACCAGGCCGCGCTCGTCCTCGCGGGTGAGGGTGTGCTGGTCCGCCGCGACGGGCTTTCGGGCTACCGCCAGGACGTGGTAGCCCTCCCGACTGAGCTTCGCGTACGTCTCGAGCGCGCTCTGGTGAAGTGCATCCGCGAAGGGTTGTGGTCCGCCAGCGGCGTCCGCCGCCGTGCAGGCCGCCATGACGCTCTCGGGGGCGCCCTTGGTCACTACCTGTACCGCCGTGGCGCCGCCCTCTTCGGTGGGGCCGCTCACCAGCACGCTGACCAATCGGCGTTGGAAATCGAACGGCAGTTCGGCCCGCTTCTCGTACATCGCGATCGCGGGGTGATCGTGCGCCAGGATCGCGGCGTCGAGCGGGCTCCGGACGCCGCTCTCCAGGGCGCTGTTGACGCACGCCCAGCGCAGCACGGCTCTGGATTCGGCACCCAGCACGTCCACGCTGGCCTGCAAGGTGAGGGCGCCGTGGGTGAGCGTGCCGGTCTTGTCGCTGCAGAGCACATCCATCGTCCCGAGGTTCTCGATCGCCTGCAAGCGCTTGACGATGACTTTGCCCTGGGCCATGCGCTGGGCGCCGGCCGCCAGAGTGACGGTGATGATCATCGGCAGAAACTCGGGCGTGAGACCTACGGCCAGCGCGAGGGCGAACAGCAGCGACTGGAGCGCATCGTGGTGCAGCACCGCGCTGATCAGAAAGACCAGCAGCACCAGTCCGAAGACGGTGCGCATGATCAGCAGGCCGAAGCTGCGCGCACCACGTTCGTATTCCGTTGGGGGCGCCTTCTCGACGAGCGCGTGCGCAATCGCGCCGAACTGGGTGCGTGCGCCGGTGTGGGTCACCTCCGCGCGGCCGATCCCACTCACTACCGACGTCCCGGCGAAGAGCTGGCCGTCCGGACCGTCGCCGACGCGTTTTTCCACCGGCAGCGATTCACCGGTCAGCGCCGCCTGATCGACGCTCAGCGTCACGGCCGTCACCAGCTGCGCATCGGCGGGCAGCAAGTCGCCGGCCTGCAGTTCGAGGACGTCACCGGGCACCACGTCGCGCAGCGGGATATCGGCGAGCTTGCCGTCGCGCCACACGCGAGCGGTGAGCGCCACCAGGCCCTGAAGTCGAGTCGCGGCTTGCTCGGACCGGAAGCTCTGAAAGAAGTCCAGGCCGACGCTCAGCAAAACGATGGTGACGATGATGCCGGCGTCGAGCGCTTCGCCGACGATGCCCGAGACTACGCTGGCGGCCAGGAGGATGACGACCAGCGGATTGGCGAGCAGACCGAGGCCCACGCGCAGCTGCCGAAAGCGGCCGCCGGTTTCGATCAGGTTTGGGCCAACCTCGCGCAGCTGTCGCGCGGCTTCGGCCGACGTCAGCCCGGGTGGCGCGACTGGCGTCGTCAAAGCACCAACCGGCGCACTTCGGCGAGGACAGTCAGGTCTTCGCGCGCGGCAATCACCAGCAGCCGCACGCGCGAGTCGGTCGCCGCCACGTCGCGATCGCCGGTGTCCGGCGCATCGTTCGGAACCGCCAAGCGCGCTCCGGCAAACTGGAGTCCGGCCGCGACCGCTTCACGCACGTCGGCGCTGTGTTCGCCAATACCGCCGGTGAAGACGAGCGCGTCCAGGCCACCCAGCGTGGCGGCCATGGCGCCGACCGTGGCGACCAGGCGGTGCAGAAACATCGCGCGGGCCAGGTCGGCGCGAGCGTCGCCTGCCGCCGCGGCCGCCAGTACGGCGCGCCAGTCAGCGGACACGCCCGAAACGCCTACCAGGCCGGAGTCCTCGTTCAATCCGCGGTCCAGGTCAGCGACCTCGACACCGGCGTATTTCAGCAGATACACGAGCAAGCCGGGATCCACCGAACCGCTTCGCCGGGCCATCATGAGGCCTTCCTGGGGCGTGAACCCCATGCTGGTGTTCACCGACCGCCCATCCAGAACCGCGGTCACCGAACAGCCCGCGCCAAGATGGCACACCACCAGGTGGCGCGGCACGGCGCCCAGAAGCTCGCGACTCCGGCGCACGGCGTACTGCACGCTGAGGCCGTGAAAGCCGAACCGCCGCAGCCCCCAGCGCTGGGTCCATTCTCGGGGAATGGCGTACTGCGCGGCGGCCTCTGGCATCGTGGCGTGAAACGCCGTGTCGAAAGCCGCCACCTGGGGCACGCCGGGTAGGGCGGCCGACGCCGCGTCGATGCCAGCGAGCGCCGCGGGATTGTGGAGCGGCGCGAGCTCCGAGAGATCGGCGATCAACTGTCGCGCCCGGGCGTCGACGACGACCGCCTCGCGCAACGTGGCGCCACCATGGACGACGCGGTGGCCGACGGCGTCGACTCGCGGCAGTTGCTTCAGCACCGCGCTCATCTCCGCGCGGTGCCGGCCGCCCTCCGTGCCCTCCCACGTTGTCGAGCCCTCGGTAACCAGCGCCTCGGTCACCGCCTCCAGCACCGTCCACTTCAAACTGCTGGAGCCGGCGTTGAGGACCAGGACCTGGGCATGACTGAAATTCATGACGAGCAGGGACCTGACGAGCAGACTGGAGGGTACACCATGGCACACCCCATCACCGAGCCCCGCGCGCCGCACACGACGGCCGGCTCCACGACTCGGGCTCCGCGGAGCCTGAGCGGGCACCTGACGTACACGCTGTCGACCGAGATCGAGAACCTCAAACATGACCTCGAGCACACCTCGGGCAAGCGCGCGGCCAAAACCCTCGCCAAGGCGCACAATCTGCGGGTCACGCTGATCACGCTGGGTGCGGGGGCCACGCTCGATCCGCACGCTATCGCTGGCGGCGCCGCGCTGCACCTGCTCGAAGGTCGACTCAGCATCCATCCCGACGACGTGACCCAGGTGCTCGAGCCCGGCGAATTGATCATCCTGGCCGACAATCTGCGCAAGCCCGTCGAAGCCCTGGAGAACTCTACATTGTTAGCAGTCGTCGCCTGGCCAGATGGCGCGGGCGCGTGGGACGTCGAAGCGGCCAACGGTCACCTCTAACTCTGGGGCCCTGCGGGCAGGGTTAGTACCTCGTCCGAATCTGCATCCCCTAACATCGCGGGAGGACGAGAGCACTGGGCTGTACGTGTCAACCGTGACCCCGCGATGAACTGGTGGGATCTTGTCCGGGATGCGGGCGACGCCTTTCTGGCGCAGCACGGAGTGCTCGCGGCGTTCCTGTACCTGGCCATCGAGGAAGCGGGCGTGCCCATCCCGGTGCCGGGCGACTTCTTGATGCTCACGCTGGGCGTGCGTGCGCGCGACGGGGGCATCGTCCTGTGGCAGGTGGTCGCCTCGATGGAGGCCGGGACGGTGCTCGGATCCACCGTGCTGTACCTGGTGGCTCGGCGTGGCGGTCGGGGCGTGGTGGAGCGCTACGGGCGGTTCATTGGCATCAAGCCGCAACAGCTCGATCGGGCGCAGGCCCAGCTCAATCGTCACGGCGCGGTGGCCGTGTTGCTGGGGCGGCTCTTACCCGGCCTGCGGGTGGTCACGGCCATCGCCTGCGGCGTCTTCTGCGTGCCGTTTCGTGTGTTCTTCCCGGCGATGGCCCTGGGCGGGCTGCTCTATATCGTCGGCTATACGCTGCTGGGATACTTCGCTGGACCGGCCGTCTTTGGGGTGATCGAAGCGTTACACCTGCCCGTCGCCATGATCGGCTCGGGCTTGCCGCTGCTCCTGCTGGTTGCCGTGCTGCTGCTCATTCGGCGTGGTCTGCCGCATCCGATGCCGCGGCCGTACTTGCAACCGTGGCACCGGGCGCGAGTCGGCCTGGTCGCGGGCGTGCTCGCCAGCGCCGGCGCGCTGCTTTCCCTTGACCTGATCGTGGCGATCACGGGTGACCTGGCGTGGCGCTTGCCGGACAGTCTGCTGGCGCAGATTATCGGTGAGTTGTCGCGCACGCTCGCGCGCGACGCGACCGGGGGCGTGCTCTGGCTCGCGGTGCCCCTGATTGCAGGTATCGGCTGGGGCGCGGTCTACGCGGTCTGGGCTGAGCCGCACCTGCCCGGTCCGGACGTGGTGCGTGGGCTCATTTTCGCGCTGGTCCCGTTTCTGGTCGGTAGTGTGTTGCTGGCGCCGCTTCTGACGCAGATGCGTGACGCGTTGCAGCTCGCGCCGGTCGCGCTGCTCACCGAGTTTGCCCGCCAGGTGTGTTTCGGGGTGATCCTGGGGCTCGGCTATCCGGTGCTTCGCGCGCGGCATCGACCCGAGAGCCGGGCGACGAGTCGGGCAGAGACCGAGCGGCACGCTCTGATGACGTAGGAAGAATCCCTACTACGACCGGGCCTCAATGCCGGGGCCAGATGAGCAAGCCTGCTGCTAGAGTGAAGTTGATCGCGGCATCGCCCCTCCCCCGGGCCGACCGCGAAGTAGATGCGGGTGCGGCTACTCCCCTGGTCGCTTCCCGTAGCTCGAAAGGCCGACGCAACCTCCCCCCGCGTCGGTCTTTCGCGTTAAGCGCGAAAGCCCGAGCCGCCGAGTCGACAGCGTCAGTCGGGCTGGCGTCGGGGAAGCGATGCGGGGGCTACTGTGATCGCTACGCCAGGCTGTGCAGCATGTTGTTCGAGAGTTCGAGCAGGCGGCGCTGGTGGGACGAGAAGGTGGAGAGGGCGGCGGTGCCTCTGACTTGCAGGACGGTCTGGAGCGCCTGGACCGTGCCCGACGCACCCGCGTCGGGTGGGGCCAGCACGTCGAGCGGCGGGGCCTGCGTGGTGTCCGCCTGAAATGCACCGACCAGGGAGCGCGGCGTGGACAGCGCCAGATTCCGGTTGAACGCGTTGGCCGCGGCATCGCGCCGGCTCAGAAAGCTCGTTGGCCCCAGTTCGAAGATCGCGTTGAGCGTGGCCGAGATGGACGCGTGATCGTAGACCGTCGCATCGACGCCCGGTTCAACCCACGGTGAGACCACGAGTGCCGGCACGCGCGGCCCGAGCCGGGTAAAGTCGAACACCGGCTGTGCGGCCACCAGATCATCCGGGGCCGCCACGCCGCGGGGCGGTGGGACCGAGTCGAAAAAGCCCCCGTGCTCATCGAAGATCACCAGCAGCAGGCTGTCCTGCCAGTAGTTGCTGGCGAGCAGGCTGTTGTAGACGTGCCCGAGCAACGCCTCGCCGAGCAGAATGTCGTGCGGTGGGTGCTGGTCGGTGGCCTGGCCGAGCGGCGTATTGAAGTACTGCGGTTCGATGAAGGCGTAGTTCGGCAACGTTCCCTGCTGCAGGTCGTTGAAGTACTGCGCCAGCGAATGGAAATGCCGGTCCTGTGCCGCTTTGATGCGCTCCAGCACAAATCGGCCGGCGAGCCGTTCGAGCGACAGGCTCTGCGGCACGTCCCCCGCGTAGATCCGCCAGGAGTGTCCGGCATCGTCAAGTCTGTCGAAGATGGTCGGCGCGTCTTCGTCGAGCGGATCGTTGGTCACCAGCCCGCGTGAGGTCGCCGCGTGCATGAAGAACCGGTTCGGCCAGGTCTGGCCCGGCACCGACGAAAACCAGCGTGTGCAGACGCGGTAATTTTGCGCCAAGCCAGTGAGCACGGGGATGGATTCCGGCGCGTGACAATCCATGATCGCCTTGCCCTTGGTCACGTCTCCGCCGACATTCTTGATGTAGCTACTGACGAAGCCATTCATCGGCGCCGGATCCGGCTGTCCGACGCTCACCCCGAACACCTGCTCGTTGACCGCCTCGAGACTGTGATTCGGGTCGACGCTGGTTATCGGACCCGCGAGTTGGGTGACGGGCACCGGTTCTGAGTTGGGATCGGCTGGATCGACCGGGTTGAATTCCTGCCCGGTTAGCGCGCCACCGGGGCCGAAGCCGAGCATGTGATCGAAGGACCGGTTTTCGAAGGCAATGACGACCACGTGTTGTGGGTTGGCCATAGCTGAGCATGCTACGCGGCCTCTGCCTCGCGCAGGCGGTTACTCGACGATATGGAGGGTGTGCGCCGGTTCGAGCACCGGCACGTCGGGCCAGATCTCACGCAGCATGCGCCGCGTGAGATAGTCGCCGATGAACAGGGCGACGAGCTCGAGCAGTGTTCCGAGCAGCCACGCGAGGCCTCGGTGCACCTGGCCCGGGTCAGTGCCCTCGGCGCTCCGCATGAGCCCGCCGAGATACGTTCCCGCGGTCGACTCGGGCTGGATTCCCCGAAGGAACCGGAAATCCTCGCACGCCAGGTGCAGCGCACGCGCGAGCAGCGCGTGACACCCGCTCGGGGTGATCAGTTTGGCCAGGCGTTCGAGGAGCTTCTGGCAGACTCGCTCAGCCGCTTCGGGCACCGATACCGCGCTGTCCACGTCACTCGACTCTCGCGTCAGGAGCCACTTCGCCAACTCGAGATAGACCGGCGGAGGTGCGCTGCGCCTGGGTGCGCGTCGCCGTTCGGGTGGTGGGGGATGAGACGGTGCGTCGAAGTACTGCCCGACTTCGTGCAGCGTCGTCATGAGGCCGCCCGAGTCAGGTCGGCGGCGGCCCGCTCCGCCACCAGCCAGTTCGGTGGCCGGCCGCGGCGAATTCCGACCGTTCGCCAGTCCACCTCCGCTTCCGGCCGCACCGGGTGCGAGGTGATCTCCGCGGCCAGCAGGGCGCCACCGCACGTGCCGCACCGCAAGCGCCACCACCCGGCGATCGGCACTGGCCGCTCTTCACCGGCCAACAACAGCAGCGCTTCGCCGCGCGGCGGCCAACTACTCCCGCCATCCAGGAGGCCGTGAACCCGGCCGCACAGCAGACACGTCAGTTCGGCAGTGAAGCGCACCGGCGGTGCCCCCAGCCCCTTCGCGGGTGTCGTCATCAACCAGGCTCCTCATCGACTGTGTCGGCGCCGTGCAGGCTGTCACTCCGCAGCAGCCGTACGGTGAATTGCGACCCGCCATCGGCGGGGAATGTCGCGTTGATCTCGCCACCGTGTAGCGCCACGATCTCCCGGCTGATGTGCAGCCCAAGACCCATCCCACTGCGATAACTCACGCCGTGCGCCTGGTGGAAACGATCGAACACATGGGCACGCTGTTCTTCGGCGATACCGAGGCCCCGATCGCGCACGGACAGCACGACCCACTGGTCGGGCTGGGGTTCCACGCTGATGTCAATCGCTCCCCCATCCGGCGAGTACCGCACCGCGTTGTCGATCAAGTTGGCCAGGACCTGCTCGATGCGGACTGGATCGACGGCGGCTTGCACGGGGCCGGCAACATGGAGGCGGAACTCGCGGGGGTGCCGTCTGGCAAAGCCGGCGACCAGGTTCCGCGTCAACGCCGCCAGATCCAGGTCCACCACGTCGAGCTTCAGCCGCGACGCGTCGAGCCGCGAGACGTCCAGGATTTGCTCAACCAGACGCGCGAGATGCCGGGTGCGGTCTTCAATCATGCGCGCTGCCCGGCGCACCGGGTTCGCGTCCATCCCAAGGCCCTGATCCAACTGCAGCGACAGGAGTTGCGCGTACCCCTGGATCGTCGTCAAGGGCGTCTTCAATTCGTGGGCGGCGACCGTCAGGAACGTGTCTCGCAGCTCGATGGCGCATCTGGCGTGTTCGTAGAGTCGCGCATTTTCGACCGCGAGCCCAACGCGCGTGGCCAGATCATCCGTGAACTCGCGATCGTGGTCCGTCAACGACGGCGCATCGGCGCCGAAGCGACCCAGCGACAGCACGCCAATCGTTGCCGTGCGAGCCAGGATCGGGACCGACAGGGTGTCTCGGAGCGGGTGGTTTTCCAGAAAGACGCGGCCCAGGTCACGCCAGGGCGAGTCGTCGACATGATGCGGTGCGCTCAACACCCGCGAGAGCTCTTTGCAGACGTCCTGATCGGCGTGATCGATCGCCAGGGGCTCCATCGTCTCGCCGCCATCCTCGGGCAAGAGCTCGATCACACATGCCGTGTCAGTCGCGATCGCCGCCATGCGCGCGACGCGCTCGAGCATCGGCCGATGATCCATGAAGTTTTCGACCAGCACGCGCGACACGCCAGCCAGCACGGATGCCCGCCAGGCGGCCGTCTCGGCTTCCGCGCGGGCCGCGTGTTCCAGCGCGAACCGCAGCCGTTCGCGCTCAGCCTCCTTTGTCGCGCTGATATCGCGCGTGATGCTGGCGATGCCGATGACGCCGCCAGCTGGATCGTGGATGGTCGACTTGCTGATCGAGACCTCGACCATTGACCGATCTTTGCGCAAGCGGACCGTTTCGAAGCCCTGGATCAGCTCGCCCGACACCGTTCGCGCCATGAGCGCGTCGAACTCCGGCCTTCGGTCGGGTGGCACGATGAGCGCGAGCGGCTGGCCCAGGACTTCGGCCGCGGTGTACTGATAGAGCCGCTCGGCCGCCGGATTCCAGCTCGTGATGGTGTTATCGAGCGCCAGGCCAATGATGGCGTCGGTGGAGTACACCACGATCGCCGCCAGGTGCGAGTCGATCAGCGCGCCAAGCAGCGGCTGGCGGACAGCGGTCATCACAGACTACGCCCGACTGAGCAGATGACGTGCCGCCGGGCCCATTGTTCAGGTCTCAGACCTGTTACTAACGTGCGCCAGGATCGTTACATGCTCCGAGAGCCCGGGCCCGGGTGCTACGCATTTGCGTCCGGCGGGCGCCCCTGACCGACGTATTCACCCCACTGCTGAATCAGCTTCGCGACCAGCGCCGTCCAGCCGGTCTGATGGCTCGCCCCCAGGCCAGCCCCGGTGTCGCCATGGAAGTACTCGTAGAACAGGACGAGTTCAGCCCACTGCGGGTCGTCCCGGAACACATGCATCGTGCCGTTGACGGGCCGCCGACCCGTCTGATCCGGCAGGAATAGCTCGATCAGCCGGTGCGACAGCTCGGCCGCTACTGCCCATAGCGTCAACTGGTGCCCGGAGCCGGTCGGGAACTCCACCTTGAGATCGTCGCCGAAGTAGCGGTGGTACTTCTGAAGCGCCTCGATCAACAAATAGTTGAGCGGAAACCACACCGGTCCGCGCCAGTTCGAGTTGCCGCCGAAGTCGCCGGTGGTCGACTCGCCCGGCGTGTATTCGACGCCAAAGTTTTCGCTGAGCCCAGGCAACACGAACGGATGCGCCGCGTGGAACCGGGACAGCGCCCGCAGACCGTTCGGACTCAGGAACTCGTTTTCATCCAGCACCTTCTGCAGGATGCGCTGGACGCGCTCCGGCTTGACGAGCGCAAACGACAGCCACTCCCCGAGTGCGCTGCGGGCCGTCGCAATCGACACGGTGTCGTGGTTGGTGAGCTCCGGGCGGTTGTCGCTGAACCATTGAAAGCGCGCCCGGAACTCGCTGAGCGACGCGGAATTCAGCGCCCGCGTGTCGATCCCTTCGATCGCGAACAACGGCACCAGCCCGACCATGGAGCGCACCTTCAGCTCCAGGTACTCATGCCCCCCAATGCGGCGTCCGTCCGTCAGGTGCAGGCTGTCGTAGTAGAAGCCGTCTTGATCGTCCCAGAGCGACTCTTCGGTTTCACCAAGATGGTTGATCGCCTCGGCGATGTAAAGGAAATTCTGCAGGAACTTGCTGGCCATGGACTCGTACGTCGAGTCCTGGCCGGCGAGCTCGAGCGCGATGCGGAGCAGGTTGAGGCAGTACATCGCCATCCAGCTCGAACCGTCCGCCTGGTCAACGTAGCCACCCACGCTCGACGGGATATTGCTGCGGTTGAAGACGCCGATATTGTCGAGTCCGAGAAACCCGCCCTGGAAGATGTCGTTGCCGGCCCGGTCTTCACGGTTCATCCACCACGTGAAATACAGCGTGAGCTTCTGAAAGACTCGCTCCAGGAATTCGCGGTCGCCCTGGCCGTACATCTTCTGTTCAATCTCGTACACCCGCCAGGCCGCCCAGGCCTGGACCGGTGGATTCAGGTCGTCAAAGGCCCACTCGTAGGCGGGCACCTGCCCGTTCGGGTGCAGGTACCACTCGCGGGTCAGCAGGAGCAACTGGCTCTTGGCGAGCTCCGGATCGATCAGCGCGATTGCAACCGCATGGAACGCCAGGTCCCACGCCGCAAACCAGGGGTACTCCCAGTTGTCCGGCATGGAGATTACATCATCGGCGTGCAGGTGGAGCCAGCCGCCGTTGCGACCGGTGCGCCGCTCCGGCGGAGGCGGAGGTCCGGCCGGATCGCCGGTCAACCAATCGCGGATGACGTAACCGTAGTACTGTTTGTTCCACAGCAGGCCGGCGAACGCCTGCCGCTCGACCTTCCGCATGTCGTCAGGGATCGGAAACGGGGTGACGGCGGCGTAGAACTCGTCCGCCTCGCGCTGCCGCTGGTCGATGACTGCCACCGCCGCGGGATCAAACGGAGTGGCAAGTGGTGGAGCATCGCTGAGCCGGAGCAGGATCGTCGCCGAATCACCCGGGCCCAGGTCGAGCTGATAGTGCGCCGCGGCTTTCGTGCCGGTCTGCGCCGGATTGACCGCGTCACTCCGGCCGTTGACCACCGACGCGTGGAAAGCGTCTTTGACGTACGGACGGGGGTTCGGCCCCCAGCCCAGCCGCTCGCGGTTCGATTCGTTCTCCGTGAACAATAGCTCCGGCTCCCCCTGGCAGTACAGCGTGTAGGCTGGCAGCAGCGTGTCGACCGCGGAGGCCTCGATGACGCGGGACCCCGCTGCATCGGCGCCGCCGCGGAGCGCTGGCTTTGTCTGCGCCGCGCCGGGACCCCACGACCAGGTGTTACGGAACCACAGGGTGGGGAGCAGGTGGAGCGTCCGTCGGTCCGGACCACGGTTCGTTGCGCTCAGGCGCACGAAGAGGTCGTCGGGGCCAGCCTTGGCGTACTCGACCAGAACGTCGACGTAGCGGCCGCCGTCGAATACGCCCGTATCCAGCAACTCGTATTCGCCGATGTGCGGATCAGCTTTGCGACGGCCATTTTCGGCCACCAGATCGGCATACGGAAACTTCGCCCACGGATACTTGTACAGGTACTTCATGTACGCGTGGGTGGGCGTATTGTCGAGGTAGAAGTAGTACTCCTTGACGTCCTCGCCGTGGTTGCCTTCGCCGTTGGTCAGGCCGAACGGGCGCTCCTTGAGAATGTCGTCCACACCGTTCCACAGCGCAACCGCGAAACACAGCCGCTGGTGCTCGTCGCTTATCCCGCCGAGTCCGTCCTCGCCCCAACGATAGGCGCGCGAGCGCGCGTGGTCGTGCGGGAACGAGTCCCAGGCCGCGCCATTCGGCGAGTAGTCCTCGCGGACCGTCCCCCACTGGCGGGCGCTCAGGTACGGACCCCATCGGCGCCACGGGGCTTCGCCGCTGCGTGCGTCTTCGAGTCTACGTCCCTCAGCGGTCGCCGTGATCGGGTTGGGTGTCGGCGAAGTCATGAGAACGCCCCGTGTTCGACGCTGGTCCAGGCGCGCAGAATCTCGCCGACCGACCAGGCCTGGGCGATGCACCCCCGCGGCGCGAATGGCGCGTCGCCATCAAAGATTTCGCTCACGCTGCCCAATCCAGCCGCCCGGAGATGATCGCCGATCGGCTCGAGCAGCGCACGCGCAGCGACCGGGTCCTGATGCACCCGCAAATGCGCCAGGGCGAACGGTCCCAACAGCCACGCCCAGACGGTTCCCTGGTGATAGGCGACGTCGCGCGCGGCCTGATCACCCCCGTAGTGACCGCGATACGCCGGGGCATCGGACGGCAGGCTGCGGAGCCCGTAGGAGGTGTGCAGGTACCGCGCGCAGACGTCGACGACCTGGACCTGCTGCTCGGGCGAGAGCGGGCTCTCGGGCAGCGACACGGCGAAGAGCTGGTTGGGGCGCAGCGTCGGATCGTTCCCCTCCGGACCATCCAGCACGTCAAAGCAGTAGCCGCGGGACGCGTTCCAGAACCGCGAAAACCCGGTTAACGCCGCGTCGGCGAGTGCGTCGTACACGCCGGGCGCCTCGCTCAGCCGCCGCGCGAAGGAGCCCATGCTGCGCAGCGCGTTGTACCAGAGCGCATTGATCTCGACCGGCTTGCCGATGCGCGGCGTCACGACCCAGTCGCCGACGCGCGCGTCCATCCAGGTCAGTTGCACACCCGGCACGCCGGCCCGCAGCAGGCCGTCGGTCGGGTCGACGGAGATGCCAAATCGCGTGCCTCGCTGGTGCCAGGCGACAAGGTCTTTGAGCACCGGGAAGATCTCGCGAAGCACGTCGTCTCGACCGGTCGTGGCGACGTAGGCCCGGATCGCTTCGACAAACCACAGGGTGGCGTCGACAGTGTTGTAGCCCGCTCCAGAGGGAGCCTGGCCGTCATCCGGCAGATTGTTGGGCAACATACCCTGGCTCACGAAGCGCGCGAACGTACGCAGGATTTGCGCGGCGACCTCAACGCGCCCGGTGACGAGGGTAAGGCCGGGCAGGCTGATCATCGTGTCGCGGCCCCAATCGCCGAACCAGTGATAGCCGGCAATGATCGTCTTGCCGTCTGGATGGTCGGCGTCGGGGCGATCCACGATGAACTGGTCGGAGGCCAGCACGAGTTGCTCGACCCAGTCGGGCACCGCCGTCGAGGCCGCTGGGGCTCGGGCGCCACGCCAGCCGTCGAGCACGGCCTGGTCGTGCAGGCGGCGGGCCGTGAGCGCGGCATCGCCGTCCAGCGCGGCGCCCGGCTCGGCACTGGCCAGGAAGGTGAGCCTGCGTCCGACGCGCAGCGTGGCCTGAAAGGTCGCGGCGTGAAAATGATCCTCGGAATCTGACAGCCCGCGTTCTCGCTCGGCCGCCAGGTCGAATCCTCGGTACCAGTCGCCCCCAGGCCGCGCTGCGCCGGCATCCGCCAGCAGCACGAACGTCGTGGGCGGGGCGTCGGAGGGATTGGCGCGGACGCGGACACCGCCTGGCACTCCGTCGAGCTCGAACTGCACCCCATCTGCCCGGGTGCGGCCATGCTGGTCGCGGTCATTGACCAGCGCGAGACACGCCAGGTCGAGCGGTCGCGAGCCGCGGACGAGCTCGTACCGCACGTACGCGGTGTTCGCCCGCGGCGGCATCCAGACCTGTTTCTGCAGCAGTGCGTCGCCGAAGGCAAATTCCCAGGTGGCGACCCCGCCTTCGACGTGAAACCTCTCGATGTTCACACTGCCGTTGGGGTCAAGCGCACCGCCGACGGTCCAGCGGTTGGTGCATAGTGGATACACGCCGCCGTCGTAGGTGGCCGTCTCGTCGAGCTTGGCCAGGAGCAGCCGGCGCTGGCCGGGCGGCCGCAACGCCGCCACGAGCAGGCCGTGATAGGCGCGCGTGTTCAGCCCCGCGACGGTGCCCGAGGCGTAGCCACCCAGGCCGTTGGTCAGCAGCCACTCGCGCTGTTGGGCCGCGGCCAGGTCGCCGCACACCTCACGGCCAAACCGGATCCGCACCCCGCTTACCGGTGCTGCTGTACCGCGCTCGTCAGCTCGCCGCAGATCTGGGCGAGCTGCAGGACGACGAACTTGCTCACGACCCAGGCGATCGTTGGCATGCCCTGGCCCAACCGCGAGAGATCAACCCGCTGGCTCGCCGCGTCTGGTCCGAGACCGGCCAGATAGGCATCGGTGGTCGCAAACACCTGCTGGGCATACGCGCGCACCGGTGCGAGGTCAGCGGTCGAGTATCGCGCGGGGCCCTGGCCAGGCCAGTCGGTTTCGTACACGGGCGCGACCTGCCGCAGCAGCGACTGGATGGTGACGTCCTCGACCGTCGCGGCGTGAATGTACAGTCTGAGGGGGTTCGCTCCCTGGGGTGGCGGTGCGGGCGCGAGCCCGCGCAAGAATGCCGTCAGGCCCTCGTCTAATTCGCGATGAATTTCCTGGAGTTGAGCGCGTAACAGCGCCGCGGCATCCATGCCGTGTTCGAACTGCGTGCGCTGCCCACCCGTCATCGTGCCTCCATATACGCCCCTAGACGAGCGACCCCGGTTGACGTCGCGTCACGACATGCGTTGCGCCGATCCGGGCTTCCGCTCAGGATACCCGCGCCGCGCGGCAGGTCAACCGTGCCTGTGCGCACTGCCACATGGCTGGCATCTCGCCCCCACTCGGCACTGTGCGGCGCGGTCACGCGCGTCTTATAAACGGGTTTTAACAGGAAATTAGCGAGATTGAGCAGAATTGAGTAGCTTCGCACCGCATGGCCTAGGCTCACTTCGACAGTGAGTGAAAGCAACCGCCCGCACGGGGCAGCCACCATTGTGATCATCGAGGACGACGACCGCACGGCGTCCGATTTGCAAGCCGGGCTCGTTGGCGCGGGCTATGTCGTACGCCGCGCTGGCTCGGCCGACGAGGCGCTGACGACGCTCGAGCAGACTCGCGCGGACCTGATCCTGATGAGTCTGATGCTGCCCGACACCGACGGGCTCATTCTGTGCTCCACGCTCAAGACCCAGTTCCGCGCGCCCATCATCGTCCTGAGCGCGCGCGGCGGCGAGGTCGATCGCGCCCTCGCCCTCGAGTCGGGCGCCATCGACCTGGTCCCCAAGCCCGTCGACGTCGACGAGCTCCTGACACAAGTACGCGCCGTCGTCACCCAGGGCCTGGGCGTCAGCGCCGGCGACCAGTGGTCAGGGTTCACAGGTCAGCGACCGTAG
>Ga0070730_10001154_pt1 | contig 26067 bp, 22 predicted proteins | sample Coa_R1_3_FD_66447 | JGI IMG/M metagenome (GOLD analysis project Ga0070730, IMG submission 66447) | Surface soil microbial communities from Centralia Pennsylvania, which are recovering from an underground coalmine fire - Coalmine... | ecosystem: Environmental > Terrestrial > Soil > Unclassified ... | reverse complement strand
TCGCGGCACCGGACAGGCCGTAGGCGTGGTGACAGACGTCGGCCTGTTCCTCGACCTGCTCTCGAAGGCTCTCGTAAAGAAATGAGCAGAGCGTATACCAATGAACACGCGCGGGCCGGGATTGCTGCGCCGCTGCCGGAAATCGAAACTTGGCCGAATCAGTTTCCGGGTTACGAAATTGAAATCGCGATTCCCGAGTTCACCTCGGTCTGCCCCAAAACCGGCTTGCCGGATTTTGGCAAGCTGACGCTGCACTACATGCCAGACAAGGTTTGCCTGGAACTGAAGTCGCTCAAGATGTACGTGCTGGCTTACCGGAATCTCGGCATTTTCTATGAAAACGTAGTGAACCGTTTTTTGCGCGACGTGGTAGCCGCAGCAAAGCCAGTCTCAGCGACCGTAGTGGGTGAGTTCACGCCGCGTGGCGGGCTGCAGGCTAAAGTGACCGCGACATGGAGCCGAAAACGTGGCCCCCGAGCCAAGTGACGACATCCTGAAGACTGAAGAGCTGGCGGAATTACTTCGTGAAATTCGCGAGCGGGTGCGCGCGCGCCATCCCGAGGCGGTGAACGGCGCCGTGTTGCCGCCGGTGGCCAACCTGATGCCTCTGGTACGCGCGCGCGATGCCGCTGAAGGCAAGGTCGCGGCGATAGGCAGCGTCAATCCACGGCCGGCCGGGCCATTGAACGCGCTGATCCAGATATTTAAGCGCTCGATCGCTCGGGCTCTAGGCTGGTTCGTACGCGATCAAATCGTGTTCAATCGCGAAGTGATGGCGTGCGTGGAATCGACGCTCGACGCGTTAACCGAAATGAATCGCCTGTTGGCAGCCATGGACGGCCTGCCAGCCGACTTCAAGGACATGCGGGCTCACGTGGCTATATGGCGCACGGAATGGGAGCGTAAGGTCGCGTTCAATGAGATGCAATTCCTTCGCTGCGTTGCGGAACTGCAGGGCGCGTTTCAGCAACGCGTGACGCTGATGGAAAATAACTTCCGTGAACTGGTTAAAACGCAACTTGATCGCGCCAACATCGAGATCCAGAAGCGCCTTTGGGCCGATCTCGAACGCGTGCGCGCCGAATATGAAACCCTGATCCACACCGAGCTTCGCTTGATCCGGCAGCGCGCCGCAGTGCCCGCCCAGCCGGGAATCTTACCTCCACAGCCTGCGTCAGTACCGTCCGCCGAAGTCGCGCTGCCGTTCGACTATAGCCGCTTCGCCGAACGCTTCCGCGGATCGGAAGATTATGTCAAGGGTGGGCAAAAATTTTATCTGCCGTACTTCGCAGGCCGTAAGGAAGTGCTGGACATCGGCTGCGGGCGCGGTGAGTTTCTCGATTTGATGCGCCAAGCCGGTGTGGCGGCGCGCGGCATCGACCTCAGCGCGGAATCGGTCGATTTCTGCCGTAAAAAAGGACTCAATACCGAAGTGGCCGACCTGTTCAGCTACCTTGACGCCCTGAACGACGCTTCGCTCGACGGTATTTTCAGCGCACAAGTCGTAGAGCATCTGCCAACCAACCGGCTGCCCGAGATGATCCGGCTGGCGGCGCAGAAACTGGCGCGCGGCGGCGTGCTCGCCATCGAGACGCCCAATCCGCAGTGCCTGGCCATCTTGGCCACGCATTTCTATCTGGACCCGACGCACGTGCGCCCGATTCCGCACGCGCTGCTTTCGTTTTACATGGAAGAGAACGGGATCGGACACATCGAAGTCCATCCGCTCTCTCCCGCGGTCGAGTCGATGCCCGCTCTGGTTTCGCTTCCAGACGATTTCCGCGATGCGTTCTTCGGCGGCCTCGACTATGCAATCATCGGGCGCAAACTCGTGTAAGCCGATGCCGCGAAATCGAGGATGGGCGAATGCTCGCGTATTTTCAGCCCAGAATCATGCAAAGTGCGACGCCTAAGGGAGTTCCGGAATCGAGCAGCGCCACATCCACCAGCACTCGGTTCTTTGAGTATCGAGTGGATGTTGTAGGCGTACAGAGCGCCCAGCAGAAGCAGCGTCCACACCCCGGCCGATCCGCCAAAATCAGGCAGAAGGGCCTTGGCCGCCAGCGGCCAAGAGAAATAAGGGCGCGGATCTGAGAAAAATCGCCGAAGATTCCGCGGGAGTCACTCAGGCGCTTAACCGACGCCATGAACATACATTAAGAGCATCGGTTAAGGAGGCTGGCTTTTCGTTACCGAGTTACCGCATGATGCGCGGCGACGTTTGCCGGGATCACGATCATTCCACCAGAATGGTGTTTGCCGAAGATGCCGTCCAGCTGGTATCGCCGTTGAGTGTCTCGACCCGCACCACGCGCTGCTTGCCCCTGGAAGCACTCGACGCAATGGTGATTGTGGCGGTCATCAGGTTGCCGGCGCTATTTGACTGGATATTGCTCACCGTGACGTTCGTGTCAGGAATTCCGAACGGGGTGTGCATGCGCTCATCATTTTCGACCTGATCGTGGCCGTTGCCCTGGCCGGGCAGCGTCGCGGGATCGACGAAGAAAATATTGTCCGCGCCCTGCAAATTCGTGCCATGAACCGTAAGCGTAAAGGTCGTGCCGGCTGCAGCGTTGAGCGGGTCTATCGAGGTGATGGTGGGTGCGTTCGCGGCGGTAATGCGGTCGTTGTGGTTATTGTGCTCGCCACTGGCGGCTTCATTCTCACCCCGTACCGCATTGATGCGCGCTACAACTTGGTTCTTGGAGAGGTCTATTAGAGCGATGGTGCCTGTGCCCTCATTGGCCACCAAAAGCAGGTTGTCTGCCGTATCCACCGCTACCGCGCGCGCCCCCAGATCGACGCTCACCGTCGTGGGCGCGAATCCGCCCTTGAGTCCGAACGGCGCTATGGTCACCGAACCGCCCGCCTGATCGGCAAAATAAACCGTTGTAATGTTTACTACCAGGCCGCTAGCGCCGCCGTTGCGCGCTCCATTCACGGCTAGCGTGCCGGCGGAGCCATTATCCAGATTTACGGTGAGCACCTCGGCGCTCGCACTGGCACTCGGTACCGTGACCACCGCTATGTTCAACGACGGTATCAGCCCGATCAAAGCAGGCCGCACGGTGCCCGGCAGCGTGATCAGACGCGGCGCCGTGGTGAGGCTGTTCAGATTGATCACGCTGATCGTTCCATCGTCCTGATTCGTGACATAGGCCTTACCCAAAGTCGCATCCGCGGCCACTCCGCGCGGTCCACGCCCCACGTTCACTGTCGTCACGTTGTTCGTCGTCAGATCGATGACCGAGACCGTGTCACTATCCTGGTTGGCGACGACTGCGGTGTTGGCCGCGATCGCCACATCCGTCGGACCGCTCCCCACGGCGACCTCGGCGGAGACGACGTAGTCGATCAGATTCAGGATGGCTACCTTGCCGCGATCGCGCTCCGCCACCACGGCCAGCGTTCCTGAGCCATTCACCGCAACGGCTACCGGCTGCGCTCCTTCGGGCAGCGTCATAGTGCGCGTAACTTCGCGCTTCTGGATATCAACCACGCGAACTAGGTCGTCATTTTCATCGGTCACCAGCGCGAGGCTCGTCAAGGGTATGTAGGCGATATTCGAAACTTCCCGGCTGCGCGCCTGGTTTTCACCGCTCGGTGGAAACGGGCCCTGGCCAGGATTGGGCAGGATGACCACTTCCACGATGTTGCTGACCTTGCTTCCGGAATTGATGGCTAACTCCACGCGCCCCGCGCCCGCCACATCTTGCGTCAATTTCACATTCACCTGCTGCAAAGCCGGGCAGCAGGGCGTGACACCATAAAATGTCACCGGAACGCTGATGCCGCCGATCGTCACCGTGGGCGCTGTCGAAAGATCGAGGCCCGTTGTGTAGATCGTGAGATACGTTGGTGCGCCATTCGTTGTCGGTGTGAACGGACCGGGCTGGTAAGTAACGCCGTTCTGAATGGCGCCATCCCGGGTTCCGGTGCCGAACGCCGAAAAAATTCCTGGGCTCGAATTCGCCGCCAGTACTATATCCTTCGTCAGCCTTGCGGTTGGCGTTTGGATAGTGAGGGTGTATTGTCCCGGAGCAATCGTGGCGGGGATCCAGGCGTTGATCTGCCCGGTGGAGACGAAGAACAGTGGCAGATTCGTACTCCCGATGCTCACCGTGATATTTCCCAGCGTGGTCGGAAGGTTCGCGAAGTTGGGAGCAGTAACTGTGCCGCTGGCCAGGTTCGGGCCGAAAATCGAGATGATCGCTCCCGGTGCGAGACTTGTATCCTGCATGAACGACGCGCCATTGACGACCCGGATACCCGCCGTGTCGGCGTGCATGAGTTGCCAGCCAAGAAAGAGCACGAGTGAAAGTCTTTTCACAACCAGCCTCCTGAGAACCCGCTCGAAAGCCAACACCTCGAGCGCAACAAGTCTGAGAGCAAATTCGCACATCCAGAATGGCGCTATCTGGTTCGCAGCGCAAGGCTATCCGATGTTATGATGACCCCGATGAAGGAGGTTAAAGCCGTGCTGACTCGCCGCGGTTTTGCCGGCATTGGCTTCGCCGCCATGGCTGGCCGCATGTTGCCGGAGGCGGCCTACGCGCAGCGCGCCGCGATTCACGGTACGCTGCCGCCGGACATGGCCTGGCTGAACGCCAACGAGAATCCCGACGGACCGCCGCAATCGTCCATTGAAGCCATGACCAAAGTGCTGCCTGAGGGCGGCCGCTACCACTACCAGGAGTTCGGCGAATTCTATGCGACACTGGCGCGCAGCGAGGATCTGGCGCCGGAGCAGATTCTGGTCGGCGCCGGATCAAGCGAAGTGCTTCACGCCGCCATTGACGCCTTTACATCTCCCGCGCGTCCGTTGATTACGGTTGAGCCAACCTATGAGGGGCCGGTGGAAGTGGCTGCTCGAGGTCTGGGGCGCACGGTTTTGCGCAGCACGCTTGCGCCGCCCTACGTTCCCTACGTCAAGAAGCTGACGGAGGATGCCGCCAAGTCCGGTGGCGGGCTGATTTACCTGTGTAACCCGAATAATCCCACCTCCACGGTCGCGCCGAAAAAGGACGTGGCGTGGATGATCGACAACCTGCCGCCCAATACGGTTGTCCTGGTTGACGAAGCTTACTCGCATTTTGCCGATTCGCCCGACTTTGAAACCGCCCTTGGGTACGTTCGGCAGGGCAAAAACGTCGTCGTAACGCGCACGTTCTCGAAGATCTATGGCATGGCCGGATTGCGCGCGGGCTTCGCTTGCGCGCCGCCGGAGCTCATTGCCAGGATGGCGCCTTTCCGCAACAACGTGATTTCGATTGTCACGGTTCGCGCGGTGCTGGCGGCGCTGGCCGAGTCGAAGACGCTGCTGCCCGAGCGCCGGACGAAACTTATCCGCATCCGGCGCGAACAATGCGCGTGGCTGCGCGAGCGCGGCGTGCCTTTTATCGAGCCGCAAGCCAACTTCATGATGATCGACGTCGGCCGCGACGCCCGCGAGTTTATTTCCGGCATGCCGCCGAAAGGTGTCGCCGTCGGCCGGCCCTTCCCGCCAATGAACAACTTCCTGCGCGTCTCGATCGGCACCGATCGCGACATGTCCAAATTCCGCGACGTCTTCTGGAGCATTTACAGAGCATGAAATCTACCTGGTTGCTTGTTCTTCTGCTGGCCGCGAACGCGCTGGCGGAGCGGCGTGTGATTTTTCCGCCGGGAGTGAAGGTGGTTGGTCCCTACAGCCCGGGAATTTTTGCGGGCGATTTTCTTTACGTGTCCGGCCAGGGCGCGCGGCGTTTCGACGGCCAGATGCCGGCAACGTTTGAGGAGCAGGTGACGCAGTGTCTCGAAAACATGAAGACCATCGTCGAGACCGCGGGCCTCACGATGGAACACGTGGTCTACACCCATGTGTATCTCGATAACATGGCCAACTACGACGCCATGAATCGCGTCTACGCGCGCTACTTCCCGCGCAACCCGCCCGCGCGCGCCACGCTCGGGATTCATCACTTGCCGACTGACACGCCGGTCGAGATCAACGCCGTTGCCGTGCGCGACCTGGCGCGCAAGAAGCTCATCGTGCCCGCAGGCTTTAAGAGCGGCGCACCGCTCACGCCCGGAATTCAAGTGGGCGATCGGCTCTACATATCCGGACAACAGGGGCGCGATCCCGAAACTGGCAAGATCCCCGCCGACCCTGCGGATCAAGTGACGCTCGCGCTCGATCGGTTCCACCAAGTGCTCGCCGCCTCGGGAATGGACTACGCCAATGTGGTGTTCGTGAATCCGTACCACACAGCTAAGCTGCCGACGCAAATCATGAACCACATCTACGCTAGCCGCTTCGAATTCGGCAACACGCCCGGCCGCGCCACCATCGAGGTCTCTTCCCTGCCCCACGACGCCAACATCGAATTCACCGGCGTGGCCATCGGTGACCTGTCCAAGCGCCGCGCCGTGCGGCCGAAGAACATGCCGCCGAGCCCGACCGCCAGTCCGTGCGTGTTCGCCGGCGACACGTTCTACTGCTCGGCGAAATCCGGTTTCATTCCCGGCCCGAACGGTGGTATTTACGCCGAGAGCGTGGAGGACCAGGTTCGCCAGACCATGCGCAATTTACTCGACGGCCTGGAAGAAGCCGGACTTGATTTCTCGAACGTCGTGGCCAGCAATGTTTACGTGGATAATCTGGAAGAATTCGGCAAGATGAACGGCGTGTATGCCAAGTACTTTGGCCCGGCACCGCCGGCCCGCACCACCGTAGCGCCGCTCGCACCCGTCGAACGTAAGCGCACTGCCTCCGGCCACGCGCCTATGGTCGAGCAGATTTCGATTATCGCGGTGGTAGAGAAGTAAGTTTCGACGCTACGTGAACAGCCCTGAAACCCAATCCTGGAGCCACTCCCAACGCAACCGTAGCTGCTGGCTCCAGGGCACCGGATAATTGCCCGGCAGACTGATAACACGCTGGAATCCGGGCGGTGGCTCAAACAAAGCGCGGTCCAGCCGTCCTTCGAATAGCTCTGTGACTTCAACCGTAAGGTCAGATTCTTCCCGCTGCCCGTTTGGCTTCGTGCTTACCGACATCTTCTTAAGCCAAATCGCCAACCCGGTCGCGGCCGATCCGGTCCGGTTCACCCTTATCAGAGGCTGCTGGCCGCGCACAGCGAGTACATCGACAAAACCACCACGCTTTTCCGCGGGCAGCGACTCCGCATCGATGTACCAGCCGTCGGTGCGCGATTCCCGCTGATCGGTGCCGGCGCCGGTACCCGGGTGACGACGCTCTGTCGTGATGAGGTGCCGCGCAGCATGGCCGAACATAGTCCGGCGCTCACCGGTATCCGTGGTTTCGATATCTATGACGATCACCGGGCCGGACACGCCCTCGTATCTCAGCCCTCTTTGCAGACGCTGCACCATGTACTGGCGCGCCTTCATGTCCCAGGAGGTGTCGCGAAGGTTTTTGTAATCGATCACGAACACAGCCCGAAGAGGACCGTTTACTCCGTCGTGAAAGTCCCTGCGATTGAGCCCGTCCTTGAAGTACTCAGTCTCGATCTGGCGGCCTGCCGACGTTGTAGAGACGGTCGTGATCTTCCAGTCCGCCTGCATTGAGCTTTCCAGGGTCATCACCACTCCCAGGCCGAAGGCACTCATGGCTCGCATCCCGTGCTCCTGACGTTGAAGCTATCGCACTGCGCGGCCTCAAAACGATGGCTAATCCCGCGCCACGCGCGCCATCTCCTCGTGCACGTCGCTCACCACGCTCACAATCGGCGCGCCCGTGAATGACGGGGTCTCCGATCCCGGCGGGTAGATCGCCACGAAGTCCCAAATATGCCGGCGCATGTTGAACTCGATCTTGTCGACGCGGCTCCCTTTCGGTGCATGCTCCGGCCCGCCCAAGCTCTTCGACAGAGCGTGTTCCCTGTCCCAGAATTGAGCCACACGCGCATCGTGGACTCTCGCTAGGGTGCCCGTCGACGGCGGCCCCCAATCCGTGGGCAGCATGGGCTCCCACACCACAAAAACTCGTAGTTTCGGATTGTGCGCCAGGCTCAGCGCCGATTGGATCGCGGAGGCCCCCCGCAAACATGCCGGTCAAGTTGGCGAGACCAGCACCAGAACGCGCGGGCCGGCCGCCGCCGCGTGGAACTGCTGTTCGAATGACGCTTGATCCAAATTCGCAAGCTGCGGCTGCCCGGCGGGTGCCTGGCCAGGAACGTACCGGTAGTAAGCTGCAGCCCCAAGTAACGCCAGCGCGACTGCGGCAACGATGAACCTGCGCTTCATTTCACGCTCCCGAGAGGCAGTTTGTCCGCAAGAAAACCGGCGATCACCTGCGGAAACAAAAACATTACGACAATCAGGGCCGCCGAAATCCAGAGCAGCCCGATGCTCACCGGATTCCGACGCAGCGAGCAGTGCGACCGCCCGTACGCCTGCACGAAGCCGAGGATGAGCGCCGCGATCGAGGCGGCGAACAGCCATGGCCGCAACGGGTTGAGAATACGCGCTGCACCCGCGGCTCCCGCAGCAACCAGAAAGGCTCCCATTGGCAGACAACAGCTGACTGCCGCCACCAGGCTGCTGAGCGCCGCGATCGACGACACCACAGGCCCGCGCGCTTGCGTCATGAGTTGATTTTGGCACACCTCCAGCAGGCCGAGGCCTGCACCCATGCACTACAATAAAGTCGTGGCGTCGGATGCACGGCTCGAACAGGCGGTTTCCCGGCTCAATGAAGTCCGGTACGAAATCGCGAAGGTGATTGTAGGTCAGCAGGATGTGGTCGAAGGCGTGCTCATCTGCCTGATTGCGGCGGGCCACGTCCTGCTCGAGGGCGTGCCCGGCCTCGGCAAAACCACGCTGCTGCGTACCATGGCCCGCGCGCTGCAATTGAAATATTCGCGCATCCAGTTCACTCCCGACCTGATGCCCGCCGACATCGTAGGCAGCATGATTATCGAGACCAGCGACCATGGCTCGAAATCGCTGCGCTTCCAGCCGGGCCCGATCTTCGCGCACCTCGTGCTGGCCGACGAGATCAATCGCGCCACCCCGAAAACGCAGTCCGCGCTGCTCGAAGCCATGCAGGAGCGCACGGTCACCAGCGGCAACACGACGCACGAACTGGAAGCTCCGTTCCTGGTGATGGCCACGCAGAATCCCATCGAAATGGAAGGAACGTACCCGCTGCCCGAAGCGCAGCTCGACCGTTTTCTGATGAAGATTCTGGTGCGGTATCCGTCGCGCGACGAGCTCAACCGCATCGTCGAACGCACCATCCAGGCGCAGGACGAGCAGGTGCATGCGGTTCTCGACCGCGATCAGATACTCGAAGTTCGCTCCGTTTGCCGCGAGGTGCTCGTTGCCCCGCACGTGCAAGAATTCGCCATTCAACTGGTGATGGCCACGCAGCCCGAGCAGACCGAGGCGCACGAACTGGCTAAGAAATATATTCGCTACGGCAGTTCACCACGCGGGGCGCAGGCGCTGGTGGAATGCGGGCGCGTGCGCGCCCTTATGCGCGGCCGTTATCACTTGAGTGTGGAAGACGTCGACGCCGTCGCAGCCGCAGTTCTTCGGCATCGCATCATTCTGAATTTCGACGCCCATGCCGACGGGCAGACCCCCGACTCCATCCTGACGGCCATTATCCGCGGAGTGGCGGAGCACGCCTCCGCGGCGTAGGTCCGCCATGGCTTCGGCACCCCTGCTTGACCGCCAGTTTCTGGAGAAACTGGAGCGCCTGACCATCCACTGGCAGAAGTCGTTTAACGGCCTGGTCGGGGGCCACAACAGCTCGCGTTTCGCCGGCGGTGGCCAGGAGTTTCTCGACCATCGCCATTTCCATCACGGCGACGACCTGCGTGCGGTAAACTGGCGCGCTTATCTGCGCCTCGAGAAATTGTTCCTCAAGATGTTTCAGATTGAGCCGCGCGTTCCTGTGCGCATGCTGCTCGATACCAGTCAGTCGATGAACTCCGGGGGCGGATTCAAGTTCGACTACGCGCGCAAGCTGGCCGCGGCGTTGTGCTATGTGGGCCTGGTCCGGCTGGATACGATCGCGCTCCAGCCGTTCGGCTCGCGATTGGGCGAGGGCGTGCAATGCGGCGGCGGCCGTCACCGCCTTAGCCCGGTCATCGAGTACCTGACAGCGCTCAAAACCGAAGGGTGCACCAGTTTTCTGGAAATCGTGCGCCAGTTCGTCGCGGCGCATCCCCAGCGCGGCTTGCTGGTGATCATTTCCGATTTTTTGGACGACGCCGGCTGCGTGAAACCCCTTCAATATCTGGCCGATTTTGGCCACGAGCTTCTGCTCATTCAGGTCTGGTCCGAAGACGATCGCACACCACCCTGGGTCGGCGAACTCGACCTGGTGGATGCCGAGACGGAATCCCGTTTGCAGTTGCAGTTCGATGCGGCCGCGCGCGAATCGTATACGCGTGCGTTCGATGCCTATGCCGCCGAGCTGCAGCAGATCGCCCTGCGCAACGGCGGGCGTTATGTCGGCGTGTCCACGGGAATGCCGATTGAAGATATTATTTTCGGCTCGTTGGCCCGCTCGCGAGTAATCGCCTGATGTATTTCCTGAACCTTTCGCTCGCGCAGTTTGTGGCCCTGTTCGGGGCCATCTCGGTCACCATGGTGCTGCTCTATCTGCTCGGTCGGTCGCGGCGGAAGCAGGTGGTGGCTACGCTGCGGTTCTGGGTGGCGGCGGAGCAGCCGGCGGTGGTGAAGAAGCGTAAGAGAATTCAACAGCCGCTATCGCTCATTCTCCAACTCCTCAGCATGCTGCTTCTGCTACTGGCTATCGCGCAGTTGCGCCTCGGAACGCCGCTGGCTACGCCTCGGGATCATGTCCTGATCCTCGACACCTCGGCCTGGATGGCGTCCACCGCTGATGGCCGGCGCACCCTAATGGACCTGGCGCGAGAGAAAGCCAGAGCTTATCTCAAATCCGTCCCTGCTTCCGATCGCGTGATGTTGGTGCGCGCCGACGCGTTGACCACGCCGGCGACGGCGTTCGAATCCGACCGCGCCAAGCTTGAACAGGCATTGGCGGAATCCCAGCCAGGTGCGACGGCCCTGAATCTGGATCACGCGCTGGCGTTCGCGCGCCAGGAGCAGGCGCTCGGCACACATCGAATTGGTGAAATTATCTACGTGGGGCCAGGGCGTGTGGCGACTGAGCCGCATCCGTCGGTTGCCCCACCGCCGAAGAATCTACGCGTTCTGTTTGTGGCGGATTCAGTAGAGAACTGCGGGCTGCGCAAGATCGGCGTGCGGCGCTCGGTGAAGGACCCTGACGTTTGGGATATCTTCGCGTTGGTCCGCAACTACGGCGCTTTTCCCAGAACGTTGACGCTTGCCTTGGGCTTCGGAGGCTCTCCCGCGGGCGCGCGCCGGCTCAGCGTTCCACCCCATTCCGAACGTGAAGCCACATTTGAATACCGCACGCGCGCGGCCGGCCTGCTCGAGGCCACTCTGCTGCCGCACGACGGTTTTCCCGCCGACGATCGCGCGGTGCTCGAACTTCCGCCGCAGCCCAGCCTTAATGTCGTGGTCTATTCCAACGAACCAGACCTGCTGCGGCCCGTATTCACAGCCATTCCGCGCGTCCACGTGATCTTCCGTCCCACGAGCGAATATCAGGCCGGTCCGATCGACGGATTGGTTATTCTGGATCGCTTTCAGCCGCCAAAACCACCGGCCTCAAATGCCATCTGGATCGAGCCGCCCGCCGGAGCGTCACCCATTCCCGTCCGTGCACGCCTGGAAGGCGTTCCTTTCGAGCGCTGGTGCGCGGACAATTCGCTCTGCGCCGGGCTTCGCGCCAAAGACTTGCGCCTGGCCTCCACTTACGTCTTCGAGGCCGCGCCTGATGACGTGAAGATCGGCCAGGTGCAGAGCGGCCCGGTCATCGTGGCGCGCGCGGGCAAAACCAAGACCGTCGTATTCGGCTTTCACCCGGCCCTTTCCGATTTGCGTTACGAGCTGGCCACACCAATTCTGTTCGGCAATATTCTGCGCTGGATGGCACCCGAACTTTTCCGCCGGTCGGCAGTAGCGGCGGAGAGTGCCGGAGCGGTGACCACTGAACTCGACGCAGACATCCGCCCGGACGAAGTCCGCGTCCTGCTGCAAGATGGAACACCCGCGCCGTTTACCACGCGCGGCCACACGCTGCGATTCTTCTCGGGAGCGCCGGGAACCGTGCGCGTGCTGGCCGCCGACCGCGAAACCGTGTATTCGCTGACTCTGCCCGAAATGTGGGACGCGACGTGGGAAATTCCGCCGGGCGCGCGGCGCGGCATTCCGGCGTTTCGCGACACGGTGAGCTTTTCGAGAGATTTATGGCAGGCGCTTGCCATTTTGGGCGGGATCGGCCTGCTGGTGGAATGGCTGTTGTTCGGCCGCGCCGAGGGCCGCATGCGGCGTCTCAAGGCGCGGGTCGCCGTGCTTCGGCCTGGCATAAAAAGGGCATCGTGACGCCATGAGCTTCGATCGCGCCTGGATCTTGTTGTTCGCTCTCGCGCCCATAGTGTGGGCTGTCCGCGAGTGGCGCGCCACATTGCGCCGCGGCGGCCTGTTGCTCAAAACGGGCGCATTTCTTGCCATCATCCTGGCGCTCGCCCAGCCACGCCTTACATTTTTCGATTCCAAAGTGGCAGTTGCCGTCCTGGCGGATACTTCACGCAGCGTCACGCCGCAGGATCTGGAACGCGCCTCCTCAATTGCGACGCAAATATCGCGCGCCCGCGGCCGCCACTGGACCGAAGTGATTCCCTTCGCACGATCGGCGCGCAAGGCGGCCCCGCAGGAGGGCGGCAGCTCTTGGAAGCTGCAATACACCGCAGGCGATGCCGGGCACGGCACCGATCTCGAAGCCGCTATCCGCGAAGCCATCGGCACCCTGCCAGCCGGCATGGTTCGCCGTGTGGTCCTGATCTCGGACGGCAACGAAAATCTGGGCAGCGTGGCGCGTGCGGCCTGGCAGGCGCAGCAACTGGGAATCCCTATCGACACTTACGCGCTCGCGGGCACTCCGCCTCCGGATCTGCGCGTCGAGTCCGTCAGCCTGCCTTCGCTCGTGTTCAGTGGAGAGCGCTTTCCGGTAGACGTCACCGTGACCGCGCCGCGCCGCGCTGCCGCTCGTCTCGAAATCACCGCCGAGGGTAAGACGCTCGGCCTGAGCGACGTCACGCTCGAGCCCGGTGAGAACCATCTGCGCGTGCGCGCCAGCGTGACCGCCACGGGCGCCGTCGATCTGGCGGGTAAAATCAGCGGGACCAGTTTGGGGCAGGCCCGCTTCGATCAGGCCGTGACCATCCGCCAGCCGCGCGCGCTGTTCATCACGCGCGATCCCGCGGGCAGCGAGACCCATCTGCAGAAGACGCTCGAGTCCAGCCAGTTCACCGTTCAGTTGGCGGCGGATGTGCCCGACAAGTTCGATGAGTACCAGCTCGTCATCTTCAACAACTGGGATCTGGAATCCATTCCACAAGACCGCAAACAGGAGCTTGAAAAATTCGTCCAGGAGGGCGGCGGGCTGCTCTGGATCGCCGGGGAGCGCAACGTCTATGTGGAGAATAAGCGGCCCGACGATCCGCTCGACCGCGCCCTGCCCGCCAAACTCGCTCCGCCGCGCACGCCCGAGGGCACCTGCGTCATCCTGATCATCGATAAATCATCGTCCATGGAAGGCAAGAAGATGGAGCTGGCGCGCCTCGCGGCAATCGGCGTCATTGAAAATCTCCGGCCGATCGACCAGGTGGGCGTGCTGATCTTCGACAACTCGTTTCAGTGGGCAGTGCCTGTCCGCCGCGCCGAAGACCGCTCCCTGATCAAGCGGCTTATTGCCGGCATCACGCCCGATGGCGGCACACAGATCGCGCCCGCGCTCACCGAAGCGTACCGCCGGATTCTGTATCAGAATGCCGTGTACAAGCACATCGTGCTGCTTACCGATGGCATCTCCGAAGAGGGTGACAGCCTCTCGCTCTCACGTGAGGCGTCGAACAACCGTATCACCATCTCGACGGTCGGCCTGGGTCAGGATGTGAACCGGGCCTATCTCGAAAAAATTGCGACGTTCGCCAAAGGAAAATCGTATTTCTTGAATGACCCCTCCGGCCTCGAGCAGATCCTGCTGAAGGATGTGCAAGAGCACACCGGATCGACCGCGGTCGAGAAATCCGTGCACGCGGCCATTGTCAAGCCCGCCGAAGTCCTCGATGGCGTTGGGATCGACGCAGCCCCGCCATTGCGCGGCTATGTCCGCTACATCTCGAAGCCCACCGCGGACACCGTGTTGAGCGTAGCCGACCGCGACCCGCTGCTGGTGCGCTGGCAGTACGGTCTGGGTCGTGCCGCCGTGTTCACTTCCGATGCCAAAAGCCGCTGGGCCGCCGGCTGGCTGGCCTGGCAGGGCTTCGACCGCCTGTGGTCCAACATCGCGCGCGACCTGCTGCCGCATGCGCAATCGAGCGAAGCCCAGGCCGAGTTCGACAGCTCGAGCGACGAGTTGGTAATCAATTACCATCTGAGCCGCAAGATCGACGAGCCTGCCGCCATCCCGGACATTTACGCTCTCGGGCCCAACGGATTCCGCAGCCCGGTAAAGATCAGCAAGGTGGCTGCCGGCAGCTTTCACGCCGTCGTTCCCATCGGCCGGAATCAGGGCCTATTCCGCGTGCGCCCGCTGGGCGAGTCGCGCGCCTTCCCCGAGATTGGTTTCTATCGCCAGGAAGATGAGCTGCTGGATCATTCGTCGAACGAGCTGCTGTTGCGGCAGATCGCGCGCTCGACTGGTGGCCGGTTCAATCCAGCGGTGAAAGATATTTTCAATTCCGGCGGCCGCTCCATTCCATCCTCCATGGAGTTGTGGCCGGGCCTGCTGGCGCTGGCGATCCTGCTCAACCTAGCCGAACTGTTTATGCGCAAATGGCGCGGCCTGGTCGAAAGCATCCGGCGGCCTGCGGAAAACGCCGCATAGAGCTGACGCTTCAGCCCATGCGTCGGCTAATCGCTGGTGGACGAATGCGTCTGCTTGGCAGCGCGCGTCGGCAGCGGGCAGTACGCCCCCGCCGAGAATCCTTCCGCCTCGATGCCGAATGCATGATCGAAGCGCGCGCGGTAATTCTCCCAGGCGATCGCCGAAGTCAACTCCACCAGTTGCCGCTCGTCGAACTGCCGCTTCAATTGATCGAATAGCTCATCGGAAACTTCGACTGGCGTCTTTGTCATCGCCACCGCATACCGCAGCACGATGCTCTCGACGTCCGTGAACTCGCCCGTCGCTTCGAAATCCGCGAGCGCCATCAGCTTACGCTCGCTCAGGCCTTGCTTTCTGCCCACGGCAGATCCTATGTCGATTCAAAACGGGCAGCCGATAAGCGTAGCCACCTTCACCGAGGCTAGCGACTTTAGCGCAGCATCAACCGATTTCGCCACCATCTGCCCCTGCTCCATTTCGACGAGCGCCCGAAGCAGCCGCGGGTGGTGCGCCGTGACCTTGACAGGAAGCACCACGCGGCCGAGCTTCCTTCGGGTGAAAAAATACACCAGCCGGACGAACCATCCGGCTTGTTTTGATTCCAGACCATGGATTCGTGCCACGGCGTGTTAGATGCCGGGGCGAGTTGGCAGGATGCGTCGTTTCGCGTTGGCCGCTCGCAATCCGGCCGACGATCACCGCTGCTTCCAGGCGGGGTTATCCAACCAGCAGTTCAATGTCTTGCCGTTGCACCTGAGGCAACCATCGATTCCAAGGATGGCCAAGTTCGATCCGCGCCCTCGCCGGCACGATATTCGATGCCTGGGCGTCTTGCAGTACGAACAGCTCACGCGTGGAGGAGACAACGGTGAACCCAGGTCCGGGAGATCTCCCGGCCTCCGTCTGTACCAGTCGCGGCACGTAAATCAGAAGATGAACGGTTTGCAGACCCACAAAACATTCCAGCGCTCCGGCCGCAGCATTTCCCAACTGCACGAGCGCCGTCAGGATGTCCGTTCCTTTTGACTCTGCCACCGTGACCTCGGTGACCGCGGCCCTCGGTGAATGCAAGGCGACAATATCAGCGCAATTGCAGTTTTGGGGAAGCCGCAATTCCTGCCGGACTCGCTGGTCGGGACGGAAGATTTCGACACACCGGCGGTGGATCCGCAAGTACTGTTCGAGTCTTAGTTCTTGGGCTTCGCCAGGGGACATGCCGCGCCAATACTCTTGTATGCGCCATAGACATTATATGGCCTGTACCAGTGTCCAGTGGTCGCTGGCTTACGTTCTCCTGCTGGCGTCGAACAGGGCGAGCGCAAAGCAGCTTCCTCCACGAGCGGGGCTCTCACCATAAACAGCGCAAACGCGGCGCGCCGCTGGTGCTTTTCGCACTGCAGCTCGGCCGTGCAGTCTACCGCAGTCCGGCCAGCTCCTGGATGCGGTGCCAGTTATGCAGGCGATCCTCCTGCGCTTCGTGCAGGAACTCGTCGGGCTTGCCGTCGGTGAAATGCCGCGAGAAACGGCCTTCGGTACGGGCGAAGGCAATAAAGTCTACCGGCTCACCTGTCTTCGGGTTGGTGAGCCAGTCTTCCTTCATGACCGGGTTGCCCTGCAGGCTCAGGCGTTCGCGAATCTTGTCGCCTTTGCGAGGATCGTAGGTGAGCAGCGGAAACGTCCGCGAGTCCGCTGCCAGCTTGGCTTGCGCCACCGCGCGATCGTCGGCGATGCCGTGCTCCGGCATGCACGCCGCGTAGCAAATGACCACCGCCGGCCCCGGATAATCGTTGGCTTCCATAATGCATTTGTAGAAATGGTTGAGGTGCGCGGGTGTGGTTTGCGCCACATAAACGCCGGGGTGCATCATGGCGATAGTGGCCAGCTCCTTGCGCCGTTCGCGCTTGCCGGGCGACGCCTTGCCGAACGCAGCCATCTTGGCGCTCTGCCCGGTAAACGTGGCGGTGGAACTTTGCCCGCCGGTGTTGGAATACACCTGCGTGTCGAGCACCAGAACCTTAATGTCCATGCCCGACATCAGGAGCCGCGAAAGCGACTGGAAGCCGATATCGTAGAGCGCGCCATCACCGCCTACGACCCATAGCCGGCGGTTGGTGTGGCCTTCCTGGTCCCAGCACAGCCGGATGCCCATGGCATCGGCCGGCGAGTTCTCAAACAGCGAATTGGTCCACGGCACTTTGAACGGATTGAACGGATATGTGGAACCGAACACGGAGTTGCAGCCGGTCGAGGCTACAATGCCTACCTGATCGGCGCCGTAGACGAATCCCGTAGCCGCCAGCATCAATCGCAAGGCCGTTCCTTCACCGCACCCCATGCACGAGCCCGCGCCGCCCGCGTATAGCATGCTGCGGTCGGCCAGCATCATGTCACCCAGTGCTTTTTCGTTGATGAAGCGCTCGGGCGTTGGCGGCAGATGATGGAACAGGTCCATTCCCGTGTCGGATTCCAACAGGCCCGCTGGCGACTTCGGCACCATCTCGAGCGCGTTGTGCGAACCGCAAACCGTCACGCATTCGCCGCAGCCTTTGCATTTGTCGGGATCGATAAAGATCCCGAACATGCCGCCGGTCTCGCCGCGCTTCACCGGGATGTCGTGATACTTGTTGGTCTTGGCGAAAAGCAAGCGCACGGAGGCGCGCAGATCTTCGCGCTCGATCTGGCGAAGGCGGGCTTCAAGCGCATCGGGTTCCGCCACGCGCGCCAGGATCGCCGTATCCGGGCACTGATTGACGCACTCCATGCATCCCACGCACTTGTCGGAATGCAGCTTTGGAATATTGGGCGCCAGGTGCCGGAAGCTGCGCTGTGCGGCGGTGGAAGGCGGCATCAGGCTGCGCGCTGCAAAAATGTCGGCCGGCAGCTCCGATTCACGGCCGCGCGCGTAGCTTTCCACCACGTGTTCGCAGAACTCGGGCGCAACAATGCAACTGTCGGTGCAACCCGCGGGCGCTTCCCAGTGCCACGATGGGCCAGTCGTCTTCTGGTGAGCGTCTGAGTCTGTTGGCGGCACGACTTCGGCCACCTCGCGGTATCCGCGGCGCGCCACCGTCAGGTTCTCGGCAATGACTTTCGGCCCCTGCTTGCCGAAGTACTTATTCAGCACGCGGTCCAGCGATTCAAAAAGCTGGTCTTCGGACAATCCGCTCTTCTCGCGGAACGGCGTGAGCCGGAGGAAAGCACCCAATAGAGCGATGCCCTGCATGCGGATCTGCAATTCGTCGCGGCTGGCCTGCTCCTTGGCGACGCGCGCGGCGTCGAGCACCCATAACTTCAGGTTGCGATCGAGAATGGCACGCTGTGCCGCTGCGGGCAGGGTCGCCCAGACCTTTTCGGGCTGTGCTTCGGATTGCAGAAAAATGGTCCCGCCCGGCGCGAGGCCCTGCAGCGGATCGCCCATCGAAAACGCCAGCGGATTCTGGACGGCCACAAACTCGACCGTATTCAGCTCGGCGTGGAGCCGCACTGGCTCGGGCGCCAGCGTGAGGTAATAATTCGTCGGCAGCCCCTTCTTTTCCGAACCATACTTCGAGAACGCCTGCACTTCGAGCCCGAAGAGGTCCGCCGCCACCGTGGCGATCACTTTATTGGTCGTAACCGAGCCGAACCCGCCGACGGAATGTCCGCGCAAAGAAAACGCGCCCCTGGGCCGTACATCGGGGTCGTCGGTTACTGCCAGCGCATCCGCGCGATGGGGGCCCAGGATGACGAATTGCCGGCCGGACTGCTCCATGTTCCGCGCCAGAGCTACAAAGTGTCCCGGCCGGATATCGCTGCCACCCAAGCCTGCTACTGCCGCGTACAGAGCCGGCAGCCGGTCAATCAGCCCGCTGGCGTTCGCGCCCGCGTGAGCCGCCTTCACTTCCGTCATGAGCGGGTTCGATTCCGCCAGCGGCACATCGGTCCGCTCGATCACCGCAGCCGCGCGGCAGTTGCGCAGCGCCGCCGCCAGTTGCGGGCCGGGAAACGGCCGGAAGCTGGTTACCGAAATAGCGCCGATGCGCATCCCGTGCTGCCGCAGATAATCCACCGTGCCTTCGGCGGTCTCCATCATGGTTCCCAGCCCGACGAAAGCGAACTCCGCGTCCTCCATGCGGTAGGAGCGGATGAAATCGTAATGGCGGCTGGTGAGGGTGGCGTACTCTTCCATGGCCGCGCGGACCGAGGGCTTGACGCGATCGTAGAAGAAGCGCTGCGCCACGCGCCCTTTCATGTAACTGTCCTGGTTCTGCACCACGCCGCTCTGCACCGGGTGCCGGGGATCGAACAGGTTGCGCAGGCGCTCGGGGTGCTGAATGTAGCGGCGCATCAGCTCCGGTTCGGGCAGACGCAGGCTTTCGAGCGTATGGGTGGTGAGGAAGCCGTCCTGCACGTTGAAGAATGGCGTCTCTGAATATTCCGCCGCGCGGCGCGCGATCAGCGCCAGGTCGGCCGCTTCCTGGGCGTTGCGGGCGAACAGCATCCCCCAGCCGCAATCGGCCACGCCCATGACGTCGTCGTGCCCGCAGTGGATATTCAGCGACTGCGAGGTGATGGCGCGCGCGCCGATGTGAAACACCACCGGCAGCCGCTTGCCAGCGATCACGTAGAGCACTTCCTTCATGAGAATGAGGCCCTGGCCGGAAGTGAAATTCGTCACGCGTCCGCCAGCCAGCGCATAGCCTTCGCAGGCGCTGGCAGAGCTATGCTCGGATTCCGGTTCGAGGAACTCGATCGGCTCGCCCCAGACGTTCTTCTTCCCGTTCGAGAACTCGGCCGCAAACCCGTCGCCCATCGGTGTCGATGGAGTGATGGGATAGGCTACGGCAGCCTGAGAAATGTGGGACTCTACCCAAACCACGGCCCCCGAGCCGTCGGTCGTTGCCGGTGTGCCTGGAAACGGGACCTCCAATTTTCGCGGGGAGACAGCCACCTCTTCAATGGACGCCAGCGCCACGTGCAACACCTCCAGCCAGAGCCAGTGCACCCGCCGTTCCACGCGCCAGAGCTAAGAATATCCAATGATTCGCTAGGTTTAAGCGCAAATTCCACGTCGAAGTGGGTTATATGCCGCACCTGTCGAGTTTGGCGATGAGCCATTGCAACCATTTACGGTTTGGGCGTCCGCATGCACTTTAACCGGTGGCAATTCAGGAGGGCGTGCACGTCCGTTGAGCCGGAAGGAAACATGGAAGCCATCATTCGTTATCAAAGCCATTCGAAATTTGAAGCCTCGGCGCGCGGGCACCGTGTGGTTTGCGATCAGCCCCTTGAGAACGAGGGAACGGACAAGGGGATGACGCCGCCGGAGTTCCTGCTGGTATCGCTCGGTACCTGCGCCGGTTACTATGCCGCGCAATATTTGAAGACACGCAAGCTGAACGCGGACAAGCTGACGGTCCGGGTGTCGGCAGAAAAAGGCACGCAGCCGGCTCGCCTGGCGTCGTTCGTGATCGAGGTGGACGCGCCCGATCTGGATGCCCATCATCATGACGGCCTGATGCGCGCGGTGAAGACCTGCCTGATTCACAATACGTTGAGCCATTCGCCGGCAATTGACCTGCAAGTCCACACCGCGGCTCCCGCGCTCGTGTGAGCACGGCGCGCTCCATACCGCCTGAAATAGCGGAAGCCATATCGTTGCCGGACCAGAAACACAAGTCGTCCTTCCCCAAGGAAACCTATATTGCGGCACTCGCTGCCGCATGCATCGCGCTAAGCCTGATACTGCACTACGTTTTTCAGGCGCGACCGCTGTTCTGGGAGATTCCACTCGGCATCACACTGTTGGCCGGCGGCGTGCCGCTGGTCTACGATCTGGGCCGCAAACTCCTAGCACGCGAGTTTGGTTCGGACCTGCTGGCCGGGTTCTCGGTAGTCACTGCGGTGCTGCTGGGCGAATACCTGGTGGGCGCCATCGTGGTGCTGATGCTCTCAGGCGGCGCGGCGCTCGAGCACTACGCCACGCGGCGGGCATCGGCGGTGCTGGATGCACTGGCAAGGCGCATGCCCACGATCGCGCACCGCAAGGCAGGCTCGGACCTGCGCGATATCGCGCTCGAGGACATTCAGATTGGCGACACCCTTGTTGTCCTACCGCACGAAATCTGCCCGGTGGATGGCGTGATCGTCTCCGGCCACGGCTCGATGGATGAGTCGTATCTGACCGGCGAGCCGTTTCAGATTTCCAAGACTCCCGGAGCGGAAGTGCTGTCGGGCGCCGTGAACGGGGAAGCGGCACTGGTACTTTCGGCGTCGCGGCTTCCGGTGGATTCCCGCTACGCCCGGATCATGGAAGTGATGCGCGCATCTGAGCAGAATCGCACGCCGCTTCGGCGCATCGGAGACCGGCTGGGCGCATGGTACACGCCGCTGGCGGTGGCGGTCGCGGTAGCCGCCTGGGTCTGGAGCGGCAACGCCGACCGCTTTCTGGCCGTGATAGTGATCGCCACGCCCTGCCCTCTGCTGATCGCCATTCCGGTGGCGGTGATCGGCGGCATTTCGCTGGCGGCGCGACGCGGCATCGTGATCAAGAATCCGGCGGTGCTGGAGCAGATCGATAAGTGCCGGACCATCGTTTTCGACAAGACCGGAACTCTCACTTACGGCAGACCATCGCTCACCGATGTCATTTGCGCACCCGGTTTTTCCAGGGAAGACGTGCTGGGGATTGCAGCCAGCCTGGAAGTCTATTCACGGCACCCGCTGGCCGGCGCTATCGTGCGTGCCGCCCAGGAGGCCAAACTGCTCTTTCCCGCCGCCGGCCTGGTCACGGAAAAGCCCGGCGAAGGCTTGCGCGGACTGGCTGGCGGCAAGACGGTGCAGATCACCGGGCGGGCGAAGCTGGCGGAAATGCCCGCCACGCTGCCGCCGGTGGCCGGCGGTCTCGAGTGCCTGGTGTTCGTTGACGGCACTTACGCCGCGGCTTTCCGCTTCCACGATGAACCGCGCGCCGAAACGCACTCGTTCCTGCACCACTTGAAGCCGCGCCACCAAGCCGCTAAGGTCATGCTGCTCTCGGGCGACCGCGAATCGGAAGTGAGTTATTTCGCCCGCGGCTTGGGTATCACGGAGACGCACGCCGGGAAGAGCCCGGAAGAAAAGGTCGCCATCGTCAAAGAGGAAACGCGCCTGGCGAAAACGCTTTACGTGGGCGACGGGATCAATGACGCTCCGGCGATGCTGGCCGCGACCGTCGGTGTGGCCTTCGGCAAGGGCAGCGATATCACCGCCGAAGCGGCTGACGCGGTGGTGCTTGAGCCTTCGCTTGCCAAAGTGGACGAACTCATTCACATTGGCCGGCACATGCGCGCCATCGCGCTCCAGAGCGCAGTCGGCGGAATGGCGCTCAGCTTGATCGGCATGCTGGCGGCGGCCTCCGGCCATCTGTCACCGATAGCGGGCGCTGTGACTCAGGAGTTCATCGATCTGGCGGCCGTCTTGAACGCGGTGCGCGTGTCGCTGCCGGCCAAAGATCTGACGGACTTCTAGCGCCCGCAACACTCGACATTCTGCTCAGGGCGATGAAGAGCTCTCCGCGTACCAGCATATGGGTGATTTGGCGCAGCCAGGTTTGCCCGGCTCGCTAAGCGATTGCGTCTAGGCCTCTAGGCAATGGCACGGGCCGTGCACTGCGCATTTTCAAAAAAGGAGCAATTTATGCCTTTAGAGCTCGCAGAGCGAAAGACCAGGCAAACACCCCGCGGCCTGATGCAGGCGAATGTGTTTCATGCGCCGGGGAAGTTTGGCCTTGAAGAGAAGCCCATTCCCAAGGCTGCGGCAGGCGAAGCTGTGATTCGGGTCAAATTGACCACCATCTGCGGTACCGACCTTCATATCGTCCGCGGTGAATACGCTGTGCAGCCGGGGCTGACCATCGGGCATGAGGCGGTCGGCGTGATTCATGAGCTTGGACCGGGTGTTACGGGATACGAGGTGGGCCAGCGGGTGCTCGTGGGCGCGATCACGCCCTGCGGCCAGTGCGAGCCCTGCCTTTCCGGACACACGTCGCAGTGCATGACGGCGCTCGGCGGCTGGCGGCTGGGAAACACCATCGACGGCGTGCAGGCGGAATACGCGCGCATCCCGTTCGCGCAGGCGAATCTTGCCGTAATTCCGGACAAGCTGGCGGACGAAGACGTGCTGCTGCTGTCGGATATTGCCTCCACCGGCTTTGCGGCGGCGGAGAGCGGCCGGGTTCGATTAGGCGACACCGTAGCCGTATTCGCCCAGGGACCGATCGGGCTCTGTGCCACACTCGGCGCGAAACTGATGGGCGCTTCGGAAATCTTCGCAGTGGATAGCGATCCGGACCGCCTGCGCATTGCCGAGAACTTTGGCGCCACCCGGCTGGTGCTGGCCAACGAGGGCCCGGTGGAAAGCATCCGCGAAGCCACCCACGGCAAGGGCGTCGACGTAGCGATTGAAGCTCTCGGCCAGCAAAGCACTTTCGAGAACGCGCTGCGGGTAGTCAAACCCGGCGGCATTCTGTCGAGCGTCGGCGTCTATTCAGGCCACTTGCGAATTCCGCTCGAAGCTTTCGGCTCGGGACTTGCGGATCAGACCATCGTAACCACGCTCTGCCCCGGGGGGAAAGCGCGCATGTACCGGCTCATGCGGCTGGTGGAAGCCGGGCGCATTAACCTGGCGAGGCTGCTGACGCATGTATTTCCGCTCGAAGAAATCGACAGGGCCTATGAGCTGTTTGGCTCGCGGCGCGATCGCGTATTGAAAGTCACGATCCGCGTATCGTAGTGAGCCATATCGCGAGGCCATGAAACAGCACTACACACGCGCGCCACGGGATTATTCGCAAAAGCTGCGGCGCGCGGTCCAGCTCGTTTTCTTCGCGGTGAACTTCTGGATCGGCGTCCAGTTTCTCGGTTTCGTCCACTACTACGAATCGGGCGGGCACGCCGCGAAGATGGCGCGGCCGCCGGGGATCGAGGGCTGGCTGCCCATCGCGTCGCTCATGAATCTGAAGGTCCTGTTTAAGACGGGCTACCTTCCGCGCGTGCATCCGGCGGGCCTCTTTCTCCTGGTGGCTTTCCTCGCGATCTCGTGGCTGCTGCGGAAATCATTCTGTGGCTGGCTGTGCCCGGTGGGAACCATTTCGGAGTACTTGTGGCGCATCGGCCGTGACACGTTCAAAAAGAACTGGCGACTGCCGCGGGTGCCCGATGTCTGCATGCGCAGCTTGAAATACGCGTTACTTGGACTCTTTGTTTACGCCATCGCCGGCATGTCTGTTTCGGCGATTCGTTCGTTTCTTGAAGGACCCTACGGGCTGATTGCCGACGTCAAGCTGCTCAACTTCTTCCGGTATCTGACCATGGGCGGGGCAATCACGCTGGCGGCTCTGGTGGTGCTGTCGGTATTCATCCAGAATTTCTGGTGCCGGTACCTGTGCCCCTACGGCGCGTTGCTGGGCCTGTTTTCAGTGGCGAGCCCGCTGCGCATCCGCCGCAGCGCGACGTTGTGCATCGATTGCGGCAAATGCGCGCGCGACTGCCCGTCACTGCTGCCGGTCGACCGCCTGGTGACAATTCACTCGGCCGAGTGCACGGCCTGCATGCAGTGCGTGGCCGTCTGCCCGGTAGAGAGCGCGCTCGTGATGGCGGCCAGTAAGAAACGCGCCGTACCGGCGTGGGCCATCGGCGCCGCCCTGGCGGTTATCTTCGTCGGAGCTTACGCGTGGGCGGTTTCAACCGGTCACTGGCACACCAACCTGCCAGATCGCGTCTACATGGAACTGGTGCCGCGCGCGCAGGAGTTCAGCCACCCATAGCTTCGCGGTGGCGCGGCGGCTGGCAGGCTGTCGAAAAGACCCCGCCTCCTTTGGCCGCGGCTCGGGCCGCGCAACACACCACTAGTGGATAGAGCCGTACTTCCGCAGTATCGCCACCGTTTTCGCAAGCGGCAGCGCCTCCACCGTGTGACCATTGCTGGTCATAGTGGTTGCGCGGAACAAGGAATTGTAAACCGCTTCCTCGGTAGCCTCTATCGTCGCCAGGAACAGCGGCGACATAGCGTCGTTCGAGAGAAGCACCGTCCCGCGCATCGTACTGAACGCGATGGCGTAGTCGCCGCTGCCGTTTGAAGCGGCCGAGCCGGTACGCGCCAAGCCCATCATCGAGCGCGCGCCCATACGCTGGAGGTTGCGATGGTCCACGGGAGCGTCGGTCGCAATCACCACGATCACCGAGCCATCGGCCGGATTGCGCCCGCCTGCCGCTTCAAGCTCGTCTTTCAAGTAATAGCGGCCCAGCTCGCGACCCACCGGAGCGCCGGCGATGGTCAGCACGCCGCCGTAATTGGTCTGGACAAGCACACCGACCGTGTAGCCGCCGAATGACGCCGGCAGGCGCCGCGACGAGGTCCCGATGCCGCCCTTGAATCCGAATGCGACTGTGCCTGTTCCCGCACCTACCGCGCCTTCCTCAACCGGGCCGGACTTCGCGCCGCGAATGGCGTCGAAGACTTCGTCGCGCCCCACATGCCGCCCGCGAATATCGTTCAGATAACCGTCGTTGGTCTCGGCCACCACGGGATTGATGGAGCGCACGTCCTCATTGCCCGGAAGCGCGAGCATGTAGTCGAGCAACGCGTCGGCCACGCGCGGCACGTTCAGGGTGGAAGTGAGCAGAATTGGCGTCTCGATTTCGCCCAGCTCGTTCACTTGGGTCGATCCGGCAAGCTTGCCGAAGCCGTTGCCCACGAAAATCGCGCCGTAGACCTTTTCGCGAAACAAATTGCCGGCGTGCGGCACAACCGCCGTGACGCCGGTGCGAACGTTGTCGGCGCGGACGAGCGTGTTGTGGCCCACCAGCACGCCCGCAACATCCGTAATCGCGTTCAGCGGGCCCGACGGCAGAATGCCAACGGTCACGCCGATGTCTCTCGCACGCGGACGCTGCTCCTGCGCCATGGCGATTACACTAGCAAAAACCATCCAACATAGCGCGCTTCCAACTCGATGCCCCGGCATCACTGTAGCGTAATATATGCCGGGGGAATACTTCGGGGGGGCGGCTGCGCGCATGGTTTAATGAACCTTGAGGTAAGTCAACCGCCGCCTAGATGCAGACCTTCGATCTGATCGTCATCGGCTCCGG
>Ga0070730_10001153_pt1 | contig 26092 bp, 25 predicted proteins | sample Coa_R1_3_FD_66447 | JGI IMG/M metagenome (GOLD analysis project Ga0070730, IMG submission 66447) | Surface soil microbial communities from Centralia Pennsylvania, which are recovering from an underground coalmine fire - Coalmine... | ecosystem: Environmental > Terrestrial > Soil > Unclassified ... | reverse complement strand
GGGTTCGCGCGCGATGCGCATGCCGGTGGCTTCGAAGGTGCCGAGATATTCGTCGACGCAGGCCAGGCATTCGCCTGGGTTGGGGTCCCGGACCTTTTCCAGGCGCTTGGTCGTGGGGTTGCGGCGGATCATCGGCAGGTCGGCGATGGCGGACACCACGGCCGCGGTGACGCCGCCCGGCGCCATGGTGGCGAGGACGGAACGATCTACGGGCCCGACCCGATTGGGGCGGCCGGCGTGGGTATGCATGTCGATGATCATGGCCGGCGGTTGATAGCCGGTTCAGCGGGTGGGGGCCACCTGCGGGCAAGACATCGGACAATTTGTGGATGGAGTGGAACCGTTGTTACTCGCGCGGCGCTCGCAAAACGCCACAGGTTCAGCTTGAAGCCGCGCATTGATTTGCCCGAGCTGCTTTGCCTGCATCGTGGGCCAGCATGGCCCGCTCACGCTGCTCGACGCTCTGGCAGCGCGCGACAATCGACGTTCCGCGAGCAGCGGTTGCCCAACGGCTAGGCTCTAACGATCCTCCGCCAGCTGCGCGTCCACCCGGCACCAATTTTCGCCATCGTGCTTGAGGGAGTCTGGGCCATGGTCATCCCGCCTCTCCTCGGAAGCCGCTGGCCCTCCGAGTTGCAAGCATTGGCACAGCTTCAGCAGCGGAGCGCAGCCGAGGGCGGCGGCCGATGCCAGTTTGTGAGTTACGACTCTTTGCGGGCGCTCCCCACCGCAGCACCGCACCGGTGCCGCAGCCGCGGCGTCGCTTCGCAGAGGGCTTGCGCCTTCTCCGCATTGTTCGCGGATCGCCGTGTCAGACCGCTATTCTGCCAGCTGACGACCGTTGCGGTCCCGACAGTAGCATCTGCCAAACATCCTCCAGGGGGACGCTGCCTTTCATCATAGACTGCATTGCCACGATTGGGACGAGTCCACGCTGAACCGTTGCTCAGGCCAATGCCAACTGCGCCACTCAAGAAGCTGATTGCAGGTACCGCTGGCGGCCGCCGAGCCGTTCCATGGGAAACTAGACTCAATCGCGACGAACACGCATTGTTTCTCCGTCGGGGCGGGCTGGTGTTTCCCTGATTTTGGCAACGCTATCGCCGAACCGATGCCGACGTCTGAACGAGACGCACGATAAGACAAAGGGAAGCTTCATATGTCTGCAACGATCCGAGGGTCAGTCGTACCCTGGTGGAAGGAACCCACCAAAGACCAATGGTACGCCTACACGGCGGCTTGGCTAGGTTGGACGCTCGATGCGTTCGATTTCACGGTTTTTCTCCTCATTATGGCGCCGATCGCGCAGTACTACGGTGTGCCACTCATCGATGTCACCGCGATCTTCACGGTCACGCTGATCATGCGCCTCGGTGGTGCGACCGCTTCCGGCTGGTTGGCCGATCGGTTGGGGCGCCGAGCACCACTGATGATTTCCATCTTGTGGTACTCGATTTGCAACCTCCTCGCGGGCTTCTCGCCCAGTTTCACGTTCCTATTCGTGATCCGGGCGCTGCTCGGCATCGGAATGGGTGCGGAATGGCCGGCTGGTGCGGCACTGGCCATGGAGTCGTGGCCAGCACGGTCGCGCGGCCTCATGTCCGGTGTATTGCAAGGTTCATGGGGACTGGGCTTCGCGTTGTCGGCTGCGGCTTACGGCCTGTTGTACTCGCCGCTCGAAGCCTGGCACAAAGGCTATGGGTGGCGTGGCATGCTGATCCTGGGCGTTCTGCCAGCCCTGGTTTGTGTATGGATTCGTATATATGTTAAGGAGCCTGAAGTCTGGGCCGAGAACAAGCAGATCCAGAACACGACTCAGAAGCAGGCCTCACTGCCACTGTTCGCCATCTTCAAGCCCAAATATCTGTTCAATACTTTCACGGGCTGCCTGTGGATGGCCGCGAATTTCTGGGTCTACTACGCGATCTGGGCCATGCTCGGCACGTACCTGCAAAAGGAGCTGGGCTGGACGCCGGCACAGGTGTCGGTCCCCGTGTTCTGGGGCAACATCGTCACGTTTGCCGCCTGCGCCTTCTGGGGGGCGATGTCGGAAAAGATTGGGCGCCGGTGGGCTCTGATGGTCCCAACCTTCATCGCCATCTTCATTGTGCCGCTGTATTTGATGACGACAGACCCGACTACGTTCCTGATCCTGTTCATGTTGATGATCTGTTTCGTCGGCGGGAAGGATGCGCTCAATCCCGGCTGGTTGGCGGAACGATTCCCGACGGAGGTCCGGGCGACGGCATCGGGCTTCGTGTATCACCAGGGCGCGGTGTGGGGCGCGTTCGTTGCTCCGGTCCTGACGTATTTCGCGGTCAATCAGGGCATGGGGTTTGCGAAGCCGATGCTGTACGCCACGGTCGGATCACTGGTCGTGTATGTGATCGCGGTGTATTTGGGGCCTGAGACCAAGGGCAAGGAGATGACCGCCGCGCTGGAAATCTTCGAACAGGAAGAATATCCGTAACGTTTCGCGACGGTGCGAGGACAGCGGCCGGGGCATTGGCTCCGGCCGTTTTTCTGTGAGGGGACATGCCAATTTCCGCATGGAGAGGCGCCACCCGATAGTCGATAGGGCGGCCGTGCGCAAAGTGGCTCAAGGATGATGTGCTGGACACGGTCCCCGCAATGACACGGCAAACCCCGCGGCTCACGCCTTCCGGATGGCGGACAGGTTATTTCATCGGACGGTGACTAGGTCCTATGACGGCGCCAGCGTTCAAGCAATGTAACTGACAGACGATATAATGGGGGTGTTTGACGGCTGGAGACTGGTTCCCATGCTTTGGCGCGTGTGGTTGCGTGCGCTTATTCCTTGTGGCAGCGCGATCGCTCTGCTTGCGGCGTCAGCATCGGCGGCGACGGCAGAGAGCGACCCGATCGGCACATGGTCGACCGAAAATGGGCACGGGGTCGTCGCAATCGCGCAATGCGGCGATGCACTCTGCGGGCGGATCGTGGGCATCGATCGTGCGCCGACGGAGCCGATGCCGACCGATGTGAACGGGCGCTCGCAATGTGGATTGACCATCATCACGAACGAAAAGCCACGTGGAGATGGCACCTGGATTGGCCAGATCACTGACCCGCGCGACGGCGACACGTATCAGGCGAAGCTCTGGTTGGATCAGAGCGGCAATCTGAATTTGCGGGGCTTTATCGGGATTCCGCTGCTTGGTTCGACCCGAGTTTGGCACAAGTACACCGGGCAACTCACCGCTGAATGTGGTTTGGCGTGAAAGACGGGACAACATCGGCGGCGGCGCATCAGGTTGTAGATGATACCTCCGGCCAGCAAGCCATTGGCTTGGACTTGATGTCTTTCCTGTGCCAGATCACGGCGAATGCGAATCCCCACCAGACGCCTACGCCGTCGCTCATCTCGCACGCAGCGACAGCTCATCTTCATCCTCGGTGGCGTGGTGGTCGGTGGAGCGGCAGTCGCACTCGCTCTGCTGGCCGACCAGGCGCAGGACCTGTTCATGCGCTTCATCCAGCGCTGGCCCTACGGCTCGTTGCTGGTCACCCCCTTTGGGTTGGCGATCTCGGCGTACCTGACGCGGCGGGTGTTTCCCAACTCTCAGGGCAGTGGCATCCCTCAGGCGATCGCGGCGAGGCACCTGCGTGACCAGGGAGCGCGTGGCCGTCTGGTGTCGATCCGGATCGCGATCGGCAAGATCATCCTGACGTTGTTCGGCCTGCTTTGCGGGGCGTCGATCGGCCGCGAGGGGCCGACGGTGCAGGTCGGCGCCTCGATCATGTTCGCTATCGGCAGGTTGTCACCGCGACGGCAGAGTGGCCTCATCCTGGCTGGCGCTTCGGCTGGCATAGCGGCGGCGTTTAACACGCCGTTGGCCGGCATCATTTTCGGCATCGAGGAGATGAGTCGCGCCTATGAGGTGCAAAACGTTGGCTTGATGCTCAGCGCGATTATCATTGGCGGCCTGACATCCGTTACGTTTCTTGGCGACTATACGTATTTCGGCACTACATCAGTGACGCTGCATGGCGTGATTGGATGGGCATCGGTGCCGCTCTGCGCTGTTGTCGGCGGTCTGTTGGGCGGGGGGTTCAGTCGCATCCTGGTTGAATTCGGCCGCGGCCTGCCGGGTGCGATCGGGCGCGTGATCACGCGTTATCCCGTGGTGTTCGCCGCGTTGTGCGGGCTGGGGGCCGCGGTCTGCGGCATCGCTTCCGGCAGCACTGTCTATGGCACCGGGTATTCGCAAGTGAAGCTGCTGATGGAACATGGTGCGCCGCTGCCGGAGACGTTCGGCCTCCTGAAGGTCGTTTCGACGACGCTGGCGTCGATCAGTGGCGTGCCGGGGGGAATTTTCTCGCCTTCGCTCGCGGTTGGTGCCGGCGTCGGATTCAATCTCGCGGTGCTGTTTCCCGGCGTGCCGCTGAATGCACTGATCCTGCTGGGGATGGTGTCTTACTTCACCGGCGTGGTGCAGGCGCCGATCACCGCCGTGGTGATCGTGACGGAGATGACCAACGATCATGCGATGGTTTTGCCGCTGATGGTGGCTGCGGTGATTGCCTTTGGCGTGTCGCGACTGGTGTGCCACGAGGGCGTCTATCACGCTTTGTCGAAGAACTTCCTCGTGGAGCCGAGAGCTGTTGAGACGGTGCGGTGAGCGGGGGAGCTACGGTATGACCAGCCACGATATCGAAGGACACGTGCCGAGATTGCTTCGCTTCGCTCGCAATGACCGGGGCGGGAAGATGAGCGGGCTGGGTCAGTCGGCTTCCTCCTGTGTCAGCAGCGCGATGACGGGGACCGGCGAGGGTGTTTGCACGTGATCGATCTCTTCTGGGATTGCCGCGAACCCCTGATCGCGCATCCATTGGCCGATACGGGCGTTTGCGGTCAGCACACAGAGCGGGATTGCGAGGACGAGACCGCTGGCGAAGGGCGCAGCCCAAAGTGTGGCGGTCCAGCCGGCATGCCCAAATCCAGCGAACACCGCAGCACCTAACAGGGTCTGCGGCCAAAGGAGACGTGCTGCCTCGAGCCAGCCGACGCCGCGATCATTGCGGTTTTGCGGTGTCCATGCGGCAGCGGCACCGAATCCCAGGCGCAGCATGGAGACAGTCTTGGCAACCGCAGATACCGCGTCCATCAGCAGGGTGAAGGCGAACTCCGCTACAGCGCCGAGCGCGAACCGCGCCGTTCCGCCGTAGCCGGCGCGTTTGGCCGGCGACAACAGTACTTCGAGGTAACCAAGAAGTTTGGGTGAATAGAGCGCGCCTGGCCATGCCAGGCTCAGGGCGAGTGCCCAGTTCGAGGCGAATGGCGACACCGGATCGCTCGCCGCAGCGGCCGTCGCGGCGAGCAGGAACAGCAGATAAAGCGGCGTGCCTGCGAACAGCAGGATGGCCTGGATAAGCTGCCAACGTCCCATCGGGCGCAGACCGGGCAGGCGCAGCAGGTGCCAGTACTGCATGTTGCCGGCCAGCCAGCGCAGTTCGCGGCGGAGGAACTCCGGCAGGGCAGGGGGATTGGCTTCGCGCGAACCGTCCTCGTCCGGTAGGACGCAGACGCCCCAGCCGGCGCCACGCAATACGGCCGCTTCGATCTGGTCATGCGACAGGATGGGCCGGCCGTCGGGCAGTTCCGGCAGCCGGCAATGGGCGCGGAACGGGGCGATACGGATGATCGCGTTGTGGCCCCAGTAAGGGCCTTCGTCGCCCTGCCACCACGCCTGGCCGGTCGCCCAGACACGCATGCCGGCACGCATGCCGAACTGGAAGAGGCGGGGAAAGGCAGATGAGGCGGGCAGCCCGACTGTCAGGTGTTGCACGATCGCCAGCGTGGTGTCGGCCTGGATCGCGGACAGCAGGCGCAGCACGGCCGCTGCCGACATTTGGGAATCGGCATCGAGCGTCAGCATGAATTCAAAGTCAGCGGCCCGGTGATCCAGGAACTCCATGATGTTGCCGGACTTGAATCCGGTGTTTACGGCGCGCCGGCGATAGTGGATGCGCGTCGGGACGCGGTCCGTAGCGGCGAATTTCGTGACAGCCCGCTCTTCTTCCGGCCCCATGTCGGCGCGCGTATCGGACAGGATGAACAGGTCGAAGGCTTCACCCACACCCAATCGATCGAGCTCGTTCAACAGCCCGCGCAGCGGAGGGAGCACGCGATCCATGTCCTCACTGCGTATCGTCACGGCAATCGCTGTGCGGGCGAGGATACGCAGAGGCTGCCTGGGCAGTAGGCAGACGGCCCGTATCGGATCGCGGCAGACCATCAAAATTGCGAAGCCGATCAGGGCGTTGGCGGCACACAATCCGGTCCACGGCGCGGTGCCGGCAAAGGCTGCCAGCATGACCAGCTTGGCAAGCGTCCATCCTCCTGGTGCCAGGACGTGCAGCAGGAGCCATCCGAGGGCGGTTCCGACCGACAGGGCGATGAGCACAACAAGAGCACGGCGGGCCGCCATGAGGGTCCGTTCCAACAGATCAGAGCGCGAGGGTAGATAGCGTCGCTCTCGGATTTGTCATCAGTGAGGCAGCGACTGGACCCGACACGACGCGGTCGGTAAGGGACGCGGCGTGAACCCGAATGCAGCCCCCGTCTCCGAGCCATTTGTCGCCGTCGTGCTGCCGCCGCGCGAGGGTTTTGGGCCGGGGCACTCCGGCGCCATCGGGCTGATCGCCCATCGGCGGGCGGCCATACTGGGGTTTCGTACCGTTGTCGTAGGAGGGGCTCAGCTCGGGCCGACCTATGCGAATGTGCCGTTCCACGCGGTAGAACCGGCGCTGTGGCATCTGGGCAATATCAACGTGCGATACGTGGCGGCGATGACGCCCTGGCTGCGACGGGCCGCCCCGGCGTTGGTCGAGGTGCACAACCGTCCAGAAATCGCACTGCGGCTGGCGCGTCGCTTTCCGGCGATGCCGGTCACGCTGCTGCTAAACAATGATCCGCAGGAGATGCGGGGGTCGCGCTCGCCACTGGAGCGTGCCGACGTACTGCGCCGGCTTGCTCAGGTCATGACATCATCGAGCTATCTGCGTGACAGGTTCCTTGAAAGGACGGGCGCCGCCACGAACTCGGTTGCAGTGCTGCCGAATTGCATTGACCTGAGGGCGCTGCCGACTCGCGAAAAGGAGAACCTGATCCTGTTCGCCGGGCGCGTGGTTGCAGAGAAAGGCACGGACGTGTTCGCAGCAGCCTGCGCCAACGCCCTGCCGCAACTGCCGGGGTGGCGAGCCGAGATCATTGGCGCGGACCGTTCGCGGGAAGGCGGTGCGGATACCGAATTTATGCGAGGCGTTCGCGCCGTCGCCGCGGCTGCGGGTATCGGTATGCCGGGGTATCGGGACTATCCGGCGGTCCTTGATGCCATGGCGCGGGCGGCGATCGTCGTCGTGCCGAGCCGCTGGGCGGAGCCATTTGGATTGACCGCCTTGGAGGCGTTGGGGGGAGGAGCTGCGCTGGTGGTCTCGCGGAGAGGTGGGTTGCCGGAGATCGGTGGCGACGCCGCCGTCTACATCGACCCGGACGATGCCGGCTCACTCGCTGCGAGCCTTGTCGCGCTGGCACGCGATCCCGCGCGCCGTGCCATGCTCGGGGCAGCAGGACAGCAGCGAGCGCGGCTGTTCGATGCGCCGGTCATCGCGGCGCAGCTTGCCGCGTTGCGGCGGGATGTGCTCGCCGGTGCACGGCCGCCACGCGTAGCAGCCTGAGAATGTCGGTCGCCGCCATTGGATCCGTTGATCGCGGGCTGCTGACGCTCGATCGCATCGCGCTTGGAGCGGTGTTGCTCATCCCGCTGTTCCTGTTGCATGCGCACGGTATTGCCGAAGGGGCGATCGGTGTCGCGGATGTGTGTTTCCTGATCCGCAGCCTCATCAGGCACGACTGGGCGTGGCTGCGTACGCCGTGGCTGATGATCGGGCTGGCGCTCTGGGCCTGGCTGCTGCTGTGCTCCCTGCCGATCCCGGCGATGGGGCTAGGCGAGGGGGGGCGGCCAGCGCTGATCCAGGCTCTGGTGATGGTGCGTTTTCCGGTGCTGATCGCCGCCATGGAGCACGCGATCCTGCGCGATGCAGCGCCGCGCCGGTGGCTGGGCTGGGTAGTCGCGGCGTCGGCAGCCTACATTGCCGGCCAGGCGATCATTCAGTTTGTGTTCGGACGCAATCTGTATGGTGAGCCGGCAGGCAGCGACGGCGTGTTGTCCGGACCCTTCGGCAAGCCACGAGCCGGGCCGCCACTGGCGCGGGTCCTGTTGCCCGCGCTGGTTCCTGCGGTTGCGTCGTTGCTGCGCCGGCCGGGCATCGGGTCGATGATCGCCGGCTATGGTCTGCTGCTTGTCGGTGTCGCCGTCATGGTGCTGATCGGCCAGCGCATGCCGCTGCTGTTGACGCTCCTTGGCATTGTTGTGGTTGCGCTCCTGCTGCGGCAGCTTCGTGCGGCTATGATCGCCGCGGCGGTGGTGGCCGGTCTTCTGCTGGCCGCCTCGCCGGTCGTGGCGCCTCAGGCGTATTATCGCCTTGTCGAGAAGTTCTCGTCACAGATGGAGACATTCGCCACCACGCCATACGGGGACCTTTACACACGCGCGCTCGAGATCGGTGTACGCAATCCCCTGACCGGTATGGGCATGGACGGCTTCCGCTACGGCTGCCCGGAGCCGCGCTACTTCCACCCGAGCTTTGACGGCAAGCAGGCTGACGGCGGCGGTGCCGGATTCTGCTGGCACCATCCGCACAACTATTACCTGGAGGCACTGGATGACGGCGGATTCGTCGGCCTGGCGTTATTCTGCGCTCTGGCGGTGGCGTGGCTCGCGACAATGGGAAGCGCGCTCCGCCGTGAACCTCGGCCTGTGCTGGTGGGGCTATTCGCGGCAGCGGTGATCCAGCTGTGGCCGATCGCCTCGACCACGGGGTTCTACACCTTGCCGGTGGCGGGATGGTCGTTCCTGCTGCTGGGCTGGGGCATGGCAGAGGCGCGCTGGGGTGGCGGTGGCTGACAGCGGCGGGGCGCCCTATATTGGGACAAATACGCAATCGGAGAGGGCCTGATGGCGAATACCGAGACCGAGGCGCAGGTGCCTGTGACGGTGCTCACCGGCTATCTTGGCGCCGGGAAGACGACGCTGCTGAACCGCATCCTGACCGAGCAGCACGGGCGCAAATATGCCGTGGTGATCAACGAGTTCGGTGAGCTCGGCGTGGACAACGACCTCGTCGTGGATAGCGACGAGGAAGTGTTCGAGATGAACAATGGCTGCATCTGCTGCACGGTGCGCGGCGACCTGATCCGCATCGTCAGTGGGCTGATGAAGCGGCGCGACAAGTTCGACGGGATCATCATCGAGACGACGGGGCTGGCGAACCCGGCGCCGGTCGCACAGACGTTCTTCGTTGATGAGAACGTGCGGGCAAAGGCGAAGCTGGATGCGATCGTGACGGTGGTCGATGCGAAGCATCTGCCGCAGCGGCTGGAGGACAGTCACGAGGCGGAGGATCAGATAGCGTTCGCCGATGTGATCGTGCTGAACAAGACGGATCTGGTAACGCCGGAGGAACTGGCCGCGGTCGAGGAGCAGATCCGGGCGATCAACCGGTTCGCGGTGATCCATCGGACAGAGCGTGCGGCACTACCGATAGAGCAGGTGCTGGATCGCGGCGCATTCGATCTGAACCGTGTGCTGCAGATGTCGCCGGATTTCCTGGAGGACGACGAGCACGAGCACAATGACGACGTGACCTCGGTGAGCTTCGAGGTGGAGAAGCCGATCGATCCGGAGAAGTTCAATGCCTGGATCGGTGCGCTGCTTCAGACCGAGGGGCCGAACTTGCTGCGGACCAAGGGGATTCTCTCATACGCGAATGAGGGGCGGCGGTTCGCGTTCCAGGCGGTGCACATGATCGCGGACGGAGATTTCATTGGGCCTTGGAAGGATGGAGATCCCCGGGTGAGCCGGATTGTGTTCATCGGGCGGAACCTGAACCGACCGAGGCTGAGGCGTGGGTTCGAGGGGTGTGTGGTTGACTAGGCGATGAGCCAGGCCGCTGCTCAGTTCCTGCTGGAAACCCGCGGTACGCAGCGTGAGCTGGACGCTTTCGTCGTTGCCGTTTGCTTCGACCGCGCCGGTGGCACGGCAGCGTTCGCCCTTGGCGATGGCACTCTGCGGCTGGTGTCGATGGCCGATCGGGAAAGCTGGCGCAGCGTTGACGTGCACGATGGCGCGGCTCTGTCGCTAGCGCCTGACGCGACGTCCACCGGCTTTGTATCCGGAGGCGATGACGGCAAGTTTTGTCGTGTCGGCGCCGACACTACCACCGTTGCCGACTTCCGTTCGAAATGGGTAGAGCATGTCGCCACTCATGCGGGCGAGAAGGGTAAGGGCCTGCTCGCGTGTGCCATCGGTAAGAATGTCCACCTGTTCGATCAGGGTGGAGCGAAGCTGAAGGAGCTGACGCACCCGTCCACGGTCACAGGCTTGGTTTTCGATGCACGCGGCAAGCGTATATGTGCGTCGCATTACAACGGCGCGTCGCTTTGGTTCGTGAATGCCAAGGAGGACAGCCCGCGCAAGCTGGAATGGAAGGGAAGTCATACCGGCATCGCTATCCATCCCGATGGCGATGCCGTGGTCACCGCGATGCAGGAGAACGCGCTGCATGGCTGGCGGCTGTCCGACAATCAGCACATGCGAATGAGCGGATACCCGGCGAAGACCGCCGCGATGTCGTTCACCCGGAACGGCAAGTGGCTGGCGACAAGCGGTGCCGATGCGATGGTGCTGTGGCCGTTCTTCGGCGGCGGGCCAATGGGGAAGGCACCGATCGAACTGGCGGGTGGCGACGGCGTCGTGTGCACGCGCGTTGCCGCGCATCCGCGCGACGAGATGGTGGCTGGGGGGTTCGCTGACGGGCTGATTGTGCTGGCCGACGTCAACTCATCTCGGGTGCTACCAATAGCGCCGCCAGGCCGGGGGCCGGTGTCTGCGCTTGCCTGGAGCCCAGATGGCAGCCAGCTCGCCTTTGGAACAGAGAGCGGCTTGGCGGCGATCATCGATCTGGCGAAACGCTGAACGTCGTGGCCGAGCTCGGCCGGGTCGTATCCTGCAGTCGGCTCACTGATGCGACTTGTGGCTGATGGGCGACTTGATCCTCGGGTCAAGCCCGAGGCCATGACGACGGGAGTTACCCGTCTGCCCGCGGCACCCAGGGGATGCGGGAGAACTCGATGCCTTCGTCGGCTAGGGCCTCCGCCTGTTCAGGGCTGGTTTCGCCATAGATGCCCCGCTTGTCGCTCTCGCCGCGGTGCATCTTCCGGGCTTCCTCGGCGAACTCAGGCCCGACGTAATCGCAGTGCTTTTCCACCTCGGCCCGCATTTTTTGCAGCATGGCGCGCATCTGTGCCGGCATCGGGCCTGCGGCGACGGCGTCCTGGGACGGAGCTGGCGGCATCGGCTGCGGGACCGGTACCACTGCGTTGCCCTTCTTGGGTACGGCGGGACGCATCAGGGCGCGCTCAACCTTGGTGTCGCCACAGTGGGGGCACTCCACCAGGCCGCGCTTTGCCAGCCGCTCATAAGCCGCGCTGTCCTTGAACCAGCCGTCGAACGTGTGGTCCTCGCTGCACTTCAAATCGTAGTGGATCATCTGTGAACCGGATTTCTCGCGTTGATCAGATGGCGGATTTTGGCACTCCGGACAAGGGAGTGCCAACAATTTATGGCAGCTCTATTGCTATTGCGCCCTCAAGAGCGGATCGAGCTTACCGGCCCGATCGAGTGCGACCAGGTCATCGCAGCCGCCGATATGCTGGCCGCCGATGAAGATCTGCGGCACCGTGGTTCGGCCACCAGAGCGGCGGATTGATTCCTCGCGCTCCGGTGAGCCGTGAGGCGCATCTATCTCACGGAACGTGGCGCCCTTGCCGCTGAGCAGATGCATGGCGCGGGCGCAGAACGGGCACCAGGGCTGGGTGTAGACTTCAATCTCGGGCATGCCTCACTCCTTCGGGCAGCATAACGTCGGGCGTCATCGCTGTTCGCGCAAGGCCTTGAGCGCCGCATCGGTGTCAGGTTTCCGATGTGGCGCGCTCGGCTGACCCGCCTGTTGCCAGAGATGCCCTTCGGGGTGGACACATACTGGCTGGACATGCTGAAGCAGGCCGGCGCGCAGCGCCTCGTCCAGATCGATGCCGAAAAAAGGCGAGCACGTTGTCAATGAATGCGCCCGGCGACCGCAACCGGGTCACGGAAGATTGCGATCAGGTGCGGGCTTGCGGAACCGCCGCAGTTCATCGGGCTGCATATACAGATGCAAGTCCGGCATCTTGAACCCCCAGATCGGGGTCTTGGCGTTCTGCGTTTCGATCAGTGTGTCCAGGCGCGTGAAGCCGCGCGCCTGGAGCATCTGGGTGATCTTGGCGTCCTCGTTGATCGGCTCATAGAGATGGTTGCCGAGCCAGATACCGGCCGCTTCCAGCAGGGCTGCGAGAATGCTGGTACCGGACCGGGCCAGGCCGGTGATCAGCAGTGTTTTTTCTCGTGGTGTGCGTTCGCGATCACGGGTGGGCACAGCGGATGTTATGATGCCCTGATCGAAGATTGTCGTGGTTTGGCATGGGAAGGGGATGTCATTGCGAGCCGCAGGTAAAGCAACCCCGCCGAGATTGCTTCGCTTTGCTCGCAATGACAGATGGGGCCGAACGCCGGCGCACTATAGAGGGATGGCCAGGAGCGTGTCGAAGCGGGAGCTGTCGCAGACGACGATACGCTCGGCGAACCGGAGCTTGCCGCCGTCCTCGCGCACGCGATCGAGGTAGACGCCTGCGGCAAACAGGTCCATCCGGCCATCTCGCATGGTGCGCACGACGAGGAACGGGGTTTCCGATAAGATTCCGTCGCCCGGACGGAGCGCTGGCATGCCGACGATGTGACGATAGGTCTGCCGCTCGTAGATGTTGGCCTCGCGCAGCGCGGCGACGCGGTCCTGGAGCATGGCGCGCGAGTCTGCGTAGACAACGCCGGCGGCATAGCCACGGCGGTGGTTGTCGGCGCTGGTGATCTTGTAGGTACACTGCTCGGTGAACAGGCCCGGCCAGTCCTCGAGTCGATCAGAGTCGATGCAGGTGCCGTATTCGGTGTTCAGTGCAGAGAGGCAGAACAGCGTATTGGCGTTTGTCATCACAAGCCCATATGCATGCGATAGGCCTTCCAGAAGCCGCGCACCGAGGCTTCTGTCGCGCGCGTCTCCTGCGTCTCAGCGCCAGAGCCGCCCATTTCCACCACGGACAGTTCGTTGTCGGCGGCGGCGATACCACGCTGCACGAAACCTCCCACTGCGCCGTCTTCCATCGAGACATAACCGGCGGGGCCCACCAGGTTGTTCTGTTTCAGCCGATGCTTACGCAGTTCAGGCGTGTCGTCGGAGAAGCCGATATAGGTCCAGTTGAGATCGGTCGCATCGACCCCGCGTGGCACGATCTGCCGGATCGCGAGCGCGTTGTGCACCTGCTGAAGAATGAAGCCGGGAAAGATCGACAGGATCTGCAGCTGGATGTCATCGTGGAATTCATCATGCATACTGAGCACGCTTGGTTCGACCAGACGGAATTCCTCTTTCTCCGAGCGCATGCCTTGGTAGTTGGTGTCCTTGCCTTGCATCGCCTGGCGCGTGGCCGAGGCGTGGTGCTCGCCGGTTTCACTGACGATAACGCCGCCGCCGGAGCTCAGACGTGTGATGCGGAAGGTGGCGAAGAACAGGTGCAACAGGCTGGCGTGATAGGTGTCGCGTACGTTCTCGAAGTAGAGTTTCCAGTTGTTGGGGAGTGCTTGCGTGAATCGGCCGATGATCTCCAGGCGGCGGTTGCCGAGCACGCGGCGCACCCGTTCGATGATTACGGGACCGAGCCAGGTCTCGAAGTCCGGCGCATCAGGCGACAGCGTGCCGAACACCATGCCGCAGAACGTGGTGACGCGCAGCTTGCGCGGGCCGTGGCACGACATGTCGAAATCTGTCGGCATACCCCCTTTGCCGTTCACGCCGCGGGCGAAGGCGATCGAGCGGAGGTTGCCACGCAAATCGTAGCGCCAGGAGTGGTAGACGCACTGGAAGTCCTTCACGTGTCCGCCATCGTCGAGGCAGATCAACGAGCCCCGATGGGCACAGCGGTTCTCGAAGGCGCAGAGTTCGCCGTCTTCGGCGCGCGCGACGACGATGGGCATAGCACCAACGAAGGTGGTACGATAATCGCCGATGTCGGCGAGTTCGTTTTCCAGGCAGAGAAAGCTCCACACAGGACCTTCAAAAAGGCGTTTCTGCTCCAGGGTGAGCACGTCAGGGTCTGTGTATACCCAATAGGGGATACGGGTGAGACCGGGCGGCCAGATGCGGTCGGTTGGGGCGTCCATGGCAGACCTTTCGCTATCCACGGCTCTTGCGACCATCATACCCGGTTGCGCGGTCAGCGGAAACACTGGTCGCCATCACCCTTCCAACCGGGGATCCGGCACACGAGCGGCGGCGAGTACGTCCACAGACGTTACACCGGCGGCGAGCAGTGTTGACGCGCAGGCATTTGCAGTTGCGCCCGAGGTCATCACGTCATCGACAAGCACAACGCGTTTCCCCGCCAATGCAGCCGAGCGCGACGCACGCACCGCGAATGCGCCCGCGACTTCCGCCGCGCGTTCCCCTGCCGACTTTTCGCCAAGCGATGCCGTGGCGCGCAGGCGCACCAGCGCGTCCGGCACGCAAGGGCGCCCGATAATCCTTGCCACCTTCAGCGCCAGCAGCGCAGCCTGATTAAAGCGGCGATGGAACAGGCGCGTCCTGTGCAGCGGCACCGGCACCAGCACATCGGCCTCTCGCAACAATTCCGCGCCCGCGCGTACCATGTGCGGAGCTAATGTCCCCGCAAGCTCCTGTCTATCGGCATGTTTCAGCGGCAGGATGAGCCGTCGCCCCTGGGCGTCGTAGCGCAATGCAGCCCTGGCGCGGCGGAACGCCGGCGGCCTCGCTTCGCAGCCCGGGCACAGGCCGGTAGCGCCCCCAAGTGCCGCGTTGGCGAACGGCACGCCGCAGCGAGCGCAGAACGGTTCGGTGATGAAGCCGGTCCGGCGGAAACAGTCGGCGCACATCAGGCCGGGCGCATCGATGGGTGCGTCGCAGGTCACGCATTGCGGCGGCAACACGAGGTCGAGCAGCGCTCGCCCCGCCCGCCATGCGAGATCAATGGGAGGCGCCGGCCTCGCCAACACCGAACGACACCGTGTCGTCGCGCTTGATCTGGTTCGCCAGTTCGATCTCCCAGGTCAGGTAGGCGTTCATTGCCTCCTCAACGCCGGAATTGCGGTCGTAGGCGCGCAGGTAGCTGTCGATGCAGGCCTCGTCGGGCGGCGTGGTGCGATCCTTCACCAGAGGCCGGCCGAACGCGTGCCAGGCATCGGTGCCGCCTTCCAGGGCGCACACCTCAGCTTTGGTCATCGCCTTGACCTCGTTCACGGCGAGACGAGCAGCAATGCCATCGGGCGAAGTGATTACCACATGCTTAGCGCTGGTAAACTGTGGCTTGAGGCCATCGAGTCGCGTGCGAACGCCCCAAAGCGCGCCCGGGATGTGGCCTTCGCGAAAATCGATGCTGCGCGCGAGATCGATAACGACCGTGCTGTCACCACTATCGAGCAATGCTACGAGGCCGGTGACATCGATTGTTGATACGCGCGCGCCGAGTTCCGGCACCGGCAGGCGCTCGCGTCCCGTGGCACGGATTGCATCGAGGCCGCCTTCGACGACGAAGACGTCGCGATGGCCCATCTGGCGCAGCCAAGCACCAGCCATGCGGGCGCGCACGCCGGTATCGTCCAGCAGGACGATACGGGCGTTGCGGACGCCAACCCATTGGTCTGTGGCCTGCACCAGCTGCCCCCCGGGGGCGCTGATGCTGCCGGGGCGGTGGCCGGCGCGGTATTCGGGCGGGTCGCGTACATCGAGTACGTAAAGCGTGCGGTTCGCGTCATCTTCGAAGCGAGCGAGGTCGATCGCGCCGATCACGCCAACGCCGGATTCCTCCGCAAAGGCCTGGGCGCGCTGCAATGCGGTCGCCGCGCTCTTTGGTGTGCCTGGTGCAAATTTTTCCGTCTTGCCACGGTCGCAGCGAAAGCCCGCGAGTTCCCAGCCCATGGTGCCGTTGCGCAGCGCCACCACCTTGTTGGGGATACCGGCGCGGCGGAGGCTTTCCGCCCCCATGATGCTGCGTGTCCTGCCGGCACAGTTCACCACCACCAGGGTCTTGGGATCAGGGGCGATGTCTCCAATGCGGTAAACCAGCTCGCCGCCAGGGACACTGATTCCGGTGGGGATCGACATGCGCACGAATTCCTCGTGGGTTCGGCTGTCGAGCACGACGATGTTCTTCCCTTCGTCGATCCAGGACTTCAGGTCCGGTGGGTCGACGCTCTCGGTGCCGTAGTGGTGCTCCACCCATTCGCCGAATGCCTTCGACGGCACGTTGACGCCGGAGAACAGCTCATGGCCTGCGGCTTCCCACGCCTTGGTGCCGCCGCTCAGGACGGCGACATCGGTGGCGCCAATGCCTTCGAGCCAGGTGGCAAGCTGCTCGGCAAGGCCGCGGCCGTCGTCGATGCAGCAGATGCGCACGCCAAGCCGCGGCAGGAGTGCGCGGGCGCGGATTTCGCGCTTCGAGAGAGGGCTGGGGACGGCCCAGAAGAGATGCGAGGCACCGAACTCGCCTTCCTCGCGTGCGTCGAGCAGAGCGAGTTCGTGGCCATCAAGCAGCCAGGCATGCAGTGTTTTGGCGTCGATGCGTTTCATGGCGAGGCCTCCTCGCTTCAGGGTAGGCGCGGCGGCGAACGCTTGGCAACGAGATGCGGCGGGCGCACACGGAGATGATGGATCCGGAAATATTCGACCGAGGCGCGGTGCGGCGGCATCGCGATCGCGCAGCGCACTCGGTTGGCCGTGTGGCTGATGTGTTGCGTGATGCGGCGGAGCGGCTGCTCGATCGGCTGGATGATACGACGCGGCAGTTCAGGCAGGCGCTGGATGTCGGCGGGCGTGGCGTGGTCGCGCCATTGCTGCGTGCGCGGGGCATCGACGTCGTGAGCTGCGATCTGTCGCACACGATGGCCGCGCTGAACGGTGAGAAGTCGGTTGTGGCGGACGAGGAATTCCTGCCATTCGGGGAAGGGAGCTTCGATCTGGTTGTCGCGAGTCTGTCGCTGCATTGGATCAACGATCTACCCGGGGCGCTGATCCAGTTGCGCCGTGCGCTGCGGCCCGAAGGGCTGTTGCTCGCGAGTTTGCCCGCGCTGGGGACACTTGCCGAATTGCGTCGGACGTTGACAGAGACCGAAGCCGCGCTGACCGGCGGAGTGTCGCCGCGCATCTCGCCATTCGCCGAGCTGCGTGATTGCGCGAGGCTTCTACAACGGGCCGGGTTCAACCTTCCTGTCGCTGATGTCGAGGATATCACGCTGCTCTACGCTGATCCGCTGGGAATGCTGCACGATCTGCGCGCCGCGGGCGAGACCAATGCATTGCGCGAGCGCGATCGACACATCCCGCCGCTCGGCCTGTTTCCGGCTGCTCTGGCGGCGATGCCACAACAGGAGGGGCGGGTCGCGGCTATGCTTCGATTGGCAGTAATGACCGGGTGGGCGTAGGTCGCCCGTGTCATTGCGAGCGGAGCGAAGCAGTTTCGCCCGAAATTGCTGTCGCTCCGCTCGCAATGACACGATTGTTGCTAAGTCGCGGACAGCTCCTGCAGGATTGGCAACAAGAATTCAGCGAATAGCGCGGGGTTCTCGGCGAATGGAAAGTGGCCGATGCCGGGCATCGGCTGGAACCGGACGCCGGGAATCTTCGCTGCTGTCGCGGCAGAGTGCTCGACGGTGCAGGAATAGTCGTATTCGCCAGTCAGCATGAAAAGCTTGCAGCGGTTGGTGTCGATGCGGCCTACGCGTTCGCGGGCGTCCCAGTCGCCGGCATAGAATTCGATGTCGCCGAAGAACACCCCAGGTCCGCCCTGGGCGTAGTGCCAGGTGATTTCCGCGGCGCATTCCGCTGGGCTTTGCGGTGCTATCAGTCCGCGGATCCATTCCGGCACGAAATACCCGCCGTTGATCTGTGGGTGAGCGGAGAACGGCGTTTGCCGGCGCTCGATCCGCTCCGACGCTTCGCAGGCGATGATGCCGGCGAAGGATTCGGGATGACGGTAGGCCAGTTCGAGACAGATCTCGCCGGACATCGATGCGCCGAGCACGATCGGCTTGCGCAATCCGGCGGCGGCGATGAAGCTCATGATCAGCTCGACGTACAGTTCGGTATTGAGGCGCCACGAGCCGGGGATCGCGTTGGGTGGCGGCGATGACTTGCCGTGCCAGGGCAGGTCGAAGGCAACCAGACGATGGCGCGCCGTGATGCGCGGATCGGCCATCAGCCGATGGAACTGCCGGCTGTCGGCGCCCGCAGTGTGCAGGCAGAGCAGGTCCCGGCCAGTGCCCGCCTGCTCGCAGTAGATCTGGCCTTCACCCACGGGGACATACTGCCCGCTGATCGCAGCGGCTGGCGTGGGATGGTCGAGCGGCGCGTGGAGCGATGGCGGGACCGGAGCGTTGTGCCCGAGCGAGAGCCATTTGCCGACCTCGAGCACTCGGCGAACGACGTGGCTGAATTGCAGGAAGGTGAGTTGGTCGCCGCGGACCGTGAATTCCGGCACCCGCGCCAGCATGGCGAAGATCGCATGGTGGTGCCGCGGCGGAATTGGGGCGAGGAACTTTTCCCAGATTGCGTCAGGGGCCGCCAGGAGGAACTGAGGGGTTCCACCGCTTTGCAACTGGCCGTCGGCAAAGGCAAAGGTGGCGTCCGCAGCCTTAAAGGCCATTGACCAAGGGCCGCGCCAAGCTGTCAGGGTTGGGTCGACGGAGCAGGCTTCCCACCAGGCTGCGGAACGAGGCCAGGCACTCATGTGGGATCGATCACGGTGAGCATCGCGGGGTGATACTTTTCCCCGTTGCCCTCTGCTTCCGACAGCTTGAGCCGCTCCATGGTCAGTTCTGCCCCAGGTACGGCCAATCCGCAGGCGGCGGCCATTTCTAGCGCATACGACAGGTCCTTGATCGCATAGCGGGTCGAGAATGCGCGCTTCGGAAAGTCGCGCGGCAGCATCGACTTCATGCCATGGCTGCGCAGCACGAAGCTGTCGCCTGAGCCCTTGGCAATGGTCGGCAGCAGCACGTCGGGAGCGACGCCGTTGCGGCGGCCGATGGCAATGGCTTCAGCCAACGCCGCAGTGTGCTGAAAAACCAACATGTTGTTGAGAATTTTTACCACCTGCCCGGAGCCGATAGGGCCGCAGTGGGTTACGTCAGTACCCATCGTTTCCAGGATCGGCTGGATGTGAGCGAATACCGGATCGGAGGCGCCGACCATGATGGAAAGCTCCCCGCGGGCTGCAGCGTCACGGGTGCGGGCGACGGGAGCGTCGGCGAAGCCAATACCGCGCGCTTCGAGCCCGGCGCCGATGTCACGGGTCAGTGCGACCGACGACGTGGAGGTATCCACGAGGCATTGTCCGGCCGACAGATTGGGCTCCAGCCCGGCAATCACCGCGGCAACCGCCTTGCCGTCGGGCAGCGATAGCAGGATCAGGTCGGCACGGCGGCCGATCTCAGCTGCGGATGCGGCGGTGACGCCGTTGGGTGCGAGGCGGGCCAGTGGCTCGGTGCGCAGATCGTGTGCCAGCACCGGCTTGCCGCTCCGGCGGGCGAGGTGGCCGCACATGGGTTCACCCATCACGCCGAGACCGATGAAGCCGAGCGTTGTGATCGGGCGAAAGTTCAGTCTGTTGGTCACGTCGGCCGTCCTCCGGTAGCATCGCCGCGAGATTGCTTCGTCACCGCGGTCCTCGCAATGACGAGGTAAGCGGTATCGGGGGGCGAAGCCATGTACGCAGCGGTGCGGGGCACGCGGATCTATTTTGATGTCGAAGGCGCGGGCCTCGTGCCTGAAGGCTCCGCCATGCGCGAGCGGCCGGCCGCGATGGTGATCCACGGCGGTCCGGGCGGCGACCATTCGGGGTTCAAGCCATCATTAAGTCCGCTCGCGGCACGGATGCAGCTTGTCTACTTCGACCATCGTGGACAGGGGCGGTCCGCCGCTGCGGACCCGGCGACATATACGCTGGATGAAAATGTTGAGGATATGGAGGCGCTGCGGCGCCATCTGGGACTGGGACCAATTGTCTCGATTGGCACGTCATACGGCGGCATGGTGGCAATGGCGCACGCCGCGCGGTATCCGGATACGGTGTCGCATTTGGTGCTGATAGTGACCGCCGCGCACGGTGGCTTCATACCGCGTGCGCAGCAGATCGTGCGAGAGCGGGGCAACGACGAGCAACGTGCGGTGTGCGAGACCCTGTGGGCGGGCGCCTTCCACTCAGTGGAGGAGATGCGGCACTACTACGCGGTGATGGGGCCGATGTACGCGCGCAGCCACGATCCGGCGGCGGGCCACGCGGGGCGGATGCGATCCATCTACTCGCCCGAGCCGTTGAACCGGGCGTTTGGGCCGAGCGGCTTCTTGCGGGGGTTCGACCTGCGACCGGAACTGCCGCGCATCACCGCGCCGACACTGGTGCTGACTGGACGGCACGACTGGATTTGCCCGCCGGAGTTCTCGGAAGAGATCGCGCGGCTGATCCCGGGTGCGGATTTGCGAGTGTTCGAGCACAGCAGCCACTCGATCCGTAGCGACGAACCGCAAGCGATGCTGGACGCGATCCTGGGGTTCGTGGTGTATCGGCGCCGATGAGCCTGACCCGCAAGCGCGTTATGGTGACCGGTGGTGCCGGGTTCCTCGGTTCGCACCTGTGCGAACGCCTGCTGCGCGACGGCAACGATGTGCTGTGCGTGGACAACTACTTCACCGGCCGCAAGGACAACATCGCCCGCCTCATCGGCGATCCGCATTTCGAGGCGATGCGCCACGACATCACCTTCCCGCTGTATGTGGAGGTGGACGAGATCTACAACATGGCGTGCCCGGCCTCGCCGGTGCACTACCAGTACGATCCGGTTCAGACGACCAAGACCAGCGTGATCGGCGCGATCAACATGCTCGGGCTCGCCAAGCGGATCGGCGCGAAGATTTTGCAGGCCTCGACGAGCGAGGTGTACGGCGACCCGACCATCCATCCGCAGACAGAGGACTACCGAGGCAATGTCAATCCGCTCGGTCCGCGCGCGTGCTACGACGAAGGCAAGCGCTGTGCCGAGACGCTGTTCTTCGACTACCACCGGCAGCATCGGACGCGGATCAAGGTGGCGCGAATCTTCAACACCTATGGCCCACGCATGCATCCGAACGACGGCCGGGTGGTGTCGAATTTCATCGTGCAGGCATTGCAGGGCGAGGACATCACGCTGTACGGCGACGGCAGCCAGACGCGTGCGTTCTGCTATGTTGATGACCTCGTTGAGGGGTTGATGCGCCTGATGGCGACGGAGGACGTGGAGACGGGTCCGATGAACCTGGGCAATCCACACGAGATAACGGTGCGGGAGCTCGCCGAGCGGGTGGTGCGGCTGACGGGCGCGGGTTCGGCCCTGGTGCAGCGCGAGTTGCCCGCGGATGATCCGGTGCAGCGTTGCCCGGATATCGGGATGGCGAAGCGCGTGTTGGGGTGGGGGCCGACGATAGCGCTAGAGGATGGGCTCGCGCGGACGGTGGAGTATTTCAGAGGGATGATGGCGGAAAGGGCTGCCGCGCTTGCGACGCGCGAAGGAGTACACGCGACCTAGCCCTAGAGCCAAACGCGGCTTCCCACTCTGCGGTTAGCGATTTGCTGCACAAATCCGGGTTATTGTGGGCGCCGACTGTCGCGGAGGGGTGCTATGCCCGATCAACTGGTCGCTTCCCTGCCCTTCGAAGGGATACGTCAACAACTGACCGCGAAGGCTCCGACGCTTCCGCAGATATTCCAGCTCGGTGATCGCCTCGCCTCCGCCTCCGCGCTCCCCTCTACGCCTACCCAGCGCATTGCCGTCGCCGGCACGGTCACCGTCGACTACCTTGCCCGCGCCATCGCCTGCGCGGTTGCCGTCGAGGGTGTTTTGCCGATCACCTACCAGGCCCCGTTCGGTTCGCTGGTGCAGGAAATACTCGCCCCCGCCTCCGCGCTGCATGCGTTTTCGCCGGAGTTGATCGTCCTCGCCCCCACCTGGCGCGAACTGATCGCGTCGCTGCCCATCGGCGCCAGTGTGTCCGAAGTGGACGTCGCGCTGGCACCTGCCATCGCATTATATAAGAAGCTCTGGTCGACGCTTTCCGCGGCCAACATCCGCATCATCCAGCACATGCTGGTACCGCCGGCCAACCGCTACCGCGGTCCAGCCGAGCGCCTTGCGCCCGCAGCACCCGCCAACCAGGTGCGCCGGCTGAACGATGCGCTGCTGGATGCAGGACGCGGGCTTGTCCACTTTCTAAACTTGGAGCAGATCGCGGCGGAAATCGGCTTGCGTCGCTGGTCTGCTTCGCGCTTCCACTACTCCGCGAAACTGGATTTCGATCCGCGCTGGCTCCCCGAATACCTCGCGCCGTTTCGGGCTGCGTGGCGCGCGGCAAATGCGCGGGCGAAGAAGGTGCTGGCGCTGGATCTCGACAACACGCTGTGGGGTGGCGTCATTGGGGACGACGGCGTGGAGGGGATCGTGCTTGGGCCGGCGTCCGCCGCGGGCGAGGCATTCGAGGACTGGCAGCGCTACATCAAGGGGTTGGCCAAACGCGGCGTGGTGCTCGGCGTGTGTTCGAAGAACGCGCCGGAGATCGCCGCTACCGGGTTTACCCACCCCAACTCTGTGCTGAAGCGCGAGGATTTCGCCGCGTTCGAATGCTCCTGGGCCGACAAGGCGGGTGCGCTGCGGCGGATGGCGAAGGACCTGAACCTGGGGTTGGATTCGTTCGTGCTCGCTGACGACAACCCGGCCGAATGCGAACTGGTGCGGCGGGAACTGCCCGAGGTTGCGGTGGTGCACCTTCATACCGACCCCGCGCAGTTCGTCGAGCTGTTTGATGCGGGGTGTTGGTTCGATCTGCCTGCCTATACGCCGGAAGATCTGGGACGCGCCGTTGCCTATACCGCGCGCGCAGCCGCACTGGCCGAAGCGTCTGAGGCAACGGATATCGATGCGTATCTCGCCGGGCTCGGCATGAAGGGGCGGCTGTACCGGCCGGAAGAAGCTGACATCGCCCGTGTGGTGCAGCTCGAGCAGAAGACGAATCAGTTCAACGTCACCACGCGCCGGTATCCAGAAGCGGCAATCCGCGGGTTCATGGAACGCAACGACGCGATCGTCCTGGCATTTCGTCTGGCCGATCGGTTTGGCGACCACGGGCTAGTGTCCACGCTCATTGCCTTCCGCGAGGATGATGCGGTGCGGATCGACTCCTGGCTGATGAGCTGCCGCGTGTTCTCGCGGGCGGTAGAGCAATACATGCTGCGGGGGCTGATTGAGCAGGCGAGGGACCTTGGTGCTGTCCGGCTCATCGGGGAATACCTGCCGACGCCGAAGAACGACGTGGTGGCGGATCTCTATCTGAAGTTAGGTTTCGTTCCCAAGGAAACCGGGTTTTTTGAGCGCGAGCTTGGGGGCTCGGCGGACGACCTGGTGACGCATATTGAGGCAGGGTGAATCCCCACCTCACCCCACCTTGTCGGTCCCCCGAGGAGTCGGCGAGGGGATGGATGTCATCCGCCTGATTGTACCGGTCGTGCTGTGGCCTTGCTGGAGTTCGACCAGGAGAACGGTGCCCCCCCAGCTTTGCACCATGTCGGCGCCGACGACGTTGTCGATGGTGTAGTCAGCCCCCTTCACCAGCACGTCAGGCCGCAATGCGCGGATCAGTTCGAATGGCGTGTCCTCATCGAACAGCGTCACCAGGTCCACCGGCTCCAGCGACGCCATCACCGTGGTGCGCGCGGATTCCGATTGCAGAGGTCGCGTCGGCCCCTTCAGGCGTTTCACTGAATCGTCGGTATTGAGCGCGACCACCAGCCGGTCGCAGCGCGCGCGCGCCTCGGTCAGCAGGCGAATGTGTCCAGGGTGGATCAGGTCGAAACAGCCGTTGGCGAAGCCTACCCGCAGGCCGCGACCATGCCACGCCGCCACCCGTTGCACCGCCTCCTCGCGGGTGGCGATCTTTCGGTCCGTGGCTACGAGATCCTCCAGGTGCAACATCCCCAGCAGCTCATCCCGGCTCACGGTCGCAGTGCCCTGCTTGCCCACCGAGATGCCTGCGGTGATGTTGGCCAAGGCTGCGGCTTCCGGCAGGGATGCGCCCGCGCCGAGTGCGACCGCGAGTGCAGCCACGAGCGTATCGCCTGCACCCGATACATCCGCCACCTCGCGAGCGCGCGTCGGCAGGTGCATGGCCGGCTCGTCACGCCGTACCAGCGTTAGCCCTTTGGCTGACCGCGTCACCAGCACTGCATCACCGCCCGTTGCTTCCAATGCACATCGGCCGGCCCGATCGGCCTCGGTGTCGTCCGCCGCATCAATCTGCGTCGCGCTGCGAGCCTCATGTTCATTCGGAGTGAGCACGGTCGCGCCGCGATAAGCGGCGAAATCGGGCCGCTTAGGGTCAGCGATGACCAAACGTCTCTCGGCCCGCGCCAATGACAGCGCGTCGCTTAACACCGCGTCTGTCAGCAGCCCTTTTGCATAGTCGGACAGAACCACCACGTCAGCCGATTGCAGGGCGAGCGCATAACGCTGCATCACCAACTCCGCCGTCGCCTGATCGATTGGCGCTGTGGTCTCTTCGTCGAGACGCAACAACTGGTGCACGCCGACCATGAAGCGCGTCTTCGCCGTTGTCGGACGGGAGGCGACCGAGACGAGATGAGCCTCGATCCCTGCTGTGGCTGCGAGAAGCTGAGAAACTTCTTGGCCTGGCGCATCATCGCCGATAACACCAACAAGCAACACGTGTCCGCCAAGGGTCGCAATGTTCAGTGCCACGTTGGCGGCGCCTCCGAGGGTGGCGCGGCTCGCGGTTGGACGCAGAACCGGTATCGGTGCCTCCGGCGAGAGCCTGCTTGCGCTGCCACTGACGTAGCGGTCGAGCATAACGTCGCCAACAACGAGCACGCGCGCATCAGTGAAGTGCCGGACGATCTGCGCGAGCTCAGTGTCGCCTGGCTGCGGTGGTGCCGTGTCCAAGTTTGCGTTCCCGGTCTGCATGCGACTAGTGCCTGTCTGTTAAGACCGCGCGTCCGCAATGTGCTATCACATCCGGCACACCGCTGCGCAACGGTTTTAGAAAATTCCGGGTAACCGATCGAAGTCGGGTTCCCACGCCCGGCGCTTACGGTTATTTTACCTTTATCGCCCTGTTGTTTGGCCACGATTAACCGCATTCGAGGCTGGGAGTCCCTGTGAAATACCTGCCGCCATTCGATCTGATCAGACGTTTGGTCGAGATATCGACTGTTCGCGGCGAATTGCGTGTCAGCGTGTCATATGATGACTTCATCGGGATCATCCGTTTGTTGATATCTGGCATCCAGGTGGATGAGGAGTGGTACCTTCAGGAGTATGGCGATATCGCCCAGGCGATCCAGGACGGAAAGCTGACATCGGGAAAGCAGCATTTTATTGATGATGGCTATTTCGAGGGGCGGCGACCGTTCGCCATGCCGGTCAATGAGCACTGGTATCTGGAACAATACCCAGATGTTGCAGACAGCGTCCGCAAGGGTGTTGTCGGGTCGGCCGAGCAGCATTTCGCTGAGGATGGTTATCGCGAAGGACGACTGCCATATGAGATCTAACAGCTTGCAATCTGCGTTCGAAATGCCGTAACGCCGATTTCGGCTTGCTGACAACAAGATAATCTAGCTGAATGTGCGTGGAGGGTGTGCCTGAACCAGGCGATGGCAGTTTAGGGAGGGCCTCTTGGCATTGCGGTCGTGGCAGCGCACATGTCGCCCGTGCGGTAGGACGCACAGTCACCTATGAGCCGGGGTCGACGACAACGCTCCGGCAGTGCTCCGTTGGCCGACGATGCGGGACGCGCCGATGCGCGG
>Ga0070730_10001152_pt1 | contig 26111 bp, 25 predicted proteins | sample Coa_R1_3_FD_66447 | JGI IMG/M metagenome (GOLD analysis project Ga0070730, IMG submission 66447) | Surface soil microbial communities from Centralia Pennsylvania, which are recovering from an underground coalmine fire - Coalmine... | ecosystem: Environmental > Terrestrial > Soil > Unclassified ... | reverse complement strand
CCGGCCGCGGGTGCCGATCCTGGCGTTTACGCCGGAGCCAAAAACCTATCAGCGCCTGCCGCTGCTGTGGGGGGTGTCGCCGTATCTGATCCCGCAGGCTGAAACGGTGGAAGCAATGCTGGCGCACGTGGAGGCCAGCATGCTCTACGACTCGCCGGTGCGGGCCGGGCAGCAGGTAATTGTCATTGCCGGGCTGCCGCCGTCGAAGATGGTGCCGGCCAACTTTATTTTGCTGCACACGGTCGGCAAAAGTTGACTTGTACTGGAATGAATAGGGCCCGCCCGTGCTGCGCACGGGCGGGCCCTATTCATTTCAGCACGACAGTCAAAATGGAAGCTCGACCACTTCACCGCTGGTTTCGCCCACCTGCACCGAGGCGCCGACAGTAGCCTGAGCCGTCTTGAGATAGGCCAGCGCAATGGGGCCAAGACCGGGCAGCTCGCCGGCGCTGGTGACCGTGCCGGCGGCCGGACCGTCCACCGTGGTACGCACAGCGGCGCCGGCCGCCACGGGCGCGGCCAGCCGCAGGCCCACCAGGCGGCGCGCCAGCTTGCCGCGGCTTTCCATGCGGGCGATGATTTCCTGGCCGATGTAGCAGCCCTTGTGAAAGTCCACCGCCGCCCACAGGTTGGCTTCGAGCGGGATATAGTCCTCGGTCAATTCCGCATTGCCGGGCTGGCCAGCCTCCAGGCGCAGCATCTGGAAAGCGTCCTCGCCGGCCGGCAGCGCGCCCGCCGCCAGGGCCTGGGCCCACAGCGCCTCCAGCCGGGCCGCCGGCGCGATCACCGTGTAACCGTCGCCAGCCAGGGGCCGGCCGCGCCACACCAACAGCTCGCCATCGTCCAGGAAGTGGTTTTCCGCGAGCTCGCTTGCGCCGGCCATCAGGGCTTCGGCCACCGCCGCCGCGCCCGCGCCAAACAAACCCAATTGACCCAGATCGGCGGAAACGTCTTCGAATTTGACCTGGTCGTTATAGAAGATGTAGCCGGCCAGCCAGCGGCGTACCGTGGTGGCGCGGCCCAGCCCCGTGAGGCACAGCACGGTTTCGCCGCGATTGAGCACCCACAATTGGTCTACCATGCGCGCGATGGGGGTGGTGAGCACGGTGGGGCGGGCCTCGCCGACGGGCAGATTGAGCAGCTCGTTGGTCGACATGCGGTGGAGCAGGTCGAGCCGGTCGCGGCCAACGGCGCGCAGGCGGCCCTCGTGGCTGCGTGGGACAACTACCGCGCCATGATGGGCGGCGGCGTACTTGTCAGCGGCGGTGCCAGAATGGTCAGTCACGGTCTGGCTTAGGGGAGAGTTCATAGGTCTATTCTATCCGAAAATTGAAATGGCTGGCCCGAGCGAAGCTCAGGCCAGCCATTTCAATTTCGCAAGCCGGATTAGTGTTGGTGTTTACGCCACTCAGCCAGCTCGGCGCCGTGTTCGTCTTCGTGGATCACAATATGGTCGACAAAATACTTATAGAGCGGCTGGCCGCCCCGCCAGGCGATGGGCGCTTCGAGCTCGGCATCGGTCAGGGCGCTCACCGCCCGCAGCACCTGGGCATGCACGCCGTCGTAATCGGCCAGCACCCGCTCCAGCGGGCGGTCCTTAAGCTCCTGGTGCCAGACATCGTTTTGCGCCTGGATGCCAGCCGGGTCCCATTGGGTGCGGCCCGGCTTTTGGCCGCGCTGGGCCTTGCCCAGGTTGGTTAGCAGGTCCACATCCCAACTGGTGACATGCGACAGCAAATCTTTAACCGACCAATCGCCCACCGGGCCGGGCGCGGTCATGTCTTCAGAGCTCAGGCCCTCGATGGCCGCATCCAGTTTGGCGCGGGCGGCCTCCAGGGCGGCCAATAGTTCATCGCGTCTCATGGGTCTATTGCTCCGTCATTAGAAAAGCGATCAGGTCCGACAGATCCTGGGGCCGCAACCGGGTCTTAAAGTCCTGCGGCATCACCCCGCTGGGGAAACCCTCCACCACATAGGCGTTGGGGTGGGTGATGGACTCGTAAAGATAAAGCTGGGCGCTGTAGCCGGCCTTGCGGCTGGCGGCGCGCGTGGCCACACCCGCCAGCGAGGGTCCGACAATGCGCACACCCACCTGCAGCGAGTGACAGGCCACGCAGCCCACGGAGCTAAACAGCGCCTGGCCGGAGGCGGCGTTGCCCGGCGGCAGGGCCGCCAGGTCGGCCTGCAGCGCCGCGGGCGATTCGGTGGCCGGGACGGGCGGCGGCGGTGGCGTCACCGTGGCGGCCGGCGGCGCGGCGCTGCACGCCACCAGCAGGGCGGCACCAAAGCCCGCCAACGCCCAGCGCCATCTGGTGCGGCAAGACATCACAACGCTCGCCCTCGGTCGGTTTCCGCTGGATTTGATGGCCGGGCAGGGGCGTTCAACTGAACGCCCGTTCGGCAGTTGACAAGGCGAGCGCCATCACTCGGGCAAGAAACCGCTCAAAGTCTATTTGAGCGTATTGAGATAGGCGATCACGTCGGCCAGGTCTTGCGGCTTCATGCGTGTGCCAAAATCCTGCGGCATGATGTTGGGCTGAAAACCAGTCACCACGAAAGCGTTCGGTTTGATGATCGATTCGAGCAAGTAGCCGTCGGCGCTGGCGGCCACGCCGGTATAGCCCGAGTCCTTATAGCGGTGCTGGGCGCGCGTGCCAATGCCCTCGCCCTTGGGGGTGGCATTATCGGCGGTGGCCAGCCAGCCGGGGCCAACCGGGGCCTGGATGTGGCAAGCTACGCAGGCATAGGTAGTAACGGTCAGATTCTGCCCGCGGGTGGCGTCGCCCTTGGGCAGAGCGGCCAGTTGGGCGGCCAGGGCATCGGCGGGCGAAGGGCCAGCGCCGGTGGGCGCGCCGGGCGGCGGTGTGGGACTGGCCAGGGCAGCAATTTGGGTGGCCTTGACCGATTGGTCCACGGCCGCGACACCCGAGTAAGACGGCACAATATAGAAGGCCACCACGCCGACGATGATCAGCGCCAGCAGGACGTTGACGGCGATGAGAATACCGTCAATGGGGTTGCCGGGTAAGCGTTTGGGGCGCGGCTGGCGCAAGGCGGCGATGCGCGCCTCGACCATGGGGATGAGCTTATCGGGCAAGGTCGACGGCAGCTTGTCGGCCCGCTTAACCGTGTTGTCCAAAATGCCAAAGCCGCGCGCCAGGCCCACCCCTGCGCCCGCTGTCCCGACGATAAAGACCACCGCCACCAGCACCAGCACGTGGGCCGCTGTCAGCGGGTCGCCAGGGCCGGGGATGAGGGCCGGCAGGCCGTTAATGTGCGTGCCGGGCAGCGTGAACAGCTGAATCTTCAACAGGTCCCTGATGCCGGGCAAATAGCCAAAGGGCCGCGGGTCGCCCCAATAGCGCAAGACCTGCGAGCCCACGATCAGAAAGACCAGAACCACCCAAAAGATCGCCAGCGAGCGCGGATTGGTCAGCGGCACGCCTAACCCCTGGTTGGATGAGGCTGGCTTGGTAGTGCCGCTGCGCTCGGGCGGGGTGTCGGCCACGGCCGAGGAAACAATACCCAGCGTCATGGTGAAGCGATAAAAAACGAGCGCCAGGATCACACCCGTGCCGAGGGTGCCGCTCACGATCACAAGCAGCGCCACGACAAAGATCAAACCCTGGGCCTGGGCCGTGGCCGGGTCGGTGCTGAGGGTGGGCACGTAGCCACCGCGCGCGGCCGCGGGCCCGCCGGTCAGGACCCAGGTGGCGTAGCCGCCCACAGCGAGCAAGGCCAACAGCAAAATGATGGTCAGCAGGTAGCGGCGCAAGGGATCTCCTCCGTTTTATGCATCAAGTTCATCGGACGATTTGTCATTCGTCACTCAGAGCGGTCCTTCGTCGTCTTATCACCCCAATACCACGGTCATGCCCAACACCACGGCCAGCACCAGGCCGGCCAGCAGCCAGCCCAGCCGGGCCACACCCTGGCGGTTGCGGCTGGCGATCCAACCCCAGACCGCGGCCCCGGCCATCAGCCCCAGCGCCAGCGCCGCGCGGCCGTACTGGTTGAGCCACACGACCAGGCTCACCGACCACGGTAACGGCGTGCTGGCGCCGCGCACCACCCCATCGACGGCCACCGCCAGGTCGTTGCCGGCCGTCACGGGCGCGGCCCCGCTGCCAGCGGGCGTCAACCGGATGCTCATCTGCCAGGCGCCCTGCTGGTTCAGCATCGCACCAGTTCCGGTGAACAACCCGGGGCTGGCTTGAGACAATCGCAGCTCCGTGGCCGGTCCGCCGCCCGGGGGCGCAAATTCGAGGGCGGCGCTGGTATCCGCCAGGCTTTGGCCGTCCGGCGCCGTGACACTTACCTCAAAGACGTTCGACCCGATGCGGCCCGGCGTCACCCGGGTCGCAAACTGCCAGCCATCGGCTGTGGTGGTGAGGGCCAGCGGCGCCTCGACGTCATTGGCGACCGACGTTCCGGCCGTGCCAGCGGCGCTGGCGGGCGGCAAGTCGGTCATCACTGCGGCCGCAAATATCGCCGCCATCACCAACAAGGCCTCGGCCGCAACCCAGCCCGGCGCCCGGCCACCAGGGTCCGCGGCCCGGCGGCGCGCGTTAACCGAATTATAGGCGGCGAAGCCCAACGCCGCTACGACCAACAGCAGCTTGACGCTGAGGGTGCGGCCATAATCGGTGAGCAGCAGCCCGCTCCAGCTCTGCACCTGCTGCCAGCCCAGCAGCAGGCCGGTGCTGAGCAGCACCCCCACACCCAGCGCGGCCAACCCGCTAAAGCGGGTCACCGCTGCCGCGCCCATTTGCGCGCGCAGGCGCTGGTCCACCGGCGCGCGGCCCAGCCCCAGCAGGCTCAGGGTGAGCAGCAGCAGCCCGCCCACCCATACCGCCGCCGAGACCTCGTGCAGCAGGTCGGCGGCCGCGCCCAGGGCTCCGGCAGTGGCGGCGCTGTGACTGGTGAGGGCGGTGGTGACGAGCAGGGCCAGGCTCAGTCCCCAACCCCACAGCGGCCGCTGCCCGTCCAGCAGCGATTCCATCCACAGGCAGGCCAGCAGGACCAGGGCCGCGCGCACCAGCCAGATAGCGCCCCAGCGGGTGGCAAATAGCTGCCAGAACAGCACACCCGTGGAGCGCGCCTGCACATACAGCGAAGCCAGCAGGCCAACGATCAGCGCGCCCACCAGGATGTCGGCCAGCACCTGGAGCCAGCGCCGCGTTTCGTCTTCAATCGCGCGCGCGGCGCCCGGCTCGGCCGCGGCCGGCCCGACCAACAATGGCTGCCACACCCATCCCCGAAAGACCAGCGCCCCAAACAGCAATAGCTGCCCAATCAGGTCGAGGAACCGGATCAGGTTCGAGGTCAGGTCGGGCCGCGCATCGGCCTGGGCGCCGGCCGTCACGGCCGCTTTCGGGTCGGGCGAGGCGCGCACCCCAAAAGCGAACGCGCCTCCCACGGCATGGCCGTCGTCCACCGAGATCACTCGCCAAACCACCACATAGCTGCCGGTCGGCAAATCGGGCAGTGTGGCCGTGACGCTGGGCTGATCGCCGGGCGTAAAGCGCGCATCCACCCGGTCCACCCGCGTGCCGGCCGCGTCGTACACCGACAGATGGGCGTAGTCTGGCTCGATGGGCTCGTCGAACCAAACGGTGACGCTGCCCGGCGACCGCTCGAAGCGCGTGTTGGGCGCCGGGTCGCTGCGCACGAGGCTGGCATGCGCCAGGGCGACCCCCGCGCTGCTGGCCGCCAACGCCAGCCCAACAAGCAGGGCCGCCAGGCTGCGCCCCAGCCGCCCGCGGATGCGGTTAGGGATCATGGCACGCGCGCCGCCGGCTTAATCGGCCAGGCCCGAAAAATCGCTGCGCGCCTCGCGGATCCAGCCGGTGAGCGCCACCACAAAGATGACCCCGCCAATCGGGATTAGAAACCGCCCGGCAATAATGAAACCGAACAGCATCATGACCAACCCCAGGTCGAGCAAGAAGGGCCAAATGCTGCGGCGTTTCTTGGGCGGCCGGGGCGCGTCTTCGGGTTCTTCATGCCCGTCGGAATGGCCATTCCCATTGCCGTTGTGGCCACCATGGCCGTTGCCACTGACCGGTGGGTGACCATTGGCGCGGGTGGGCGGGGCCGGCTTGACAGGCGCGGGCGGCGGCGCAATGACGGCCATGATAATGGCTCAGCTATCAAACACGATCAGCGCGGCAGGCTGAGCACCAGGCGGACCGAACTGATGGCCGCGATGCCGCCAATCACCACCACCGCGATGAGGATTCCGGCCGTGATCATATTGCGCCTTGCGCGTCGCTTGTCCATTGCCCACGCCTCGCTTTCCGCCACACAACTACCCGGCCACCAAACGATCGAACACCAATGCTATAAACAAGAGCGCCAGATACAGGCTCGAATACTTATACAACTGCCAGGCCACCTTGTTGCCTCCGCGCTGGAGCAGCAGCAGCGCGTAGAAAATAAACCCGGCGCCCAGCAGCGCCGCCGCGAGCAGATAGATATTGCCCGCCACGCGCGCCGGGGTCAGAAGGAGCGACAGCGCTACGACCAGCAGCGTGTAGAGCACGATCTGGCGGCGGGTTTCGTCCTCGCCCCAAATGACGGGCAACATGGGCACCCCAGCGCGGGCATAGTCGTTCTTCTTGAGCAAGGCCAGCGCCCAAAAGTGCGGCGGGGTCCAGAAAAAGACCAGCGCAAACAGGAACAGCGCCGGCAGGCCGATGTGCCCGGTGGCCGCTGCCCAGCCCACCAGCGGGGGCACGGCGCCCGCCCCGCCCCCAATGACAATATTCTGCACGCTTGTCTTCTTGAGTAATAACGAATAGCCCAGGACGTAATACAGGTTGCCAAACAGCGCCAGCACGGCGGCCAGCGGGTTCACAAAAACCGCCAGGACATAGAACGAGGCCAGGCTGAGCACCAGGCCAAAGGCCAGCCCACCGCCCGTGTCGATGCGGCCGGCGGCCAGCGGCCGGCGCGCCGTGCGCGTCATGTTCTGATCCAGGTGGCGGTCGATCACCTGGTTGAGCGCGCTGGCCCCGCCCGAGGCCAACGCCCCGCCCAGGACGGTCCACAACAGCAGGTCGGGCGGCGGCCAGCCGTGCCCGCCCACCACCATGGCGCCAACGGTGGTCAGAAGCAGGAGCAGCATGATAATCGGCTTGGTCAGCATGATGTAATCGGCCACGGCCCCGTGCAGATCGCGCGCGCTGTGACTGGGCACACGCGAGGCCAGCGGCTCCAGCCGCACGTACTGCATGGCCAGCACCGCCAGCACCACGATGCCAGCCCACACCGCCGAGGCCGTGGCGATGTGCAGCCCATTGAGAAAGGCCGGGAAACCGCGCAGAACGTTGAGCCCGCCGACGAGAATTTGGGCCAGGAACAGCGCGCCGGTGACCACCGCGGCGACAAACACGGGCTCGTCTTGGCGGCGCAGCCGCCAGACCTGCACGACCGAGCCCACGATCAACAGCCCCACCAGGCCGGCCACATAGCGGTGAGCCACCTGCAGCGCGGCCAGCGCCGAATCGGGCAGCACCGCGCCATTGCACAGGGGCCAGCCGGCACAGGCAAACGCGGCATTATTGGCCGTGACCAGCGAGCCGGTGATGAGCACTACAAAGACGCCGATGGCTGTGACCACCACCAATTGGCTGACCACGTCGAAGGTGAACAATGACCCGGCGATGCGCGGGTCACGCCCGTATTGGAAGGCCATCACCGTGGCCACAAGCAGCAAGGCCAGTAGGGCCTGGGCGTTGGCCAGGTGAATGGCCACCACCGCCGGCGGAAGCTGCAGCTTCACGGTCACCGCTCCCAGCAGGATCTGGATCACCAGCAGCGCCACCGCCAGCAGCGACGGCGCGACGATCCAGCGCACGGTGCGATAGCGGCGCCAGGCCACGTAGGCCGTGGCCAGGATGAGCGGGGTCACCAGCGTGGTGACCAGGCGGTGCGACAGCTCGATAAAGGTCTGCAGATCGAGCGGCGGGAAAAGTTGCCCATTGCACAAGGGCCAGGAGTCGCCGCAGCCCAACCCCGAGCCGCTCACGCGGACGATACCGCCGAGGACGATCAGTAAGAAGGTGACAATGGTGGTCACCAGCGCCAGCCAGCGGAAGCGGCTGGCGTTGGGCCCCAGAGGCAGTGCGGTGGTCATGCGGTTTGGCCTTGCCAGCCCCACGTTCGGCCCGGCGCTGACGCGCCGCCCGGCCCGGGCTCACGCCAATGTTTCAAGTGAGCCAGGGCGAGGCCAGGGGCCCGAGTGAGGCACAGCTTAAATATTCGCGGGCTCGGCGGCGGCCTGCCTGGCCTCGCGCTTCAAAATCCACAACGGGTCGCGGCCCTTGACTAGCGGCACGACGTCAAAATTGTAGGCCGGCGGCGGAGAGGTGGTGGCCCACTCCAGGGTGGCGCCATCCCAGGGATCGTTGCCAGCCGGCACCTTGCGGCGGGCGCTGAGGAAGAAGTTGATGATGAAAACCAGCACCGATATGGCGATAATGAAAGCGCCGACGCTGGAGATGGCGTTCCACAGATCCCAGCCCTGACCCGCGGCATAGGTGTAGATGCGGCGCGGCATGCCCAGGATGCCGCTGATGTGCATGGGGAAGAATGTGACATTGAAGCCGATGAACATCAGCCAGAAGTGCCATTTGCCCCAGCGCTCGTCGAGCATCCAACCGCTCATCTTGGGCATCCAGTAGTACAGGCTGGCAAACACGGCAAACATGGACCCGCCAAAGAGCACGTAGTGCAGGTGGGCCACCACGAAGTAGGTGTCGTGCACCTGCCAGTCCACCGGCACGGCCGCCAGGATGACGCCGCTGAGCCCGCCGATAATGAACATTGAAATGAAACCAATCATAAATAGGAGCGGCGTCGAGAGTTTTAGCGCCCCGCCCCACAGGGTGCCGATCCAGTTGAAGATCTTAATGCCGGTGGGCACGGCGATGATCATGCTGGCGGTGGCGAAGAAGGTCTCCACCGACAGGCTGGAGCCCACCTGGAACATGTGGTGCGACCAGACCGAGAAGCCCAGGATGGCGATAGCGGCCGAAGACCAGGCCACGAAGGAATAGCCGAAGAGAGGCTTTTTGGAGAAGACGGGCAGAATTTCCGAGACGGCGCCCATGCCCGGCAAAACCATGATGTAGACCGCCGGGTGCGAATAAAACCAGAACAGGTTTTGCCACAGGAGCGGATCGCCGCCCTGGGCCGGGATGAAGAAATGCGTGCCGAAGTGCCGGTCGGCCAGCAGCAGCGTGATGGCTACCGACAATGACGGGGTGGCGAACAACACCATGGACGAGGTGACCATCATGGTCCACACGAACATGGGCAGTTGGGTCAGCTTCATGCCGGGCGCGCGCATGTTGATGATGGTCACCAGGAAGTTAATCGCGCCCAGCAGCGACGAGGCGCCCAGCAAGTGCAGGCCCAGGATCCAGAAGTCGATATTCCGGCCGGGGTCAAACAAAATGGTGGTCAGCGGCGGGTAGGAGGTCCAGCCGGCATTGGGCAATTGGGCATAGCCATCGGGCCCGATGAACAGGAACGAGGAATACATCACCAGGCCGCCAAAGAGCAGCAGCCAGAACGACAGCGCGTTGAGCCGGGGAAAGGCCATGTCGCGCGCGCCGATCATCAGCGGCACCAGGAAATTGGCAAAACCGGCCCAGATGGGCACCAGCACCAGGAAGATCATGGTGGTGCCGTGCAGGGTGAACATCTCGTTATACAGGGTGGGGTTCAGCACCTTCATATTGGCGGCGGCCAACTGGCTGCGGATGAGCAGCGCCTCTACCCCGCCGATGAGAAAGAAGGTGAAGTTGACAAACAAGTACATGATGCCGATGCGCTTGTGATCGACCGTCGTCACCCAGTCGAAAATATCAGACACGACCGAGCGGCTGGTGGCCGGCATGGCTTGCGCGTTTGTCGTCATGGATGTCCTTTGTTCTCTCGCGTTACTTCAAGGTGCTGAGATAGGCGACGAGCTGGTTCACCTGCGTGTCGGAGAGCCCCAGGGTGGGCATGTCGTTACCCGGCTTCACCGCCTGTGGATCCTTGATCCAGGCCCGCAGCTCTTCGGTGGAGTTGGCCAAAACGCCGCCGGCAATAAACCCGCGGCTGGCCAGGTGCGTCAGGTTCGGGCCCACCACGCCGGCGGCGGCGGTGCCGTTGATGGTGTGGCAGCCGATGCAGGGCAGGCTGGCGAACAGCTTCTGGCCGGCGGCCGCGTCGCCGGTGAGGCTCTCGGCCGGAGCGGCCGGCTGCTGCTGATAGGCCAACCAATTCTTGAAGTCGTCGGCCGTGCGCACCACGACGGCAAAGCGCATCTGGGCGTGCTCCAGCCCGCAGAACTGGGTGCATTGCCCGCCGTAATAATACTGGCTCGCGGTGAGCGGGGTAAAGGTGACCCGGTTGGTATAACCCGGCACCGCATCCACCTTGCCAAATAGCTCGGGCACCCAGAAGCCGTGCTCCACGTCATTCGATTCGACCGAGACCTCGATATTGGTGTTCACCGGCACCACCAATTCCTCGGCGGTGATGATGTTTTGGTTGGGGTAGCGGAACTCCCACCACCACTGGTGGCCGATGGCCTTAACGTTCAGCACGTTGGTGGAGGCCACCGCTTTCACCTGGCCCATGGTTTGCAGGGTGAAGCCCAGCAGCACGGCCAGGATCACGGCCGGCGCCGCCGTCCAGGCCAGCTCCAGCTTGGTATTGCCGTGGAACTGCAGAGCGGATTCGGGCGGGCGATTGCGGAAACGAAAGACCGCGAAGAACAGCAAGCCTTCCACCAGGACGAAGATGAGGGCGGCCAGGATCAGGATGAAATTGAACAGGCCGCGGATTTGAATGGCCTGGATGGAGGCCGCGTTGAACATCGACGGCGTGCTGAACGTGACCATGCAGAACGGCGGGCAGATCACCCCCAGGGTGCTTTGGGCCACGGCCCGGCTGGCCGGGACGGCCACCACGGCGACCACGACCAACACCGCGGCTGCCAGACCCATGAGCCAAAGGCGTACTGAGCGCTTGTTCAAACGTGCCTCCGGGTTGATTCAACGCGACGAGGGGCATTCACCCAATTCGCTCGGATTATATGCAATCGCCGAGATTGCGTCAAATTGCACCAATGACGGTCTTCGTTTTCCAATTTGCCTTGATGGTGATAGAATGCCCCGCAATCGTTCATCCGCAGGAGCCATCCGTTATGAGCCAAGCCCTAGATCCGCATGCCGGCCACTCGGCCGAGGGCATCCACCTGCCTAAGCCGTCCTTTACGCCCCTCATTTGGGCCGCCGGCTTCATGCTCATTGCCTTCGGCATCATTATCAACAGCGCGCCCTTCCCCGGCACCACCATCCCCCAGAGCTACGGCCTTTCGGCGCTGGGCCTGTTGGTCATCCTGGTAGCCACTGGCGGCTGGCTGGTGGGCAACATCCGCGAGCGCGTGCATGCCTCCGAGACGCCCGCCGTGGCCGCCAAGTTCGCCATGTGGTGCTTCCTGGGCACCGAAGTCATCATCTTTGGCGCCCTGATCGCGCGCGTGCTGAGCATCTGGCTGGTGGATCACACGGCCCACGTGGTGCTCACCCAGCCGCTCACTTCACTGCTGCTGGTGTCGCTGAATACCTTTCTGCTGCTGGTGAGCAGCTTATGCGTGGTGCTGGGGCTATCGTCGATTGAGAGCGGCAACCGCAACGGCCTGGTCCTGTGGCTGCTGGCCACGGCCGTGCTCGGCGCCGCCTTCGTCACTATCCAGGGTTTTGAGTTTTCCAAGCTGGTGGGGGATGGGGTGGTCTTTGGCCATACCCAGTTCGCTTCGGCGTTCTACTTTCTCACCGGCAACCACGGCCTGCACGTCATTATTGGCGTGCTGTGGTGCCTGGTGGTCATCGCCCGGGCGCTGCGCGGCGGGTTCACGCAGGAAGATCACCTGGGCGTCGAGATCTTTGGGCTGTACTGGCACTTTGTCGACGTGGTCTGGATTATCATTTTCACCGTGGTGTACCTGATTTAGGAGGCGGCCGAGATGGAGACCACCCCTCACAACCCAACCACCGGGGGCCTGCGGCACATCACGCCGCGCACATATTTGATCGTTTTCGGCTGGCTGACGCTCTTTACCGCCCTGGAGGTGCTCGTAGCCGCCATCGGGCTGGACGAGTCGATCCGCGTGCCTGTGCTGGTGGTCATCGCCATCATCAAGGCGCTGCTGGTGGTGCTGTTCTATATGCACCTGCGCTATGACAGCCGGTGGTATTGGGTGATCCTGGCGGTGCCCATCGCCTTTGTGCTGCTGCTGAGCACCTACCTGTTTCAGCACTAAACCTCCCAACCAGGGATATCAGGGAAATTTGGGCATGGCGGGCAGCTTCGCTGCTCGCCATGCCCATTTCTATAATTCCGTTTATGAGTAATTGATGAGAACAGGGCCCGGGTGTCATTTTGGGCCGGTCACGCGCGACGTCTGGGTAGAACGATAGAATTAGCCAAAGTATCCAGGCGACGGGAGAGTAAACCATGAAATACATGTTGCTGATGTACTGGAACCAGGCAGACCAGCCTACCGCCCCTGACCCCGCGGCCTTTCAGGAGGCGGCCAAGGCCTGGGCCGACGTCAACAAGGAAGCCCAGGAGGCCGGCGTGCTGATCTCCACCAATGGGCTTTCGCCGGTCGGCAACGCGACCACGGTGCGTGTGCGGGATGGCAAGACCTTGATCACGGATGGCCCGTTTGCGGAAACGCACGAGCAATTAGGCGGGTACTACCTGGTCGAATGCAAGGACATTGACGAAGCGGTTCGCTGGGCGGCCAAGATCCCCGCGGCGAAGGACGGCTCCATCGAAGTCCGCCCGCTGTGGTCCCCCCAACAATAGGGGCGGCGGGCGCGCTGTGCCCGCGGCCGCAGGCAAGGCATGACGGCTACCGCACAGATTGAAGCAACGTTTCGCGAAGAACACGGGCGGGTGCTGGCGGCGCTCATCAGCCGGTTGGGAGATTTTGACCTGGCGGAGGACGCGCTGCAAGACGCGCTGGTGAATGCGCTGGAACGCTGGGCCATCAACGGCGTTCCGCGCAATCCCGGCGCGTGGCTGATGACCGTGTCCAGGCGCCGCGCCATCGACCGCCTGCGCCGCGCGGCGCCGCTGGAGCCCGCGGCGGTGGACATGGACGCCTTCCCTGCCCAGGATGAGCCCACGATGGACGACGCCGTTCCCGATGAGCGCTTGAAGCTGATGTTCACCTGCTGCCACCCCACGCTGGCGCTGGAAGCACAGGTGGCGCTGACGCTGCACACGCTTGGCGGCCTATCGACACAGGAAGTGGCGCGCGCTTTCCTGGTGCCGGTGCCGACGATGGCGCAGCGCCTGGCGCGGGCGCGCAGCAAGATCCGCAACGCCGGCATCCCCTACCGCGTGCCGCCGGCCGACCTGCTGCCCGAGCGGCTGGACGCGCTGCTGGCGGTGATCTATCTGATCTTCAATGAGGGCTATGTCGCCACGGCGGGCGACACGCTCACGCGCCGCGAGCTATGCGGCGAAGCCATCCGGCTGGGCCGCGTATTGACGGCACTCATGCCCCAAAGCGCCGAGGCGCGCGGCCTGCTGGCGCTGATGCTGCTGCACGATTCGCGGCGCGACACGCGCCTCAACGCCGCCGGCGAGCTGGTGCTGCTCGACGAGCAGGACCGCACCCGCTGGGATCAGGCCAAAATTCAGGAGGGGACGGCCATCCTGGACGCGGCCATGGCCCTGTACGCGCCGGGGCCGTACCAGGTGCAGGCCGCCATCAGCGCGCTGCACGCCGCCGCGCCCACAGCCGAGGCCACCGACTGGCGCCAGATTGCCGCGCTATATGACTCGCTGGCGAAGATGGCGCCTTCAATGGTGGTGGAAGTGAACTGGGCGGTGGCCGTGGCGATAGCCCGAGGCGCGCCGGAGGGTTTGCAGAGGCTGCTGCGCCTCGACAGCCAGGCAGCCGGCTTTTATCCCTATCACGCGGCGCGGGCGGATCTGCTGCGGCGGACGGGACAGCGCGAGGCGGCGGCCGAGGCCTATGAGCGGGCTCTGGCGCTGTGCGGCAACGGCGCCGAACGCGCCTACCTTCAGAAACGCCTCAATGAGCTATTGTTTGAATATCGGCCCTAGCCCAGGCCCATGCTCCGCGCCACCAGCGGCCCGATGAGGGGATAATCGAACTCCTGGCCCATTTCGATGAGATAGGCCCCGCGCAGCGAATAGAAAAGGGCCAACGCGGGCAGCGCCACCAGCTCCACCCCCGCCGCCAGGGTCAACCCCAGCGCCAGCGGGATGAGCACAATGCCCACCAACAGCACTGTCAACACACCCGATACCGTCCAGGCCACGGCGATCAGCGCGCCGGCCAGGGCTGCCGCCACCACATAAACGATGCCGGCCACGGCCTGGAACACCGTCGCCTGGAGGGCGTGGTAGGCCACGTAGCGCGAGCGATTGCTGAAGTACAAATACATGCCCAGCGGCACCAGCAGGCCCAGAATGTGGCCCAGGCCGGCCGTGCTGATGGCAATCAGCAGGGTGAGCACGGCGCTGAGGTGCGCCACCGCGGCCCAGTTGCGCTCGTGCTGTGTCGGGGCCGCCATCGTCAAATCGCTCGTCATTACAGTCCGTTACCTTTCCGTTTCACAACCGGCCGCCTTCTCCGCGGCGGGTGCCGTTGTATTCACGTTGCTTCGCTGCCTGGTATTACGTCGTCCACCGCTTTGGGTTGCACCTTTGGGTGCACTATAATCCCGTTGTGCTGCCTGACCCGCCACTCACCAAACGACAGCTTGGGCTGGTGATCTTCGCCGGCGGCGTTGCCTTAGCCGTCGTCACGCTGGCGGTCAACTTGTTCGGCCTGGGTCATTTTAACGGCTTTGGGCCGGCCAAGCAGTTGGCGCTGGCCGGCGCCGCCGCCCTGATCGTGTTCGGCTTGAGCCTGCTGCCGCTGGGCGATCGGCCGGCATGAGCGACGAGGACCTAACCCCCCCAGCCCCCCTTTCCCCGCACAGTTCGCGGGCATCTTCGACCTTAAGGGAAAGGGGGAGCCAAGCAATTGACACAAATACCCCAAGCGATAAATCTCTCCGAAAAGAGCGGCCTTTCACGCGCGGGCGTATCTTTTCCACTTTGATCTTCGCGATCGCCTTCCTGGCGCTGCTGGCGCAGTTTGCGGTGTATGTAGACTATGCCGCTGCGCTGTTCCGCTTCCCATATGACTATGACCAGGGGGAAGGCTTTGAGTTATATGACACCGTGCTGCAGGCGCAGGGGCAGTGGCCTTATCGCGACAGCCAGGTGTTTCCGTTTTACACGTCAATTTACCCGCCGCTGTTCCACCTGCTGACCGTGCCACTGGTGTGGGCCTTCGGGCCGCAGTTGTGGACCGGCCGGTTGGTCAGCTTCACCGCTTCGCTGGTGGCGGCCGGGGCCATTGCTTACGGCGTGACCCGCGCCGGCGGCAACCGCGCCATCGGCGTATTGGCCGGCCTGACGTTTCTGGCCTCCAACGACGTCTTCCATATTGGGCCGCTGTTCCGGCAACACATGACGATGGTCACTTTTGAAACCCTGGCGGTGGTGTGCCTGGCGGAGCTGGATTTGGGCGCGGCCGCGTCGTGGCTGCGGCGCCCCGCGTTTTGGCTGGGGCTCATCTTCCTGCTGGCGGCCGGCTACACCAAACAATTGGCCGCGGCTACCGTGTTGGCCGGGCTGGCCTTCCTGTTTATTCGCGGGCCGCGGCGGGCACTGCTGGCCGGGCTGGGGTTGGCAGTGGTGGCCGGCGCGATCTTCGGGCTTATCAACGCCGCCACCGGCGGCTACTGGTACCTGTCTATCATCCGCGCCAACATTAACGCCTTCGATTGGGCCCAGGCCCTTCTGCTTTACCGGCAATGGTTTGAGCTGCATTGGCTCATCGTGGGGGTGGCGGCGGCGGCCATGGTGTACGAAATCTATCGCGGTCGGCTGTCGGTCTACGCGATTTGGTTCGGCGTGGCCGTGGCCGACGCGGCGCTGTCGGGCAAGTTTGGCGCGGGCGAGTCGTATTTTGTCACCGCTACCGCCGCCGCCTGCGCCTTGTCGGGCATCGCCCTGGCGCGGCTGTGGCGGTGGTTGGCCGCCTGGGACCCAACCGGCGGCACCCAGCCGCGGGCAGCCGCACTCGGGCCCGTAGCGTTGGGGTTGGCCATCCCCCTGCTCTACCTGGTTCAGGCGCGTTTCACGCTGCACCTGCCCACCACCGGCCCCATTTATGGCCCGGTGGCCGCCACTCTTGGCGTGGCGAGCGACTCGGGCTATTATGATTCGCAGGGTTACACCCAGCTTGGCCCGCGCCCTACCCAGGCCGATATCGCCGCGGGCGACGCGATTGCCGCCCTGGCGCGGGCCGCGCCCGGTCCGGTGTTCTCGGAAGAAGCCGGCTTCATGTTTCGGGCCGGCAAGCCGGTGGTGACCAACCCGTTTCCGCAATTGGTGATGTACCAGGCCGGCCTGTTCGACCCGGCCAACGAGATCGCGATGATCCAGCAGCAGGCCTTTGGCCTCGTCATCCTGCGGGCCCAGTTCTACCCGCCGCCAGTGCTGCAGGCCATCGGCGCCAACTACAAACCGATGACCGAGATCCATATGAATGGATTCCTATATCGCATCCTTGAATCTAGGGGTAAAAAGTAGTTGGAAAATGGTAATTCGTAATTGCAGTCAAATTGCCAATTACCAATTACGAATTACCAGTTACCAGAATTTCCGACTATGGCCGAATTACTGACCAACGTGCTGTGCAGCAATTGCAAGGCAGCGGGGCTGGAGCTGGAGACCGAGTCCAGCGCCATGTGTCGCTATTGTGGGACGGTGAATCAGATTAAGGGCGTTATCTGCCCGCATTGTGAAGCCATCAACCCGCTGGGGGCCGAGACGTGCGAGGCGTGCCATCAAAGCCTGATCCGGCGCTGCCAGAATTGCAACACGCCCAACTGGGCCGGCGCTGAGCTGTGCATCCGGTGCCAGGCGCCGCTCGATACCATTTCCGCCCTGGGCGCCCGCTACCGCACGGACACGGCCGGTCGGCTGCGCGCCCAGCGGCACGATGCCGCCAGCATCAAGGCCAAAGAGGCCGTGGATTCAGAGCGGCGCATGGCCGAGTTTAATGCCATCGAGCAGCGCCGGCAGCAACACCTGAACCAGGCCACGGAGACGCGCAACGGCCAGCAGCGCCTGTGGATCGCCGTGCTGATCGTGCTCGGTTTCGTCGTCATCGCGGCCGTCGTAATTGGGCTGGCACTCGTCGCGACTCATTGACCGTTATGGCCCTACCTGCCAACAACTACACCGTTCAACTGCCGGTCTACGCCGGCCCGCTCGACCTGCTGCTGCAGTTGATCGAGCGCGACGAGCTGGATATCACCCGGGTGGCGCTGGCCCAGGTCACCGACCAGTTCCTGTCGTACCTGAAAGTGCTCGAGACCATGAACCTGGGCGATATTGCCGACTTTCTGGTTATCGCCGCCCGGCTGATCCTGATCAAGAGCGAGGCCCTGCTGCCGCGCCCGGTGGAACGCCAGCCAGGCGAGGAAGACCCCGGCGACGAGCTGGCCCGGCTGCTGATCGCCTACAAGCGCTACAAGGAGATCGCCGGCACCCTGCGCCAGCGCGAAGAAGCCGGTTTGAGGACCTATCTGCGCCTGGCCCCGCCGCCCAAGATGGAAGCCCAGCTCGACTTGAGCGGTGTGACCACCCTGCACCTGTTGGCCGCCGTGCAGCACGCCCTGGCCATCAACCCAGAAAAACCGGCCCTGGGCACCGTCGTCGCCCCGCCAAAAGTCACCATCCGGGACCAGATCCGCCTTATCGCCCACACGCTGCGCAGCGGCGGCGGGCAGGCCAGCTTTCAATCCATGCTCAACCAGGCCCAATCGCGCATGGAGGTCGTGGTCACGTTTCTGGCGGTGCTCGAGCTGATCAAGCGGCGCAAGATCGAAGCCACCCAGGCCAATCCATTTGGGGAGATTCGGATTAGGGTGTTGGAGGATTGGAGCGAGGAAGAGCTGGCTGAGCTGGAGTTTGAGTAGGCCACGGATTCAATCTCACCGCGGAGTACGCGGAGAGCGCGGAGAAGAGCGGAAAGGGGAAGCAGTGAATAGTGCCCGCGGTATTGCCATTTTGATGCGCCGTTGTCTACCCTACGTGCACATGCCGCGCGCGGCCCGGTTCGACGCAATGACATTTCTGTCTCCCCGCGCAAACTGTCATGCTGAGCGCGGCCGCGATCGCTTGATAATACCGCCCCGCAGGTGCGGGAAGCATCTCCCGGCTGGTTAAAATGTGACGTAGGTTTTCCAGTACCCGCGTAGGCCGCCAGGCCACTGGCGCAGACCTTCTAACTAAAAGTACGTCTTCACCCCGCCCGTCACATTCCTCTCCTCATCCACTGTCAGCAGCACCCGCCACTTGTCGAACGCCGTGCAGGGGTGCGATATCCCACAGCCCACCACGTCGCCCACTTGCAGGTCGCTGCCGTGCGCCAGGCGCAGATAGGTGTGCTGGTCATTTACCCGGAACACCTGGTAGCCGGGGCCCAACGGCAGCGCCGCCGCGCCGGCCCGCGACCAAAATAACGGCACTGGCATATCCAGATCGATCGGCACGTCGCGCTTGCCCATGCTGAGGATGGCCAGGTCCGGCTCGGGGCGAGATAGGACGGTGGACCAAATCTCCAACGCCGGCCGCAGTTGGGCCTCGGTTTCCACCGGCCCCAGCTTGCCGCCGAGCGGCGATGTGTCCGCGTAGTGTACCGCGTCGTGCGTGACGTAGCCGCCCGAGCGCAGCACCAGTTGCGCCTCGGGCAGGGCCTCTTTACCCAGGTGGTCCACCACCAGATCAAAGAACATGCTGCCGCCGGCCGTCACCAGGAACGTCTCATCGGGCCCTACCATGGGCCGGATGGCGCGCGCCGCCTCGGCCAGCCGCTTGAGAAACACTGACGCACCGCCCGCGGCCTCGGCGTGGTTGGCGCCGGGCGCGATGCCTTCGTAGCCCTCCACCCCGGCCAGGTGCACCTGGCTGCTGCCCAGCACAACTTGGGCCAGCGACTGAGCGTCGTCCACCGTGCGGATGCCGCAGCGGCCGCCGGGCATGCCCAACTCCACAAACACGTTTAGTGGCCGGCCCGGGTTGTCGCGCTCAAGCGCCCGCGCCAGGCGGCCCACCGCCTCGGCGCTATCCACCAGCACATACGGCTCAAAGGCCGGGTGCCCTGCCATTTCGCGCGCCAGGAAATGGGCGTCGTAGTCATTAATCGCCTCGTTGGCCAGCAGCACCCGGTCCATGCCAAAGCTGCGCGCCACTTGAAGCTGCGGAATGTTGGCCAGCGTGATGGCCCACGACCCGCCTTCCAATTGCGCGGCAAAAATTTGCGGCGCCATGGTCGTCTTGCCGTGCGGCGAGAGCCAGGCCGCATGCTGGTCGCAATAGTCCTGCATGAGCTGGATATTGTGCTCGACGTCCATCCAGCGGATGACCATGGCCGGCAGCGGCACGTCGCCGCGCAGAATGTTCCAGCCTTGCTTGCCCAGATCGCCCAGGCGCCACGCGCCGGCCGGCAGGCCCTTCTCGCGGCCAGTGAGGGTTTCATTTTGGAGGCCATTTAACGCGGATTGAAAGGCGGGAGTGAGTGTCATGGCCCCCAATATAGGCGCAATTCTGACGTGCGCCAAGTGGGCCGCGCGGGGGGCAAGACCATCAACGGTGGTCGTCGCGAAGGCGCCGGCCACCCAGGGGGCGCTCGTATTTATTGGTCGCCAGGGGTGCCTGTGCGTCCCTTCAATCCCCTTAACTCTCCTGATCGCCTCGTGCCATCAGCAAGGCTGCAAGCCTTTTGACCCGGCCATGACTATTTCCCATTGGCCGGTCAACGGGTCGCCCTTCGTGACCGTGGCTTGCAGGCAGCGACCATCATTCATTTTCAGGGTGATGCGTTTGGCGGCCAAGTCGATCTTGCCCTGCCTTTGGCCCACTTCGATGGTACCCCTAATTTCGAGCTGACCGGCCAATTGCACCGTTTCGATATCATCATCTACCGTTTGGAGAACGACAAGGGAATAATGCACGCTGACTGCCTTACCGCCCGTCAGGGCGATGTAGCCGTGGCCTGCTGTCTTCTCCAGGGTTTTTCGCCTTATCGTCACGGGCTTTTCCTGTTTGGCATTTCAAGGCAGTATAGGGACAAACAAAACAGCCGCAGGATAAATTTGACACAGACGCTGGATACATTTCTCCTGGCGGAGCGGTTGCTGCGTGCGCTGTTGCAAAGAAACGGTGGGGGTAAGAGCCTGCCCCGGTCGATAGATACCGCCAACAGCTCCAGGGCCAAGATATTTAAGGTCCGGCTATGCGAGTGGGGAGGGGCTGGCCCTGTTCTGCCACCTTGGCGAGCTAGACCCGGGGGCAGTCTAGCGGGCTTCGACGTCGAACAGCGCTTGATACGGCATGGCCGAGTAGATGCGAACCTGATTACGGCCGGCGCGCTTGGCAGCATACAGCGCCGTGTCGGCATTATCCAGAAGATCGTTGGCCGTCTCGCCGGACTGCGCCGGCCCAGCCAGGCCGAAACTGATCGTGATCTTGAGTGGGGTAATACTGCCGGGCACTGGATAAGCTTCGGCTTCCACCGCCTTACGCGCCGCCTCAATCAGGGGGTAGGCTTGTTCCGGCTGCGTGTCAGGCAGCAGAATCGCGAACTCCTCGCCTCCAAAGCGTGCCGTGGTGGCGGCCTCGGGCAGCACCCGCCTCAGCACGGTTGCCACGCCGCACAAGACCGAGTCGCCAGCCAGGTGCCCGAACGAGTTATTGATATCGCGCAGGTGATCGAGGTCGGCCATGACCACCGTAAATGGTTTCGCGTCGCGCTGAATGCGGCCCAACTGCCTGACGAGGGCCTCGTTGAAATAGGCCGAGTTGTACAATCCGGTCTTTGGATCGCATTCGCTCTTACGCTCTAGGGCCGGCACCCGCAGGGTGCTATACACCAGGTACAGCGGCAGCAGGTTAAGCAGCGCCAGCGTCGGATGAACCCGCCACAGCACCGCCGCGCCCGCGCCGAGCCCGAGCAGGCTGAAATCAATGGCCAGGCCCAAGGCATTGAACACCCCGAAATGGGCCAGGTTTGGTCCTTGTGTGAGCCAGACCGCCAAGCCGACCAGCAGATGACTGATGAGTGTGTAAACGACGAGTGCCAACACAATGGCGGCCGTGAGCTGCAGATTGAGCCCCGCCGCGCCGCCGCCCACCCATCCGAAAACTTGCCCAGCCGCGGTAACGCCAATGGCACTGGCGCCGATGTTGAAGCATTGAACGTACCAGCGATGGCGATACCACAGCCACTCGACCACATGCGCGGTCACAATCACGAACAACGCCGCCGGCCAGCCCAGAAACACCAGCGCAAAGCCATAAGCGAACCAGGCAATGTTGTAGCTCGTGCGCGGCGAGCGGCCATCGGCTTTGATCAACTGGCCGGCGCTGGCCAGGGCAGCCAGCACCAACGCACTCGCCTGGCGCCAATCACTTTGGCCTAACTCCCAGGCCACCAAGCCGAAGCCCACCGAGATGGTCGCGAGTACGTATGCGCTGGCCTTGGCCGATAGGCCTTGTTGAGGCCGGGCGCGCTCGGCCTCAGCGGCGCTCGGGCCGGGCGGCGCAGCTGGGCGTTCCCCAACTTGAGTTTGAAACATCATGGGCGCGAGTGGCATGGCAGCCTGACGGCGGAGACTAACCGGTCCAGGAAATTGAGTTTGTCATGGCTGGCTGGCTTTTGGCTCTGCTTCCAGTGTGGCGATGCCATATATTTCCCGGAACAGGGCCGTGGTCAACTCGGCCCCGGGCGTCAATTCGGCCACCAGATGCTGCGCTACCGTGCGAGCAGAATTGACGACAAAGCCGGTCGGCCGGCGCCGGGCGATTTCGAGAAAGGCTTGCGCCACAGTCGGGTCGAACTGTCCACCGATGCAGCGCTCAACCTCGGCCACGATTTCGGCGGTAGACATGGCGCGGTGATAGGGCCGGTCCGAGGCCATCGCCTCGACCGAATCGCTCAAATTCAAGATACGGGCTTCGACCGGAATGGCCTCGCCGAGCAAGCCGGCTGGATAGCCAAGGCCGTCCCAGCGCTCGTGGTGATAGCGAATAAAGGGCGCCAGGTGCCGTAGCCCCCGGCTCGTGGCGATCAGTTCGGCGCCGATATCGACGTGGCGCTGGATAATGGCCGTTTCCGACGCGGTCAGGTGACTGGGCTTGAGGAGTATGGACTCGGGGATGGCAATCTTGCCGATATCGTGCAAATAGGCGGCCTGGCGCAGCGTTTCAACGCGTTCAGCCGGCCAGCCCAACTCGATGGCCACGGCCACCGCATAGGCGGCCACTTGCGCCGCGTGCCCGCCCACGAACGGGTCACGCGCGTCGAAGATCCGGGCCAGGATTAGGAACAGCTCGCCGTTTAGCTCGCGTATCGACCCATTGGCGACGGTCAAATCCAAATTCACCCGCTCTAGCGCCTGCATGGCTTCTTCCTGCAGCTTGGGTACCGCCAGCGCCTGGTAGATCAGGACGATAGGAGCCAAAACCAGGGCAGCCAACAGCGGGTTGAGCTGGAACAGAATGGCAGCCACGTAACCCGTGCCCGCCAGCGGCGCCTCGATGAGCACGCCATCCCGCAGGATGCCGGCTTCGCGGAAAGACACCCGGCGTGCCAGCCGCAGCACGAGACCCAAAATCAGCTGGTTGAGGAGGACATAGACCCCTACGAACAGCGCCACGTTCAGCAGCGGGGACCACAACGAAGCCTGAAACCCGTCGAATTGGACGAGTTGCAGCGCCAGGATGGCGCCCGCTCCACCCACCAGGCACTTGGCCATATTGAACGGCTGGATGTACCACCCGCGCAAGTGGTCACTATCCGGATGGCGCAGCCTCACCCACGCCCACTCGAGTCCATGTGCGACGATGACCTGGACCGCGAACAGCCATGGCGGCAGGAGCAGTGCGCCCGCCACGAAGCCGATCGTGGACCCCTCGTAGGCTCGGTGGCGCGGGGCAACGATGACGTAAATGCGCATGAGCCCGGTAACGGCCGCCAACGATATGAACAACGCCCACGGGGCCGGCTCGGGTGGGCGCACCAGGAACATGACCGTCGCCAGCACGCACCCGGCGGCCACCATACCCGTCACATACAACCATGCGGCTCGCGGCATCAGCTTTGGACCTTAATAGTGGATTGGTGCGCCCTCAACGCACCAATCCGCCCCACGTGACGACTCACCCCGCGCTGCCTACGGCTCCCAATAATCGCTGCTCCAGCTGACACTGCTCCAGGATACCGAGCTCCAACCGACGCTGCTCCACGAAACTGAGCTCCAACTGACGCTGCTCCACGAAACTGAGCTCCAACTCACGCTGGATGCACTCAGCGCGTTCGGGCCGGTGGTCAGCAGTTGGCTGATCAGTAAGCCAGTGTTGGCGCTTTCGGTTGTGGTGCCATGCACCGCGGCATAGGCGTCCAGGTAACCGGCCCCCGCCCGCAACGGGTCGTAGCCGGGCCAGTTCTTATTGGCCGTGGCCAGCAGCCGATATTTCACCTGATCCGGGTTCAGTTGCGGCGCGGCTTGCAGCAGGAGGGCCACCGACCCGGCCACCACCGGCGCCGCCACAGAAGTGCCCGACATGCGGAAGTAGGCGGTGCCATTGACCTGGTTGGCCGGGTGCGAGTTCGACAAGTACGCGCCGCCGCTGGACAATGGCCCAACCAGATTCGTGCCGGGCGCCACCAAGTCGGGTTTCTTGACGCCATCCTCCGTATTCCCCGAGGCCGAGTAGCCCGCCACCTTGTCGTCGGCCGTGGTCAGGGTACCCATGTCGTTTGTCGCGCCAACTGTGATCACGAACGGATCGTTCGCCGGTGGATAGAGTACACCATTGATCAGGCCATTATTGCCTGCCGACACCACGACCACAATTCCGTTGAACCACAGAATCTCCACGGCGGCGTCCAGGGGGCTGGTTCGATAGGATTCGGCCACACTGCTGTTGAGAGACAGATTGACCACGCGGATGTGGTAAGTGTTGCGGTTGGCGTAAACCCACTGCAGCCCAGACACAATGCCCGAAGTGCTGCCCTGGCCGTCCTGGTCGCTGACCTTGACGCTGACCAGATTGACCCTGGGAGCCATGCCAATGTACTGGCCAGACGATTTGCGGCCATTGCCGCCGATGAGGCCGGCGACAAAATCACCGTGTCCAGCATGGTCGTCCAGATTGGTTTCGTTACCGTTGAAGCCCACCCGGGTCAGCAAGCGCATGGCCCCGCCACTGGGAGTGGCACGAAAGTCTTCGTGCCCTGTCCAGCCGCTATCCACCACGGCCACCGTTACCGGGCTGCCCTGGTAGCCTTCGGCCCACAGCTTGTCGGCCCCCACTACTCGGTTGTAAACGCCGACCAGGCTGGCCGCGTTTACAGTGCCATCCGGGCCGTCTGAGCTGTGCACAGATGCATCGAGTGAAATCCATTTAACACCGGGCGCCAGGGCCAATTGAGGTAGGCGATCGACCTTTATCTCAGCGGCGAACGCATTAATCAGCCAAAGATCGCTGGTGATCTTGCCCCCCAGTTGAGTCGCAAGGGCCTCCACGCTACTGTCGTGGGTGCCCTTCTGCACGATGACCGATACGATCTGGTTGGGCGCAAGCGCAGCCAATTGCGCCAGTTGCGGCTGGAGGTGGGAGCTGGTCGCGGGGTTTTCAGAAGCCGCCGCGGGCAGCACGCCCGCGAGCAAGATGACGGCCGCCAGAAAGTGGAGCGCCCTATTCTTAGGCATAGCGCCTCTGCATGCGAGCTGATTGGCTCAGTTCGTTGCGCAGCACAGGAAAAAAAAGAGTCCCTTGGTACGGGCTACCTAAGGGGCTCAGAACTGACAGCTACAAGCCTAGGCAGCCCGGCTGCCATGCGGTGTTAGAACACCGTTTAGGCCCGTAACTTTGCGCCCCTGCCTTTCAGCGGGTTTGCCATTTCTGTGCTGTTGTGGTCTACATTGTATGAGATAAGTTAGGACCAGGGTACTACCTGTCACAAATGCGGTGGGCGAGTTTTAGACGGAACGGGCAAAACACCAATCGAACAGGCGTTCAATGGCCGTCCAGGCTGCTGGTGCTGAGCAGATTGGCCTCGATGCCCGAGTCGCGCACCAATGTTTTCATCCAGTGGGTGACTTCCCGCGCATTGCCAGAGTTGATCGTGCCCAGCACGATCGGGCGCCCATCACCAAAATCTACCGCCACCACGACGCCCAGCCGCGGGCTGGCCGGGCGCACAAATTCGCGATCAATCGCGTAGCGAACGAACGGGCCAGCTTGTCCGGCCTGAACTTGGAGCAGCAAGGCCCGACCCTCACGCCACAGGGTCGTATGGCTGACCTCGATGCCACGCTCCTTGAGAATGGCGGCCACTTCGCGATAGCTCAGGCCCAGTATCCAGGCAATAGCCCCTAGCCGCCGTATGCGAAGGCTATGGCTGGAGCGCTGGACGCCCTGGGGGTAGTGGCGAAAGGTGTGGCCGCAGTCGCCGCACCGGTAGCGCTGGATCCTGGAGGGCTGCTCGCTCGCGCCGTGCACCAGCCGCGGGCTTTTGCCCCAGCTTTGCAGTACGGGGCTGCTGCAAAACGGGCATTGAGCCGGCCGTTCTTTGGGCGCGCCGCCAGCTGGCAGGAAACGCAGCAGCAATACTGGCACGTTATCCTTTGTCGATTCCCCGAGCAAGGCGGCCACGAGGCGGCTCAGGCTGCGCTATCCCGATGGGCTACTGGCCAGGGCGCATTTGGCGTATTCCGCACCCAGTCTACAGTTAAAGCGCACAAAAAGCCAAAGAGACTCTCATGCCATGAGCCATATAAGGAATTTTGATTTTGCCTCTTGCATTTAGAACAAATTTGCTGTATAACATGCTCAGCGAACAGATGTTCTTGTAGCGCGATCTCCATGGTTCGTGCGGCGGGTCAACAACCCACCGCCCCCAAAACCCTCTGGCGCATCTGTTCATACCGGTA
>Ga0070730_10001151_pt1 | contig 26176 bp, 23 predicted proteins | sample Coa_R1_3_FD_66447 | JGI IMG/M metagenome (GOLD analysis project Ga0070730, IMG submission 66447) | Surface soil microbial communities from Centralia Pennsylvania, which are recovering from an underground coalmine fire - Coalmine... | ecosystem: Environmental > Terrestrial > Soil > Unclassified ... | reverse complement strand
CGGGTCGGCACCATCGAGCTCGACATCCCCAAGCTGCGGGCGGGCAGCTACTTTCCGAGCTTGCTCGAGCCTCGGCGCCGGCACGAGCGTGCGCTTCTCTCGGTGGTCCAGGAGGCCTACATCCACGGCGTCTCGACCAGGGCGGTCGACAACCTCGCCGAGGCGTTGGGCATCAAGAGCATCTCCAAGGACCAGGTCAGCCGCATCTGCAAAGAACTCGACGCCCAGGTCCACGCCTTCCGCACCCGGCGCCTCGACGGCGAGTTCCCATACCTCTTCTTGGACGCCACCTTCGAGAAGGTCAGGGAGAACGGCCGGGTGATCTCGATGGCGGTGCTGATCGCGGTCGGCGTGCGCTCGAGCGGCGAACGTGAAGTCGTAGGCGTCGATGTCGGACCGGCGGAGGACCACGAGTTCTGGCTCCAGTTCCTGCGCCAGCTGGTTAGCCGCGGCCTGGCTGGAGTCCGCCTGGTCATCTCCGATTCGCACCTCGGTCTCAAGCAGGCGGTGGCTCAGGTCTTCGTCGGCGCGAGTTGGCAGCGTTGTCGGGTCCACTTCATGCGCAACGCCCTGGCCACCGTGCCCAAGGTCGCCCAGCAGATGGTGGCGGCGACCCTGCGCACCGTCTTCGCGCAACCTGACCAGGCCAGCGCCCACGAGACCATCGAGCGGATCTGCCGCCTCTTTGAAAAGCGGTATCCGCAGCTGGTCAAGGTCGTGCAGGAGGCGGAAGTCGACGTCCTGGCCTTCTATAGCTTCCCGCTCGAGCACCGGCGCCAGATCTGGTCGACCAACTCGCTGGAGCGCCTCAACAAAGAGGTCAGCCGGCGCTGCGATGTCGTCGGCATCTTTCCGAATCGGTCTTCCTTATTGAGACTCGTCGGCGCCGTGCTCGAGGAGCAAAACGATGAGTGGGCTGTCGGCCGTCGCTACTTCAGCACCGAATCCATGAACAAGCTCCTCCAACCAAGCAACGAGGAGGTGGTCAAGGCTCTACTCGAGCTGGAGTCGGCTTAACCTAATGACCAAACCGCACGGCTGGATTTACACCATCTCGCGCGACGTGACCTCGTCCTGGCTGCTTATGGCCCAGTGGTGGGAGAATACACCCCCGCACTACGGCTACCGCTCAAGCTTGCTCAGGGTCACATTCAGTTTTGGGCCCGTGAGTCGTGGTCTTACTGATCAGGCGCAGATCTTGCTAGCAATAAGTCTTTCCTATCGAGAGCAGCCGCGCCCGCGTCCCCCCTATATGCAGGCAGCTGGCGCCCGATCCGGAGCTTCAAGATTTGTCACGTGTGCGAGATCGAGAAGGAAGAACTGGTCGACTACTCGGACCGCTCGGTCGTGGCTGACGTAGTGAGTGCCCAAGGACACTGTTGGCGATGGAAGCGGGGTTTGGCGTGGCGAGAGATCCTGGCTTACAGACTCGGCCTTGAAATCGCGAACGTCGCTACCGCGATTCGCTCACTGCGTAGTGTGCAGGCGACCTATTCGAGCGGTGCGGTTGCCGATTTGACTGATCTGGATTCGTCATTGATACGGCTGATTCAGGACTATCGTCTTGATGAGTTCGTGCTGAGAGACAATGATGCCGCCATAGCGGCGGAACTTGCCTTCTCCCTCTGGGTGCGGCGGCGCGACGCACATGCTTGGAACCGGGCCTATGTTCATGGAGTGCCTGGATTCTTCGATCACCACGCCGCATTCGATGCTGAAATCGAAAACGAATCGCTGGACAGCTTTCTCAGACCCGGCGACAATGCCGGCTATGCAGGCAATTGGCGTTTGCGGCCCCTCGCAGTGGGCGAGGTTCCCACCACACTTGGGGAGAGGCGCGCCGATCACCGGGCGTTGGCAATTCATCGCGTACACAGCCGAGACGCATTCGACCGGGCCCTCCGCACCGCGGCCGTTAGAATCCAGAACGTCAGCTCAGACGCTATCCGCGCGAGCACCGTGGAAGCCGGTGCCCCGGAGTCTTCAGGCGTCGCTGAGCTGTTAATTCACTGGCGGGATGAGCTTCCAGACGCTCTCGCGCGCGCAATTCCAATCCTGGATTCGTAATCGGGCTATTCCGCATACCGAAGAATCCGATCGGCTGGCTCGATGCTCTCGATAAGACACGCTTAGCCCGATCACGAACAGAATCCCAAAGATCACAACGCCCTGTTGGCTCTTGTCCAGGTCAGAGAGTTTCGGAATCGACCCGAGGCCTGTGTTCGGCAGCACACCTGCAAGGACGGCCACGATGGCCGTCACCAGTGGTGCGCTGATCTTGGCCAGTTGAAGTTGGCCGGCATTGATTAGATCTGAATCTAGCTTGGGGATGCTCGTCCGATCAGTGGTTGTCTCCAGGGCCATGGGTTACCTCCCCTACGCTCGGCGCAGTTCATGAGTCGCTCGTTGCTGCCAGCGGTTCGGCCAAATCATGGAACCGCCGGACACGCGACCCCTGAGTTGATGCCGAAGAAGTCGTCGACGAAACCCTCGTAGCAGCCGGCGACGTTGAAGTTTCGCCCGGGACCCCGTTGGGTCTCGTCGCCGATCTGGCCCGGACCCCCACCTGGTCGGTCCCAGATCATGTGAAACCCCTCGTGAATGAGGATGGCGGCGCGAGAAAAGTCGCTGGCGTCGTAATTGGTCCAGAACCCCTGGCAAAGGGCGACCGTGGTTGGACTTGACGCAGCATCGGCGGCTCCGCATGAGCCCGGTGCCCACGGGGGCAGATTGAAGACCGTGGCTGCTGTCGCCGGGCAGAAATAGTTGATCGGCTCCGTAAACAGCCTGGCGACCAAGGCAAAGCGTCGGGTGAGGATGGCGAGCTCTTCGCTCATAGCGATCTCTAGCGCCGGCCGGATGGTACCGGTAAGGCGATTGAGGAAGCCACTGCCCTCAGCAATGGGCAAGCCAAACCGATCTCGATACGTTCGGAAGGTCGTCGAGGGTGCGGCCGGGATGCCCGTCCGGGCGGTGGCGGCGTCGGCCGCGATGCTGTCAGCGACCATCTGGGCCATGACGCTTGCGAGTCCATCTGCTTCGGTTACCGCGGTCAACGGGTCTGCGGGAGCGCCATTGACGCCCGGAGCGCAATCGAAATGTCCGATGGTTCGACGAATCCTAGGCTCGACACGCTGAGGGGCCCCTAAGGGCGACCACGCGGCGTGCGCAGCTATGTGGTCGGCGGTGGCCTCCGCTGCGTATTCCGCGTCATCGGTCGGCGAACCTAGTTCAAGGCGGCCGGAGTCTGCCTTGGAATCGGACTGCTGGACCACATGAGCGAGTTCGTGAGCCAGGAGGAGGCGGCCACCGGATGTGCCCGATCCATACTTGCCAGCGGCGAACACCAGGTGGTGCCCGGCAGCATAAGCGACGGCCCCGATAGCCTCCGCGGAAGCTGTCGCCCGCGCATCGGTGTGCACTCTCACCCCGCTGAAGTCGTGAGCGAAATGGCGCTCCATGTCGGCCCTGGCGGCCCCGTCCAGCGGCTGCCCAGGGGAGCGGATCACGTCGTAGACAATCGGTGGTACGCCTCTCGAATTTCCCGACATCTGCTGGGACGGGCGGAGGCGAAGCCTGTCGTGCCGATGGCACGGACAGGATTGCCCGCTGAGCCTCCCGCACCGTCTCACGATCGGCGGACTCCCCGATGTCGCCTTGTTCGCGACCGATGCGACTGGAGGTGCTAACAACTGAGCCGAGCCGACGGTAAACTCAACCCAAGGAACTCCACTTGGGTGCCTTTGGCTGCTCCAATCAGGACAGCATCGGAGGGCGCCGTCACCTCCTCGTCACCGTGCGGTTGGGTGGTCCCATGAACCCCGGTTAGCTCCACCACTAGAAGCAGGATGGCTGGTGCGGTGACGGGCAGGTGATGCGGAGGGCCTAAAGCATCGAACGGCAATGATGGCATCCGCGTCCGTGGGGCCAGCCCCAGGCGCCGGTTCGCGTGCACGATGTGGGACTGCAGAGGGCACTACCTCGATCCATCGAGCACCGTCGGGTCGAGGGGGGCATTTAGCCACTGGGAGCGGACACTCAGCCCTCCTACTAGCCCGCGAATCTCAGGCGCCAGCCGACCTTCAAGGCGGGGCAAATCACTTCGCTCGCCTTGGCCGGAGCCGGCGGCCGAGTGATCACCGACCGCTCACTCTCAGCTCGCCGCACGATCAGCACGAGCGTGAGGCCGCGCACCTGGCCGAAGCTGTGATCAAAATGCCCGAGGCCGAGGCTCGCGAGCCGCACATACGCGCTGTCGTGCGTCCGTTGGCTGCGGGCAGGGATGATCACAACGTCGGCGGCGCGCCGCCAGTAGCAACTCTATGGGATGTCGTCCGACGAGGCACCAGCGGCCAATTCGTCCCCATCGATTCGAACACCAGAGCGTTTATGGAGGCACACTTCGGACACGAATTTGCGGACGTCAAGTTGCATACGGACGTCGCGGCCGACGAATCGGCGCGAACGCTCAATGCCAACGCCTATACCTTCGGCAACCGGATTGTGTTTGCAGGCGGCAGCTACCGGCCGAATTCGGAGCGTGGCCGCCGACTGCTGGCCCATGAACTGGCACACGTCGTACAGCAGCGAAGCCAGTCCCAGGACGGGAGCCTGGTTCAACGCGACTGCAGCGATTCGACCTTCTGTACGGCCTATCCGACCAAGTCGGAGGCTGCGTCGACCAAGTCGTGGCTCCAGTCTTGGTACCTCCCAGTCGAGGAGGTCAAATTCGGCGCCGAATCGAGATCGCTGTATCAGAGTTACTTGAGCAGACACCGCGGTGACAGTCTTGCTCCCGTGAATTTCACCAATCCTGGAAGTGAGCTAGTGCAATCCTTCGCCGGGTCATGGGCTACTGCGGATGACCAGGATGCCATCATCGATCTGATTGGCCAGCGCTTGAACCGAGCTCCAGGCCCGCTCTCGGACGACACACCGACGACGATGTCAGTAGAAAACTTCCTGTCGCGTCCCGAGCTGGACAATCGGCCAATCAACTACAGCAATCCATTTTCCATAGCCGGTCATATTGCCGGAGGAATCGGGAGCAGCGACGCGGGCGACGATTACCGCAAGGTGTTGTGGGGCAACGCGACTCTGGAGAAGGTGCCCCTCGTTGGATCGACCGGGTATGTGAGTGTCGAGACAACTCTGCATTACGAGGTGTTCGACGCGGTCGATTTCTGTCCAGGTGATTGCGGCTCGCCGGCAGAGCAGATGATTACGGTTCCAATGAGTAGGCTCGAGGCCAGCGACGAGGCGTATGACGTGCCATTCAAGGTGACTTTCGTCCCGGACTCCAGGTCAAAGCGATTCTGGTACTGAACTGAGCAGCAATTTGCGTTGCCACCCCGTCTAACCGAGCAGTGTGGTCTTATGCCCGTTCAACACGCGATTCAGCCGCAAGAGCCTCTGACCCGGCGGCACCGTCCAATCGACCAAGCCCTCGGCCACGATCGCCGGTCGGCGGCGCAGCGAGCGCGCGGCTCAAACCGATTCGCCGTTTCCTGGCAGTAGGCCGGTCCGATGACCAAGCGGAGGGGGACGCTGATCACCTTGCGGCCATCGTGCTGGCGGGTGAAAGGGCGCGCGAATCACTCTGGGCGCGACCCTCGGCGTCGGGACCCTCATTCTCACCCGCTCCCTCGATAGTCAACACAGTCCTGACGTCCTCAGGCCATCCACTTGAAGCGGACACGCTCGCGTACTTCGAGCCGCGGTTCGGTGTGGACCTGTCTGGCATCAGGTTGCACGATGACGACACCGCTCAAGAGTCGGCCCGCCTCGTTAATGCACGTGCATATGCAGTCGGTGATGACATCGTGCTCGGCCGCGGCGCGCCGGCATTGAGGACGCAAGCCGGCCGGCAGCTACTGGCTCACGAGATCGCTCACACCGTGCAGGAGGATCCGGCGAGTGCCAGCCGGGTGCGGCGCCAGGCAGGGGACGCGGGCGCCTCCTTCAACGACGCTGTCGGGCGAAGGGCGTGGGGCGAGGCGGCACGATTGCTTGCTGAGATGAGTGAGGGCAACCGCCGAGCCGCGCTTCGCGCGTTGTCTACGGACGCGCGGTCGGAGCTGCGCCGGGCGAGTCTCGCAGTGGACCCGAGTCCACAGAACGTCGTGGCTGCGGAGATTGATCAGACCGAGGCGGAAGCAGCGCCGGCCGCCGACCACGATATTGCGGAGGCGGGGCTGCTGTCGCTGGGACAGGTGTTGCAGAGCGTCGCGGCACCGGACGCCCAGGCGCTTCGCGACCTCTACAACATCGGTAAGACGGCCATAGAGGCCGAGCGCACGCGCCTCCTGGCAAGTGGGGCCGCCGAGGCACAAATCGCGGAACGCCTGGCGACGATGCGGTTTGAGCTCGCGATGGACGTGCGCCGCACAGGAAGCGCTCTCATGCGCCAAGGAGCCGAGCTGATCGATGCGGTGCGCGGCCAGGCGCGCCCCACGTATGCGTCGCTGCGGGCAGCCGGCAAGACGAATGCTGAAATCATCGAAAGCGCCGCCAGGACGAACGAGTTCGTCAACCGACTTCCTCGCAACCTTCGCTACCTGGGCAAGACGCTGTGGTTCGTTTCCGCCGGGTTGTCGATCTACGTAATCGTGACGGCGCCGGAAGGCCAGCGTGCGGCGGTCGCGGAGCGTGAGGTCGAGACCACGGTCGGCGGCATCGGGGGCGCGGCCGCCGGAGAAGCCCTCTGCATAGTGGTCGGGATCGCCACGGAAGGGCTAGGACTCATCGTTTGTGGGCTGGTCGGCGGAATCGCAGGCGCCGAGGGCGCGCGGCGAGGCCACTTGTTGCAGTTTCTCGACATTGCCCCGCACGACGTACCGGAGCTTGCCGGCACCATCTTCCGAGTCGAGGGATCGTGGCAAGAAATCGACCTCTTCATCATCAGCATCCCCCAGCGCACGGTAGCGCCGAGCGAGAACGTGCTCGTCGTCGCCACCGGCACGGTGAGTGGCGAAGAGGTGGGCGGCCGCGGCCACTATCGGAGCTATGAGGTGACACCCGCTTCCGATGCGGCCGTGCGGCTATTCGGCTCGCGCCACTCACGGTATGTCCCGCAATACTTGCTCGTTCGCCCCAGTGCCGCCGAGCTTGGTCGTGTGCAGTGACAGCGTTTTGCCACGCCGGTCGCGGGTCGTGAAGACAATCCAGCGGACCAGTGCTTAGAAGGTGAATCCGGCCTCCAGGCCAAGCATGTGGAGGGAGCGCTCGTGGTCGACACCAATGCTGCGCAGATACTCGTACTGGTAGAACAGGGTCACTCGGACCCGATTCAAGTCGAGCCCGACTGCCGCTCGACCCTGAACGCCGAGTAGGTTTTCGGCCGGCGAACCGGGTGTGAGACCAGGACCGGTGCCGCCAACAATGCCTGCGGAGACCCCGAGTGACGTTGGGGCGCGCAAACCAGGGAACGGCACGTTGAGGAAGGGAGCCTCGATCCCAATGGTGGCGCTTCCCAGCAAGGTGCCGGATACCGGCCCGTACAGCAAGCCAGCTGTCACCGGGAAGCGCAGCGTCTGGTTCAGCGCTTGCGCGACGTCCACCGAGTACGCCGCTGTGAGTCCCGTCTCCGTTCCGCCTGGCGCAAAGAGTGGACCCAATCCGAGGGAGAGTCTCTGGCGGCGGTCCGTGAAGCCCAGGTTCTCCACGCCGTGCGCGGTGATGCCTAGGTTGAAGCCAGGGGCGGTGACTAAAGGCATGCGCAAAGGAAGGCCGCAGCCTCGGAGCATCTGGGCAACGACAGAGTTGCTGTTGGGGCCGGTTGGAACGTAGGGCGTGTTGGTCGCGGCTATCATCGCCAGTGTTGCGGCGAAGCAGGCGGCCTTCCCGCACGCGTCCGGTCCGGAGTACACGCGGACAGACGGCGCGCTGGGGTCGTAGTCGATGAAGTTCGCGTCGTACCTGGCGCACGTCGTCTGAATGTGCCCGTAGCCACCGCCCTGACTGTCGGGCCCGCCTCTGAAGGCGTAGCTGTCTCCATTCCGGTTTGTGTACACGAGGTAGAGGTGGGATACCGCAAGGGCGGGAAGGCTGATGGTGCCCGCACGCACGTCGATAGTGCCTTCACAATCGGGACCGGCCGGGAGCGGGCTGCAGGGGTTGCTGAAAGTGGCTCTCCTGACTACCCCTGCAGGCGAGGGAACCGGATGGCGGGCGCTTTGAGAGCGCTTGACTGGCTGAAAGACGTCGCTGTCGATGGCAAACGCGGACTGATTTGAATCTGCCTCGGCCTCGGCAGCGTCATCGACGCCGCCAATTGCCAGCGCTGTGCGTCGAGTCGAATCCCTGCCTTGCTGGAGTACGTGGGTCAGCTCGTGGACGAGAAGGCGCTGCCCCACCGCGGTGGCGGGTCGATACTCGCCCCGGCCGAAGACGATGTCGGAGCCGACGGCGAAAGCTCGCGAATTGACCATCGCGGCCGCGCGACTCGCCATCTCGCCCTCGTGGACGCGCACCTCGCCAAGCCGCTGGCCGAAGAAGCTCTCCATGCGGCTTCGGACTGGCCCGGAGAGGGTATTTCCAGGGGAAGCCAGGACATCGTTCACGGCGTCGGGCACCGTTTCATCTGCGCTGGGCGTCCAGTAGGCCGTAGCCGGCGAGCGGCGCATGGTCCCGCCGGGCTTCTCCTCTTCGTGGGGGTGGACACAGTCACATGGACTCGTGCCGCACCGGTGGACGACCCCGAACGTCGCGGACGGAACCGAGCGACGTTCGACGCGGGGTTGCTTCGACGATGGCCGACGCGGACGGCTGGACTCTGACTCTGTCGTCGGTTCATTCGCCATCCGGGCAGCTGTCACGAGCACTTGCCCCCGTATCATGCTGCAATCTCGTGAGTCCAGCGTCACCGCGCGATGAGACGCGATGGTGACGGGGCAGTGACGAGGAGCCGCCAAGCTCGGAACCGTTTCTGACCGCACGTGTGTGGAGGCGGCTCGATGAGCGTCCCGGTCCAGGCCGACGGCCCGATCAACTTTTCTGCGGACGGCCAGCAGTATTTCATTCCGCTGAGTCAGCTGTCCTATTCGGCGGGTACGGTGGACCTTTCGACGTGGTTCACGGCGTCGGCGGTGTCCAACGCCGTGCAAAAGGCGGCCACCGACTGGGTTGGCCAGCTCGTGACTGAGGGACAGGTCAAGCCGGGAACGGTTCCGTCAGCTCCGGCGCCGACGGCCGCAATGCTTTTGAGGTCGCGGTTCCCCGGCAGCGTCGGCAACGGAATCCAGGTTCAGTTCACCCCGACCGCGGCGGGAAGCGCCACCTTCGATGTGGCGGTTTCAGCTACGCAGAGGTATACAGGGCTGACTCCCGCGACTGTGGAGGCCGTACTTGGCACAAGCCCGGGCGCCGGAACCTCTCCCGGGCTGGTCTATGTCGCGCCCGCCGGACCCGCCCCCCAGCTCCCTCGCAATACCACGCAGGCCGCGACAGCGTCTGGTGGGAACTGGGAGGTCGTCTTGCCCGTTTACGACCAGACGTCAACGGCAACCGCGCTGACTCTGTACACGGCCAGCAGCGGGAATGGCGCCAGCCACACGACGGTGGCCTCGGCCAACGCGGACCAGGCCGCCGGTAAATTCGACCTGACGGTTACCTGGCAGTATGCGGCCACTGGACTTACCGCAGCAGCTTTCCAGGCTGATCCGAACTTCTCGTATCTGCTCGATGTCGAACCACCGACCGTCGGCGGCACCGTTGGGACGCCGGGCCCCGGGACGGTCGTCCTCGCCGGTGGTGCCGATCCCACCCCGTCAACCGCCGTAGTCCTCGGCGCTTAGCTGCCAACTGAGGAGGAAAGATGACAGTCGCGACCTCGTATCCCGGTGTCTACATCGAAGAACTTCCGAGCACCTCTCACCCTATTGTGCCGGCTCCTACATCGATCGCCGTTTTCATCGGCTACACGCATCCATTCAAGACAGCACACTTCGACCTCCCAGTCGAGCTCTTCACGTTCAGCGACTACGAGCGGAATTTCGGTGGTCTCTATCGGAACGGACTGGTGCCGAGCGATGTGGCCTATGCCGTGTATCAGTTCTTTCTCAACGGCGGCTCGCACGCGTGGGTCGTGGGGTTGCAGCCTCAATACCAGACGTCAGTTCCATCGACCAAGCCGATCAGTCCGGCAGCGCTCACCATCGGCAAGATCATTTTCACCGCGCGTGAGCTGATCGGATTCAGCAGCACCGATCCCAGCCCGGCGATGACAGTGGCCATAACGAACCTTCGCGGAGCGGGTGGCAACACGATTGCCGACATACAGATCGTCTACGGCACAAGGGTTGAGACCTACCGTGGGGTCACGCTGGACGGCTCAGCCACCTCCGTGGAAAACCTGCTCGGGGTGGTGGGCCACGAGAAGTCCCAGTTGGTTACCGTCAGTCCAGTAGGCCCCAGCCCCAACCCCTACGGCACGACGTTCACCTCGACCGCGTCGCCGCAGGCACTCGTCCTGCCGGCGGGGGACCCCCCCGGATCCCTGACCGGGGTGATGCTAGCCTCGGACTTCACCGCGGTCTTCGACGCTGACACCCCGCTGGACAAGCTCGACATCTTCAACCTGTTGATGCTGCCGGGTATCTTCGACAACGGGATCATCAGCGCCGCGGAGGCCTTCGCCGAGAAGAAGCGGGCTTTCATGATCATGGATCCTCCTGCGAACGCTACCGCGGACACAAGTGGCGGCGGCACTCCGATCAACGATCCCTCGTGGAACATCCCGCAGAGCATCAACGCCGCCATCTATTTTCCGTATATCCGGTCGTCGGACCCCATGACGGGCGCCGAGCGTCCTCTACCCCCTAGCGGGACGATAGCCGGCATTTTCGCCCGAACCGACAGCGACCGGGGCGTGTGGAAGGCACCGGCCGGCCTGGAGACCACCATCAAGAACACTCTCGGAGTCGTGCCGACCGGGGTGATGACGGATCCCAGGCAGGGGGTCTTGAACGACGCAGCCATCAACTGCTTGCGCACGTTTCCGAATCTGGGGACCGTGGTCTTCGGCGCGCGCAGCGTGGTCGCCGCCAACACCGCCTTCGCTCAATGGAAATACGTGCCCGTCAGGCGGATGGCCCTGTTCATCGAGCAGACGCTGTACCGCGCGCTCGGTTGGGCAGTCTTCGAACCCAACGATGAGCCGCTGTGGCGCGCTCTCCGTACCGCAGTCGGAGACTTCATGACATCCCTCTTCCGGCAGGGCGCTTTCCAGGGAGCAACACCGAGCCAGGCCTTTTTGGTGGCGTGCGACTCGACCACGACACGGCAAACCGATATCGACCTGGGTGTGGTCAATATCCTCGTCGGCTTCCGGCCTCTCAAACCGGCTGAGTTCGTGATCATCCGGATTACCCAGCTTGCGGGCCAGGCGCAATCCTGACGGAGGTGTAGATGGGCAAACCATTCACGGTCAACATCAATCGGTTCAACCCCTATATGTCATATCGCTTCCAGGTGTACATCGGTCAGTCGACGACACCCGTAGCCGGGGTTAGCAAGGTCGGCGGCCTGAAGCGATCGTCCGACGTGGTCGAGTACAAGGAGGGAGCCAATCCCATCATCCTCAAGACCCCGGGCCGCATGAAATACGAGCCGATAATGCTGGAGCGCGGAGTCACCCACAGCACGGAACTCTCAGATTGGGCCGACGCGGCACAAAAGCTGGACCACGGTCATCCGTCCACATCACTGCAGCAATTGCGACAGACCGTGCATATAGTCCTGCAGAACGAGCAGGGCCAACCAGTGCATAGCTACACGGTCTACCGAGCGTGGGTTTCCGAGTTTCAAGCCTTACCCGACCTGGACGCTGGTACCAATGCCGTCGCGATCGAGCACATCAAGCTCGAGCACGAGGGCTGGGAGCATGACGCCACGCCGACGGAGCCGGATGAGACGCAGGCGACGGGCGGGTAACCGGAAATGCGTTTGCCGCTCAGTGGCGCGAAGGCGCAGTTCGGGAATCTGACTGGCATAGACGAGGCGGCTCTGGCCGAGCTCGATCGATCGTCTCCTGAGTCCTTGGCTGAGTTGGCATCCCGCTTCGGAGTCGTGTCGCCTGGCGAGCTCCCCGTGGCGGACTTCGACCGGCTGTGCCTGGCGTTCCATGTCCGCCTGCACGGCGATGACATACAGGGCCACGCGAAGTGTGTCACGTGCGGGGAGCTCATCACGATCAGCTTCAGCGCCGACGACTACGCATCGCGCATCGAGAGCCGCTTGCCGCCAGGAGTGAGCTCGGACGGCGACTGGTTTCACTTCGACGGCGAAGACCTCAGCTTCCGGGTTCCGACGCTCGAGGACCTGCGTGAGGCTGCGGGCCAAAGCGATCCCGAGGCGGTGCTTCTACGGCGCTGCTCCCGGCCCGCTCCGCTGCCCGAGGGGGCGAGGGAACGCATTGAGCAGGCACTGGAGTTCATAGCCCCATTGGCAGCTGGCCCGATAGCAGGCTCCTGCCCCCGCTGCGGTTCCGAAATCGACCTGCTGTTCGATCCGTACGCGTTCGTGCTCAACGAGATCGGCGACCGGGCCAGGTTTCTCTTCGCGGAGCTAGACCTTCTTGCCTCGCGCTACCACTGGCGCCAGGACGAGGTGCTCACGTTGACTGCTGAGCGCCGCCGCGCCTATGTCGATGCAGCACGTCGGGCTGGAGCGTGACTCGTGGGGTACTTTCAATCGCTCCTGAGTCGACCCCTGACTGGGCCTCATGTCCTCCGGCCTCCACACCAGCTCTTTGATCCACGCCCAGATCTTGAACCGGACCGAGCTGAGCCGCCGGACCAGCACCCGATGGATTCCGATGCGATGCCGACCTCGCCAGGACGAGCGTTTGCAACCAGGTCCAGCGAGGAGGTCAGCTCCGACCGTCCTCTTGCCGGGGAGGCACCTGCCATCACCATCGTGCCCGAGCGCTCAAGTGGTGCCGATAAGGCAATCGATCCAGGGGTTTCGATCGACACCGAGCCTGGTTCGCAGGTGCGGCACTCCACGCCCGTATCTGCCATGCAGCAAGCTGTCGGAAATAGGCATCAGCGCATCGAGAAGCTAGCGCACGGCGAGCCCCACCGCCTTCGCCTGCCGACTGGAGAGCGCGTCACGCCGCTCGATGTGGAGGTACGGCCGGCTCCTGCCGCTATTGCCGCCGCGCCACCCGGCGCACCGCAGCAACCGAATCACGTGCTTTCCGATCCCACCAGGGCGGGCAATGCCAAAGGCGCGCAGGCGTCGCGAGGTCAAGCATCGCAACCGCGCCAAGCCAGCGTTCCGCTCGCTCGCGTGCCGAGAAACGAACCACCCGAGGACCCGGTCACAGTCGAGATCGGACGGGTCGACGTGATTATCGATCAGCCCCAAGCCCGGAAACAAGAGCCAAGGCAGCCGCTATCCCCACTCTCCAGGGGCTTGGGGTGGGCGGCTGGTCCCCCGACAAGCCTGCGATGACCGTCGCGATTTTCGGAACGCCTGACCTCGCCACGATCTCGAGTTTCCTCGTCGATCTCGTCCGGTCATGCAACGACTCCTCGGCCGCGTGGAATCCAGACGGCACAAATCCGCCGCCGGGCCCCGACTTCACGCTCGACGTGAGCAGCTCGGCGCCCGACGCCGTGCGTACTCTTGGCAATTGCCAGCTCAGCATCTATCTCTTCCACGTATCCGCGGATCCTTACAACCGGAACCAGCCGCTCAACGGCCAGTTCCCCGGATTGGTTCCTTACTTGCCGCTGGGACTCAATCTCTTCTACCTGGTCACGGCATTCGACACCCAGACGGCGGCCCATGAGCAACGCGCGATGAGCATCGCCATGAAGTGCCTCCATGAGCACCCGATCATCAGGACCAACCTGACCGTCCTCGGCAAGGCTTCTCCTGTCGAGCTGTCGATCACTCTGGAGGCCAACTCGGTTGACGAGATGAGCCGGCTCTGGCAAGCGAGCACGGTGGCTCAGCGACTTTCGGCCGTCTACCGCGTGGCCGTCGCATTTCTGTCGCCGGAGGATGACACCTCGGTAGCTGCCCCGCCCGTAGTTACCCTCGCCGCCGCAGCTGCGCCTGGGCTGGACCCAAGGCTCGATGGATCGCGATCGACGATCGCTTTTATCGACCTTTCGAGCGCAGCGGGAGATCCCCATTTCCAAAGGCTTGTCATGTCTCCTGCGGCGCCTGCGTACGGCCAGGACTTCGAGCTCGTCGGTAGCGGCTTGCTTTCGGCCCCCGCGCAAAAGGTCTTTCTCGTGCAGCCGAATGGTGTCGAAACCGATGTCACGGCCACGTGGTCGACCCCGGCGGGCGCCGATCAAGCAGGGCACCTCCTCAGGCTCCGAACACCCGACCCCGGACCCGGGCCAGGTGTTTACCAGCTCCGAGTCGACGCCGAGGTGCAAATCGGATCTGTGGTCCGTCCTTTACGCTCGAACACCACGCCGATCTCGGTCGTACCAAGAGTCGACACCGGCGCCGCAAGTCCACCGCTGCTGTTTCCAGACGGGACGGGTCTCTTCACGATCACTGGCGCAGCCCTCGGGCCCGGAACCGAATTTCTCCTGGGAGCGGTATCCCTCACTGGTGTCGGAGGTGCACCGGCTGCCGGCCAATTCAACGTCAACGGCGCCTTCACGCAAGCGACGTTCAAAGCGCCGATCGGACTGCACGGCCGTTTCGCTCTTCGCGTAAGGGCAGGTGGGGTCGAAGCGGCACCGGCCTGGTGGCTTGACCTGTGAGCATCAAGCGGACCGGCTTGGTGACCTCGGCAGCGATCCTGGTCGCCCTCGAGCGCATCCGGATGCGGGTGCGCAGGGAAGTCCTCTGGTCGCGCCAGATGTGGTCACGGCAGCAAACGAACGGAGGCGGGACCGCTGCCGCAGTCGATCTGACGCTGACGGACGAACCAAGGCTTATCCGCGAACAGTTCTTCGGCACTGCCCCGGACATTTCCTCGCTCAGGCCTCGGCTGGCGGCGGCTGATCGCGCGTTTGCGGAAGACGAGGCCTGGACGCGCCTGCGACGAGAGTTCGCGCTCAACGGCGCCGAGCTCGACCTGGTCGCGGCCACGGTGGCCGCCGAGGTCGACGCCGGATTGCTCACAGCCTACGGTTACTTGCAGGACAGCGCGGAACCCCGCGGACCTTCGCTCGCCCTTTGCGCCGCGCTGTTTGACTGGCCCACGGCCTCGTCTGTCCGGCCCGGTGGACCGCTTGCCTACTGGCAGTTGGCAGTGCGTACGGACCCGGCTGCGAACTGGTCATCCCTCGACCAGTGGTTTGCTGCGCCGCCATTGTTGATCTGGCTTCTGGAGGAGGACGCATTCGATCCAGCTCTAGGAATGGCTGCCCGCCCAGTGGACACGGGCGCCGCCGCCCGCCTGCGTTGTCTCTATCCCGCCGCCGTCGAGGCTGTTGGCCAGTTCTGCGATGCGGTGTGGCGGGAGCGATCGGGTCAGCCGGCGGCGGTGGAGATAGACCTTGTGGCTCCGCACGGCTATGGCAAGCGGACATTGGCCGCGCAGGCCTGCGCCCGGTTGGGCACGAACCTTCTGGTGGTCGACGTGCCCCAGGTCCTCTCAGCCGACAAACCGCTGACCGCCTGCATCGCAGCAGCCCAGGCTGCAATCAGGCTCGCGCGGTTGTGTGGCTCGGCGATCTACTGGCATGACCCAATCGCGGCCGATCAGAGACTGTGGTCCGCGGTCTCGCTTCACTCGCTGCTGTCCTTTTTCGGGTCAGAGGCAGCTTTCAATAGGAGAGCCGACGAGCGGCCGCAGCCTGCGCGAAGGCTCATCGAGCTGCCGCGACTCACACGTTCCGGGAGGCTTGCCTTATGGAGCGGATTGTCAGCGGACCCAGCGCCGAGCCAGGTCGTGGACTGGGCGCTCAGCGCTGGCGACGTTGCCGCCGTCGCCGTCGCCTCAAAGGCCGGCCCGGCGGCGGTGGCGGACGCGTGCCGGCGAACGCTGCAGCGGGGTCACGAGGAGCTGATCACGGTGATGCCGCGTCCTTACGGCTGGGAAGACATCGTTCTGCCGGCCGCGGTTTCAACCCACCTGCGCGAATTCGAGAACCAGGCAAGGCTGCGATCGGTCGTCTTCGACGACTGGGGCTTCGGCAGGCTCTTTCCGAGCGGGCAGGGCGTGACCGCGATGTTTGCCGGCCCGTCGGGAACCGGCAAGACCATGGCGGCCCAGGTGATGGCCGCCGCGCTGGGCATGGACTTGTACCGAGTGGACCTGGCCGGAGTCGTGAACAAGTACATCGGCGAGACGGAGAAGAGGTTGAAGCAGGTCTTTGACGCCTGCGAGAGGGCGAACGTGGTGATCCTCTTCGACGAGGCCGACGCGCTGTTCGGCCAGCGAACACAAGTCAAAGACGCGCACGATCGTTTCGCAAACATCGAGATCGACTATCTACTTCAGCGAATGGAGCGATTCGAGGGCATCGCGATCCTGGCCACCAACCGCAAAGGCGACATGGACCGCGCTTTCATCCGGCGGCTCCGATTCATCATCGACTTTCCTCAGCCTGGCCCCGTGGAGCGGATGCGCCTGTGGAAGATCGCGCTTCCGCACCACTCGCCGCGCGGCGAAGAGCTGCTCGGAGCCATCGACTTGACTGCCCTGGCGAACCGCTTTCCCGTGACGGGCGCCGAGATCAAGGCGGCGGCGCTGGCGGCGGCGTTCACCGCGCGCTCGCAGGGTTCAGTGATCGATATGCCGCATGTGATGGCTGCCATCCGCCGAGAGATGACCAAGCGCGGTCTGGAGATTAGTCGTGAGGCGGTTGGATGAGCAAGGTTCGCGTTGGTCGGTTGGTCGTGACGCTACGTGGAGCGCCCGGAGCCGACCCGGCGCAGCTGGGACGGCATCTCGCCGCAGAGGTGGGCGCTCGGCTCGCACGCCAGGCTGTACCTGCGACGGCCCGGATCAGGTTGGATCTTCCCACGCGGCCCGGGGCGACCGACATTCGCGCCCAGGTCTCGTCCGCCAGGTACCACATATATAGAGGACGCGCGTGAGCGGCTTCTTCTTGAAGGGCGCCCTCATTCAGCTCATGCCCACCTTCCTCATTCCACTCCCGAACCTGATCATCTTCCAGTTCAACCCCGAGACCATGCGACATTCGTTCTCTCAGCCGCTGCCGCGACCCCAGGGCGGCACCGGTCAGAGCGCCCAAACCGATCCGCAGGCCGTTAGCGGCGCTCCGACCGAGAGCTATAGCTTCACCCTGCAGCTCGACGCCAACGAGATGATCACCTCCGGGAGCGAGACGCAGAAGTACCTGGCGATCGGTACGGGCGTCTCGTCCCGGCTCGCGGCCCTGGAGATGCTGCAGTACCCGCTGCCACCACAGGGGTCGAGCCTTGTCGGCCAGTTGACGGGAACGGTAAGCGCTGCGGCGAGCGTGGGCGGTGTGGGAGCGAGCATCACGGCAGGCGCCAGCGGTCAGAAGACTTCGACCGCCGTCCCGTCTTCGCAGGTGGCGGCGGCGCTCTTCATTTGGGGTCCCGAGCGGATCGTGCCGGTTCGCTTGAGCAGGCTCGAGGTCACCGAAACCCTTTACGACGAGATCCTGAACCCGGTGCACGCCCAGGCAGATGTGACGCTGGACGTGCTTACCCCACCCGAGATCAAGGGCATTACGCCAAAGGCGGTCAAGTTCATCGCCAACGCCGCCTACTGGTACTCGCAAGGCGAGCGGCAGGTCCTGGCGGTGGCCGATACGGCGGAGTCAGTGATCGGGCTTATCCCGATCAAGGGCATCTGATGTTCACGCCGAACAGCCGGTACTGGAGATTGCCAACCTACTCTGTGGCGTTACCAGGCGGCAGGTCGGCGCAGGTGACGGAGCTGCCGGTGCCGGCGAGCACGCCGCTCCTCGGCTTTCACCGACGCATCGAGGGCGAGCGGCTCGACCTGATCGCCGCCCGCTACCTTCAGGATCCGACCTGGTTCTGGAAGCTCTGCGATGCCGCCAACGTCGTGGTGCCGAGCAGCCTTCCAGCCAGGGACCTCATCCCGATTCCGAGACAGTCCACCTGAGATGTCGGGCTCCTACGGCCTGCTAATCGGGGGCAGCGCAGCCGATGACGACATCATGCAGGCGCTGACGAACCTGGAGGTGGAGGAGGCGGCCGATTCCCCGGGAGCGGTTAGCCTCGACCTGAACGTAGCGCGTGGGGAGGATGGTGAGCTGTCCTTCGTCGGCGACTCTCGCATAGGCCCGTTCACTTCGATCGCGGTGGTCGCGACCCCAGAGGGAGGCGACCCGCAGTGCATCTTCGACGGGTACGTCTTGCAGCACCGGCTTCAGGTCGACCCAGGCACGACCAATTCGCGTCTCAACGTCTGGGGTCAGGACGCTTCCTGGCTCATGAACGTCCAGGAGACGGTCCAGGAGTGGGTAGACGTTTCCGACAACGACGTCGCGGAGGCGATCTTCAGCAACTACGGCATAGCGACGGCTGATGCAAACAGCAACGAGGACTCGCCGACCCACTCGGAGGACCGGCACAGCCTCATGCAACGGGACACTGATATTCGCTTCCTGCAGGAGCTTGCGCGGCGGAGCGGAAAGCTATGCCGGGTCTACTGCGAAGACCAGCCGGGGCAGAGGACCGGGTTCTTCGCCGCACCCAGCCTCGATGGCGATCCCGTCGCAACCCTCGTCCTGACCGACCCAGAGGCGGCGAATGTGGAGTCGCTCAGCTTTCACTGGGACGTCGCCCGACCCACCGAGGTTGACGCGCGCGAGGCGCTGTTCGACGACAGCAACGAGGACGGCACTGACGCTGAGGTCGATGACGCCGGCCTCAAACTTCTGGCGGACCGAGGCCTCGCCGATTTCGCTGGGCAGAGCACGACAAGCCTGCTGACAACCGTCGCCGACTCCGCCGATGAGCTTCACCTGCGGGCACTCGCAGCGGTCCGCTCGTCGCATTGGTTCGTTCGCTGCGAGGGATCGACGACCGTCAGTCGCCTGCAAACCGTTCTTCGTGTGGGCGACCTGGTGGCTGTTTCAGGCATTGGCAAGCTCAATTCAGGCAAGTACCTCGTCTGGAATGTGCGCCATGCCATCGATGGAGAGACGCACCGCATGCAGTTCTCCTTGGTTCGCAATGCAGTCGGTCCAGCGCCGACCTCGTCCGTCCTCGGCATGCTCGGAGGTTTGATTTGAGCGCGGGCTTCGGTGGCACCGGTGGCCCGTTCTATGGCAAGTACCGGGGCTCGGTAACCGATGTCGACGGCGGCACGTTCCGGATCAAGGCAAAAGTTCCGGCGGTCCTCGGCGATCAAAAGACGGGGTGGTGCACGCCCTGTGTCCCCTATGCGGGCGACGGTGTCGGACTCGTTTTCCTGCCGAAAGCCGGCGCAGGCGTATGGATCGAATTCGAAGCGGGCGACGTATCGTTCCCGATCTGGTCCGGTTGCTACTGGCGCGACGGCGAGCAGCCCGGGGACATCACGGACACAGTGCGGGGATTCGTGACCGAAGCGCCGTCAAAGCTGCTGCTTGACGACGACGGCGAGACGGTGACATTGAGCGACGCCAACCAGAACGGCGTGACACTCGACTCCGACGGCGTTCACCTCGAGCGCGGCTCCGGCTCCATCGTCGTCAGCGACACCGAGGTCAACATCAACGACGGAGCCCTGGAGGTCACTCCATGAGCGGTTTCTTGACCACCGCGAGCACACTCCAATGCCCTCATGGGGGGACGGTGAGCGTCGTCTCGACGAATGCACAGGTGCAGACCGCCGACGGCTACATCCTTCGTTCCTCGGACGTGTTCACGATCGCCGGCTGTCCGTTCGCCATAGCGGTGCCGCAGCCATGCGTGACGGTCCAGTGGGCCTTGACGGCGCTGCAGAGCCAGGTCCTTTCGGAGTTCAACCTCACGGAGGACAGCGTCGGACTCTGCATCGGAGCCGGTCCGCAGGGAACCGTGATGGTGACCCAAACACAATCTGAGGACGGCGGGACCTGAGATGGCGACCCGCACCGATTACGCATTTCCGTTTCGGATCGATTCAGCTTCGCTTCAAGGGGCTCAGAGCGCATACGACGCGCACGTCGAGCAGATGCTGAAGGAGCTCCTGCTCACGGGACCAGGCGAACGAGTCTGCCTCCCCGAATTCGGATGCGGGCTGCGCCAGCTGCTGTTCGCGCCCATCTCCTCTGCCTTGACGGCCACGACCAAGCTGCTGGTCCAGGACTCCATCAACCGCTGGCTGAACGGTGTCGTTTCGCTAAAGAGTGTGTCCGTCGACAGCGAAGGGACCGAGGGCCAACTTGTCGTGAACATCGACTACGTCGTCGTCGAGACTCTCACGGGTCATCAAATACGGGTGACGATCGTATGAGCACTGTCAGCCGAGACCGGATCGACCAACTGCTTCAGCCAGGGTCGAATGTCACCGGCATCGACTATGCAGAAGTTGGGCCCAACTCGATGACCCTGTACGTCCACTTCCTCAACAGCATTGACGTGAGCACTGCCACCGCCACCATCAGTGGCGGTGAGACGGTTCGAGACATTCACGTCACGACCGCGACTTGGGGCGTTGACACCGCGGGCAAGCCCTTGCTGACGCTGACGGTCAACACTATCGGCGATTTCTCCAAATACACGCTGACTCTTTCCGGTGCGACACCACTCGACCCTTACCTGTCGCATACAGATTTTGTGTTCCGGCCCGGATGCATCAGCTGCCCTTCGGGAGTTCCGTATTGCCCACCCCTCGAAGGCGATTCACCGCAGATCGATTACCTGGCGAAGGACTTTCTCAGCTTCCGGAGAGCCCTGCTCGACTTCTCGACGGCCCGGTACCCGTCCTGGCTCGAGCGTGCAGAGGCGGACGTCGGCATGGTCTTGCTCGAGGCGATTTCAGCGCTTGGCGATGAGTTCAGCTATCTACAAGATCGGGTCGCGGCTGAGGCCAGTCTGGAGACGGCCACCCAGCGAAGATCCCTAGTCCGGCTTGCACGTCTCGTCGATTACGAGCCGGCTCCGACCCGCAGCGCAACGGTTCTCTTGCAGCTGGACGTGCTTGCCTCCGGAGTCGCCGCCGGGACCCTCGTCATGGCTCAGGCGCCGGATGGGACGCAGGTGCCGTTCGAGGTTGGAACGGGTGTCCGCGACGACACCATTTATCCGACTGATCCTCGGTGGAATCGCTGGATGGTCGCGCAGTGGTGGGACGATTCGGACCGACTGCTCAAGCCGGGGGCGACCGAGCTCTGGGTGCACGGGCACGGACTCGGGCTCCACGCGGGCCAGCAGCTGCTGTTGGAGACGACTGCCGAAGACGGGGTCGACCGGCCACAGCGCGAGCTGATAGTGGCCGCCGGCACCCCATTCGAGGACTTCGACAGCGTTTTCCCCGACCCCGTGACTGCCGTACTTCCGGCTCCGGTGACGCGTATCAATCTCGACCCGGCTTCGTCACCGAGGCAGGTGCACGATCTGTCGCGGACGCGCATCGCCGGCAACCTCATCCCCGCAACCCAGGGCCGACGCCGTGAAGAGCAGGTCACCATCCCGGCCGACAAGAGGTCCGGCGGTGGAGTTGTCGTCCGAGTCGGTGCCAACCTCGGCACGAGCTATCAGTGGACTCTGTACGATGCCCCGCTCTGCTGGCGGGCGGCCCCACCAGACTCGGATGTCGTCTATGAGCCGGACATTGTCATCGAGGACGCGGCCGGCATCCAGCCCCTGACCTGGCATCGAAGCCTCCTCGAAGCGGACCCCTTCGAGGCCGCCTACACAATCGACCACGCTCGGTACCGTGCGATCGACCCTGAGGATCCGGACTTTGTTGACTACGACGGTGACGACGCTGACACGGTCCGGTTCGGTGACGGTGAATTCGGCCTGCTGCCTGACCCCGGCGCCACTTACCAGATCCGATATCGCGTCGGTCTTGGCGCCACGGGCAATGTTGCCGCGGATTCCATCACCGACGTCGCCCGCGATTACGCGGCGATCGTCCGCTCTGTGAACAACCCCTTCGCGGCCACGGGCGGCGCCGATCCCGAAAGCACGTTGAGCATCAGGCGCCTCGCCCCCAAGGCTTTCGCGGCGAACCCGCTACGTGCGGTCCGGCCCGAGGACTACGTCCGTGCGATGCGCACCCAGAGCTGGGTGGCGAGCGCTCGCGCGACCTTTCGCTGGACCGGAAGCTGGCTGACCATCTTCGCGAGCGCGGATCCGGCCGGGTCGGAGGTCATCTCGGACTCCGAGCGCACCGAATTGCTGCACCTGCTGAATCGATGGCGCATGGCCGGGTACGAGTGCTACGCACCAGATCCAGAGTTTGTCTCCGTCGATCTCGAAGTCACGGTGTGCGCTCAACCCGCCGCGTTTGCCGCAGCCATCCGCGCCGGATTGGTGCTGGCTCTGTCGTCTGGGGTCCTGCCGGACGGCACGCTGGGCTTTTTCGCGCGAGACCGCTTTGTCTTCGGTTCCGGCCTTGACCCGAACCTTCTCGAGGCTGCAATTCAGTCCGTGCCCGGCGTGGCTGGCGTGCGTTCGCTCGAGTACCGGGTGCGAGGTGTGGACGCCGCCTTCCGCAACCTGACCGATACGCTGACGGTGCTCGGCAATCAGCTGCTGCGGTGTGACAACGACCCAAGCCGCCCAGACGCGGGGATTCTCTCCATCACAGTTGAAGGTGGGCGGTGAACGAACCGGGCTGCCCGCCACAGGACATGCCGAGGTCGACCCTCAATCCGCCGGGCCGCCTGTCGATTGGCTATCGGGTCGGCGACTTCCTCGCCTTTCGCAACGCTCTCCTCCATCCTCGTGCGGATGAGGTCGCTCTATCCACGTGGAGCCCCACCTCGAAAGGTGATCTCGCTCTCCAGGTCATCGAGTGGTGGGCCTACGTCGGAGATGTCCTCACTTTGTACAACGAGCGGATAGCGAACCGCTCCTATGTGCAGACCGCCGACACCGCGGAGGCAGTCGCGAGGCTGGTTGCCTTGCTCGGCTACCGAAGGCGCCCGGCCATCGGTGCCACAGGTGCCGTTGGTGTGCGCGCGGCGAAAGATCTGCAGCTGGCGACAGGATTTCAGATCCAGAGCAAGCCGGTCGCCGGCAAGAAGCCGCAGGTCTTCGAGGTCGATGTCGATTCACAGGTCAAGGCTGGCGACGGGATCAGCTCGATCGTTGTCCCCAGCGGATCCATCTTGCTGCCAGACCGCCAGTCGATCTTGATCCAAGGCAAATCTGCGACTGTCAAGAAGGGCGACCAAGTTCTATTCCTGAAACCACCAGAGAAACCTCGACCCCAGAAACCGATGGAGCAGAGCTACGACACAAAACCGTTGTATTTCGCAATCCAGAAAATCGCCCCGGAGAAAACGGGCATCGCAGCTGGCAACACACGGCTGACGTTCGCTATCGGCGACGCGAAGCGGCTCGCCGGGCGCCAGGCCGAGCACTACCGGCTGGTTCGGAGTAGCCGCAGCACGCGGCCGTGGGCGGGCCCGGCGACGACAAAAGCCGCCCAGCCCGGTTGGTTGCACCTGCAGTCCATCGTCCGGGACCTCATGCCACCGGGTCCGGTCTTGCTTTACAACGAGGAAACCAACCAATTCGCCCGAATTGTCATATTCCGGGCGGAGCAGGTCACCTGGTATCTCAACGGATCGCCGCCCGATACCAAGCCGGCCGCTCCGGAGATTCCAATCCCAGTCCCACACACCCGGTTGCGTTTCTCGAAAGGGGTTGATCCAACGCTACTGGGTCCTCTAGATGCCCTCAAGGTTCTTTACGGCTGGAAAGACGTGGCCGTGCTCTTGCCGGCGCCGGTGACACAGGTCAGCACGAGCCGGAGCAAGCTGCACCTCGCGTCAATTCCGCCCGCCATATATCCCTCTGTGAGCCACTCGAAGGTATTGGTAGCCGACGTCAACGCGGTTGGAGCACAGGCAAGTGCTTCTGTTGAGGCCGGCAAAGGGACCGTCAAGTTGAATTCCATCCAGCCTGGCGGTGAGGAGCTACACGCACCACTCCGGGTCTACTTTCGATCTCTATCAGTCACCCGAGGTGCAACGGTATCCAACGAGGTCCTTGGCAGCGGCGACTCCTCGATCGCCGGCCAGGACTTCACGCTCAGCAAGACGCCCGTGACGTACCTGCAAGATCCAGGCTCCCGATCGGGGCCCGGTTATAGCAGCACAGTCCGCGTTTGGGTCGATGGAGTCGAATGGCACGAGGTCCCGAGCTTCTTCGGCCAGGACCGCGACCAACATGTCTTCGTTACGGCCGACGACCGATCTGGAAACACTCACGTCATGTTCGGCGATGGCGAGCAGGGGGCCCGCCTTCCGACTGGTGCCGGAAACGTAATCGCCACGTACCGCTTTGGCGCCGGCGCCGATTCTCCCTCCGCTGGGACGCTCACGAAAGCGCTTCGGCCTCCGCCGGGCTTGCTCGAAATCTCGAATCCCGTCGGAGTGGGCGGCGGCGCCGACGCTCAGCGTGCCGATTTCCTTCGCGCGAATGCACCGGCTTCCGTCCTGGCCCTGGATCGAGCGATTTCCGCCGACGACTACGTGGCGATCGCGGCCTCGGCGCCCGGCGTGGCAAGGGCCCGCAGCTACTGGGCATGGGATTCGGCACACCAGCGCGCTCTCGTCGAGGTGTACGTCGGTGACGACCTGCAGGCACAAACGGCAGCTCAAAGCGCGCTCGACGGCGCGATCGACCCCAATCGACCAGTCACCGTCCGCCTGGCCGCGCCTGCAGCCGTCAGGCTGAGCATCAAGGTCGAAGTCGACCAGGCTCGCGCGAATCCATCCGCCATCCGTAACCAGGTCGTGTCTGCCCTCGCTGATCCCGTGGACGGCTTGTTTGCGCCACGCCGGATGGGAATCGGTCAGAGCTTCTACACGAGCCAGATCGTCGCCGCCTGCCTTTCGGTCCCAGGCGTGTCGACAGTCGATGCCATGCACGTGCACGCGCCGAGCAGCGCAGGGACGAACCCCTACCGCCCAGGACCTGGCTCGTACTTCCGGTTAGCGGGCAGGGCGCATGTCTACTGACCTGGACCGCTACGAGGACTTCTACGCCCAGCGCCTGTGGTCATTTCTGCCCGCGATCTACCGGCAGGCGGACGCGTCGGCGGATGGGTCGTCAGGTCCGCTGCGGGAGCTGGTCAACCGCGTCGGCGCGCAGGCGGCCGTCATCCGCCGGTCGATCGACCGCATGTGGGAGGACCAGTCGCTAGAGGGCGCCGACGACTGGGTGATCTCCTACATTGCAGACCTGGTCGCGACCAGGCTGGTCGAGGGCCTGCCAGCCAGGGCGCAGCGTCTGGACGTCTTCAACACGATTCGGTACCGGCGCCGTAAGGGGACCCTCGGGGTGCTCGAGCAGGTGGCGTCCGACCTGACCGACTGGGACGTAAAGGTGGTCGAGTTCTTCCGCCGGCTGGCCCGTTCGCGGCATCGCCTCGATCCAGCGATCGGGCTACCTTCCGACCAGCTCGCACCCGTACGGATCGACGAAGGCCTGGTGGGCCGGTGGACGTCGACCGATGCTGGCGGGTTCGCCGACCTCCGCGGCGTCTATGGAGCGTCGCTCGCCAACGGGCCGTTTGACGAGTATTCGCACACCTCCGACGTCCGAGCTCCGCGAGGGGCCGAGGGCTGGTATGGGATTTCTAAGATCGGAGTCTTTGCGTGGCGACTTGGAGCTTTCCGAACCGGCCCCGTCACGCCTGTCGCCGATACCGCCTGCGCGGACCAGTTCGTCTTCGATCCAACCGGTCGCGAACGACCCATATTCAGTGTTACCAGCCGCCGCGCGACCGACTTCGAGAAGCGCTGGCTGTCTCCCAACCAGTGGGAATTGCCGGGTCCGCTCACGCGGCCCCTGGTGATGCACGATATGGCGCACTTTCGGCCGGCTTCATTCGACGTCCTCAACAACGTGGGCATGCCGGTGGGTTCGGCCGACCTTGACGTGTGGCCCGACCGTGGCCGCTTCACGCTGCGAGGGACGGTCGTCCGGCCCGCGACCGCCATCTACACCTATGGCTTCTCGTCAAGGATCGGCGCCGGTCCGTATGACCGGCGGATACCTGGCGCTTCGGTCGAGCCGGATCCCGGACCGAACACGCCCGTGACAGGTGGCGGCGGAAACCTGGCGACGGCGTTGTCGGGGA